>PPYE01319763.1_pt1 | contig 91425 bp, 82 predicted proteins | sample 1559881 | NCBI WGS metagenome assembly PPYE01 (sample SAMN08240022, study PRJNA423297) | Human gut metagenome, whole genome shotgun sequencing project.
TGGACGGGACGCTTTCGCTACGATGCGCTACGTCACGTTACTTAATGTCTCTGAAATACGAGACATAAGTAACGACGAGTGCAAAGTCCCTTTCAAAAATGATGAATACCTTGCTTCCGGGATTTCGAGTTCCCAAAGGGCATGTAAATCATACATCAGAGACAACAAAATTTAGAAATCACCAAAAACGAAAATGCGACAAGGCAATTACTATAGTTCTCTGCTGGCAGAAATCGCTATGTTATGGCTGCAAAATACTTAATATTCATTGACATAATAAGTAATATGTGACCTGACAGTAGCTTTGGATGTGCGAAGTTTAAGTAAATAAACATAAAATTTGCAGTTGTAGAAATGAGGATAAATATGAAAAAGAGACAGATTTATACAGGTGTGGTAGAACGTGTTGACTTTCCGAATAAAGCAGTTGTAAAGGCGCAGGTGCCACAGCCTGACGAAAGCGTGGCAACCGAATATGCTGTCGTAAAAGGTGCGCTTCCCGGACAGACGGTAGAGTTCTCCGTCAAGAAAGCACGCAAAAATAAATGTGAAGGACGCTTGCGCTCTGTCCTAAAAAAAGGACAGTTAGAAACGCGAGAGGCGAAGTGTCCAAATTTTGGTACATGCGGTGGCTGTAACTATCAGGAAATTCCGTATGAACAGCAGCTCGCCCTCAAAAAAGAACAAGTGCTTCGCTTGATCGATGCCGTCTACGAAGGAGATGGTTATCAGTACGATGGAATCTTATCTGTACGAAAAGATGGACAATACAGAGAGTGGGGATACCGTAACAAAATGGAATTTTCCTTTGGAGATGCCGTTAAAGACGGTCCATTAACGCTCGGTCTGCACAAAAAGGGAAGCTTTCATGATATCGTCGATGCGGAGGGCTGTCAGATCGTACATCCCGATTACTCCGCAGTCCTTGCCTGCGTGCGAGAATACGCCAAAGAAAATAACATTCCATATTACCATAAACGCGATCATCAGGGCGTACTTCGTCATCTGCTCGTTCGCCGTGCCGAAGTGTCCGGTGATATGCTCGTAGCACTCGTCACCTCCACACAGCAGGAAATCGATTATAGCGAGCTTGTCAGCCGCCTGCTTGCCCTTCCTCTTGAGGGACAGATCACAGGTATTCTGCAGATCTGTAACGACAGCCTGGGCGATGTCGTACAAAGCGACGAGACAAAGATCTTATATGGCAAAGATTGGTTTGAAGAGAAAGTCTTAGGACTCACCTTCAAAATCTCCCCATTCTCCTTCTTCCAGACAAATACAAGCGGGGCAGAAGTGCTCTATCAGCGTGCACGCGAGTATGTGTTAGGTGAGATTAATATTGGAAATGCAGGAGAAACCGGCAACGGAAATATGGCAGAAAATACATACGGCGAAGAAAACGCACCGGGCGAAGAAAATACACCGGGCGGTGATGCGCTTAACGGAAAAGCATCAGGTGGCAATGCCACAGAGATACATGCGGTAGATTTGCACGATAAAGTCGTATTTGACCTGTATAGCGGAACAGGCACGATCGCACAGCTCATTGCACCTGTTGCCCGCAAAGTCATCGGTGTCGAGATCGTAGAAGAGGCTGTCGAGGCTGCAAAAGAAAACGCAGCCCTCAACGGTCTGGATAACTGCGAATTCATAGCCGGAGATGTCCTCAAAGTCATTGACGATATCGAGGAAAAACCAGACTACATCATCCTTGATCCACCACGCGACGGCATCCATCCAAAGGCATTGCAAAAGATCATCGACTATGGCGTGAAAAACATCGTGTATATTTCCTGTAAGCCAACAAGCTTTGCAAGAGATCTGGCGGTGTTCCAGGAGCGCGGGTATGAGTTGAAGAGGGTCAGTAATGTGGATTTATTCCCTGAGACTGTGCATGTAGAAACTGCATGTTTGTTAGAGCGAAAGGGGTAAATATAATAACTAAGATTTCATAGAATGATGATGGAAGTATATAATATGCTGTTTAGCAGAGAGGAGGTATTATCAATATGCCACACATTTCTGAATACGAAGTTGAAGATATTTTAATAGACCGCTTAGAAGGTATCGGATACAAATTCATAAAATTAGATAATTATGATGATGTGCTTGCCAATTTCCGTGAACAGCTTGCAAAGTTCAATGCAAAGAAGCTGGCAGAAAAGGGACATGATGCATCATTTTCAGATGCTGAGTTCAACCGCATTATGATTCATGTAGATAATCATTCTGTGTATGAATCAGCAAAGATTCTTCGTGATAAATATGTGTTACAGCTGGATAATGGAGAATCAGTGTATATTGATTTCTTCTCAGGTGATACAGATAGAAATATCTATCAGGTAACACATCAGGTCACAATGGACAAGGCACACAAAGACGATGTAGTGTATAAGAATCGTTATGATGTGACCGTCCTTATCAACGGTTTACCGCTTGTACAGATTGAATTGAAACGCCCCGGCGTGGAAATCAACGAAGCAATCAACCAGATTAACAGATACAGAAAGTTTTCTTTCAAAGGTATTTTCAGATATCTGCAGCTGTTTGTAGTTAGCAATTCTGTACAGACGAAGTATTTCTGTAATGAGAATGAGATGATGGATGGTCAGTACAATCCAATCCTGAAATCTCTTGTATTCTTCTGGACAGATGAAAAGAATACACGTATCAATGACCTGAACACATTCACAGGCGAATTTTTCCGCAAATCAGCTATTACAGAGATGATGGATAAATACATGGTCATTAAGACCACGGAGCCTGTATTGATGTTCATGAGACCATATCAGATTTACGCTGTAAAGGCTGCAAAGAAGCGTGTACTGGAAGTAAATCAGGATGGTTATGTATTTGCGTGTACTGGTTCAGGAAAGACGCTGACATCATTCAAGCTGGCACAGCTTTTGCGTGATGAATCAATGGTAGATTTGGTCGTATTCCTGATTGACAGAAAAGATTTGGATGACCAGACCGTTGATGAATATAACAGTTTTGAAAAAGACTGTGTAGACAATACGGACAGCACTGCTGTACTGATCAGCATGCTGAAATCATCTGAGAAAAAGATGATTGTTACAACGATTCAGAAGATGGCAAATGCTGTCAAGAATCTGAAATATGCAGCTGTAATGGATGTATACAAGGATAAGAAGGTTGTATTTATCATTGATGAGTGCCATCGTTCCCAGTTTGGAAAGATGCATGGTCAGATTGAAAAGCATTTTGAAAGAGCAAATTATATCGGATTCACTGGAACACCGATTTTTGAGAAAAACAAGGGTGCGGATGGTCGTACCACAGCGGATATTTTCCATGCAGGAGATAAGCTGGATTCATGCTTGCATAAATACATGATTAAGGATGCGATTGCAGACGGTAACGTGCTTAGATTCTCAGTAGAGTATCAGCGTACCATCTTTGCAAGGAATCTTGCTGTAAAGGGTATTGACCCGGAACAGCTGGATGACCCGGAATACTGCAAGCGTCATAAAATCGACATGGAACCTCTGTACCATGATGATGAGCGTATTGCTGGCATTGCAAAGCATATCTTTGAGCATCATGAACAGCATGTGCATCCACAGGGAAAAGATATTTATACAGCACTGTTCGCAGTGGATAAGATTCAAACCCTCGGAAAGTATTATGACGAGTTCAAGAAGCTGAATGATGCGGAACCAGATGATAAGAAGCTGAAAGTGGCTGCAATCTTTTCTTATCAGGCAAATGAAGATATGGATGATGGTGCAGATGAACATTCGCAGGAACTTCTTGAGCGTTGTATGAAAGATTATGGTGATTTATACAATACAGCATTTACGATTGATACATTTGATGCATACAGAAAAGATATTGCAAAGAGATTGAAACAGAAGGATTTACCGCAGGTTGATATTCTCTTGGTAGTCAATATGTTCCTGACCGGATTCGATGCAAAGCCATTGAATACGCTGTATCTGGACAAGAATCTTATCTGGCACTCACTTGTACAGGCATATAGCCGTACAAACCGTGTAGACAAGGTGACAAAGCAGTTTGGACAGATTGTATCATACAGAAATATCAAGCAGTGGCAGGATGATGCACTGACATTATTCTCCGGGGACGGAGACCCGAATGAATATCTGCTTGAAAATTATGAGTATTATCTGAATCAGTGGGTAAATCAGGAACCTGTACTGAGAAAGATTACAGCGGATGTAGATGCAGCTGGTCAGCTCAAGTCAGAAGATGAAATCCGTATGTTCATCATTGCGTTCCGTTCAATGGCAAAGACCCTTGCCATTTTGAAGACATTTTCTAAGTTTGCCTGGGATGACCTTGCTGTTGTGATGGATGAGAATGAATACGAAGGATTCAAGAGCTGGTATCTGTATTACAAAGACCAGACACACAATCCAAATCCGAAAGTACCTGTACCAGTAGATGTGGATTTCGATATTGAGCTTGTCCGTACTGACCGTATCAATGTTGTGTATATCCTGAATCTGCTGAAAAATGCGAATACTCACGACAAGACAGAAGAAGAAAAGCAGCAGGATGTTGATTTGATTCTGCGTGAGATTGAGCGTTCCGATAATGAATCATTGAGACTCAAAAAAGAGGTCATGAGACAGTTCATTCTGACCAGATTCTATGATTTGCCAGAGGATGCAGATATCATGGAAGCATTCACTCAGTTCGAGAAAGAGCAGATGAAGGCTGACATGGAAGAATTTGCGTTTGATAACAAGATTGATTACATGATTGTATCAGAACTGTTTACGGAATATGTATTCCATGGTACGATCTCAGATGATGATATTCGTAAGAGATTGACAGCATACAAGCTGGGTCTTCTGAAAATGACGAAGCTGACAAAATCAGTGAAGACATTTGTAATAGAGACCTATAACAAATACAAAGCAGAGGGAGAATAATTATGGCAGATACAAATACATATCAGGCACAGGCAAATGAGCTTTCTCAAAAGCTCTGGGCGATTGCCAATGAATTACGAGGACAGATGGATGCTTCGGAGTTCAAGAATTATATTCTTGGAGTTATTTTCTATCGTTATCTGTCAGAACGTACAGAAATGTACATGGCAGAAATCCTTGAAAATGACGGTGTAACATATGAAGAAGCATTTGCAGATGATGATTACAGACCTGTTGTAGAAGACTGGTCTTTATCCAAACTGGGATATGTCATCAAGCCGGAAAACCTGTTCCGTAACCTGATTCGTAAGATTACAAAATTCGAGAATGATGCTGATAAGTTCAGCGTGGAAGATTTTGAAAAAGCAATCAATGACCTTGTAGGTTCTACAATGGGTCATGAATCCAACAAAGCATTTGATGGATTATTCAATGATATGCGTTTACAGGATGCACGTCTTGGAGAGACAGTGGCAGACCGTACCGATATGATTGGTCGCGTCATGGTCAAGGTCTCAGACATTGACTTTGATTTACAGGATTCTCAGTTTGATGTATTGGGTACAGCATATATGATTCTGATTGGTCTGTTTGCTTCAGATGCCGGAAAGAAAGGTGGAGAGTTCTTCACACCTGCCGGACCGAGTAGACTTTGTGCTACACTTGCATCCCTTGGACTGGACGAAGCAAAGACCGTCGGTGACTGTACCTGCGGTTCTGCATCCATGCTGTTAGAAGTCCAGAAACATCTGACCACACATAAAGTTGGTCATTTCTATGGACAGGAGCAGAACGCTACAACATACAACCTGTCAAGAATGAATATGATTATGCATGGTGTAGACTGGCAGAACTTTGATATCTACAAAGGTGATACACTGAAAGATGATAAATACGGTGATGATTTGAAGCTGACTGTACAGGTCTGCAATCCACCGTATAGCTTGAAGTGGTCTGCTGATAAGAAATTTGAGGATGACCCACGATACAGCGGAGCTGGTAAGCTGGCACCGAAATCTGCTGCTGACCTTGCCTTTGTAGAACATATGATTTATCACATGGATGATTCTGATGGTCGTGTAGCTGTACTGTTACCTCATGGTGTATTGTTCCGTGGTGGAGCAGAAGAAGCAATCAGAAAATATATCATCAAAGACCTGAACCGTCTGGATGCTGTTATCGGATTGCCTGCAAATCTGTTCCACGGAACAGGAATCCCGGTGTGTGTACTGGTGCTGAAAAGCAAGAGAAACGGCAATTCAGGAAATATTCTGTTCATTGATGCATCGAAAGAGTTCAAGGCTGGAAAGAATCAGAACGTCTTGGAACAGGAACACATTGATAAGATTGTAGATGCATATGCAAAGCGTGTAGACGTAGATAAATTTGCTCATGTAGCAGATATGAGCGAGATTATCGAGAACGGCTATAATCTGAACATTCCGAGATATGTTGATACATTCGAGGAAGAAGAACCTGTTGATTTAGGTGCTGTAAAAGCAAAGATTCAGACACTGGACTCAGAAACAAAAGCTGCCATTGATAAGGCTGAAAGTTTTATGAGACAGCTTGGACTGTAAAGGCGGGTGTCGTGTATGAATTTTTTTGATGATGAATCAAAAATTATTGAGTGGTTACAGGGGGTAAAATTAAATAAGGTTCTTCTGTCAAACGATATTGGGATTACGAAAGAAGTTTTTGCTTCAATTCATGATGCGGAAGAATGGAAATCATGGAGTAATTCCTCTGGAAAGTCAGACCCACCGCCTGATTTTTATAATGATGAATTAAAATTCATGATGGATGTAATGAGAGTAGATGACCACGCTTTTGAAAATAAGAATGGTAAAATTGTAAATCCAACAAATCAACAAGAAAGCATAATACAAAAAGAAATTCGTAAAAGTGGTCTATTGGATAGTTTTCCGAATGTGAAAAGTGTTATTGTAAATGCTACTACGGATTTACCGACAGATAAAGACCATAATTATAAATTTTACTATTCTAATTTTGAGCGTGTCCTTATGAAACACAATAATCAAATTGATTTATATGAAAGAAATCATCCGGGATATAAGACGATTTTTTTGGTATTAGATGAATCATCGGCTTATTTTGAAATGGAATCAGTGATGAATAATGGTGTGGTAAAAGGACAACCTCATTATTGGTTTTGGGATAGTATGTTTGTAAATATCCTGAAAAAATTAAGAATAGATTATCTCATCTGGTATGCACCATTTAAATATTATAAGGTTCCGCAGGGTAACAAGAAACCAGATTTACCAGAAGTTTGTGTAATTGACATTAAACATATAACTCAGTGGGATTCTCATGAAATATCATATGACATGAGCAAGATGAAAAGTGTAGAATTGTAGAAAGGGGTGAAATAAATGCTGAGGTTTAAGAATGATGATGGAATAGATTTTCCAGATTGGGAAGAAAAAAGTTTTGGAGATTTTTTAATTACACATTCAGAAAAAACATCAGATAAAGATTCATATCCATTATATAGTTTAACTATTGAATCCGGTGTGCAACCTAAGACCGAACGATATGAACGAGAGTTTTTGGTGAAAAAAGAAGGTGACAATTATAAAATTGTACCACCTAATGCATTTGTATATAATCCGATGAATTTGCGTTTTGGAGCATTAAAAGTTAATCATGAAAAGTTCAGTGTTAGCGTATCAGGTTATTATGATGTTTTTTCATTGAAAGATGATAGTACATTGGCTTTTTGGGAAAATTATTTGGTTACACCTAGAATGTTAAATTATTATTTTTCAATAGCAACAGGTTCGCTGATTGAGAAATTACGAGTTCATTACTCACAATTTGTGAAAATTAAAAAGGCAGTTCCATCATTTCCAGAACAACAGAAAATTGCAGATTTCTTATCAACGATTGATACAGTCATTGAGAAACAGAAAGCAACTGTCGAAGCGTGGGAAGAACGTAAAAAAGGTGTGATGCAGAAGCTGTTTAGTCAGGAAGTCAGATTCAAAGCGGATGATGGAAGTGATTTTCCAGATTGGGAAGAAAAACCTTTTGGTGAAATTTTTGAAAAGACATCTAACAAAAATACTTGTTATGGAACAGATAAAATTATTTCAGTTGCAAATATGTATTTTAAAGATAATGCAACTGTGTCAAATGAAGATTACCTTAAAACATACAATGTGATGTTATATGGTGACATTGCGTTTGAAGGTAATAAGAGTAAAAAATTTTTACATGGAAGATTAGTGGCTAATACTATTGGAGATGGCATTGTATCGCATGTATTTGATGTTTTTCATCCAATAAACCAAGCGGTTTATTATTTGCCATATTGGAAGGAATATATCAATTATGAACCAGTTATGGGAAGAATTTTGGTGCGATGTACTAAGTCTTCTACTATGATGACAAATCTTGTTACAAAAGATTTTTTGAAAGAAACAATTATGGTTCCTTGCCTTGCTGAACAGCAGAAAATTGCAGACTGTCTTTTAGCACTTGACGATGTAATCGAGAAGCAGAAAGCAACATTAGCAGCGTGGGAAGAAATGAAAAAAGGTCTGTTGCAGCAGATGTTTGTGTAAGAACAATTAAATAAAAAGTATTGAACAGGTGACGTATATTTTTGTACATCACCTGTTCTTTTTTATCCAGAATAAGAGAAACACGTTATAAAAATAAAATTATATAGTAGGGTAGGAAAAGTGTTCAAAATGTGTTATATTTCAGTTATAGAACTAAAACAATTATGTTTATATGGATGGTAGTAATATTGCTTTCTTTCTTTGGAATTATTTTGTCAAGATATGTTGAAAAGGGACAGGCTGGATCATATAGGTATTATATTGATGAATATGAAAGAGGTTTGTTGTTACAGAAAATAACGGACTTAGAGAAAAAATTAACGATTACTGGTGATGATGAACAAATTTTAGAAACGAAGCAGATTGTGATAAATGAACTTATTCGTATTAGACAAAAGAAAAAACTAAAAAAGCAAAAAGAAAAATTAGAGACCGATATAAAGCAGGTAGGAAAATTGGATTTGTGTATAGGTGATTATAATACATGCTATATTCAAAAAATTTATATAAATGGAGCGGTGGGGTGCTTGGTCTATGATCGAGAAAAGGGAAAAGAAAACAATTACATAGGTGGATTGAATTTGATAAATCAAGAGTATTCAATATTATATCAAATATTGAATAAATATGAGCTTATCTCGTATTGTGAAAACGAAAGTAGAAGTTAAAGGGAAGTACCGCTTCCTTTTGATTTATATTAGATTTTTATAATAAAAGGATTGGTAAAATGATGGTTAGAGAAGCAAATAAAGATGATTTAGATGAAATATTACAGTTATACCTATATCTTCACGAAGACAGGGTTCCTGAAGATTCGGAGTATTTACGAAATACATGGGATAGTATTGTTAATGACAGGAATCATCATCTTATTGTCTGTGAAGTGGAAGGGAAACTTGTGGTATCCTGCGTATGTGTGATTATTCCTAATCTTACAAGAGGTGTTCGCCCGTATGCATTCGTAGAAAATGTAGTGACGCATGTAGATTATCGGAAGAAAGGTTATGCAACTGCCTGCCTGAATTTTGCAAAGCAGATTGCCAAAGAGAATCATTGTTATAAGATGATGTTACTTACAGGTTCTAAGGAAGAAAGTACATTAAACTTCTATAGAAATGTCGGGTACAACAGTACGGATAAGACGGCGTTTATAAAGTGGATTAATATGTAAAATATGGAGAATGATTATGATATATGAATTAGCAACAATGCAGAGTTTGAAAATCTTCGTCAGGCAGCTATTAATGCTGGGCAAGATGTGTCTAATTTCAAAATGACACAAGAACAGACAAATGCTGTTATGGCAAATGCGTCTGATAATGCCAAAAATATTGTGGCAGAAGCTGACGGAGCTGCTATTTCTATCAAGGGACTTGAAGCATCTTCGAAAGCTGCTACTGTAGCTATGAAAGCACTTTCTTTAGCGGGTAATATGCTTCTAGTTGGGCTTGTGACTACAGCAATTTCTAAAGTCATTACCGCTTATGACAATTATAAACATCGAGTAGAAAATGCGCAAAAGTCATTAGATGAATTTAATGAATCTCTAAAGAGCCAAAAACAAGAGTTAAGTTCACAGGAAGATTGGATTAATAAAAATGGTTCTAATTATGATTCATTGTCGAGCGGGGTTAATAAAAATGGTAAAAATATTTCATTAACAGCAGAGCAATTTTTAATATTCTAGGAACTGTCTGATCCAGCTCCGGATAGTTCCTTCTCCTAAGCCATACTCTTTATTGACGCTTGCGATGGTTCGTCCTTCTTCTAATACCAGCCGGGCCATCTTCTTTTTGAATTCAGGCTCATAACGTTTGTTCGTGTTTGCCATGTTAATCACCTTCACTTTCATTTTGATTATATCATTTATTCCAGTGTTGGTGTTACAACTTTATTATACCATCTCGGTCGCAGACCGTCCGGCTAAGAATATTCCGCTTGCAGAGAAAACAGTGGGTACAGGGCAGGATAAGGGCATCAGACAGTATGCAGATGCACCGGCAGAAAGAGTGTCCCTGAAGGCGAAGCTGGAGGTGATGAAAGCAAAGGTTGCTGGAGGAGATACAGAAAAGCCTATGCCACTAAAGGCAAAGGGAAAAGAAGAAACCTTATAAGATAATTTGAAATTTTTTATTTTTATTCCCAACTTTATTCCCAACATGATATAATGAATTTGGTTGGGAATAAAAGTTGGGTAAAGGAGCATACTAATGGATATTAAACAAATTGTTTTAGATTTATGTGCCTTAAGTGATGAACAGGAATGGTTTGAATTTAAGGAAAACTGGTTTCAGCCTGAGGCATTAGGTGAATATGTATCTGCCCTGTCAAATGCGGCGGCTTTTCATTATAAAAAATATGCGTATTTCATTTGGGGTGTAAATGATACAACCCATGAAATTGTAGGAGGATGAGAGATGAAGATAGTTAGTCTGAATATCAATAGTTTTGGTGGTGATGGTGAATCATTTGAAGAAATGAAGAAAAATCTTGCAAGAAAAGATTATGGCGGGAATTTAACAAAGGAATGTGAAAAAGATGCCTTAAGCAGATGGGACTGTGCAATTAGCGGTAGATCAATTTACAAATCAATCCTTAAAGAGATAGAGGAAGTTGATGCTGATATCGTTCTTTTTCAAGAATATTATATGAATTCAGATGTAGCAAAACAATTTCAAGAAGAAATGGGATGCGAAGACAAAGACGGAAAATATGTTTTAAAATGTAATAATATTGCAAATAAACAACCATTATCTACAGTTGCCTTTTGTCGTAATAATAACACATATGAGGAAGTGAAACCACAGTTTGATTTTGAAGGTAGAGTATTTGTGTTCAAATATGAGGATTTCTATATAATTGATGCACATATGCCATTAAATCCTAAAGATGATAAAAGATACAGTGAGAACAATAAAAAACGTGCAGAGGAAGTAGAAAAACTGTGGGAGAAAATCAGAGAATATTTGAAAGATAAAAAAGATGAAAAGGTAATATTTATTGGTGATTTAAACGTATATCAAAGAGGAACTCATCAATACGAGAGTTTTGTTCCACTGTTTAAATCAGATGTAGATATGCGAGATCTTTGGTTAGAACAAGGCGGTAAAGATAATGCTATCACTTGTAAAAAAGGAACTCGTTTGGATTATGCACTGGTAACACCGGGGTTATATGAAAAATATAAATGTACGATGAGTATGATTCCTGAATTAGATGAAGAATTTGAAAAGGATTGGCATATAAGTGATCATCGAATGCTTGTTGTAGATATTGAGGAGGACGATATGAGAGAAAACGATTACAAGGATACAGAAAGAAGAATTGGTGTTAGAATATAAATAGTACAAGTCAAAGTGAGAGCTTTTCATTCCGTCGATTAGTGATACAATAAAAGTATCGTACTGAAGGAGGAATTTATCATTTCTGTTTCCGGAATGTTAAAATATTTAGGCGTTTCACGGTCAGGGTATGCCGCATGGAAACGGCATATACCATCCGATACTGCCAAACGCAGAAAACTGCTCAAGGACAAGATCAAAAAGATTTATGACGATTCTCATCAGAATTATGGTGTCCCTAAGATCACAAAGGAATTGCGTAAAACAGGGGAAAACATTTCTGAAAGAACTGTCGGCAAATACATGAAACAAATGGGCATCAAGGCCCAATGGATCCGTCCATGGACAGTAACAACCAAGGATTCCGATTTCAGTAATGAATTACAAAATATCCTTGATGAGCAGTTTAATCCTGAACGTCCAAATGCAGTCTGGTGTTCAGATATCACATATATCTGGACGATGGAAGGTTTTGTATATCTGACCAGCATTATGGATCTGTATTCAAGAAAGATCATTGCATGGACGATTTCCAAAACATTGGAAACATCCTGTGTGATTGAAACTATAAACAAAGCAAAAGCAAAACGCAGCACCGAATTACCTTTGATCATCCACAGTGACAGAGGCAGCCAGTATGTATCGAAAGAATATAAAAAGGCAACAGCAAAAATGAATCGAAGCTATTCCAAGAAAGCTTTTCCTTGGAATAATGCCTGTATCGAATCCTTTCATTCGCTGATAAAACGGGAATGGCTGAACCGCTTTAAGATCAGCAATTACAAACATGCATACCGCTTGGTATTTGAATACTTGGAAACGTTTTATAATACCAAACGAATTCATAGTCATTGCGATTATATGTCACCCGATGATTTTGAAAGATTGTATCAACAGGCAACTTCGGAATTGCTGGCAGGTTAGAATGAGAAAAACTCATTTTAACTTGTACTAAATCTTGACATAGGACCAGTATTCAACATAAGATGTTTGATATCAATTGATATGTTCCCTTGAACAGAGAATAGCAAAAATACGGGCTTGGCATACTTTTAGTCAACCCAAGCCATGTAGAAACTGCATGTTTGTTGGAGCGAAAGGGGTAAATAAAGGGCAGAGAGTGATGCGTTTATGGGGCTTTTTACAAGGTGAGTGTTATCAGAGGGGCTTGCGAAAAGCTCAGTTTTCTTGTATGGAAACATATCTACTTTTTAGCCTGACTGGAGAATAAGTGAATGGTTGGAAAATGCAGTAGAGTTTAGGATGTGGGTTAGATGTCATAGGTTGTAGCATTGGGATTGTTGTCAGAGCCGGCTGCAGTTTGAGCCATTCGATACTAAGAGGCAGACTAGGCAGTGGATTAGATATTATAGTAGGATTGGAGGCAGTAATGTGAATGATTCGCAGATTACTATTTTTTATTCTTGGCAATCTGATTTGCTGGGAAGTGATACTAGAAATATAATTCAAGACAGTATCAAAGATGCAGTTCGTTTATTTCGAGATACAGTTGATATTGAAGCTGATCGCGACACAAAGGGAGAATTTGGTTCCCCGGACATAGCACAGACAATTTTCTCAAAGATTGACGATTGCGATATTTTTATTGCTGATGTTAGTGCAGTATGTCAATATGAGACAGTTGATAAAGATGGAAATAAGAAAGTAAAATATATGCCAAATCCTAATGTGATGCTTGAATTGGGGTATGCTACACATGTCGTAGGCTGGGATAGAGTAATATGTGTTTTAAACTCTGATTATGGTGCACCAGAGAATATGCCTTTTATGCTTTAGTTTTAGATAAAGAGGGAGAACAGAACGAAGCCAGTAGGACAATGCAGGCTGCGTGTGAAATGGGACTGTCTAATGTGACAGAGGAAAATTCAAAAGACAGTTGCGGTTTGCGTATGGCTGATATGATGGCGGGGATCATTTCAAAGCTGTTAAAAGCCTTGTGTGATGAATTGCACTATCATTCCATTGCAGAGGGAACGGAGAAGAAACTGTTAGGCACAAAATGGTTTCAGTTTAATGAAGCTCAACTGAACCTATATAAAAGGTTATATAAGATAATTTGTGAATGGGATAATGCTTGGTATAAGTCGTATGCAGGAATTTATTCCGATGACTTGGTATGTTTTATAGGACTACTTGGCTATATGGCTCATTTTGCAAATGCCGAACAGCTTGTCAATGAGAAACTTGAAATGCAGGGCGAATATTTTAATGGATATGTTTGTCGGCAGTTATCTGATTATTTTAACCGCAGGCGAAGTAAATTACCGATAGACTTTATTGATAAAAATGATGAGGAGTATTTCCTAAACCGTCGTGGAGCAAAAGTTTATTTTGATATTACGAAGCAACCTATTCTTCAAATTGCCGAAGGCAGTCAAGCGTTTCGGAACTTGCAAGGCGGATAGGTCAGACTCCACAGAACTTTGGTAAGAAACTGAAACGAGATACAGTTACCCTTGAGGAGTTGAAACAGATAGCTGATGTGATGGAGGTTACCTTTGAGCAATCATTTATCTTCCCGGATGGAGAACAGATAAGAACGAGTAACGAATAGGCGGTGAGTAGCATGGATACTGTGGATTTGATTATTAAATCATCAACAGAATTTTATAATGATTTGAAGGCTGATGAGAATGGTCGATATCGTTCTTGGGAACACTGCTATTCACATTTTATAAAAGCAAGAGAATCCAAAGAAGTTGATTATGATTATCTGAGTTTACAACTAGCTTTCTATTTAGCAAGCTGGGGAATGTATCGTGGCTCATCATTTTTGCTACAAAAGGATTATAAAGTACATATTCCAGTAGTAAAAGAACTGCTAAATGAAAAATATGATGTTTTAGCTGGGATGGACTGTATCGGTTTCAAAGACGATAGCAACCAAAAGTTACTGCAGGATATAAATTCGTTTTTAGAGCAGTATTACGATAAAATCAGGCACAAAGTAAAAGAACAAGAACTGAAAAATCAGTTATCTTTTACACTCATCACGAAAATACTTATGGGAACACTTGGCTGTGTTCCAGCATATGATAGATATTTTATTGCAGGAATAAAGAATCAGAAGGTTGCCACTGGAAATTACAACATTAGGTCTATAATGCAGCTTGTCAACTTTTATGAGAAAAACGCTGACCGACTCGAACCTGTCAGAGAAAAGATGGAAGTTGAAGGTATGCCATACCCACAAATGAAAATGATAGATATGGGATTTTGGCAGGTTGGTTGGGAGTTGGATACAAATAAGGGGATACAGACAGCTCACTAGGAGGTAGAAACATGGAATATACACCAATGGAAAAGGATGTTCTTGCTATGATGCAGAGAACTGATTTTAAGAATATATCAAAAGGTGATGTGATTAGTTTCGCATCAAAGATAGGCGAACTTCGTCCTGAAGTGGCTAAAGAAGTGCTTGCACAGTTTCCTGAATTTGTTGGATTAATGAAATCTTCATTAACTGAATACAAGGGGATGCTTGATACAATTGTAAGTAGCGATGATGCAAGTATTAAGGAGTATTACGGTGTAGCAAACAAAGAAATGGATCAGGCTGCAGATAGTAGAAAACAGTTTTATGCTTTTGTAAAACAAGTGCAAGCTGATTGCAGTAAACTTCTCGATAATCCCAACCTTCCTCCTGAGATGATGATTGAGATATTAAACAGAGAGGCTGAACTTGTAAAAGTGGCGAATGAAAAAGATACAGAGATTCGTCAGCAAGAAAAAGAAATCGAAGACAAGGTAAATAAAAAGGACTCTGAAAAGAGAGAGTTCAACTGGAAACTTGTCGGAGGCATCAGCTTTGCTTTGATGACTGTAGCTGGAATTAGTGCAGGCATTCTTGGAGGTAAATTAGATTTAAAACTTCCGAAAAAGGATAGATAGGAGGTTGTGTATGGAGAAATATTTATTGGTTGGCAATGGTATTGATATACAATTTGGCGGCTATGAAAATTATTCGAATTCAGCAATAATGAGTAGGGTTATAAAAAATATTAATTCTGGAAAATATGTTGCATTGACTGAGAATAGTCTTAATCCCAAAGAGCAACTAGAAATGCTAGAGCAATTTGTGAAAATTATTGATAGCATTAAAGCTGGAGGTTATAAAAAATATGCTGATGGACTTTTCGTGTTAATGGAGTTAGATAGAATTAAAAGAAATTACCCAGAAAGAAGTGCAATAGAATCAGTTTTCCTTGAAGACTATTTCTTGGCATTTGAAACCTTTAATAATAGTTTTAAGGAAAAAGATGGTGATGAAAAATCTGAGTTTTATAGGAAAAGGATGTTTGACTTTTTGCAGCAAATAATGGTTGATTGTATATTTAATGACGGAAAAATTAATGATATACATAAAAATGCACCAGTTGGCACAAAAAAATTTTTTGAACATTTTACTCAGATTTTCACTACTAATTATGATTATAATATTGAAAACATACTTGGAAGAACAGATTCGGTATGCCATTTGCATGGTGAATTCAATCAACTCTCACCTAAGTATAATGTTAATAGTATCTATTATACGAATCATAAAGCTGAGTGTGATAATTTGATTGCTAAAAAAGTCACAGACATGGCTCATGTTTATAGTAACGCAGTTATGAGTTGGTCATGGCTTGATAAATATGGAGAGTTAATAGAGCCAGACACAAGAAAAAAGAAGGAATTATTCAAATCTATTAGTGGTCAAGTTGAAATCTTAGGATTATCTCCCAATAATGATGAACATTTATTTTTGCTATTAAGTCAAAATCCGAAAGTTAAATCAGTAGTATACTATTACTTTGACGATAAAGATAGACAAGAAATACAACATCATATAAAGAAACCAATCACATATAAAAAGGCAACAAAATTATGGAAGTCATTAGAAAAATAGAAACACATATTGTATAGACATCTTTATATGAATTATTACTTTTGGAAGTATAATGTTGTACGAAGAATAAAGTGCAATCAAGGCTTTCACAGGCTCAAAATCCTAGATTTTAAGGGAAAAAGTGCGTTCCACCATTCCCTTGTACAATAAGGGTTGAGTATGTTTTTTGTTGAACAATCGAGCCATGTGGAGACGGTATGTCTACTGTCGAAGAAACCTTGAGTTTATGCGGGTTGGTGGGATTTTTTGAGTAATATATACCTGTGTTTTTAGCAGGAAAAAATGTATATAGAATTTAGTAATTGCAGAGGGGTGCAAAAATTTGTTGATACCAAAGTTGTGCGCCGGAATAGTATTGGTAGTAATTTGGTGTCCGCGAATAGTGTCATCCCCTTAGTATGCTCATTGTCATTGACTATTTGACACAAGTACGTTTTTAGGACAATATAGATGATATTATGGAGCAGGCCCAAGAATTAATATATGTATTGTTGTAAGTGAGATACAGCTAACTTGAAAAAGTAAATTCCAGTGCAGGGGTAAATTCCACCTCACCTTAAAATTACTTGATTTTTTAGAATTTCAGAGAGCTAAATATCTATAAAACTGCTATAATAAAAGTGACTTTTCACAAAACATCTCAATTTCAGACATGGCAAACAAGCCTCTGGATATTTTGTGTGTTGGACTAAATTCCACAGGCTGCATTCAAAAAATGTGAATTGTTAAGTTCAGGTCTGACAGCAGTTTTTTTGTGTTAAGTTAGTTATTAAATTGTATCAGCTTAGACGTCAGATTAACCTCATCGGGTGGAACCGGCCTAAGCTGAAGTGCTTTTAAGATGTCTATACCATAGTTTTCAAGAGCTGTATCGTATGGCGTTCGACCACCAAGGATTTCTCTCGGAGTTGAATTTATATGATTTACAATAGTTCTTAAATCCCACTGTGTGATGTATTCAAAGCTGCTCTTTTTAGGAAGGATCATCCGAAGCATAGTGTGTGCCTGTTCAATACCGCCTTTTTGACCGCTGCGCATAGGGTCGCAGTAGTAGATATTTGACCGCATAATGCCATTAATGCCGTTTTCAAGAGATTCTGGATCTCCAAACTCAGAGCCACGATCTGTAAGAACTGTGTTGAATAAAGTAAAAAAATCCTTCGTGCCAAGCTGGTGTTCTAACTTGTTAAAAACAAGTTTAACGGCTCCTTTGGTACATCTGTTCATAACAAATGCAAGAAACAATTTTTCGCGAGTTAAGAAAAATGTCAGGATGACGCGTTTTGAATCCTGCGATGAGTGGACCGTATCCATTTCGGCGAAGTGATCAAGTCCAAGCGACTGAAAATCAGAAAACATACGTCTTATAAAAACGGATCTGTCCTTGATCTGGGTTTTGTGTACCTTGCGGGGCTTAAATTTTACCTGACGTTTCAGATCAATATTTCTTGCAGAAAGGATACCTTTATCCAAATAGGAATACAGGGTCCTGACCGACATGTCTTGTTCCGGGTGATTTGTTATGATCTGATACGGAGACTGTCCTTGGAAGATCAGCGGTGTAATGACCATATCTTTCTGATGCAGTTCGTGTCTGGTCATGTTTATACCGGCTCTGGATTGCGAGAGACGTTCTTTGTATTTGCGATCAGCAAAAATAGGATCATAGCGGTATTTGTGGGCAATTGTGCAGTGATTGATTGCTTTTGGACATCCGTTGCACACATAAGGTGCTTTATCGAGTCGTCGGCAGCGTTATAATGCTGATTTCGAACATAAAGGAGAAGGCAGTGAAGAATCATATAGACATGAATTATTTAAAGAATGTATTTCTAGAATTGAGCGTCTAGAAATAAGGTGGAAGGGTAAAGCTTTAACGATATATCCTGATGAAATATTGCAAGAAGAAAGTATACTTATGGAAGATGGAAGTAGACGAATTGTTGATTTACTTGTAAATTTCACGAAAGCGGATCCAGCAATTTATGTTGAAAAATGGGAAGGTCAACTCGCAATTGAAATAAAAGATACTCATTCGGTAGATAGTAAAAAGATAAGCCAAATGAAACAAAAAGGACTTGCATGTTTAGAATTTACAGTCAGTAAATGGAATGTCAGAGAAAATTTTAACAATGCAGAGGACGAAGAGAAGCAAACTATTGGAATAAAAGAAAAGTTAGATGGGAAAAATGGTGGATATATTTGGGGTGAACTATTAGTAGATCCAATATCTAGGAAGTATTTTTCTACAAAATTGTATGAAGATGAAAAGAGAGAAAAAGAAAGAGTGATAGCTGAATTGAATCAGGTTAAGAAACTATATGGTCAAGTTATTGACACTAATAAACAGTTAAGGGAGCGGATTCAATTACTTGATAGGAATATTAATGTATACAAAAATAAATTATCTGGTTTTGAGGCGAAATTGAAAGTTACAGAGCAGGAGAACACAAAAATAAAATCAAGTTTTTGGTACAAGCTATTTGGTAAAAAGTAAATAAAGGATGATATAAAAATAAGGTTTTCCAAACAGTGGGACATGAAAGTTGATTTTAAATATAGACCATTTTTTATCTGAATTTAAAAATTCTTAGATGCGCAAATGATTCAGGAGAAGAAAAAGAAGCTGGAGACGTTTGAAAATATACAAGAAACAAGGGGATATTTTGTATAGCCAGATAAGGATGAGGAGGTAACGGCAATCAATCTTGGGTGCACAGTGTATTGCAAAAAGCTGTGTATCGTGGTACGGTAAAACAAGATGATAACGTGAGTGGTGTAGTGTAAGGGGGGACAGAAATATGTTTAGCGAAGAATATGAGGTATCCATACAAAAGCTGACGTTTTATTTCGTATACCAAAAAAACTGCTATGTTAGTACTTGACACATCGGAATGCACATAGCTATGGCTTATTCACTGAGATATAAAAGTTTAGAAAACTTGAATTTACAATAAAAAGCACTTGATTATATGAGGAGAAAACTATGACACAAATTAAAATATTTCAACCAGAAACATATTCAATTGAAATCAAAAAGGTGAGAGAGAGTATTTCGAACTTCCCAGAAAATATTAAAAGAGAGCTGATAGAAACAAAATTCTTGAATGATTATGCGTCATCGAAAATGTGGGATATAAATTCTGAATTTGGAAAGATCCATAACAAATTGATGACGCTGTTAGAAGACCATAGTATAATTGCATATCATAATACAAGACTTGCGGATCCGTCCAAAGTTATGTGCAATGGATTGATTTTTTCTGATGAGAGGTACATACAGTCCTTGAGGGAAGATATGCAGCAACAGGAGATTCCACAGGAAATGATAGTTGACATAATTTGTAAGGTTAGGAAGGAGCGTGATCGATGGGAGATCAATGGCAGTAATCGCAGAAAAAATGAAATTTGTTTTATATATGATTTTGATTACTATAAAGATTATGATAAATTTTTGGCTACATATGGCGGTGAGTTTTTGGAATTTGCGTTGGAGAGCATAAAGCGTGATGGAAATCTGAAAAAATATAGGGAAATCATAAAACTGGGGAAACCTTATGTTGTTGAATTTTCCATTCCATTTTCTAAAATAGATAGATTTGAAAAGCAAGATATCGCACGATATATGCTGGAAGAGTGGATTCATTTGGATATAAGAAAAGATGAGGCGGCACATCAATATGATGGAAGAATTGAATTTGAAATTCCAGCCAATAATATTATTAAAGTAGTTGAAGTAGAAGATGAATTTCCTGATTTGGATAGATGGTTATTTGATGAAAATTAGCATGGCGCATGGAAAATAACCACGATAAATGACATATTGCTTGTAGTATAGTATGAATACAATCAATTATAATATAAAAAGATATTCGAGGACAGTGAGTTGTAGGAGGATTCAGTTATTCAAAAATATCGAATAACTGCTTGACACATGATCAATAGTAGTCTATGGTACGATTTGTGACAAACGATGATATTCATAATAAAAAATCAAAATAAAATATTAGAAAGGTATTTACATTACAATTGAATGGTGATAAAATTTCATTACCTAAAAGGTAATAAAAATAAAAAAGGAGGGGATAATTAAGTTTGGGGATGAGGATACTGTATAAGAATGAAACTGCAAAGAAACAGTTTTGTTCTGAATATAAGAAAAGATGGAGATATCCTGAGCAAGTAAAAAAGAAGCTTGAATCTGCAGAAAACTATATACGTAATGCAAAGTCTTTAATGGATATTGCTAATTATATTCCATTTCATTTTGAACATTTAAAAGGGGATAGAAAAGACGAATGGAGTATACGATTAGGTAATACAGGATATAGAGTTACAATGATTCCTTGTGATAACGATGGGAACGAGATTACAGAAGGGGACATTTTAGCTCAATGTAAAATGATTAAAATTGTGAAGGTGACGGAGGTGTCGAACCATTATGAGTAATGTGAAGGAATACAAAGATATAGTGGCATTTCACCCTGGATATTATATTGCAGATATTATCGATGATATGGAAATAAGTCAGAATGAGTTTGCCACAAGGATGGGAACAACAGCAAAGACGTTAAGTAAGTTGCTCAATGGGCAGGCTAATATCTCAAATGACTTAGCAAAGAAGCTTTCTGTAATGCTTGGAACGAGTGTAGAAGTTTGGCAGAATTTACAGAATACTTATGATCAAAAGTTGATTGAGATACAGCAGGTTAGTGATTTTGATGCACAGGCAGAACTTGCACGGGAAATTGATTATAAGTATTTTGTAGATGTTATTGGTCTGCCAATTGCAAGAAATATCAATGATAAAGTGGCAAATCTATGTAAATTTTTCAAGGTTGCTGACTTAAGAATTATGTTACAGCCAGATTTTTTGGTGAATTTCAGATCAAGTTCATCTTGTAATAGTGAGAAGAACATCATTAATTCTAGAGCATGGATTCAAACAGCTATGAATATCTCAAAAAGTATTGAGACGAAGTCTTATAATGCTGAGAAATTAAAAGAGTATTTGCCAGAGCTTAGAAGTATGACTGTTAAGAAACCAGAGGAATTTTTGCCAAAGATGCGTGAAATCTTTGCTGAATGCGGTATCGCTTTTGTTTTATTACCACATTTGAAAAATTCAGGTGTGAATGGTGCTGTCAAGTGGGTATCTGAGGATAGAGTAGTGCTTGCGATGAATAATAGAGGACTGAATGCAGATAAGTTTTGGTTTTCATTATTTCATGAAATTAAGCATGTTTTTCAGCAAAAAATAAAAACAGTGTTTATCAGTAGTACGGTTGAAGAAATGATGGATATTAACAATAATTTGGAACTAGAGGCAGATAAGTTTGCGATGAACTATTTGATTTCACCTGCGGATTATAAAAGATTGGCTCCAACAAGATATATTTCCGATGAAGAGATTGTGGAGTTCGCCAAATCGATAGCAATTCATCCGGGAATTGTGGCGGGAAGATTGCAACGTGAAGGTATCATCGCACAGAACAGATGCTCTAAGCTAAAAGAAAAGTATATGATAGAAATAAAGCATACTGCATAAATAGTAGCATTGAAGAAGAAACAGAGGAATTTTTAGCCTGTTTGCTCATGTGTAAGATGTGGACATTGCTTAAGTACTTTGTTGATTAATTTGGTTAATCCGGATTTGAATCTTGGGAAAAGTTTTGGTTGAACAGAGGTTTGGATGATGATAAGATTTAATTGGGGCAATAGTGAACACATGAGTTCACATTTCATAACTAAGAAGTAATGGATTGGAGAAGTGCTTATGGCAGATAAAATTGGAACCGATGAATATGGGGAAATACTTATATATCAGACTGATGATGGACAGACAAATATAGAAGTTAAAATAGAAGATGATACAGTATGGCTGACACAACAGCAGATGTCAGAATTATTCCAAACTTCTCGAACAAATGTAGTAGAACATATTAAGCATATTTATGAGGAGGGTGAATTAGACGAAATTTCAACCTGTCGGAATTTCCGACAGGTTCGAAAAGAAGGAAATCGTGAGGTGACAAGGCAGATTCCTCATTATAATCTTGATATGATAATATCTCTTGGATACCGTATTAAATCAGTGATTGCAACAAGATTCAGGCAGTGGGCAACAAAGCGGTTAAAAGAATATATGATTAAGGGATTTACGATAGATGACGAGCGTTTGAAAGGAAATGGAGGAGGAAATTACTGGAAAGAGTTACTTGACAGAATCAGGGATATAAGATCCTCAGAAAAGGTCTTGTATCGTCAGGTTCTTGATTTGTATGCTACGAGTGTAGATTACAATCCTCATAGCGAAGAGTCTGTTAGATTTTTTAAAATTGTTCAGAATAAACTTCACTATGCAGCACATGGTCATACTGCGGCAGAGGTTATATATCAGCGGGCAGATGCAGAAAAGCCATTTATGGGGCTTACTTCATTTGCCGGAGAGTTACCAGCATTAAAGAATATAGGAATTGCAACGAATTATCTTGAAGAAAATGAACTCAAAGTATTAAACAATCTTGTTTCTGGTTATTTTGATCTGGCTGAAATTAATGCAATTGAGCATAAGCCAATGTATATGGATGATTATGTTAAGCAGCTGGATAGCGTGTTGTCATCCGGAAATAGAAAACTTTTAACTGGAGCTGGTTCTGTAAGTCATAAACTGGCATTGGAGAAAGCAAAGTCAGAATACAGAAAATATCAGGAGATTACTTTGACGCCAGTCGAAAAAGCATATCTTGAAAGCATTAAAGAAGTTTCCAAGGAAGTGAAAAGGAGATAACATGAGATTGCATACATATTATGTGTTTTAAATTGGGGAAACAGTGTTTACCAAATTTAACAAGTCAGATTATTACTTGAGGAAGGACAAGAGGATAACAAATGAGCAAAAAAATACGCAGAGTGCCGGTTGTTCTTGATGCAGGAGAAATTAAGGATTTGCCACCGGAAGATATTCGGATGATTTTAAGAGGTGCAGATGAACTGATTTTTACCGGTGGGAGAAACATGCTTGCCAAACTATTAAAAGGTTCAAAGGATAAAAAGATATTGGAATACAAACTGAATGAATGCCCGGCGTATGGATATTATCATAGCCTAAAACTGAATGATATTAGCAAATGTGTTGATTGGATGATTGAGAAAGATTACCTCAGGATTAAGTATGATTATCGACTTCCTTTATTGGTGTTTTCCGAACAAGGATGGGAGATAGAAAAGGAAACATTTGCGGAAGAACTTTACCAAAGATTTTGTTTGGATGTAAAAGAAAAACATGCTCGTGTCATTTTCGAATTAAAAGAAGTAAACAGACAGGTTGTTTTGCGTGTGCTTGACAAAATAGAGGCAGAAGGAACAGATGAATTTCTAGCTTGCTTAGAAGCGTGGAGACGAATGGAAGTGAAAAAAGTTGCAGCACGGATCACAGATGTTGAAACTACGATTAAAAACAGAACAAACCTATCAGAATAGAAAATGAGTTTGATTTTTTAACGGAGGACAGTACAATGGCGAATGAAGAAAAAGAATTATATAAGTTTGTGAACGATCCGAAATATCGAAGCAAAGTGATTGCTAAAATTCACAAGAATAGTGACAATGCCTATAATAAGCGGATCAAGAAGATTGAACATGAGAGAGATGCACTGTCTAAAAAGAGAACTCGCGAAATTACGCGTATTGCCAATGACAGATGGGAAAGCCTGGCTGGCGGATCAATTGGGGTCAATCGGACAGAAGGAAAAATACAGATCAATAATACAACGGTCTTATTTTCGAGCATTCGGGGTGCGGAAATGAACATGATGACCGGTTGCCGTGTTGTCACCCGGGAGAGTTCCAAAACCAAATCAAAGAAACATGCTTCTTTAGGAGGCGCTGTAGCTGGAGGCATGCTATTTGGACTGCTTGGAGCAGCAGTTGGGGCTGTTGGGCTTGGCGAAATGGATGGAAAGACCACCGGGACTACAGTGTCTGATCAGATACCTACCTGTACTCATCTGGGCGTTATGGTCAATATTGATGGTTTTATGTCAGAGGTGGTATTGCTCTCGAATCAAGTAGACCAAACGAGTGCTGCATTTGTAAATGCCAGAAATGAAGCACAGAGTATTATTGCGCAGCTTGGCAAATTGGCTAAGATGCCTGTTCCATCGAGCTTTTTGCAACCGGAGGAGGAACAGTCTGTGAAAGAGATCGAAGCGCAGATCGCGGCCAAGCAGTCAGAGCTCCAGATTGCCATCAACGACAGACCTACATATGATATTCCGGCTATGTACCGTACTCCAGAGCAACGGGGAATGTCGGATGAGCAGTATTTGCAGTATTTAAATAATACAGATGCACAAAGAATGTCACAAAGTGCAGCGCATGAGGATGCGTTAAAAAGGACACAAGCGGAGCAGAAGGCAGTTTGGCAGACCAAAAGCGAAGCAGAACGAGCTGAAAGAAACGCTCACATAGAGCAAAGAGTGGATAATGCAGGTTATCTGAGTACGCTCAGTTCGGTTGCCACATTGATCTATAATATTATTTTTTGGTTTCTGTCTGTATTTGTGCTGATTTTCGCTATTGCAGGATTTGCAAATGCAGGTATTGTGAGCGGTATTATTTATTTGATCACAGCGATAATGATCAATCCGCTGGTTGGCGATCATATTCGGGATAAGGGCGCTGCATTTCCCAAATGGGCGGTTATTATTATATTGATAGTTGGATTTCTGGCGGGAGCGTTGACGTTTCCGATCACGGATACGTCCTCTAATAAAACAGCGAGTATAGAAAGAGTAAATTTTTGAAAGATATTCTCATTTAACGTTGCGTTGATTTCTTTTTTGTGTATAATGATAACTGAGGTCGTTCGATATGCATTGTGCCTGTCAGAGGATGACGGTGCCTGATCTTGCATACGAAGGTCATAATATAATAAAAACAGGGGAGCTTGAATATAGCAGGCTGAGAGGAAGTGCTCAAACTTCGACCCTTTAACCTGATGCGGATAATGCCGCCGTAGGAAGTCATGATAAGAAGATTTTTTGCAGGAGGCATCAGATGTCTCCTGTTTTTTTACTTTATAGGATTAAAGTGTCAGTGGATTTTGGCACTAGGATCCATTACCAACAGAGGAGGAGAAGCATGGTAAAAGTAAATGGTGAGTTGTTAGATCTTGCAGGAAAGACAATTTCTGAATATTTGACAACAACAGAGTATGATCCAAAGCGAATTGCGGTAGAGCGCAATGGAGAAATTGTTTTTAAATCGCAATATGATGATGTGGTTTTGCAGGATGAAGACAGCATAGAAGTTGTCAGCTTTGTAGGAGGTGGTTGATGAAATGTCGATGAACAGGGAACAAAGTTTGGCTATCCCCACAAAGGAAGAATGGATGGCAGCGCTCACGATGCGCCATGGAGAGGAACGGCAGAAAGCATTTTCGGCTGCAACAGTTGCTGTTTGTGGATTGGGCGGACTTGGCTCGAACATAGCGACCGCATTGGCGCGTGCCGGCATTGGTAAATTGATCTTGATGGATTTTGACTGCGTGGATATTACGAATCTTCACCGTCAGCAGTACAAGATCACGCAGATCGGAATGCCCAAGACAGAGGCGATGGTACAGAATCTGCGGGAGATCAATCCTTATATTGATACGGAGATACATACTGTGCGCATTACAACGGAAAATGCGGTTGCTCTTTTGCAGGAGGCGGACATTGTATGTGAAGCGTTTGACAATCCGGAAGCGAAGGCAATGCTTACGAACCTCGTGTTGGAGCAGTTCCCACAAAAGTATTTTGTGGCGGGCTCCGGTATGGCGGGATTTGGGGATCCTAATATGATCCGGACGCGGAAATTGACAGAGCATTTTTATTTGTGCGGTGATGGATGCAGTGATGTTGCGGACGGCGTTGGATTAGTGGCGTCCAGAGTGATGATCTGTGCGGCACATCAGGCACATACGATTCTGCGCATCCTCGCAAAGGAGCAATAGACAGCAAACTAAAAGGCTGACGACACAACGGAAAGAAGCAGCCAAATAAATGACACATACAACAGAAATGGAGATTATCATGAAAGATGACAAATTAGTAATTGGTGGACACGAGTTCAACTCTCGTTTTATTTTAGGTTCTGGAAAATATTCCATGAAGTTAATCGAGGCGGCAGTAAAAGACGCCGGAGCGGAGATCATTACGCTTGCAGTGCGTCGTGCCAATACGAAAGAGCAGGAAAATATTTTGGATTACATTCCGGAAGGGATAACGCTATTGCCGAATACCAGTGGCGCCAGAACGGCGGAGGAAGCCATTCGTATTGCACGTTTGGCGCGGGAACTGGGCTGTGGCGATTTTGTTAAAGTAGAGATCATGCGCGACTCGAAGTATTTATTGCCGGACAATCAGGAAACGATCCGTGCAACAGAAATTCTTGCGAAAGAAGGATTTGTGGTTATGCCATATATGTATCCGGATCTCAATACGGCTAGGGATCTTGTGAACGCCGGTGCATCTTGCGTGATGCCATTGGCTTCACCGATTGGATCCAACAAAGGATTGGCAACGAAGGAGTTTATTCAGATATTGATCGATGAGATTGACCTTCCGATCATTGTAGATGCCGGTATTGGAAAACCATCGCAGGCGTGTGAAGCAATGGAAATGGGTGCAGCGGCGATCATGGCAAATACAGCACTTGCAACCGCAGGAGATCTGCCAATGATGGCATCTGCGTTCAAGGCAGCGATCGAGGCCGGAAGAAAAGCATATCTGGCGGGAATTGGAAGGGTATTGACGCGTGGTGCATCTGCTTCCGATCCATTGACCGGATTTTTGCGCGACTAAGGCGATACAGATTAAGGTGTCAAAAAGTTTGAATAGCTCTATCATAGAAAGGGACTATAGACACCATAATCCTATATAGGAAAGGAATATAAAATGGAAAATCAATTTTTAGTAGATTCTGAGTATCTTTCCCCGGAGGCTCTTGCGGTAAAGCACCGTCTTGAGACAGATCCTTCTTCCAGAAAAGATCATATGGAATATTTACCAGGAATGGAGATCATTGAGTCAGACGTCTGTGGTAAGGTGATGACGCAGATGGAACAGTATGAGGCAGACCGCTATACGGCAAAAGATGTAAGGGCAGCATTAGAGCATGAGACATGTACGATCGAGGATTTTAAGGCGTTGATCTCCCCGGCAGCAGAACCCTTTTTGGAGCAGATGGCGGAGCGTGCACGAAGGGAAACGAGTAAACATTTCGGTAACACGGTGTATCTTTTTACACCGTTGTATATTGCCAATTATTGTGAAAATTACTGCGTGTATTGTGGCTTTAATTGCTATAATCATATCAACCGCATGAAGCTGACGATGGAGCAGATCGAAAAGGAAATGAAAGTTATTGCGGATTCCGGCATGGAAGAAATTTTGATCCTGACCGGCGAGAGCAGAGGGCAAAGTTCGGTAGAATATATTGGAGAAGCCTGTAAATTAGCGAGAAAATATTTTCGGATGGTTGGACTTGAAATCTATCCGGTCAATACCGATGAATATCGTTATCTGCATGAGTGTGGCGCAGACTATGTAACGGTATTTCAGGAAACCTATGACACGGACAAGTACGAAACGCTGCATTTGATGGGACACAAGCGCGTGTGGCCTTATCGCTTTGATGCACAGGAGCGAGCACTGCGGGGAGGAATGAGAGGCGTGGCATTTTCGGCGTTGCTTGGTTTGTCCGATTTTCGTAAAGACGCACTTGCCAGCGCACTTCATGTATATTATTTACAGAGAAAGTATCCGCATGCGGAAATGTCTCTTTCCTGTCCGAGACTAAGACCGATCATTAACAATGACAAGATCAATCCGTTGGATGTTCACGAAAAGCAGCTTTGTCAGATCATCTGTGCTTATCGCATTTTTCTGCCATTTGTGGGTATTACGGTATCCTCACGTGAGAGCGCCTCTTTTCGTGATGGCATTGTAAAAATAGCGGCAACGAAAGTATCAGCAGGGGTTTCTACCGGAATCGGGGATCACGACAGTAAGTACAATGGCAAAGAAAACGAAGAACCACAGGGCGATGAGCAGTTTGAGATCAACGACAGCCGCAGTCTGGATAAGATGTATCAGGATATCGCGGAAGAGGGATTGCAGCCGGTCTTGAACGATTATCTTTATATTGGTTAGTTGCTCTGTAAATAAGGGGAAACCTTGTCAGAAGTGCCCCTATTAAAAGATGGAAAGGTGGAGGATAATGAGAAATTTTGATCCGAGTTTATATTTTATTACGGACAGTACCGGATTTACGGAAGAGGAGTTTTTGTACCGGGTCGAGCAGGCATTGATCGGAGGAGCAACGATGCTGCAGCTTCGTGAAAAAGAAAAGACGACCAGAGAATATATGGAGCTTGCTATCAAGGTGCATGCGCTCACGCAGAAGTTCAATGTGCCGTTATTGATTGACGATCGTGTGGATGTAGCACTTGCGGTTGATGCAGAGGGTGTACATGTTGGCGCCAGTGACTTGCCGGTTGCGGCAGCCAGACGTTTGATGGGCGATCATAAGATTGTTGGCGCGACGGCAAAGACAGTTCCTTGGGCGCAGGATGTCTATGAGCAGGGAGCCGATTACTTAGGCGTGGGAGCGATTTACCCAACAACAACTAAAGTAAAAACCGTGTTGACTTCGACAGATACACTGCGGGACATCTGTGAGGCAGTGCCTATCCCGGTCAATGCGATCGGCGGCCTGAATAAGGATAACCTGGATATATTGGACGGCATTCCAATCGCAGGGATCTGCGTAGTGTCGGCGATCATGAAAGCGCCGGATCCGGCATTAGCGGCTAAAGAATTACGAGCACAGGCAGAGAAGCAAAAGAGTTCACAGAAAATTCACAAAAAATATTAGCACTCACTCTTGACGAGTGCTAATAATAGTGGTATAACATAATCAGAACGAAGGAAGAGGAAAGAAAAAGAAGTAAGATTCAAATCCCAAGTTCCCAAAATGTAACTTTTACATGTGTGAGCATTAAAAAGTTGAAGGAGGAATGACTTATGTTAATGCCTAGTATTTTTGGAGAAAACTTATTTGATGATTGGATGGATTTTTCATTCCCGGATATTGACAAGGCTTTGTATGGCAAGCATGCAAAGAACGAGATGAAAACAGATGTCCGTGAGACCGAAGATGGTTATGAATTGGATATCGACCTGCCTGGCTTTAAGAAAGATGAAGTCACAGCACAGTTGGATAACGGATATTTGACGATACAGGCATCCAAGGGCCTAGACAAAGAGCAAAAAGATAAGAAAGGCAAATATATCCGCAAGGAGCGTTATGCCGGTTCAATGAGCCGCAGCTTTTATGTTGGTGATGCGATCACGGAGGAAGATGTTCATGCGAAATATGAGGATGGTATCTTGAAACTGTCCGTGCCGAAGAAAGAAGCCAAAGCAGTAGAGCAGACGAAACACATTGCCATTGAAGGATAATGTGAGGTTAGAAAGTTTGTCCCTAACAAATAGATGGAATTGCAAAGGCTTTCGTGACCAGGGGCGTCATACCGTAAGGTATGGCGCCTTTTTGTGCTGTTTGGTACCGCATTTTGCTCAACCTTCCCATACCGGGACATCTCAGACACTCCTTCAGGCATGTATGCATCAGAGACTTAACAAAATAAGAAATCACGTAAAAACGTTGCGTTCTGCGGCAATTATCTTAGTTCTCAGATGGCAGAACAATTTAATGTATTGGCTGCAAAATGTTTTATTTATTGCTGATATAATAAGCAATATGTGGTTGTGGAGAATTTGCGGTATGGCAGGTTTGAGTATTTTATTTCATTGTGAATACATCTTGATTGTGCTAAAATAAAACAGACTGTGAGAATGAACATTTTGCAGTAGAGGATTAACATATATGACAATAAATTCTTTGTTTGCTACACTGTTATAGCGAATATATAGTGGCAGGAGGTAAGGAATGAGGTACTATAAGAAAGCAATCGCAGCGATCATGGCTGTTGCTGTTTTGGTCGGATTGGAACCATATATAGAGAGGATTAGTATTCACGGTGTGCAATGTGCCTCTGCACAGACATTAGAAGATACTATGGAGACATCAGCACAACTGTCGGAAAGTGCAACGGGAATCCCTACACAGACACCGGACGTCACACAAGGAGTATCTGCGTGTGATTATTATCAAAATATGTCAACCATTGGAAAAGATACATCGGTTGTCACGATATCCAATGCGGACGATCTTCGTGCTTATATGAAGATTATGCAAAAAGTGACCGGATTTGGGTTGACTTTTGTGCAGACAGCAGACATTGCGCTCAGTGACTACAACTTTCGATATGATAAATCTTTGAAACGTATTGCTGTTTATGATGGTGATACGTTAAAATGCACCGTTGCATCGGATGGAACTGCGTATCAGCCGGACAATTCCGATCGCAGCGCTTCGTATGCAGCACTTGGTATGTCGGAAGATTTTCTATGGTTACACGGTCACGATTTTCATGGTGTGTATCAGGGAAATCATCATCGGATATCGGGGGCTTTGCTTGGAGGATCGAGTGCGATTTTCGGAAATGCGAGAGGTGCAGTGGTCAATTTGGTTCTGGAAGGATGCGCAGAAATTGCGGCAACTGATTGTGCATTGTTTGCGAAAGAGTTACAGGGCGCGATTGTGAACTGTTGTGCCAGGAACTGCATCATAGTTGATGTGGAGCGTGGGTACTCAGCGTGGGATGTTGGTGCTTTTGCCAGCCGTGTGACGGAAAAAGCAGTTGTAGAACAATGCACCTCTGAGAACAATCAGGTGATTGCAGAAGGTATATGTGGAGAGAACATTAATCTAAATGTTGGTGGAATCGCAGGCAGTAGTTATGGTTCTATTAGAGATTGCCGGGTGCAGGGAGGCGTTGTGCATGGAAGTAATGCCGGTGGAGTGAGCGGTCTAATATCTGCTGGCGAAATTATGGGGTGCTGCAATTCCGCAGATGTTTATGGGATGTGTTATACCGGGGGGATTTGCGGCTGGAATGCAGCCTTGACGTATTTGCAGATGTCTGAGTGTGTGAATGAGGGGACCGTACATGGGTGTTCCGAGACGAGTGGGAGTATGAAGCAATATGCAGGTGGGATTATCGGGTATACATTAAACGGAATTACGATTAACAGATGTCGTAATGCAGGAAATATCAGTTCCGGAGAGCAATCCTGTAATGCGGCACCGGTTAGCGTAGGTGGTATATTGGGCGGTGGCTGGAATGACGGAAGCTGTGACTGGATCATTTCTAATACAGTTAATACCGGAACGTTGATCGAACGGCAGCATTCCATCAGCTATATTGGTGGCGTTGTCGGAGACGGTGCCTATCCTCTGCTAAGGCTTTCTAATATTGCGAACTTCGGAACGCTGCTCTATACAGTACAGGATACGTATGCAGAGGCGGCGATTGGCGGTATATTGGGCAGAGGCTGTGAGGCAGAACAGACAGGATCAACTATTTGGAATTTACTGCAGCAGCATGCCATGACGAACTGTGTAAATTATGGAACGGTGCAATTTGACAGTGATTCGAAAAGTGAAGAACAAATCGACTATCATGCGGTGACTGGTGGCGGACTATCCGGAAATGCTGCTGCGACCGCATGGGAAAATTGTTATGAAGCTTCGGTATCAGCTCTGCCCCTATTTGGAAAAGAGGGGAATGGTACGATCATGGAGGTTCATCAGATCGATCGTGCACAAAGAGCAGGAGAGGCTTCTGCGGCGTTCATTAGTGAGAATGCAGCGTCTTATGCGCACACTTCCTCACTGGCTGAAGCCTTAAATGCATATGTTTCAGCACAGAATGGAGCGAAAGGGGATTATCTGTCTTGGCTGCAGGGAGACGATACGTATCCTACGTTAAATCTCACGATCGATCTGACGAGAAGCGGATATTCGACCGATAGACTGGTGGACGGTGCTTCCTTGTTGCCAAAACCAAGTGCGGCACCCACGAGTTCACCAACGAAAACACCGACAGCGAATCCAAGTGTTACGCCATCTGTGGCGCCGAACATCCGTCCGACAGCTAACCCAAGTGTTACGCCATCTGTGGCACCGAACATCCGTCCGACAGCTAACCCAAGTGTTACGCCATCTGTGGCACCGAACATCCGTCCAACAGCGGTTCCGACGAAACGACCAACGGTTGTACCGACAAAGCGTCCGGCGGCACCGACAAAGCACCCATGGAAACCCACGATAGCACCGAAGAAATATCCTGCACCGCGCGTGAAAGTAGTCCGCAAGAAGACCAAAGCCGGTCAGCGGTATATTCAGGTGTCTCTGCGCAAAAAACAAAATTGTTATTTGCAATTTTACCGTAAAACTGCGAAAGGTTTTCGACAGATCAAACTTATGAACAATTACTTGCAGCGTGGACACCGCAAGATTAACATTGCCTATAGCAGGAAGATGAAAACCGTGACGTACAAGATACGTATCTACAGGAAAGTAAACGGTCGCCGGAAGTACAGCAAATTTACGAAAGTAAAGAAAATGCGGTTATCCTAGCGCATTACTTTTTAAACAGCTGTTGTGTCGGATGGGAAAAAACGGATAAAAAAATAAGAAATTGATAGACAACTATGACATATAATTAAGAAAACAATAGACAAAATCAGTATATCAGCATTGATACACATAAGGGAGTAGTACAGACATTGGAAGACAAAAAGTATTGTATGAATTGTATGCAGCCATTGAGTTGGGATGGAACTTGTCCACATTGCGGTCTGGCAGCAGAGAAGATTTCGGATGCTCCGCATCATATTCCACATGGCAGTAAGTTATTTCACGGCAAATATTTGGTTGGTCGTGTGCTTGGTGAAGGTGGATTTGGTATTACATATATCGGTCTGGATCTGACGCTTTTAATCGCTGTGGCGATCAAAGAATATTTCCCAAATGGTCTGGTTTGGCGAAAATGCGATAAAACCAGATCATCTTATCAGGTTACCCCGTATACTCCGGAATCCAAAGTGTTATTCGAACGTGGCAAGGACGATTTTCTCAAAGAAGCCAGAGTGCTGTCACAGTTTGGCACACAGGAAGGCATTGTCCGTACACGCAGTTTTTTTGAAGAAAATGACAGTGTATATTTGGTTATGGATTATGTGCGTGGAGGCAGCATTAAGGATTATGTGAAACGGAATGGACCATTTTCACCACAAAATTGTTGGAATATATTGCACAATCCGATCCGGGCATTGCTGGACCTGCATCAGAGGGGTCTTGTTCATCAAGATGTCAGCCCGGATAACGTGATCATAAATGCAGAGGGCAATGGCGTATTGATTGATTTTGGCGCAGTCAGACATGCAAATGCCATTGATGACAAGACGCGGACTTCTATATACAAACAGGACAGGAAGCGAGCGAGGACACGGAATTAAAGCAAAAGAGTCATACCAGCCAGCTATGGAATATGTACAGAGTGCAAAAAGACAAAGAACCGGCTGATTTTCTGGAATGGATGTTAGAGCATGCTTCGATGTTTAAGGGCTATGGTAAAATGGGACTGAAAGTGTTCCATGAATACCGGGAAAAGATCGTGTATTACGCCAACAAAGAAGTACATGAACGTCTTGTTCGTGCTTTGGAGCAGACGGATTTTAAGGAATGGTCGGCAGAACATGGATACAAGACACCGGATTATGATAGAGGTGTTGTGCAGTATTTGAAAAATAAAAAGCGACGTAAAGATCCGGGCATTGACCAAAATTCATTACGAAGTATACAACGGGATCATTTGCTGTATTATTCCAAAATGGAAAAGAATCTGGTGATGCTGCGCGAACTGTATGCAGCTATTTTGATTCCGCAAGAAGAGCGGGATAGTGGCAGGAGCATCGTTTTTCAGAAACAGCTTAAAAATATGCCGTCGGAATTTCACTTTATGACCGATGATTATGTATCTAAGCTATTGACGGTATCCAAGCAAAAGGAGTGTTTATTCCGATTATCCAGTGAGTATGCCAAGACGAGGGACAAGAAGTGGTCGATCAAGATAAAAAGTCAAAAACAGCGCTGTCGTCAGGTGCAGCGTTCGGATATCCTGCCTATGATCCAGTGGGTTGCAGTACACCGTTATCTGGAGGAAAATGAAAAGCAGGATAGGGAATACGATCAACAGGAAGCGAAAGAGATGTTTGAGCAGATGGCAGAGGAAGCCCTGCAAAAATGCGATATGGCACCATTAAATCCGAGATATCGGTTAGATTTTGTGCTGCTGTCCTGTTTTGGGGACACAGAGATGTCGTACCTGTCAGAAATATTATGTGAATATATTCAACCGGAAGAAGAGTAGAGTGGAAACACTCTACTCTTCTTCCGGTTTTTTCTTGGTTTGTAAGGTCTGCATTGCATTGCCTAGCATTTCGTAGGCATTATTTGATCTCGCCTCGTTTATGTCGTTCAAAGAAATCTTTTGTTTCCTTAGCAACAACACCGCTCAGTGCGAATAATGCGATCATGTTTGGCAATGCCATCAATCCATTGAAGATATCTGCAATCGTCCAAACAGCTTTTACAGTCATATATGGTCCGATGAAGATCGCAAGGATATAAATATATCGGAAGATCTTCACATGCTTCATATTACCTCCGCTTAAGTATTCTAAGCAGCGCTCACTGTAATAATCCCATCCAAGGATCGTTGTGAAGGCGAAGAATACCAGACATAGCATTAACACAAAAGCAGCAAATTCATTCGGGAAAGGAAGTCCCTTCTGGAATGCATAAGTTGTTACCTGAACGCCCTCTAAGCCCGGTACTTTCCAGGCTCCGGTAAGTACAATAGACAGACCGGTCAATGTACAGATTACGATCGTATCAATAAAAGTACCGGTCATGCTGACAAGACCCTGGCGAACAGGCTCATTGGTCTGTGCAGCAGCTGCTGCGATCGGTGCACTACCAAGACCGGCTTCGTTGGAAAAGATACCTCTTGCAACACCTTTCTGCATAGCAACTAACATACTTCCTACGGCTCCGCCGGTGACGGCCTTCGGCGTAAATGCTGCAACAACGATTGTTTTAATTGCTGCCGGTAGTGCTGTAATATTGCAAAGAATTAAGATAATAACAACGACGAAATATAAAATTGCCATAAATGGTACGATAACCTGACTGACGCTTGCGATTCGCTTTACACCACCGATCAATACGGCGGCAACGCAGAACGTTAAGATTAAAGAAGCGATCACAACAGACCAGGAATAATCTGCCAAAAAAGGAATGGATTTTACACGGTGTGTATTATTTGGATCAAAGAAGTTGTTTACGGCACTGGAGATACCATTTACCTGACTAAAGGTACCGATGCCGAATAATCCAACGCATACGCCAAAAAATGCAAATAATTTTGCGAGCCATTTCCAACGCTTGCCCATTCCCTGCTCTATGTAATAGAAAGGACCGCCTAAGCTATGTCCATCTTTCGCAACAACACGATATTTTACAGCAAGTAATCCTTCGGAGAATTTTGTAGCCATTCCTAGGAAGGCTGCGACGATCATCCAAAATAAAGCACCGGGACCACCGGCACCTACTGCTGTTGCGACACCGACGATATTGCCGGTACCGATCGTAGCACTTAGTGCTGTACAAAGTGCCGAGAAACTGGAAATTTCGCCTTCGCCACCTTCTTCGTTTTTGATCATCCACTTGAGTGCTAACGGAAGTTTGCGAACTTGAAGTAGTTTGATACGGGTTGTTAGAAGAAGTCCACCTGCCATGATCAATATGATCAGAGGGATGCCCCATACTAAATTGTCAACAGTTACGAGAAACTTATTGATTTCTTTCCACATTTTTTTTACCTTTCTTTTGTTTTCTGTCCTTTTACCTGAGAGATTCCAGCCATAGGCTTGTTGCACCTTCGGTATCTGCCAAAACCGCAGAATTCTCCAGAGAGTCGATCCATTTACAGTTACACCGTATTGCACGGCACCTGAGAGTGTTACTCCTTCGGCAGGTGAAACCACCATTTTCCTGTAAACTTCATATCGAAACACACAATATATACTATATAACGTCTCCTATTTTTTTTCAAGAAAAAAGAAAAAAGCATTGACAACTAATAGAAGTTAGATTATACTAACTAGCGTGAAATAAAAATTATTTCGCATTATTTTTTGAAGGTGGGTTAGTAAACGCTAACTATAATAAGTTATAGAAAGAAGAGGGTACTGTGATGGCAAAAGAAGTGATTATTCAGAAAATGAAAGACTCCGGCTGCAGAATTACGAAGCAGCGTATGATACTCTTAGATATTATTCTGGAGGAGGATTGTTCTTGCTGCAAAGAAATTTATTTTAAGGCATCCAAGAAAGACTCCAAGATCGGTGTGGCAACCGTATATCGTATGATCAATTCTCTGGAAGAAATCGGAGTGATCAGCCGCAAGAATATGTTTAAGGTAATGTAGTTAATAGATTGTTTTGCAAAAGCATTTTATATAGGGGACAAAAACATATCGTGTGCATTTATGTTTTTATTCCGCATGAATTCTACAAAAAAGGCAGAAACTTATGTTGATGCCTTTTTTTGTTACTTTATAGGAAACTGCTCACTACAGTAACTTCCCATACCGGAAGTTACTGTTCAAACCACATATTGCTTATTATGTCGATGGTCTAATTATATTTTGCAGCTATTAGATAGTGAATCCTGCCATCAAAAAATATAGCAATTACCTTGCTAAACCGGGACATCTCAGGCACTCCTTTAGGCATGTACTCGTCAGAGACTGAACAAAATGAGAAAACGTATCAGAAGTATGTATTGACGAATGAAAGGGGGTTAGTTATTATATAAATGAGTTAGCAAAGACTAACTCAAAAGGAGGGAACGGTCATGCGAATAGAGACCTGGGAAATCATGCAGAATGCAGATTTGGATGAGATAGAATTGCAATTGGCGTTTCAGTGTGCACCGCTTATTACCGGTTTGAAGGTGTCTAATCTGTTTCAGATTGACAGCAGACATTATAAAAGATTATGTGAAATATTGGATAAAAGCAATTTTTCATTTTGTGGTTTGGGCGGAAGAAATGGGTCTGTGTCGTTGCTGATCTATCAAAAAGAATGGCTGGAGCAGTTTTTACAGCAAGAGGAGGTGCGGATATTGATGCATCGTTTGGGCTATAGGGATCTGCACTTGGAGCGGGTATTGACCAAGTTTCGCAGCAGATATATCCGATATATGCAAAAAAAACAGCAGTTCCCGCACGAGATGGGAGTACTGCTCGGATATCCGCCGGAGGATGTGGAAGGCTTTATTATATACGAAGGAAAGAACTCTTTGTGTGAGGGGTATTGGAAAGTGTATGCAGAACCGCAAAAGAAGCTTCGGCTGTTTGCACAATATGATAAAGCAAGAGAGTGGCTTTTGGATCTGCTGTATTGTGGCGTTGGGATGGAGGATATTGTAGGGGTAGCTCTTGATGCGGAAAGCAGAGCAATTTCGCAGGATTATCTTTTTGCTTCGTGAGATAGGGGCATGATCCGGGAATGCACTGTGATTCTGTATTGTTACAAATAATATAGGCGAAGAAACTTCGCGGTATAAATATGGTGCCTGATATTCAGCAAAACGAGATTGCGGGATAACAGGAACATCAAAGAATGGAGGATTATTATGAGCAAAGTATCAATTGTGTACTGGACACAAGGTGGCAACACACAGGCTATGGCAGAGGCAATCGGCGAGGGTGTTACGGCAGCCGGTGGTGAGGCGGATGTTGTATTTGTCAGCGATGCTAATATTGCAGATTTAAAAGCAGAGGGTGCATTTGCATTGGGATGCCCGGCGATGGGCGCCGAGGTGCTTGAGGAAATGGAGATGGAACCTTTTGTTCAGGATGTTGAGAGGTTTGCCAATGGCAAAAAGATCGCGTTATTTGGTTCTTATGGATGGGGAGATGGTCAGTGGATGCGCGACTGGGAAGACCGCATGACCGCTGCAGGAGCAACACTGGTTGGCGGTGAAGGCGTGATCTGTCAGGAAGCGCCGGATGAGGCTGCATTACAAAACTGCATCGAGATTGGTAAACAGCTTGTGAACGCATAAGTTTAGGTGTATCATTTCGTGGCAAAAGCATTCTGGGAGCATTTTGTCATGAATTTATTATTTGGATTCTTTTGATTTAAGTCTAAAAGCGGTCTTATTGATAAAATATATCAATAAGACCGCTTTTGGCTGGAAATTCAAAAAATCGTAATGTATAATACTTTTTTGAGAATTCTCTACAATAGATTATAGCAGAAGCGCACGGTTTTGTGATGCTTCGGAAATGGAGGAAGCATATGTTAGATTGTTTAAAAAAAGTGGATGGTAAAAAATTAGGAGTGTTTGCAGCCGGTGTAGCATTTGGTACTGCAGGTATCAAAGTATTATCCAGCAAAGATGCAAAGAAGCTTTATACAAATTGTACAGCAGCCGTTCTTCGTGCTAAGGAGTGTGTGTTAAAGACAGCAACGAAAGTGCAGGAGAATGCCGAGGATATTTATGCAGAGGCACAGCAGATCAATGAGGACCGTGCGGAAGCAGAAGAGGTTCTTGGTGAGGAAGAGAATGTAGAAGCGGAAACAACAGAAGAATAATTAACGCTGCACCTGTGGACGGGGTCGCTGTCTACAGGTGTTTTGTCGTTTATTGTCCGGGTGTGCTCTGTGCAGAGATGCCCGGACAGCGTTTTAATTAGAATACCGGTTTCAATGGTTAGAAAGGCATGAATAATTATGAAGTTTGTCATTAAACATGAGATAAGAGGTCGTATTCGAGTACATCTGATCGGAAAAGCAATGAGTTTTGCGCAGGCAGACACGTTGCAATATCAATTTGAGCAGATGAAAGATGTAACGGCGGTCAAGGTACAGGAACGTACGATGGACGTTACGATCTGTTATATAGGAAGCCGTAAACATATTATTACGGCATTAGGACAGTTTTCTTATGATAAGGTGGAAGTGCCGGAGGTGTATCTCAAAAATTCAGGCCGGGAAATGAATCGTTTTTATTGGGATAAATTGGTTGATCAGACGGTAGTACATTTTGTAAACAAGATATTTTTGCCGGCACCGTTACGGGCCGGGATCGCTACTGTGAGATCGGTCAAATATATTGTGCAGGGTGTTAAGACTTTGGCTAAAAGAAAAATAGAAGTACCGGTGTTGGATGCAACGGCGATCAGTGTGTCTTTAATACGAGGTGATTATAAGACGGCGGGCGCTGTCATGTTTTTACTTAGTATGGGTGAGATCTTAGAGGAATGGACGCATAAAAAATCAGTCGGAGATCTGGCACGAAGTCTGTCCCTCAATATTGATAAAGTATGGCTTGTTACCGATGATACGGAAGTGCAGGTGTCGGTTGCACAGATTAAGGAGGGCGACCGGATTCGTGTACATATGGGAGCTGTTATTCCGTTTGATGGCATTGTGATGGAGGGAGAAGCGTTAGTCAATCAGGCATCGCTTACCGGAGAGTCGCTGCCGGTGCGTAAGGCGGCAGAAAGTCCTGTTTATGCGGGTACCGTTGTTGAAGAAGGAGAGATTACTCTTTTGGTCAAAGAAAGTACCGGATCCAGCAAATACGAAAAGATCATGACGATGATCGAGGATTCCGAGAAGCTTAAGTCGTCCTTGGAAGGCAAAGCGGAGCACTTAGCTGACCGACTGGTACCATATACGTTTTTGGGTACCGGCCTTACGTTGGCATTGACACGTAATACTGTGAAAGCGTTGTCAGTATTGATGGTTGATTTTTCCTGTGCATTGAAATTGGCAATGCCGTTGTCGGTACTGTCGGCGATCCGTGAATCCAGTGCACATGATATTACTGTGAAAGGCGGTAAATTCTTAGAGGCAGTTGCGGAAGCCGATACGATCGTGTTTGATAAGACAGGAACGCTCACTAAGGCACAGCCTACGGTAGTTGAGGTGATTCCGTTTGACGATAGAAGCCCTGATGAGCTGCTTCGTATTGCAGCCTGTTTAGAAGAGCATTTCCCACATTCTATGGCAACGGCAGTTGTTGTTGAGGCAATGAAACGCGGTCTTGTTCATGAAGAACTGCACACGAAAGTAGAATATATCGTGGCACATGGTATTTCCTCTACGATCAATGACAAGAAGATCATTATCGGAAGTCATCATTTTGTCTTTGAAGATGAGGGCGCTGTCGTTCCGGAGGATAAGAAGGAACAGTTTGAGCAGCTTCCGGAGCAATATTCTCATTTGTACATGGCGATGGATGGTAAATTGGTTGCCGTGATCTGTATCGAAGATCCACTGCGAGTTGAGACAGCTGAGGTGATCCGTGAATTAAAACATCTTGGTATTCATAAGGTTGTGATGATGACTGGTGACAGTGACCGCATTGCTGCTAATATTGCTCAAAAGGCTGGTGTTGATGCGTATTATTCGGAAGTGCTTCCGGAGGATAAGGCTAATTTTGTGGAGCAGGAAAAGAAAGCAGGACATAAGGTTATTATGGTTGGTGATGGGATTAATGATTCTCCGGCATTGTCGGCGGCTGATGTAGGCATTGCGATCAGTGAGGGCGCGGAAATCGCCAGAGAGATTGCAGATGTTACGATCGCAGCAGATGACTTGCGTGAGATCATTACACTCAAGAAAATCAGCAATGCTTTGATGAAGCGTATTGACAGAAATTATAAAGTTATTGTAGGATTTAATACAGCACTTATTTTGTTCGGCGTTGGTGGTGTACTTCAGCCAACAATGTCGGCATTATTACACAATACGTCGACCATATTGATCAGTCTGAAGAGCATGGAAAACTTGTTGGAAGAGTAAGATATCATCTGAGAGGGGTATTGTAACAAGAATTAGGAGGAGTTTATGAAAGATATCAAGAAACCAGAGTTTATGCTGGAAGCGATGCGAGGACGGAGAGGGTTTATCGCCGTGCTTGAGATATTGATCGCGATTGTAGTCTTTGTGGTCAGTTCGATCGCAATGTCCATTGGTACGATTCCTTTAATGATCGGTTATTTCGTGAGTGATCCGGAGTTTATGAAAACGGCACAGTCTGTCGCGGACGGATCGATGGATTCGCTGCAATATATGCAGAAAATGCAGGACTATGCACTCCATTTGCCGGATTGGATGACCATTGCAACACTTTTATTAGAAATCCTGATGATTGCGGTTGTTTTTGTCTATTGCCGTTTTTTGGAGAAGAGAAAGATCCGTACATTAGGATTTCGTAAGAAGGGAATGGTTCCACAGTATTTGAAGGGTGCTGTGGCTGGAGCACTATTTTTTAGCGTAGCATATTTGATCTGTGTTCTAACAGGAAGTATTCATGTAGAAGGATTGGTGACCAATATGGCACCTCTGGGGATTCTTGGTTACCTTGTTGGATATTTGGTACAGGGCATGGCAGAAGAGGTGCTTTGCCGCGGCTATCTGTTTGTATCGTTGTCGAGAAGACATTCCGTCGTGTATTCGGCAGTGCTCAGTGCACTGTTCTTTGCTATGTTACATGGTGCCAATTCCGGCTTGACGCCACTTGCGGTATTTAACTTATTCCTGTTTGGTATTTTCGCAGCACTGTTGTTGGTAAAATGTGAAAATATCTGGGTTGTTGGTGCGTTCCACAGTTTGTGGAATTTTGCACAGGGGAATATTTATGGCATTCAGGTCAGCGGTAATTCTCTACAGCCGGCAATCTTAAACAGCAGCAACGTGAAGGGACATGGTTTGATCAACGGTGCAGGCTTTGGCTTAGAAGGTGGTCTTGGCGTGACGCTTGTACTTGGTCTTGGTATTGCCTATTTGGTGTACAATTTGAACAAACAAGGCAAGATCGTGGAATGGGAAGGATTCCGGCCGGTCGGAGAGAATTATAATAACGATATGCCGAGCGGACAGAATTATGCAGGTCCACAGTATAACGGAAATCAGCAGGATTATGCAGGTCCACATTATAACGGAAATCAGCAGGATTATGCAGGTTCACAGTACAACGGAAATGAGCAGAGTTATGCAGGTCCACAGTATGGCAGAGAAGAGCAGGATTACGCCGGTTCGCAATATAATGGAAATGAACAGAGTTACAATGGTTCATCATATAACAGCGATCAGGAAGCTTTTGCCAGACCGCAGGAAGAAGCACAGTTTGGTAAGAGTACAGAAGGCTATGAAAATATGGGCGTAGCACCGGGGCAGACACCTTGGCATCCGGAAACGCCAGAGCAGCAAATGTCCGATGAAAAGACATTTAATGCAGACTATTTTAAGGAATAGACGAGTGAAAAAAAGCAAAGCGCTGGCTTTGCAAGAATTGCTAAAGCAATTCTTGGTAACATCACACTATATAACAGCAATTTCCTATTAAGTGAAATAAGAGGCATGTATGAATGGTATTCGTACATGCCTCTTTTGATACTTTATAGGAAACTACTCTTTCTCAGGTTGTTTCAAGTTTTTTGCGGCTGTTGAGAGCATCAATTTGATTCGGTTTAACTGGTTCACTTCGCTGGCACCCGGATCGTAATCAACAGCAACAATATTGGAATCCGGATAGCAGTGACGTAATTCTTTGATAACACCCTTGCCGACAACGTGGTTTGGCAGACAGCCAAAAGGCTGTGTACAAACAATATTTGGAACACCGGAATGGATCAATTCGATCATCTCACCGGTTAAGAACCAACCCTCACCGGTCTGGTTACCACAGGAAACGATCGGTGAAGCATATTCTGCAAGTTTGGCGATTGGAACCGGTGGGTCAAAGCGTTTACTCTCTGTCAGGGCATCGTGCATCGTCTTGCGATAATGTTCAATAAAACGGATCGCAGCGTTGTTGATCAAAGCACTGGATTTCTTTTTGCCTAAATAATCCGCCTTAAAGTTTGCATTGTAAAGACTGTACATAAAGAAATCGATCAGATCCGGACATACTGCCTCGGCACCTTCAGACTCCAATAATTCGACTAAGAAGTTATTGGCAAGTGGAAGGAATTTAACTAAAATCTCGCCGACAATACCAACACGCGGTTTCTTTACATCCAGCAATGGAAGTTCATCAAATTCTTTCACAATGCCGCGGATATTTTTCTTAAATTCGCTGTGTTTTCCGTTTTGAACGGATTTTTGTGCGATCTTCAACCATTTTTCATGCAATGCATTGGCAGATCCCGGAACTGCCTCATAAGGACGTGTTTTGTAGAGGACACGCATAAATACATCGCCGTAGATCAATGCCTGTAATGCACGGTCAGCCATCTTGTAGTTGATGTCTAATCCCGGATTCTTTTCAATGCCGGCGCTCATGGAAATGACAGGAATCTGCTCCATGCCTGCTTTTTCCAAAGCACGACGGATAAATCCGATATAGTTGGTTGCACGACATCCACCACCGGTCTGCGTAATGATCAACGCTACTTTGTTAAGATCATATTTGCCGGAAAGCAATGCCTGCATAAACTGTCCGACAACGAGCAGGGATGGATAACATGCATCGTTGTTTACATACTTTAATCCGTAATCCAGGCACTCGCCGGTGCTAGGTAATACTTCCAAATTGTATCCGCAGGATGCCAGTGCCGGTTCGAGAATATCGAAATGGATCGGAGACATCTGTGGAACAAGGATCGTATAATCTTTACGCATTTGTTCTGTAAAGACTACGCGGTGGTGTGCAGTATCTTTTTTGACCGGTTTGATCTGCTTGCGCTCGCGTTCACGAACAGCGGCGAGCAGAGAGCGGATACGAATACGTGCAGCACCTAAGTTATTAACTTCGTCAATCTTTAATACCGTATAGATCTTATTCTGCAGCGTCAGTATATCGCTGACCTGATCGGTCGTTACCGCATCCAGTCCGCAGCCGAATGAGTTGAGCTGGATCAGATCTAAGTCGGAACGGGTTGCTACATAAGAGGCCGCTTTGTATAGACGGGAATGATACATCCACTGATCCATAACGATCGTAGGACGATCTACGTTGCCGAGTTCGGATACACTGTCTTCAGTCAATACGGCAACACCGAAAGAGGTGATCAGTTCCGGAATACCGTGATTGATCTCCGGATCGGTGTGATATGGTCTACCGGCGAGCACGATACCGTGGCAGCCGTTTTCTTCCATATAAGCGAGTACTTCTCGTCCTTTGGTGGACATATCATCACGTACATGCTGCATTTCTTTCCATCCTGCAGCAGCCGCACGGCGGATTTCCTCTTTGGAAATGCCGTTTTCTTCCGTGAAGTATTCTACCAGACGTTTTGTTAATATTTTTTCACTTTCAAACGACAGGAACGGGTTTTGATATTTGATCTTGCCATCCTGCAGTTCTTCAACATTATTTTTGATGTTTTCACCATAAGAGGTGACGATCGGGCAGTTGTAATGGTTGCCGGCACCCTCTACCTCACAGCGTTCATATGGCACGCAAGGATAGAAAATGTAATCGAGTCCCTGCTTGATCAGCCAAGATACATGCCCATGCGCAAGTTTTGCCGGATAACATTCGGATTCGCTTGGAATGGACTCAATACCCAGTTCATAGATTTTGCGGCTGGACTCCGGAGAGAGTACCACACGATAGCCAAGTTCGGTAAAGAAGGTAAACCAAAACGGATAATTTTCGTACATATTCAGTACACGTGGAATACCGACTGTACCGCGCACGGCGTGCTCTTCATCTAATGGTTTATAGTGAGCGAAGAGTCGTTTGTTCTTGTATTCAAAAAGGTTTGGAATATTCTTCTTGTTTTTCTGACCGCCAATACCACGTTCACAACGGTTGCCGGAAATAAACTGTCTGCCGCCGGTAAAACGATTGATCGTGAGAAGGCAGTGGTTGGTACAGCCCTTGCAGCGAGACATGGACGTTTCGAAACGAAGCTCGTTGATCTGGTCGATCGTGAGCATCGTGCTTTCCTGTCCGGTATAATGATCTCTGGCAATGAGTGCGGCACCAAACGCACCCATGATACCGGCGATATCCGGACGTACGGCTTTGCAGCCGGAAATGCGCTCAAAGCTTCGCAGTACCGCATCGTTATAGAAAGTACCACCTTGAACAACGACTTTTTCACCAAGATCTTTTGGATCCGTCAGCTTGATCACTTTTAACAAAGCATTTTTGATAACGGAATAAGCAAGTCCGGCAGAAATATCTGCAACGCTGGCACCTTCCTTCTGAGCCTGCTTTACTTTGGAATTCATAAATACGGTACAGCGGGATCCAAGATCGATCGGATTCTCGGCAAACAACGCAACTTTCGCAAAATCAGCGACCTCGTAATTGAGAGATTTTGCAAAGGTTTCGATAAAGGAACCACAGCCGGAGGAACAAGCCTCGTTTAACTGAACTTTATCAACGGAGTGGTTTTTGATCTTGATGCATTTCATATCCTGACCACCGATATCCAAGATACAGTCTACTTCCGGTTCAAAGAACGCAGCAGCATTGTAGTGTGCTACCGTTTCTACTTCACCCTCGTCCAAAAGGAGCGCAGCCTTTAACAGTGCTTCGCCATATCCGGTAGAGCAGGATCGAACGATCTGTGCTCCAGCCGGCATTTTACTGTAAATATCTTTGATCGCCTTGATCGCTGTTTTCAGCGGGCTTCCGTTGTTGTTGCTGTAAAATGAGTACAGCAGGGAACCGTCTTCGCCGATCACAGCTACCTTTGTTGTCGTAGAACCGGCATCGATCCCTAAGAATAAATTGCCTTTATAACTTGCAAAATCGCCTTTCTTTACATCATTTTGCGAATGCTTTTGCAAGAAATCATCGTATTCTGCCTGATCCTTAAAAAGAGGCTCCATACGGGTTACTTCAAATTCCATCTTGATCTCTTGGGAAAGATCGGTGTGTAATTTGCCAAGGCTTGACATATCTTCTTCCTTGGCGTTCATTGCTGCACCGGAGGCTGCAAACAGATGAGAATGTTCCGGAGCGATGATCTGGTCGCCTTCCAGACCAAGAGTACGGATAAATGCCTGCTTTAATTCGGTCAGGAAATGAAGCGGACCGCCTAAGAATGCAACATTACCGCGAATTGGTTTACCACAGGCAAGACCGCTGATCGTCTGATTGACCACTGCCTGAAAAATAGAGGCTGAGAGATCTTCTTTGGTTGCACCTTCGTTGATCAGAGGTTGAATATCCGTTTTGGCAAATACGCCGCATCGAGCTGCGATTGGGTAAATTGCTTTATAATTTTTAGCATATTCATTTAATCCGCTGGCATCCGTCTTCAATAAGGTAGCCATTTGGTCAATAAAGGACCCGGTACCACCGGCGCAGATTCCGTTCATACGCTGGTCGATACCACCGGTAAAATATATGATTTTAGCGTCTTCTCCGCCTAATTCGATGGCGACATCGGTGTGAGGGGCGTAATCTTTGAGTGATGTTGCAACTGCTACTACCTCCTGTACGAAAGGAACATTCAGATATTTGGACAGCGTCAGTCCACCGGATCCGGTAATGACCGGAGCAACCGGCAGATCACCAAATTCATCATAGGCTTTTTCAATAATAGCAGCAAGAGTTTCCTGGATGTTGGCATAGTGCCGTTGATAATCGGAAAAAATAATTTCGCCATCTTTATTTAACAGCGCAATTTTTACGGTTGTGGAACCGATATCGATTCCCAATGTATTCATGTGTAATTTCATAAATACCCTCCATCTAGTATCTTGTATTACTCTTAGTTTCTAATGGTATGTCAGCAACGATAAATTATGAGTTTGTGCTTGATTTGCGAGGCACAAAAATTCGTCGCATTTTCCTATTATAATGCTATTATGAGAGGAATGCAATAAACATTTTTTGCTTTTGTGGAGTGAGATCCGGATCCGTGGCTGCGAGTAGAGTCACCATTTCACGGAAAGCAGAATATACTGTAGCAAATAAAGGCATAAGGTGAATACACCATGAATCATGAGTATTGTAATGGACATATGCATATGATAAAGAAAGGAGATACACTGTACGCTTTGAGCCGAAGATATCATGTCCCGCTGGAAGTGATGTTACGTGCCAATCCTTATGTAGATGTATATAATCTACAGCCAGGTGATACTGTTTGCATTCCGGGAAAAAAAGCAGATGGATGCAATATAAATCTAATCATGCCACGGATGGGTAACGGACAGGAGGAGATGACGCCGGACGTGCAGGAAAATATCGCAGAGACTTCCGTTGATGCTGACCATTCCGAAGAAGATCAGGAGAGACAATCCCATGAAATGACGCGGGAGTTTGACACGACAGTTCCCTATGATGACAGGTATGTGACCGAGCAGGGAGATTCCCTACAGTCTTTCTTGCAGAGAATGAACGTTTCACTGAATGATTTTTTGGAGCAGAATGAGCCAGAGGACGTCATGCTGCTGCCAGGTATTGCATATCGTAAATAGCAGAGATGCAGCCTGTTGTAAATAGCATATTTTGTCGCAGGATACACCCGCTTGCGGACGGGGAATCCAATTGACAAAGAATACGCGTCACACTATAATGAAATGTACTATGGCGTTCTTTTCGATTGCTGTAAAAATACGCTGTAGTACATTTTTGAATTGCATGTAAAATATCCTGTGAACAGATGGACTTTTGCAGGGAAAATATCAGGCATAGAAAGGACAAGTATATGATACAATGGTTAAATAAGATGGAACGCAAATTTGGAAAGTATGCGATCCCTGACTTGACACGTTACGTAGTTGGTGCATATTGTCTCGGTGCTTTGTTAGAGATGCTGACAAATTTTGGGATAATACCGTTTGATATTTATTATAACTGGCTTTGTCTGGATATGAGCAAGGTGGCGCATGGACAAGTCTGGAGATTGTTTACGTATTTGCTGGAACCGTATGGCTTTAGCGGCAGCACGTCCTTTGTACTCAGCGTGTTGTTTTTGGTGATCCAGGTTAATCTGTTTTTCTTGTTTGGACGATCTTTGGAACGGGCCTGGGGAACGTTTCGATTTAACATGTATTTCTTTAGTGGTTATCTGTTAAATATTATTGCAGCACTGATCCTGTATTTATGTCCGTTTCATATTGCAATTTATGATTCCGGTTTTCAGTATGTTTACTGGGCGATGTTCTTTGCTTTTGCGCTGATCCAGCCGGACACGGAGTTACTTTTGTATTTTGTGCTTCCGATCAAAGTAAAATGGCTTGCGCTATTGGATGCGATTTATATGTGCTATTTGATAGTGGGCAATTTTGTGGCAGGTTTTCGCATGATGGGAATGACAGCCGTGTATGGAGCACAGGCACAGGCGTATGGCTGGATGCATATTAGTCAGGCGTTTGCGGTTATCGTAGCAATGGGGAACTTCTTACTGTTCTTCTTCATGACGCGGGATTACAAGCGGATGTCATATGGAGAGCAGAGGAGACGAAGAGGTTTTAAGAAGAAGATGAAAGCAGCGGGTGCCGGACAGCGTATTGTGCATCGCTGTGCAATTTGTGGCAGGACTCAGGAGGAATTTCCGGATCTGGAATTTCGTTACTGCTCCAAATGTGAGGGCAATTATGAATATTGTGCGGATCATTTATTTACACATCAGCATGTCAAAAAATACATGTAATTATTTAGGAGGAAGGTTGAAATGACAGCAATTACAGTTATTGCTATTTTGGCTGCGGCCGCAACGATCTATGGCTTTGTTGCAATGGATTCGTGTGAGCGCATTAAAGTAGCACCAAAAGGAAAGAAGAAGAAATACCAGGTACAGGAGGTTCCGGAGACGGGTATTCTTTTTATGGTGATCATGGCGGTCGCATTGATCGTTCGCTATATTGCGGCAGCAAAATATTTTGGCAATGAAACGGATATGAACTGTTTTATCGCTTGGGGGGACATGATCTTTAAGGATGGGATTGGTAATTTTTATTCTTCAGATTCTTTTACAGACTATCCACCTGGATATATGTATATTCTGTATATGGTCGGTGCGATCCGTCATGTACTTGGGGTGGCTTGGAATTCTACGCTTAGCGTGATGCTTACTAAGACACCGGCAATCATTGCCGATCTTGCCACGGCTTACCTGCTGTTTCGCATTGCCGGAAAGCGTTGGACGCAGAAGGGTGCGGGAATCTTAACAGCAATCTATCTGTTTGCACCGGCGGTACTGCTCGATGGAGCAATCTGGGGACAGACAGATGCAGTATTTACCTTTTTCGTTGTATTAATGATCTATTTGGTGACAGAGCGTAAGCTGATCCCGTCGTATTTTGTATTTGCGGTTGCAGTATTGGTAAAACCGCAGTCTCTTATTTTTACACCGGTATTGATCTATGGCATTATCGATCAGGTGTTTTTAGACGGCTTTGACTGGAAGAATTTTTGGAAGAATCTGGGGCTTGGTCTGGCTGCGATTGCGATGATCGCCCTGCTGATGCTCCCGTTCGGATTTAAGGATGCGTTATCACAGTATACGGAGACATTGGCATCTTACAAATTTGCCAGTGTAAATGCTTATAATATTTGGACATTGTTTGGACAAAACTGGGCCGAACAGACGAAACACTTTATGGGTATCACGTATCAGACTTGGGGAACCATTTTTATTATTTTGATCGTGGCAGCAGCTACCTGGCTTCATTTCCGTGCAAAAAATAATCCGGCACGTTACTATTTTGTCGGGGCATTTATTGTAACAGGAATGTTTTTGCTGTCAGTTCGTATGCATGAGCGTTATGTGTATCCGGCGATCATTATGCTGTTGTTTGCATTTGCGATGCGTCCGAAACGTGAGATTGCCTATTTATTTACCGGGTTATCAGGAATGGCATTTTTCAATATGGCACATGTTGAGTTTGTGTATGATCTGAATAATTTTAACGCCAAGGAACCGGTGACCTTAGCAATTGCAGCCGGTATGGTGATCGTATTTGGCTACATGGTATATGTAGCGTTGACATGCTTTAACGGTTATTTGTCAGAGGGTGAGATCGCGCGTACTTCGACCGGACGGCCTGCACAGGCAGGACGTAAGAATACGCGTGCGAATAATGCACGTAACAATGTAAGCGAAAAGGAATCAGAGGGCAAGATCGCCCGTTCTGTAACGCTCAGCAAGATGACGAAAGTTGACTGGATCGCAATGGCAGTGATCACATTGATCTACGCAGTGGTAGCATTTGCGCGTCTGGGGAATATGTCGGCGCCGGAAACAGCATATTCTGCTGTGAAAGAAGGAGCGATCGTTCTTGATTTCGGTGAAACTACCAACATTTCACAGTTATGGGATTATCTGGGGTATGAAAATAATCCGCACTATAACATTGAATACAGTAACAATAAGGATTCCGGTTATACAACATTTTCGACCGGTGTTACAGATGACAATGGTAATACGCAGAGCTATTGGGATGCAGGTTCTGTATTTTGCTGGAACAGTCTTACCGTGAATGTTCAGGCAAGATATGTCAAAATTTCTCCGACGGAGGATAATTACGAGGATAGTCTGTTAGAGCTTGTGTTCTTGGATAGCAATGGCAAAAAATTGGAGCCTGTGAATCGAGATGAGTATAAGAATTTGTTTGATGAGCAGGATGAATTTGAGGGACGTGCCAGTGCGATGAACGGTACGTACTTTGATGAGATCTATCATGGACGTACGGCATACGAGATGATACATAAGCTGTACTGTTATGAAAACACGCATCCGCCACTTGGTAAAATATTCATCGCCTGCGGTGTACTCATGTTTGGAATGAATCCATTCGGATGGCGTTTTATGGGAACCTTATTCGGAGTATTTATGGTTCCGATCATTTATTTGTTTGCCAAACGTTTCTTCAACAAGGAATGGATCAGCATTGTGACAACGTTATTGTTTGCGTTTGACTTTATGCATTTCGTGCAGACAAGAATAGCGACGATCGATGTGTTTGTTACACTGTTTATTATGTTGTCGTATTACTTCATGTACTGCTATCTGCAGAAGAGTTTTTACGACACAAAGCTGCAAAAGACATTCATACCGCTTGGACTTTGCGGTGTTGCAATGGGGCTTAGCTGGGCCAGTAAGTGGACCGGAATTTATTCCTCGGTAGGTCTGTGTATATTGTTCTTCCTGCATATGTACCGCAGATACCGTGAATATGTCATTGCCTGCAAGACACCACGCGGTCAGACGAATGGTATTTCACATACGTATATTATTGATAATTTTAGCAGTTATTTTTGGAAGACGATTGGATTCTGTTGCGTCTTTTTTGTGGCAGTTCCGGCGATCATTTATATATTGTCTTATATTCCATTTAATGATGGAACAGACCATAACTTATTGACGCGCGTGATCAATGCACAGAAAACGATGTTTGATTATCATTCTGCTTTGAAAGCGGATCATCCGTATTCTTCCAAATGGTATGAGTGGCCGATCATGACAAGACCGATCTGGTATTATTCCGGAACGATTGGCAATCTGCGTGAGGGTATCAGTGCCTTTGGTAATCCACTTGTTTGGTGGGCCGGCATTCCGGCAGCGTTTTATATGCTGTATCTGCTGTGGAAAGAGAAAGACCGCAAGGCCGGATTTTTGCTGATCGGGTATCTGTCGCAGTATGCACCTTGGTTCTTGGTAAGCCGTGTGGTATTTATTTATCATTATTTTCCAAGCGTACCTTTCGTTGCCGCTATGGTGGGATACAGTTTCTTTAAGCTGGCACAATGGAAACCAAAGATCAAACCGGCGATCTATGTCTATGTTGCCTGTGCGATCGGGTTATTTATCCTATTTTATCCGGTGTTGTCCGGGCTTGCGATCGATCCGGCATTTGCAACCAAGTATTTGAAATGGTTTGATAGTTGGGTATTGTTACAGACTTGGTAATTTGATCAGGAACAGGGTGGTAAAAATGTCATAAATTTGATGATCTGACAGAATATGGATGTCAGGTCATCACGGAATAGAAAGGTAAAAATATGAGCAATAAGTTACGAGAGTGTGTCAATAAATTACATAGTAATAAAGAAGTTGGGGATCTGTTACCAGAGTATCTGAAGCAGAGCATGATCCTTCATGATGGATATACAAGGATCAAATTGATGATGGAATATTACATGTTTTACGAGGTGGTCACAGAAGATATCAACCCATATATTGCGATGGCAAAGGAAATGATCACTTCTTTGAATGAGACAGTGGGACAGGCGATGTCTGATACATTGGATGATACACAGAGAAAACAGTTGGTCGATCATATTTTAGCAATGCGTACGGAAGTGATCGACCGTATGCAGGTGTTGACCGGATATGTGGACTGCTTTGTCGTATATGAATATATTTTAAACCGTATTCAATATCGGTTTGATGAGAAAGAAGTTTTGCCGGAAGACACTGCATTTGCACAAGAGGTTATGAATTTTATCTTTGGTTCAAATGATAATGTGACGATCAATGATAATTTACGCGTGGTACTGGGACAGCTTCCGATGCGAATGACCCGTTCTCATTATTTTGATCTGATCAAAAACTGCATTTCCGTTTATAAGGGCAGTGAGATAGAATCATTGGAGGGATTTTTGTATATGTTCCGTACCAGTGCCATGTTGTATAAGCATCCTGCACAGGAACAGTATTTTACGGAATTTGCCGGTGTGCTTCAGGAATTGATGGAAGCAGACTACGAGCACATGGATCGCACATTATATGAATTGTATGCAGAAAAAGTACGAGTCAGTGCTTCAAAGCTCAATGATCTATCTGATCTGTATATGCAGATTGGACAGATCATCAATGGTGTGTATACGTTAGTGGTGACAGAACCTTATTGTGTTGATGAAGAGAAAATGACGGTAGTAGATGATGTGATCCGAGGCATCAATGCACTCTTTTTGGAAAAAGAGATTGATCTGTGGCAGAGGGAGGATCTTTTGACAGAAGAGGATCGCTTAAATTGGCTTGCCGAGAAGCTTCCTGCGGTTGAAGGCCAACAGGAAAAGTTATATCAGTCTGTTAATGTAGCGGAAGCGGCACTGGATGAACTATTGGAAGGACGAGCAGAGGAAATTGAGGCAGCAGGGCTTAGTGATGCTTTTATCAAACTGCATCATTTGTCTCAGCTTAATTCGAGCAGTGTCTTTGCACCATTGGAGAGTCAGGAATCAGCAGGGATCGTTACGGCAGAGATCGCAGAGCAGGAAACAGAAAAACTGCTTAGTGAACTGAAAGAGTTATTTCAAGGACGCAGCCGTATGTTTCGCCGTGCCATCATGGCCGCAACTGTGGAAAAATTACCAACCTTTTTCAAGAGTGCACAGGAGATCGCAGACTACATGATGAACGCACTGAACCAATGTGACGATGAAGCAGAAAAGTATGCATCCAAACAACTGATCCTCGAAATGATCCGGTAATCACACCCAACTTTGCCTACCCACTATTGCTTTAGGCTCACATATTGCTGATATAATAAGCAATATGTGGTTCGATAGCGACTATAGGTATGTAAAGTTGGAGGAAGTATGATAAGTAGCAGTGCGGAAAGGCGGAGGTGTTATGATCTGGTGGGATGAGAAGTTGTATACCGATGATAAGGTGGCCAGACATCCGGCTCGATACCGGAAACGGGTCGAGAAAAAGGGGCTGCGTGGATGCTTTTGTGTAGTGCTGGGGCGTAATCCTGCGAACAGCCTGGAAATCTATGCGTCGAGAACGCTATGGTTCCGCTATGAAAAGGAATGCGGTGTACAAGTAGTGGGGTTGGCGGCCTCTTATGACAGTGCTGTGGAGCTGTTGCAGCAAATGATCACGGATGTCTATCGTGATCGAGGGAGCGTTGATTCCGATGCGATCCGTGCTTATTTTACGGGGAGGTGACAGACCGGGCGATGGAAAAGATCATATTATTGGTTTTGGTTACCATAGCAAAAGTGATAGGGATCCTTTTGGCGGTACTTGTTATCGTGGCACTGGCGATATTGTTTGCGGCAGTGCGTTACTGCGGAAAGATCTCGTTCGATGATAAAAAAGCACAGATCAGTATTCGATGGTTAGGTGTTGTGCTTCGTGTGCCAATCCTGATCACTGAAAAGGATCTGCAGTGGAAAGTCCGTGTTTTTGGCGTGCCGATCCTGCGCAGTGACGGCGCACATAAAAAACGCCGTTCTAAAAAGTCTTCTGCCCCAAAAGCACAGAAACGAAAAGCTGAGAAGGCAGCCGAAACAGTTCAAAAAACACAGGAATCCTCGAAACAGGAGAAGAAAGCGCTCTCTGTGAACTTGGAGAAGAGTCCGACAGCACCTGAACAAGAGAAGCAGATAGCACCTAAGCAGGCGACTGATAAGACAGAAGAGCAAAATGTTCCTAAGAAGCAGTCTGACAAGACAGAAGAGCAGATTGCTTCTAAGCAGACGACTGATCAAAGAGAAGAGCGATCGGCTTTTAGGCAGGCTGATGAAAGAGAGAAAAAGCCGCGGGGAATCCGACAGTTGTTTCTTTGGCTTCAAAATGTAATAAAGATTGTGCGAAAGATGAAGAAAAAAGTACATTCTGTGCAGGATCTGGTTGATATTTTGCGCAGTGATGCGGGAAAAGCATTTATTTGCATCGTCAAAGAGAATGTGATACATTTATGGAAACAAATACATCCGCGGCGTATGCGCGGTAAAGTAATATTTGGAACCGGAGATCCGTGTTCTACCGGTGAGCTGCTGGGAGTGTTCGCACTTTTTTATGCATGGTATGGGAACGGAGTACAGATCGTTCCGGATTTTGAGCAGAAACGCATAGAGGGGAATGTTTCATTTCGTGGAAGAATCCGCATGATTACATTAATTTGTATTGCGTGGCGCATAATAAAAAATAAAGATGGCAGAAAGCTTCTACACGAATGGGAGAAGTGGAAGGAGGAAAAGTAAATGGCAGACAATTCTTTTAACGCAAATGTAGGATCCTTATTTCAGGGGATGGAAGGATTTATTACCGGAAAGACTGTTGTGGGTGATGCCGTGAAATTTGATGATGGAACGATCATTTTGCCACTGGTGGACGTTAGCTTTGGTGTGGCTGCAGGTGCTTTCGCAGAGCCGGGCAAGAAAGAAAACAGTGCCGGAGGTATGGGCGGAAAGATCCAGCCGAGTGCGATCTTAGTGATCCGCAATGGTGAGACGAAGCTTGTCAATGTAAAAAATCAGGATAGCATTACAAAAGTATTGGATATGGTTCCTGATCTTTTGGACAAATATGTTCCTTCCAAAAAGGAAAAAGCGCAAAAAGCAAAAAATTAAATTTTGTTCTTGCATTTCTGTTTGATTTTTGGTATTATGTTCATGTTGTGCTAATAACACTGACAGAAATGACAGGATAAATGAGACCATCAGGAATAAAGGTAAGGAGGTGCTTACGATGGCAAAGTGTGCAGTATGTGGAAAGAGTGTTCACTTCGGAAACAAGGTGAGTCATTCACATAGAAGAAGCAACAAGATGTGGAAGCCGAACATTAAGTCTGTTCGTGTAAAGGTGAATGGTGGAACCAAGAAAATGCCAGTATGTACAGGATGTTTACGTTCTGGAGCTGTAGAGCGTGCATAATCGCAATCACCTTTTATATGAGAATCCACAGGATCGGGATCATTCCCGGTCCTTTTTCTTGCTTTTCTAGCGAATAGCAAATATTACTGTTATGTAGTGTGCAGCCAACAAGAATTGCTTTAGCAATTCTTGCAGAAGCAAAGCGCGGGCTTTGCTTCTATGAACAGAATAAATTATAGCCTAAAACAAGGCAGAGCAGGATGATCAATACAGCAATAACAGCGTTTGAAATAAAAAACATGATTGTCATGCCGATGGCGATCCAAAACAATATAAAACCAATCATATGACGCATAAAACCCCTCGCTTGCACAATTGTGTAGAATAGGATATACTAATACAGTGTATCTTAATGTTAGTATATGACAAAGATTTTAAATCTTGAATAAAACATATTTAAGATGTAACAGCATAGAAATGGAGGAGTATTTATGAAAGGCAAAATGAATGCAAAAATGGGCAACATTATTATTGACCGTGATGTTTTAGCAAAATATGCCGGGGCTGCGACAGCAGAATGTATTGGTATCGTGGGCATGGCGGCCGTTAATGTAAAAGATGGCGTGATCAAGCTCCTAAAGAAAGAGAATGCAGGACGCGGTGTGAATGTATATGTTGTGGACAACCGTATCAAAGTGGAACTTCATATTATTGTAGCATATGGTGTAAGTATCCGCGCAGTTGCTCAAAACGTGCTTGAGCATGTACGTTATAAGATAGAAACTTTTACCGGAATGGAAGTAGAACAGATTAACGTCATCGTTGAAGGTGTTCGTATTGTAGATGAAGATTAATTTACCGATTTGCAAACACAAGGAGGATTAAAGCAGTGAGCGTTCAGACAATTGATGCAAAGATGTTGCAGAAAATGTTTTTGGCAGGAGCAAAGGGTTTAGAGGCGAAGAAGGAATATATTAATGAATTGAATGTATTTCCGGTACCGGATGGAGATACCGGAACGAATATGACGATGACCATAATGGCTGCAGCGAAAGATGTAGCCAATCTTCAGAATCCGACATTGACCGAATTGGGCAAAGCGATTTCCAGTGGTTCACTTAGAGGAGCAAGAGGAAATTCCGGCGTTATCATGTCCCAGATCTTTCGCGGTTTTGTCAAAGAATTAAAGGGATTAGATATTATCGATGTGACAGCGTTAGGAAATGGCGTGCAGCATGCTGCAGAAACGGCATACAAAGCAGTCATGAAACCGAAAGAGGGTACGATCCTTACCGTTGCAAAGGCAGGAGCGGACAAGTCGATGGATCTGTTAGTGAACGGAGATACGGACGATATTATCAAATTCTGCGATGAAGTCGCTGCTGAAATGGAGGAAGCATTGCTGCAGACACCGGAATTGCTGCCGGTACTGAAGCAGGCAGGAGTTGTTGATTCTGGCGGGGAAGGTTTGATGACATTTATTCGCGGTGCGCTCGATGCCTTGAAGGGTAAGGCAACGGATTTCACAGTGAATACAGGTACAGCAACCCGCGTGGTTAATGGATCTGTCGGCGCTTCTGAAGAAGAGGATATCCGCTTTGGTTATTGTACGGAATTTATCATTATGCTGGAACGCGGCGAAGATGTAGTCGAGAGTCAGCTTAAGGAATATTTGCAGAAGATCGGTGACTGCGTTGTAGTAGTAGCTGATGATGATATTGTAAAGGTACATGTACACACCAATGATCCGGGTCTGGCGATTCAGAAAGCACTTACGTATGGTTCTTTGACCAGCATGAAGATTGACAATATGCGTGAGGAGCATCAGGAAAAGGTGATACGAGATGCACAGAAAGTGGCCGAGTCGGCAAGCGCACCAAAGAAAGAGGAGCCACGTAAAGAAAATGGTTTTATTGCCGTAGCAGCCGGAGATGGATTGGCGGATATTTTCCGTGATCTTGGAGTGGATTATGTGATCGAAGGCGGACAGACAATGAACCCAAGTACGGATGATGTATTATCTGCAATTGAGCAGGTGAATGCAGATAATATCTTTGTTTTGCCAAATAATGGAAATATTATTTTGGCAGCAAATCAGGCAAAGAATCTGACAGAAGATAAGGAAGTGTACGTCGTTCCGTCCAAAAATATTCCGCAGGGAATTGCTGCAATGATCAGTTTTGTCAGTGGAAGATCTGCTGCAGAAAATGCAGAATCTATGGAAGAAGAGATGCAATTGATCAAATCCGGTCAGGTTACGTATGCGGTTCGTGATACGAATATGGATGGCAAAGATATTAAGCAGGGTGACTTTATGGGCCTTACTGATAAGACGATCGTATCGGTTGGCAGTGATCTGCAAGGTACAGCAAAGGAATTGATCGAGTCTCTGTTAGATGAGGATTCTGAGTTAGTCAGTCTGTATTATGGCAGTGATGCAACGAAGGAACAGGCAGAGCAGCTTGCAGAGGATATTGAGAAAACACATGAAGATGTTGAAGTAGAAGTACAGTACGGTGGTCAGCCGGTATATTCTTACTTTATTTCTGTAGAGTAATAAGCGAGTATTAAGAAACGTTTTCGAGAAAGGGTTGTCATACTGGTCGGACAGAGCAGCGTGATGATCCTTTTTCAATAGAGACTCTAAATCTTCTAAAGCCGGAGTAACTGTAAAGTGATGGATGATTTTCGAGCTACGGAGGGAGGAGACATCGTTGAGAGAGAGGGATAGTATACGCAATATAAAAGGGGTGGGACAAAAAGCAGAAAGTTTGTATGCAAAGCTGGGAATTTATACGATCGGAGATCTGCTTGCTCATTATCCCAGACAATATGATGTGTATAAGCCGGTACAGCCGGTATCGGAAGCGGTGGACGGAAATGTGATCGTTCTGGATGTAAGCCTGGCAGCTAAGCCTAAGATCAGTTATGTGCGTAATCTTAAGATTGTAAGCTGTACGATGAGGGATTCCAGTGGCTCTATTCCAGTGAGTTGGTTTAATATGCCATATTTACTCCGTTCTCTTAAAATGGGAACGCATTATCTTTTGCGAGGAAAAGTTATATCAAAACGGGGCCGTCTGATGTTGCAGCAGCCCAAAATGCTGCAATATGAGGAATACCGCAGTATGTTGTACCGCTTGCAGCCGTTGTACCCATTGACAGCGGGACTGACAAACAATGCGATCAAAAAAGCTGTAGATCAAGCACTATCGCAGGCTGAGTTGGATGCAGAGTTCCTTCCGTTGGATATGCGTAAAAAATATAATCTTGTACTGCATAAAAAAGCGTTGCAGGATATTCATTTTCCGTCAAAGGAAGCGGATTTTTTTGCTGCAAGGAATCGTTTGGTTTTTGAGGAGTTCTTTTTATTTACGCTGGCAATGCATCAGATGAAACAAAATCGTCATCAAAAACCATCAGACTATATACTGCATCCGGGGGATAAAGTATTTGCACTGCTAGAGAACCTTCCTTATGAGCTGACAGAGGGACAGAAACAGGCAGTGGACGAGATCGCGGCAGATGTTTCCTCAGGATTTGTGATGAATCGATTGATCCAGGGCGATGTTGGATCCGGTAAAACCATTGTTGCACAGATTGCGTTGCTAATAGCTGTGGAGCAGGGACATCAAGGGGCGATCATGGTGCCGACAGAAGTGTTGGCAGAGCAGCATTATGAGACATTTTGCGAAATGTTTGATCCCTTGCAGGTTCGAGTCGGTCTTTTGACCGGTTCTATGACGGCAGCGGCAAAGCGCGATATGCAGGCTCAGATCGCAGCGGGAGAGATTGATATTGTCGTAGGAACGCAGGCACTCATTCAGGATAAGGTAGAGTATAAGGATCTTGCGATGATCGTCACCGATGAACAGCACCGTTTTGGTGTGCGTCAGCGCGAAAGTTTTTATGCAAAAGGGCATACACCACATATGTTGGTCATGAGTGCCACACCGATCCCACGCACGTTAGCGATCATTTTATACGGAGAACTGGATATTTCAGTTATCAAAGGACTTCCTAAGGGTAGACTTCCAATTCAAAACTGTGTTGTGGATACCGGATATCGTCCGCAGTCGTATCGATTCATTGAGAAAGAAGTAGAAAAAGGGCATCAAGCATATGTGATCTGTCCGATGGTGGAGGAAAGCGAGAATATGGAGGCGGAAAATGTTACGGATTATGCTCAGACACTGCGGGAAGAGATGTCGACTAAGATACGGATCGAAGTGCTGCATGGCAAGATGAAACCGGCACAAAAAAATGAGATCATGGAGCGATTTGTCTCTGGAGCGATTGATGTTTTGGTATCTACGACGGTGATCGAAGTTGGTATCAATGTGCCAAATGCCACAGTGATGATGGTCGAAAATGCAGAACGGTTTGGTTTGGCGCAGTTACATCAGCTTCGTGGACGTGTCGGAAGAGGTTCGGCGCAGTCTTATTGTATTTTTATGATGGGCAAACCTTCCAAAGAAACGAAGCAGAGACTGCAGGTGCTAGAGCAGTCCAATGATGGATTCCTGGTTGCAGAAGAAGATTTGAAACTGCGCGGCCCCGGGGATCTGTTTGGCATCCGACAGAGTGGAGACTTGAATTTTAAGCTGGCAGATATTTATCAGGATGCAGCAATACTAAAACAGGCAAATGAAGCGGCGGCTGGATTTGAGCGGACGGATATAATAGAAATGTGCAAAAAGTATCGGGGATTGCGTGAAAAAATACAAACCTACACCGACGAGATCTTTTTGTAAGAACATTGCATTTTGAAGGTAAAAATAGTACACTTAATTTAATTGTGTGTTGGAACGGTAAGGGAGGTTGCATATGGTGCAGGCAGGGTATACGACAGATAGATTACTGCAGATTGGGCGGTCAAACTATGACCGGCTATGCCTTTTTTGTGAAAATTTGGAACGCAGCGGTCTCTGGGAGCAGGCAAGACAGGTTATGAAACAGTCCGCTAAAATGATCTTAGATCGTTACGTGCAGTCTGTATTAGTGACTTTTGCAGCGGCAGAGGGCATTGTGACAGAAAGTGAAAGAGAGTATATTGCTATTATCACGGATTCCAATCTATTAGCAGTTTCACCGGAGATCCCTGTGAACGGAGAGTTGATTGAGGAGTGCAGACGGTTTTGCGGATTTCCGCCGGTGCTTTTACAGCTGTGTGCAGCTTATGACGATGAATATATGCAGCATACCGGAGAGCAGTTTTTGGATTCCTTTGTCAATATCATTTTGTGTATGGCGTATATGGTGGATCGGGAAAGTGTTCTGACGCGCCGGTTTGTACGTGAATTTTATGACAGGGTAAGTGTATTTGTGGATACAAAGGATGCTTGGAATACGGAAGAGTATCTGTTTCACAAATTATATGGGACGGACATTCTAGATGATACAAGATGGCTGCATGTCCCGGTAAAAAAGCAGTCTGCAGAAGTGATGGCAGAGTCACCGGCAGCCGCACAGGCGAGCAATGAATGGAATGTAAGGCAGGACAAGCTGGAGGAACAGTTACAGCAGGAAATGGCGCGTAAGCAGTTTCAGGCAGTCAAAAAACGTATTCAGGAACGTGAGGAGGCAGAACGCAAAGAGCAGGAGGAGCGTCTGCAATGCCTGTTAGATGAGCTGAATGCGTTGGTTGGTTTGCAGGGGGTAAAGGATGAGATCCAGTCTCTGGTTAACTTGATCCGTATTCGCAAGCTTCGGGAAACGATGGGACTTCCGCAAATGGATATGTCATATCACATGGTATTTACCGGTGCACCGGGAACCGGCAAAACGACGGTGGCGAGATTGGTGGCAAAAATCTATCGGGAGCTTGGGATCTTATCCAAGGGAACCTTTATTGAAACGGACCGCTCCGGGCTTGTGGCAGGATATGTGGGCCAGACGGCACTTAAGGTGCACGAATTGGTCGAGCAGGCAGTTGGGGGGATTCTTTTTATTGATGAAGCATATGCCCTGGTCAATCCTGATGTTCCGAATGATTTTGGTATGGAGGCAGTGGATACATTAGTAAAATTGATGGAAGACCACCGAGATGATCTGATCGTCATTGTGGCAGGTTATACAGAAGAAATGCAGTCATTTTTGAAATGCAATACGGGTTTAGTATCGCGATTTAACAAATTTATCGATTTTCCGGATTATTCGAAGGAAGAACTCATAGCGATCCTAGATGCAATGGCCGATAAGGCTGGACTGCAATTGGAAGAATCTGCCAGAGAGGCGGTGCTTTTGTCGTTGCAGGCAAAAACGGAAGAAGAGTGGAATGTATTTGGAAATGCCAGAGGAATTCGTAATCTGTTTGAAAAGATCGTGATCAATCAGGCAAATCGTCTTGTCAGACTGTCTGCACCAAGTCGTGAAGATTTGATGAAAATTCAGCGGGAAGATGTGGAAGTTGTTTGACCACATCGCATGATTATGCTAAAATGGGGTGCAGCAGAGTGACGTTACAAGGTCACTTATTACGATGCACTTTATATATATAATACGAGAAATGAGGATTGGATTAATATGAGAGTAGTGGCTGGTTCCGTGCGAGGCTTTAATTTGATCGTTCCGTCTGGAAAGAATACCAGACCTACTACGAATCGCATTAAGGAGACATTATTTAATATATTGCAATGGGACATTGCAGGATGCCGTTTTTTAGATTTGTTTAGCGGAAGTGGCGGAATAGCGATCGAGGCGCTTAGCCGTGGCGCAAAGGAAGCGGTTATGGTAGAGAAAGATCGGGAGGCGGTCCGCTGCATTAAGCAGAATGTACAGCATACGAAGATGGATGACAGATCACGGGTCATGCCGATGGACGTGATGCAGGCTCTGCGCCGTTTGGAACAGGCAGGACAACCGTTTGATATTATCTTTATGGATCCGCCGTACCATTTGGATCTGGAAGAGCGGATCGTACCATATTTGCTGCAGTCTTCTCTGGTGAAGGTCGGATCTTTGATCATCGTCGAGACAGCGTTAGATACGGATGTAGATTATATGTATGAGCTGGGCTGCGAGGTAGAGCGTATCAAAGAGTATAAGACGAATCGTCATGTCTTTTTGCGGGTACCTGGTGAGACAGAGGCGTAGAGAATCAGAAAATGAGGGACAAGAAAACTATGAACAGAGCAGTATTTCCCGGGAGTTTTGATCCGGTGACGGTAGGACATATGGATTTGATCGTGCGTTCTGCCAAAATGTTCGATGAAGTTATTGTTGGTGTGCTTCGCAATGCAGCCAAGCAGCCGCTTTGCACAGTGGCAGAGAGGGTATCTCTACTGCAGGAGTTGACAGCAGAGATTCCGGGCGTGCGCATAGAAGCTTTTGATGGATTGTTGATTGATTTTGTAGATAAGATGGATGCCTGCGCAGTGATCCGAGGTTTGCGTACTGCGGCAGATTTTGAGTATGAATTGCCGTTGGCACAGACAAACCGTCATTTGAATGCACAGGTAGATACGGTATTTTTGGCGACTTCGCCGGAACATTCTTATATCAGTTCCAGTGGTGTTAAAGAAATTATTCAGTTTGGTGGAGACATCACCGGATTGGTGCCGCCTTCTGTACAGCAGTTTTTGTTGGATAGGAACACAGATAACAGATAATATAAACAGGCAATATGCCGCAAGGAGGTACATATGGTAAGCAGTAGAATTGAACAAAAAATCGAAGATATTTATGCATTTGTTGAGAGTTGTAAACCGCAGGCGTTATCACAGTCCAAGGTTGTTGTGCCGAAGAATGATCTGTATGATCTGTTAGATGATCTGCGCCGTGATGTACCGGAGGAGATTACGCGTTATCAGAAAATGCTCAGTCAGCGAGATGCCATTTTGGAGGATGCTGAGGCAAAAGCGGATGCGATCAAGTTGGATGCGCAGGAGCAGTACAAAGCAATGGTAGAGGAACATGCGATCATGCAGGAAGCATATCAGCAGGCAGAAGAGACGGTAGCGCGTGCGAATGCAGAGGCACAGGCGATCATTGATACGGCAAGACGTCAGGCCGAAGAAATTGGCAATGGAGCTATTTATTATACGACAGATATGTTAGAGATGGCAGAAAAAGCGATCGCCAGAGCATGCGAGAGTGCAGTAAGCAATTCCAGAGCACTAGAGACAGCACTTCGCGGTCATTTGGATATTATTCGCCACAATAAGGCGGAACTTACCGGTGTGAATGCAATGGAAGAGGAAGAGCCACAAGAGGCACCGGAAGAAAGGGATGAGGAGATCGATGAATAAAAAGATTGATGTCGAAGTGGTGATCGGCGGTAAGCCATATACGTTAAGTGGTTATGAAAGCAGTGATTATTTACAGCGCATTGCGATGCATATCAATGGCAAGATAGCAGAGTTTCGTGCACAGGAGGGTTATGCAAGACTTGAGACGGAGCTTAAGAATGTCTTGCTTGCTATTAATCTTTCCGATGATTATCAGAAAGCACAGAACACGATCCGGGAGCTTAAGCAGGATAATGAAGATATGGAAAAAGAGCTGTTTGATATGAAACACGAGATGATATCGATGCAGCGGGAACTTCAAGAAGCCAAAGATGCCGTTAAGAAGCTTGAGCAGGAAAAAGAATCCGAAGAACATCGAGCGATTCGCTTGGAGACAGAGTTAGAGCAGCTGCGGAAAGAGATTGCTAAAGAAGTGGTGCAAAAGGAAGAGACAGTAGATGTGGCTGCAGATACTAAACCATCTGCAGAGTTGACAGCTACACAGCAGACTGCTCCGGAAAATGCAGACAAAGAGGAGACCGTTGAGAAACAGGATGTCGCCGAAGATGTGACGCATTCAGAGGATACAGAAGCGGCGGTAACAGTGGAACAGACAGACAATGTTGCTGAGGAGGCCAAAAGTCCGGAAGAAATCGGGCAAGAGATAGCAGCAACAATCGGCAAGAAAGAGCCTGCCAGGAAAACGTCGCGCAGCAGTCGCAAGAAAAGACGGTAATAAATATAACGATAATTGGAGAGGGACTGGGTCTATGCACAACAGTCCCTTCTTTCTTAAAGTATGGAGAACTGGATGATGCAGAATAGAACAAAACGCAGAATAGGAGTGCCTGAGATCCTTGCTCCGGCAGGATCGATGGAGAGCCTTAAAGCGGCAGTAGCCGCAGGCTGTGATGCTGTGTATATGGGAGGGTCCAAGTTTGGTGCCAGAGCATATGCTCAGAATCCGGAAGAGGATGAAATGGTGGCAGCGATACGATATTGCCACTTGTACGGAGTAAAGCTTTATATGACGGTAAACACCCTGTTGAAGGAACAGGAATTGCAAAGCCTTCCTACGTTTTTGCGGCCGTATTACGAGGCGGGGCTTGACGCTGTGATCGTGCAGGATATGGGCGTTTTACGAGTGATCCACCAGTGCTTCCCGGATCTGGATATTCATGCAAGTACGCAAATGACCTTGACCTCCGGTATGGGAGTGGATGACCGATTAGCTGCTTACGGTGTAACGCGGATCGTTCCGGCAAGAGAACTGTCGCTGACGGAACTGCAGCAAATGCGGCAGCAGACGAAGATGGAGTTGGAAGTGTTTGTACATGGTGCATTGTGCTATTGCTATTCCGGTCAATGTTTGATGAGCAGTATGCAGGGTGGTCGTAGTGGCAACAGAGGACGCTGCGCACAGCCGTGCAGAATGCAATATGATATAGATGGCAGCAAACGTTATCTGTTAAGCCCAAAGGAGTTGTGCGCACTACCTTTGCTCGGAGAGATGATCGAGGCAGGGATCGATTCGTTCAAGATCGAAGGCAGAATGAAGCGGCCGGAGTATACGGCGTATGTGACAGCTATGTATCGCAAATACCGGGATCTGTATTTGGAACTGGGTTCTGCAAAATATCGGGTCTGGCAGCAGGAGCATGCGGCAGAGTGGGAAGATGATCTACGTAAGCTTGCCGAAATATACAATCGAGAAGGATTTACTGATGGCTATCTCGAGGAAAAGCCGGAGCAGATGTTAGCGGATAAGCGCCCAAAGCATGGAGGCGTTTGTGTGGGAACAGTGCAGGATGTGGATAAACATCAGGTGCGTTATCGATTGGAACGTCCGATATTTGCACAGGATGTGTTAGAATTTCGCGGTGCGGACGGTGTCAGTATCTATGAATACACGACGGGATCTTCATATCATGCGGGTGAGCTTGTGCAGACGCGCTATCAGAAAGGCTGCCGGATTGCAAAGGGTGATCGGGTGTTTCGTACCAGACATCAGGTATTGTTAGAGGAAATACGGCAAGATTTCGTAGAGAGCACGCCGAAGCTTGCTATAAATGGGCAGATCCGAATTGTTGCCGGAGAGCCAATCCTCCTGCAGTGTGAATATGAAAATGAAATATTTGCGGTAACAGGAATGATTGCGGAGAATGCGGTGAAGCGTGCTGTTGCCAAAGAAGACGTTGTCAGAGTGTTATCCCAGACCGGGGAGACACCGTTTGAATGGGGAAGTCTCGACGTTGATCTGGGAGCGGATGTCTTTGTCCCGATTGGGGAATTTAAGAAACTGCGAAGAAATGCTTTGACGGGTCTGCAGGATCGCTTGGAACGTCTCGGCAGCCGGGAGGTTGATGAAGAGCGGATCAGGCAGATGCAGGCAGAGATCAAGGCAGGCGCACAAGAAGATGCCTTGATTTCGGAACCTAGAGACCCAAAGGATGTGCAGCAAAGTGCGGCGGTATCCGATGAGAAGCAGTTGTATGCCGTCTTACAGCACGATTGTATACAGGAAGTGATCCTGAGGGAAGAATGGTTTGATAATGCAGTGATCGAGGTGCTGTTGCAGCGGATTAAGGAAAGTAAGAAGCGGGCGGTACTTGCGTTGCCGACGATACTCCGTGCGCAGGCGATCACGGAGTATCGGACACTATTAAAGAATGTTTCACCGGACGGTTATCTGGTTCGCAGTCAAGAGGGATACCAACTGTTATGTGATATAGGAGTAAAACCGGAGAGGATTCGTCTGGATGCCAATATGTATATTATGAATTCGGAGGCAGCTGTCTGGTGGCGGGAACAGGGAATTACACAGTTTACGGCACCGTGGGAGCTGACAAAGCGTGAACTTGCGGCTGTAACAGACGGAAGGGATATGCAGTGGATCTGCTATGGCAGGATTCCGTTGATGGTATCGGCACAGTGTATTTTCCGCAATATAAAAGCCTGTCTGAAGAACTCTGGTAAGGCGATGGCAAAAGTATTTGCGGGAGAAAAGGGAAGGCGGTATATTGTACGCAACTGTTGCAAATATTGTTATAATATAATATATCGGGAGGAACCGTTTCAAATACCATGCTCTATGGAGCGGGAATTTTGGGAAGAAGTGCATCAGGTGCGCTTTGAATTTACCACAGAGACGGCAGAAGAGGTACATGCAGTGCTAAAGGATGAAATCATCCGGGATCACTGTCGTGGACATTTCGATGCAGGGATTCAGTAGGGAATACAGTAATAAAAGGCAGACCAGTGTCGGCAGACAGTCGGTCTGCACAGAAATGGAAGGGTATGGTTATCGGTATGGATAAAAAGGAAGCGGCGCAGAAATTAATGAGTATATTTGGTAATGTAGATGCGATCGCGGTACTGCATTCCGTATTAGTGGGAATATCAAAATATATTATCATTATTGTTTTTGCGGTTTATACATGGCATTGTTTTACAGTATTTATTGGCAAAAACATGGAGCGCAAAGAGGAAATATACAGACGACAGAAAAAGATCATGTTTACGATACATTTTATCTGTTCGCTAGTATTATTTTTGAACAGTCTGTCGATAAAAATTGTTCTTTTCTATGTGGCACAGGTCGTTTTTTTGGTGTTGGTGGACAAGGCGTATTCCTATGTGTATCAGAACCTGTCCAAGTTAGTGATGAACAATATGTTAATGTTGCTTACAATTGGATTTTTGATGATCGAGCGATTGAATATGGATTTTGCAATGCGGCAAATGATTTTTGCATCGGTGATCTGCGTGGCAGGTCTGTTTATACCGTGGATGATCGAACGGTTTTCTTATTTTGACCGGTTTGGGTGGTGGTATGCTGGAATCGGTCTGGCAATGTTAGCACTTGTTTTTGTGATCGGTGTGGAGCGGTATGGTGCAAAAAACTGGATTCAGATCGGAGGTTTTGCGATGCAGCCTTCAGAATTTGTAAAGATTATTTTTGTGTTTTTTGTAGCAGCACTGTTAGCGCGCTCTGTGCAGTTTGTTGATGTGGTCAAGGTTTCTGTAGCAGCGGCTGCACATGTGTTGATACTTGTTGTGCAAAAGGATCTTGGTGCAGCGTTGATCTTTTTTATCACCTATGTGATCGTATTGTATGTGGCAAGTCAAAATTCGTTGTATTTGATCTCAGCATTGGCAGCGGGAACTTTGGCAGCAGTCGTGGCGTGGAGACTCTTTTCACATGTTCAGGTTCGTGTGCTTGCATGGCAGGATCCATGGAGTACGATTGACAATGAGGGATATCAGGTTGCAAGATCACTATTTGCCATAGGCACTGGTGGGTGGTTTGGCATGGGTCTTGGAGAGGGAATGCCGAATTCTATTCCGGTGGCATCCAGTGATTTTATTTTTTCGGCAATCTGCGAGGAGTTGGGTGTTATTTTTGCAATCTGTCTGATATTGGTAGAGATCAGCTGCTTTGTATTGTTTGTAAACATTGCACTCAAGATGAAAAGACGTTTCTATAAGCTGACAGCCCTTGGATTAGCGGTAGAATATATTTTTCAAGTGTTTTTGACGATTGGTGGAGTTACTAAATTTATTCCATCGACAGGAGTTACATTACCGTTGATAAGTTATGGCGGAAGTTCTGTGATGAGCACGATCATACTGTTTTGCATTATACAAGGGATGTATGTGTTGAATTTTGAAGAGGAGGATCAAGATGGGTCGAAGGAGCAATATCAGAAAGAACAGCGTGGACGAAATACATCCGCCAAGAGAAAGCGCCTCAGCCAGACGCAGGTCCGATAAACAGGCACAGAAGCAGCTTCAAAAAGAGCGCAAACGAGGCAATAGACAGATTTTATTTATCACATATGCCTTTGTGACTTTGTTTTTGGCGATGGCGGGATATTTGGCGTATTTTACGGCAGTGGACAGTGAAAAAGTAATTAATAATTCACACAATAAACGCCAGAAGATATTAGCAGAAAAGATTACGAAGGGAAGTATTTATTCTCAGGACGGTGAGGTGCTTGCGGAGACTGTGACGGATGATGACGGCAACGAATACCGATCGTATCCGGAAAAAAAGAAATTTTGTCATGTTGTGGGGAGAACGGATAATAGTATGACAGGAATTGAGCTGTCGCAGTGTTATCCGATGCTGACATCACACGTGAATCCGTTTACACAGCTTGGCAATACATTGCGCGGTGAAAAAAATATGGGCGATTCGGTCTATACGACGTTGGATGCGGGATTGCAAAGAGTGGCGTACGATGCACTTGGAGATTACCGTGGAGCAGTCGTAGCTTTAGAGCCGGATACCGGCAAGATCTTGGCGATGGTTTCTAAACCGGCTTATGATCCGAACACTGTCTTAAAAAACTGGCAATCGCTGGTTCGGGACGATGAGGAAGAATCTAAATTAGTCAATCGTGCATCGCAGGGACTTTATCCGCCGGGATCTACGTTTAAGATTGTGACAGCGATGGAATATATGATGGAAAATCCGGATAGCTATAAGGAGTATCGTTATCGCTGCAAAGGAACCAAAGTGTTTTCCGGCAGCAGGATCAACTGCTATAGCAGAGAATGGCATGGAAGACTGTCCCTGCCAACTGCATTTGCAAAGTCTTGCAACGGTGCCTTTGCAGACATTGGAACAAGACTCGATCTTAATGCCTACCGTAAGTTTTGTGAGAAGCTTTATTTTAATCAAAAACCATCTGTGGAGTTTGAGGCTAACAAGAGTCGATTTGCGTTGAATGCCAAGTCAGATGCTGCAGAAGTGACGCAGACAGCGATCGGACAGGGTAAGACGTTGATCACGCCATTAGAAAACGCAATGATCACTGCGATGGTTGCAAACGGTGGCGAGATGATGAAACCATATGTGGTAGACCGTGTAGAAAGTGCGGATGGACGTATCGTTAAGCAGTATAAGCCGAAGTCACAGGGAAAACTCGTGGATGAATGGGTTACGGAAGCAATGACCGGAATGATGGAAAAAGTGGTAAATGAAGGAACGGGAACGCTGCTAAAGACATCTGCGTATCAGGTGGCAGGAAAGACCGGTTCTGCGGAGGCGGATTCGGATGGTACAACACATGCATGGTTTGTCGGATTTGCACCGAGTAATCATCCAAAATTAGTTGTCAGTATTGTTGTGGAAGGTGCCGGAACCGGCGGAAAATACGCGGTTCCGATTGCAAAAAAGATGTTTCGGGAGTACCTTTCGAAATAATGGTTAGCATTGCATTTATGGTAGAATGATAGTATACTATACGCAAGAAAAGTAACCGCACGAAGGAGGAAATGCAATGATAGAAGCAACCAGTTGTGGCGGTGTGGTGATACACAGAGGCAAGATATTGCTTTTGTACAAGAATTACAGAAATCGTTACGAAGGATGGGTTCTGCCGAAAGGGACTGTGGAACTTGGCGAAGAGTATAAAGAAACGGCACTCCGTGAAGTAAAGGAAGAGAGTGGTGCTGATGCCAGTATCATCAGCTACGTTGGAAAGAGCCAGTATTCGTTTACTGCGGCAGGAGACACTGTTGTCAAAGATGTACATTGGTACTTGATGATGGCAGACAGTTATTACAGTAGACCGCAACAGGAAGAATATTTTGTGGATTCCGGATATTATAAGTTTCACGAGGCTTATCATCTGTTAAAGTTTTCTAATGAAAAGCAGATATTAGACCGGGCGTATAGTGAATATATTGATCTTCGCCGTCGAAATTTATGGGGCAATCCAAAGTATTTTTAATGGCAGGGTAGGAAATTTCATTTCTTGAAAGGATGACTTTCCGGGTCTGTTTTCCTTGACAGATACAGGGAAAGCAGATATAATGAATAGGTAGTTTGTTGAGTAGTGCAGATTTAGATATTCAACATAGAATGAAGTAGATACTATAAATGTAAGGGAGAATGATCATGGGCAATAATATTTTAATCGTAGATGATGCTGCCTTCATGCGTATGATGGTTAAGGATATCTTGACAAAAGGTGGTTATAATGTAGTAGGGGAAGCAGAAAATGGTGTCGTAGCAGTACAGAAGTATGCGGAGTTAAAACCGGATTTAGTTACGCTTGATATCACAATGCCGGAGATGGATGGTATTCAGGCATTGAAGAAGATCAAAGAGGCTGACGCAGGTGCTAATGTTATTATGTGCTCTGCAATGGGACAGCAGGCAATGGTAATTGAAGCAATTCAGAATGGTGCGAAGGACTTTATTGTTAAACCATTTCAGGCAGATCGTGTATTAGAGGCAGTTAAGAAAGTAATTGGCTAAAGGATACATACGTGGAGGCAATGGGTACATTGCCTCTATTTTTTCTACAAAAAATTAAATACTACACTTGACAGTCCGGTATTTATGGATGTCGGGGGAATGGAGAATTATTATGGCAACAAATCCAGTTATTACGATGAAAACGACAGCAGGAACGATCACGGCAGAGTTATATCCGGAGGTTGCTCCGATCACAGTCAACAATTTTATCTCTTTGATCAATAAGGGATTTTACAATGGATTGATCTTCCATCGTGTAATCAATGGCTTTATGATCCAGGGTGGAGATCCGGATGGTATTGGAACCGGTGGACCGGGATACCATATCCGCGGTGAGTTTGCACAGAACGGTTATGAGAATAACCTGAAGCATACAGCAGGAGTGCTTTCCATGGCTCGTTCCATGATGCCAAACTCAGCAGGATCCCAGTTCTTTATCATGCATAAAGATGCACCTCATTTGGACGGTGCCTATGCAGCTTTTGGTAAAGTGACCGAGGGACAGGATGTTGTTGATGCGATCGCTACAGTAGCTACGGATGCTGGCGACAGACCGGTAGAGCCACAGATGATCATCGAAGTGACCGTTGATACTTTCGGCGTGGATTATCCGGAGCCGGAGAAATGCAACTAATAATAGTCGGATAAATGAGAAAGGATTGCTGTAGGCAGTTATGTGATGCAGCAGTCCTTTTTTACTTTATAGGATTAGGGTGTCAAAAGGTCTGAATTTCCCTGACGGGCTATTTTCTCGAATCTTTGACCACAATTCAAGAAATATGGTGATCACGCTGCTGTAGATGATCTTTCGTTTACGGTTGAGACAGGTAAAGTCATCGGTTTTCTGGGACCAAACGGTGCAGGAAAATCAACGACGATGAATATTATTACCGGATATATCGCGCCGACATCCGGAGAGGTACTGGTAAATGGTATCGATGTGAATGAGGAACCGGAGAAGGCAAAGAAACATATTGGTTATCTGCCGGAGATACCACCACTTTATCCGGATCTGCGGGTTAGAGAATATTTAACCTTTGTAGCAGAGTTAAAGAAGGTCGAAAGAGCAAAAAGAGATGTAACGGTACACAAAATCATGGGACGTACCGGTACATTGGATGTTTCGGAACGTCTGATCAAGAATCTGTCTAAAGGATATAAACAAAGAGTAGGTCTTGCAGCAGCAATGCTTGGTGATCCGGAAATTTTGATCTTAGATGAGCCAACCGTTGGTCTGGATCCAAAGCAGATCATTGAGATGAGAGAGCTGATCCGAGATCTGAGTCATCACCATACAATTTTGTTGAGTTCACATATCATGCAGGAGATTTCTGCAGTGTGCGATGAGATCATTGTTATTAATGAAGGTCATATGATCGCCAAGGATACACCGGATAATCTTACACGTGAAATGGTCGAAAAGAACGGTATTCATTTGGTGGCAAAAGGAACCAAAGATAAGATTAAGACGGCACTTCGTACTGTTCCGGGCATTCGTGATGTCAAATACGACACCAAGAATGAGGAGGGAACGTTAGGTCTTACCTTGTATATGACTCCGGGTGCAGAAATTAGAGAAGATATCTTCTATGCAATGGTTAAAGCGGATTGCCCAATCTATGAGCTGCATCCTTTGGCTGCATCTTTGGAAGATGCGTTCTTGGCTTTGACACGAGGTGGTTCCAGACAGTATGGCGGCAAAAAAACGAAAAAGCAGGCTGCCAAAGCAGAAGAAACTGCACAGGAAGCACAAACGCAGACAGTCGAAAGTGCATCTGCGACACAAGAGCAGCAAAAGGAGGAAGAATAGATGTTTGCCATAATAAAAAAAGAATTAAAACAGTATTTTTATTCAATGGTCGGATTTGTGTTTCTTGCATTCTTTCTGGCTATTGTGGGATTGTATACCTGGGCGGGCAATTTAAGCCAGGGAATTGGTAACTTTGAAATGACTTTGGGAAATATGACATTTATTTTTGTAATCTTAATCCCGATATTGACAATGCGAATTGTTGCGGAAGAAAAGAAACAAAAGACAGATCAGTTATTATATACATCACCGATTTCTTTAACTAAAGTAATCCTTGGAAAATATATTGCGGTTATGATCTTGTTTACGATTGCCATTTTAGTGATCGCACTGTATCCATTATTGATCCATATGTATGGTCAGGATGTCAGACTGTCTTTAGCATACAGCAGTTTGATCGGTTTTTATCTGTTAGGTGCAGCAAACATTGCTGTTGGCTTGTTTATCTCTTCCTTGACAGAAAGTCAGGTGATCGCAGCGGTTGTGTCATTTATTGTATTGCTTCTTAGCAACATGCTTACAAGTATTGCAAGCATGCTTCCTACGGACGCGCTCTCCCAGGCACTGATCTTAACAGTTGCGTGGATCGTGGTTTGTGTTATCGCATATAACATGATGAAAAATATTACGGTTACTGCGATCTTAGCGGTGATCGGTGAAGTAGTTGTATGGGGAATTTATATTGCAAAATCTGCAGTATATGAGAACCTTTTATCTAAGGTTGCAGATGCTTTTGCGATTACGAGCCGTTACTCGGATTTTGAACTGGGTATTTTGAAATATGATGCCATTGTTTATTACATCAGCGTATCATTTTTGTTCGTATTCTTGACCGTACAGATCATCAAAAAGAAGAGATTTAACTAAGAAGGAGGTTTCGAATCGTGAGTATAGAAAATAACGAAAATAAGGAAGCCGCAACAACGGAGACAACAACCCCAAAAGCTCCCAAGAAAAGTGGTAGTATTAAGAAGTCTTTTCAGACGGGACAGTTTAAGTCGGGTGCCTATAGTTCGGTAGTTACAGTATTAGTCATTGCACTTGTGATCGTATTAAATCTGGTTGTTGGAAAGCTGGATCTGTCCACCGATTTAAGCAAGGGCAATCTGTTTACGCTTTCCAAAGAGACGAAAAAGATCTTAAAGAACAGCCGGAAAGATATCACGTTTTATTATATGGTATCCAGTGGCAGTGAAAATGAATATATCGAAAATGTGTTGAAGCAGTACAAAAAAGCTTCCAAACATATTTCTATTAAGAAAGTTGACCCGGTAGCTAATCCGGCGTTTGCTTCGAAGTATGACATTACAGACGATGTATCTTCCAATGACGTTATTGTCGCAGTAGATGCCGACAAGACAGCTAAATTGGTAAGTGGATCGGAAATGTATTATTCGGAGCAGGATTATTCCGGCTCTTATAGCAGCAGTTCTAATTCGAACTACTATTTAGATGCGGAGGGGCAGCTAACCTCAGCAATTCAGAATGTTTTATCCGGCAGTACAACAAAAATGTATGTCGCAACCGGTCATTCAGAGGTGGCTTTGCCGGATACGTTGACAAAGGCATTTGCCAAGATGAATGTGGAGACGGCAGATTTAGAGTTATTGACTGCCGAAAAGATTCCGGACGACTGTAATATTTTGATGATCAATGGCCCGACATCAGATCTGGCGGATAATGAGAAGAAGATCGTTCTTGATTATCTGAAAGCCGGTGGTAATGCCATTATCAACCTGAGTTATACAACAGAGAAAATGACAAATCTGGAAGAAGTATTAGAGTATTATGGCATTCAGAGCAAGCAGGGGATTATTTGCGAGACCTCCGGTAAGTATTATTACTATCCAAACTTTATTGTACCGGAACTGGGAACAGATGCTTCCGAGATGCTAGGTGATCTGCAGGGATATATTATCATGCCAAATGCGGTAGGTATGAATGTTATGTCTGAGATCCGTAGTTCTTTGACAATGAAACAGTTGCTTAAAACATCAGATAGTTCTTATTTGAAAGTGGATCCGTCTAGTGGAAGCTCCGAGAAGGAAAATGGAGATGTAGCGGGACCATTCTACGCAGGAATTTCTGCAACAGAGAAGTTAGACAATGATAAGGAAACGAAAATTGTGGCATATGCATCTGCCTCTACATTTGATGAGAAATATGCTTCCAGTGGCCAGCTAGAGAATACATCTTTGCTGAAATCAGCGGTTAATTCGATGCTTACTACGAAAGAAGATAAAGTTGCAATTGATGCCAAGAGTCTTGGAGTATCCAGTGTGAGCCTTACTCCTGTAATGCAATTAGTATGGGCTGCTGTGTTGATCATATTGCTTCCACTTGCATGCCTGCTTTGTGGTTTTGTAATATGGATGATGCGCCGAAAAAAATAATACGTAAAATATCAAAGAAATGAGTGATTATTGTGTCAAAAAAGAAAAAACAAACAATGACCATCGTGATCCTTTGTGTCCTTCTGGTGGCGGCAGGAATTGGGTACTATGGAGCCGGAGTACATCAAAAAAAGAAGGCTGCCAAAGAAGCGGCACAAGAAGATAAAGAGATCACGTTATATTCGTTGAAGGCGGATGATCTGGTAAGTGTGCATGTGGTGTCCGACAAAGCGGACATGACTTATACCAAAGAAAACGGTGTGTGGAAAGATGCTAAGGATAACCAATATCCGATCGATCAGGAGAAGATCAACGATATCTTAGATGATGTAGCCGAGGTCAAAGCATCGAAACTGGTAGTTACGGATCCGGAGGATATTTCACAGTATCAGCTGGATAAACCTTCCTATCAGATCGAGCTGAAAGACAGAGCCGGAACGACAAAAACGCTGACGATCGGTATGGAATCGGTTGCTGCAGAAGGATATTATGCATATTGTGGGAATAAAAACAAAATATATGCAATACCATCTAATATAACTGATAGCCTGAGTTATACGAAACAGGAGATGATGGAGTTGCCGGAGCAGCCGGATATCAATGCTTCTTATGTAACTGCGTTTAAGGTTATGCCATCTAAGGGAGAGACTTTCGAGGCAGTTTACAACAAGAATCGTGCGCAGTATAAGGATTACGAAGGCTGGGATATTACACCGGTATATGGTAAGACGATGCCGGGAAGCGCCAGTGTACTTCAGAATCAGTTTAGCGGTTTGGCAAGCCTTTCTTGCACAGATGGTGTGACTTACAAAGCGACATCTTCTGACAAGAAAAAATATGGATTGGATAAACCATCATATGTTGTTGATGTGTCCTACTATACCGTAGAGGGTGACTCGACCGATCAAAACACCACGACGGATGAAAGCAAGCAGAAAAAGACCGATCATGTTTATCAGTTTTCGGTTGGCAAAAAAGACAAAAGCGGCGATAATTATTACGTGAGTATTCAGGGAGAAAAAGGTATTTATCGTATGTCTGCTGAGACAATTGATGGAATTGTCGCGGTGACACCGATGAATATGTTGTGTAATACGCCGCATAAAACAAATGTGGATACATTGCAGGAGATCACGTTGACCCAGAATGGAAAGACGCATAAGATCGTAATGACCAAAAAAGAGGTGAAAAATGCGATCTCTGAGGACAATAGCAAAGTATATGATTACTATGTTAAATTAGATGGCAAATCGGTAGATCAGGAAACATTCCGAACAACCTATCAAACCGTCTTTGGAAATCTTGTTTATCGCCGTCCGATTTCCGATAAACAAAAAGTTACCGGGAATAAGTCGGTGGGAACAATCACGATCAAAACAGATGATCGTACATTGAAACTGGAATTTCTGCCGTACGATGGTGTGAATTTTTATCGGATCAAAGTGGATGGACAATGTCATTTCCTCGTTGATAAAAATGTGGCAGACAAAGTTTTTGAAAAATTGTTAGCTTCGAAGTAATGAGCCAAAGCAGCAGATTGCAGCAAAGAAAATTGCAGCATGGGAAGGAAATGGTTATTGCAGTGAAAAAATCATCGAAAAAAGTGATCTTGACTGTTGTTATTGTGTTAGGAATATTGGTGCTGGATGCTTGGCGTTCCGGCAAGATCAAGTGGTATACACTAGATGAGCAGGAGATGTCACAGACGGCATCTGACACCAAATCAGTGAAAATAACAAAACAAACTTCTTCCCGGCAGAAAAAACAAAAGAAGGTACGTGTACTGCTGTCCACAACAGGTTTTACGTCACTCTATCACGATAAGGTGTGCGTAAGCGGGACGAAAGGGCTGCAGGTACGTAAAGGAAACCACAAGGTAACCTATTCCGCAAAGGAACAGGTTACCTTTTTGGTGAAAGAAGATGGAAAAGATTCAAGGGATAAGATCACGATCCAGCCAAAAGACGGTGGCAAGATCACAGTGCATTCGATCAAACGACAGGATAGGACACCATCCTATCGTGGAGAGATCACACTGTTGCCGAAAAAAAACGGTTTTCTGGTCAGAAACAGTCTGCCGTTAGAACAATATTTGTATGCGGTGGTGCCAAGTGAATTATCAACTTCGAATGGAATGGAAGCGTTGCGTGCACAGGCGGTTTGCGCCAGAACGTATGCTAACAATCAGATCGCGGCACACCGCTACAAAAAATATCATGCAGATCTAGAGGATAGTACAGCGTGTCAGGTATACAACAATATTCCGGAAGATAAACAATCGAAAAAAGCGGTGGACACGACGAAAGACCAAGTGCTTACCAGTGATGGAAAGCGTATACAGACATACTATTATTCTACTTCGTGGGGAAAGAGCGCGAGTGGAAAAGAAGTGTGGGAAACTGATCGGGAAGTAGATTATTTACAAAGTTGTATGCAGCAGGATGGTGGAAAGAATAAAACATTGCGGTTGTCTGAGGAAAAACAATTTCGAGAATTTATTGCGAAAAAAACGGATGCAGCATACGACAAAGATTCAAAATGGTACCGTTGGTGGATACGGATCAATGCAAAACAATTGAGCGCATCGATCGACAATGCATTACAGCAATGCTATGCGACGGATCCGAATAAGATACTTATGCAGAGGCAGGACGGCACCTACCATAGCGCAGCGTTATCGTCTGTTGGAACGGTTCGCGGGATCCGCGTAGAAAAGCGAGGGGAAAGTGGAATCGTCACAAAGCTGGTCGTGATTGGTTCAAAATCAGTCGTCTTAGTATGTAGTCAATATAATATTCGCAAGGTGCTTGCAGCCGGACAGCAGATCACTGCACATTTGACAAAAGGAACGGCAAAGCTGTCGCTGCTTCCCAGCGCAGCGTTTTATATAGACACGATAAAAGAAAAGGGTGAAACGATATTTGAATTGCACGGTGGCGGGTTTGGTCACGGGACCGGGATGAGCCAGACCGGTGCAGCGGTAATGGCGCAAAAAGGAAAAAATTACAGGCAGATCCTATCTTTTTATTTTGATGGGTGTGAACTGTCAGCCAAGTGATTCAAAATGCCGCCTAAAAACAGTAAATACATACATGCGTAAAGCCATACCATCAACAGTGCGATCGTGGTCATTGTGCCATAAAAATAACTGTAGTTGGAAAAATGATCTACATAGTAAGAGTAGATATAGGAAAAAATGATCCATCCTGCGGTTGTAAAAAGAGCGCCGGGTATCTGCTTTAGAAGAGACGTTTTGTGATTGGGAACAAAGTAGTACAGGATCACAAAAAATAAAAACACCACGACAAATCCAACAATGGGGCGAATGCTGATGATCGTGAGAAATTTTGATTGCAGCAGAGGAAAAATATGGCAGAGGTGGTAATATAATGTGTTGCCAAATACTAATATTGTTAAGACAGCGACAAAAAGAATGGCAAATAAAAAAGTATAAAAGAAAGCAAGCAGTCTCACCAACAGAAAGGGACGGCTTTCTTTGATCTCATACACATCGTTGATGCCGCGGATCAACACTAAAAAAGATTTGGAACCAAGCCATACAGCTGTGATTGCGGAAAGTGGAAGTAATGTATTGGTATTTGGGTTATAAATCTGGCCGATCAGACTGGAAATGGTTTCGCCAAAGGAAAGCGGAAATATCATTTGAATGATATTTGCAAGATTACTTTCCGTGATCGGAGTGAAGCGAAGCAGAGAAAGCAAAAACATGGTAAACGGTAAAAAGGATAGCATCATAAAAAATGCGGCAGCTCCTGCGTGAGAGGAAACGCTGGCGTTTCGTGCTTTATCAGCAACTCGCTGATAAAGGGAATATCCCGGAAGTGCTTTTAATCTGTTTTGGATCATAGGAATCCTCCATTTTCACAATTTTAAGGTGTTTACAGAGTGGTAAATAGTATTATCTCAAACTCCAAGTCCACCTCAACAATCTCTAAGGTAAGTGTTTACAGAGTGGTAAATAGTATTATCTCAAACTTCACACATTCGGAGTTTGAGATATTGATCGATACCATCTTATAGTATAATATGCGAGAGTTGTTTTGACTAGTTCTAAAACATCGCTATAGCAGGCAAGAAAAAATTGTGTTACACTGTAGCACAGCATAAAATAAAGGAGGAAATGCACTATGCATACATTTCAAAAAAAAGACAAGACAGTATTAACAATGAATCCGTTTGATAAGATCGGCAAGCAATGGATGCTGATCACATCCGGAGATGAGGATAAGGCCAATACAATGACAGCCTCATGGGGTGGTGTTGGCGTACTGTGGGGAAGTGATGTGGTTTATATTTTTGTTCGTCAGTCACGTTATACCAAAGAATTCATTGACAAAACAGGACACTTTTCTATCAGCTTTTTGGGAGAAGAATACCGCAAGGCATTACAGCATTTGGGAACGGTATCCGGCAGAGATGGAGATAAGATCAGCGAAGCTGGTGTTTCTGTTGCTTATGAGAATGGGATACCATATATTGATGAAGCGGAACTGGTGCTTACCTGTACAGCACTTTCTGCAACAGATATTACTATGGATCAGATGCTGGATGCAGAAATTGAGCCAAAATGGTATGCGGATGGCGATCTTCATACGATGTATGTTGGGAAGATTGAAGAGATATTAGTCCGTTAAGATCGAACGTGATAATTTATATACAGAATGCCATATATTTGCCTTGTATATATAGTATTTAATAATTACCGGAAGTAAAAACAATAAGCCGCCTTACCGATCATGATCCGGTTGTCATTTGCAGAAGTTTAGGGCTTAAAATTACTGGTCAGGGATAGTCCTGAAATGTTGACAAATGAAAAGTCGCGTGCTAGTATTGTTTCTGGTGGCAGATCTGGGATCTGCCGACAATTTTATCTTTTATTTTAATGTGAGGAGGACACGTTATGAGATTCGCAAAAGTACCAAAGAGAGTATTATCACTCTCCATGGCTGCTGCAGTAGCAGCAACAACAGTAGCAGTACCGGTTGTATCACAGAAGGCAGATGCAGCAAGCAAGTATTCCGCATATCTTTGCTTCGCATCAAAGAGTTTCAATGGTGTTGCAGCTAACCATAATGATGCAAACCGCGCTAAGGGCGTATTTAATGGCGCAAAGGGCAATAAGAAGATTGCCGGTATTAAGGTTAAGAATGCTACATTCAAGAAAGGTAAATTCAAATTTACCGTATCTGTATCCGGTAAGAACTTAAAGAAGTTTGCTAAGGATAAGGGCTGGAATTCAATCTATGTTGATACATCTCTTGCAGGAGCTAAGAAGAAAAAACTTTCTGTTTCTAAGGTTACATTGAAGATGGATGGAAAGACAGTTAAGACAATTAAGAAACCTACACTTACTCCGGATCCGGGCAAGAAGGATAAGTTCACTCAGATCATGGTTGTAAATACTTGGAACTCTAATGCTAATAAGAAATGTGCAGCAACAAGCATCAAGAAAATGCCTAAGAAGAGCATGACAGTTACTGTAACAGGTAAGCTTAAATAATTCTTATCATTAGGAAATATAAGGCGGTCGATTGATGATCTATCATGGTACGTCTGTAAATGAATGTATGAAAGAACCGGTACCTATTCGTACCGGTTCTTTTCTAAGCAATGAGAAAATATGGGGGACATATGGAAGACTACGGAAAGTTTTTGGAGATGGTCAATGAGATCAAAAATATTGCAGTAACACAGGGTGGGAAATTAACCAAAGAAGAGATTTTGAGTTATTTGGGAGATATGCAGCTTTCCGAGGAACAGTTGCAGGCATTGTACCAGTATCTTGGAGCACATGCTATAGAAATTGAGAATTATGAATATAAGCCGGATAAAGACATGCTTCGTGCTATGACAGAGAATGAGCCTGAAGAACAGCAGGAGGAGGTACTTTCCGGAGAAGATAAAGAAGATCGTTCCGAGAGAAATCGCAGACTCTACCGTGAGGAATTAGATGCCTGGAATGATTATAATGATACAGTTACGGAAGAGGAGATCGTTCGCTTTTTGCAGGGAGAACGTGCATTACGTGACCGTATTATCGAGAGCAGACTGCATCGGGTGACGGAGATGACGAAAGAGTATCGCAAAAGAGAGGCACCGGTGGAAGAATTGATCGCAGAGGGCAATCTCGGATTATTAGAAGGAATGCTTGTGATCGAGGAGAATACAGAACGCTATCTGTTGGAAAATGGCAAAGCAGATCTCGCTGCATTTTGGGGGACGTTAGAGTTAGAGGCAAAGTTGGCAATGGAGCGCTATATTGATGAAGAACTGCATAATAAAGACCAGGAAAGTGCAATGCTTGCCAAGACAAATCTTCTGCATGAGGCAACCAAATATCTTGCTGAGGAAAATGGCAAGATTCCGACGGTACAGGAATTATCCTCGTATACACACATTTTGGAGGAGGAGATACTTCAGATCATGGGATTGTCGGAAGACACTAAGAGAGTGGCTGTAATGCCGGAACCACAGCCGGAGCAAATGGATGCAGAGAATAGCGACACGATCATTAATAATGATATCGGCCGGATTCTTCGTGGCAGAGGAAGAAATCAGTGAAAGAAATTGTAAAACCGTTAATGCAGTGGTATGCAAAACATGCAAGAACACTGCCATGGCGAAGTGACCCAACACCGTATCATGTATGGTTGTCAGAGATCATGCTGCAGCAGACGAGAGTGGAGGCTGTGATAGGGTATTATGATCGATTCCTTGAGGAATTGCCGGATGTGCAGAGCCTTGCTGCCGTCTCGGAAGAACGTTTGCTTAAATTGTGGGAAGGACTAGGCTACTATAATCGAGCCAGAAATCTCCAAAAAGCGGCGGTGCAGATATGTGAACAGTATCAGGGAAAGTTTCCGGAAAGTTATGAAGAATGGCTTGCTTTGCCGGGAATCGGTGCATATACTGCAGGAGCCGTCACATCGATAGCTTTCGGTAAAAAGGAGGCAGCGGTGGATGGCAATGTGTACCGCATCTACACCAGATTGTATGCGGATGATACAGAGATCAGCAAAACAGCATTTCAACGGAATGTACGGGAAACCGTCAAAGAGGCATTGCCGGAGGAGGCAGGCCGATTCAATCAGGCGTTAATGGATCTCGGTGCTTTGATCTGTATTCCAAATGGAGAACCACATTGTTCTGTGTGTCCGGTAGCGGAGTTTTGTAAGGCGAGAAAGCAGGGGACGATGCAATGTTATCCGGTGAAGAAGACCAAGAAAGAACGAAAACTTGAACAACGCACGATTTTTGTGATCGAGTGTCAGGGAAAATATATGATCCGTAAACGGCCGGAGAAAGGGCTTCTTGCGGGAATGTGGGAGTTGCCCGGACAGGAACAGCACATGTCTTTAGAAGAGATTCGGGATTGGACAGCAGAGTGGGATCTGAGCAGCGACATTCAATTGTTAGGCAGGGCAAAGCATATTTTTAGTCATGTAGAATGGCACATGTTGGGGTATGGGATCCATTTGAGGGACATCCCGGAGCAACTTCGATCGCAGGGAATATTCTGTGATGCGCAGACACTACGGGAACAGTACAGTATCCCGACGGCATTTGCCTACTATCTGCAGTCTCTTTGACACAATAAGCAATATGCGGATCGATCAGCATCTTTCGGTATGGAAAGTTTTAGCAAAGTGTTTTCTCAGGAGAAATATATACTCCTGTACGTATATTTGTACACTACAAGAGTAGTGCTTAGAAAAAAGAGAAGTTCCACAATATTTAGTGATTTTTGAAGAATAATCACAATATATTGTGGACTTTTTTGCGCCCTGGTGCTATAATACTCAAGTGTTGCATTTACGAAATAACGGTGTCATCTGTATGGGACAAGCGTTCGATGACCCGAAATTATAATAGTGGCTTAAATAATGAAAAAAATGGAGGAGAAGGATGAAGGTTACAAAACGAGATGGGCGAGTTGTGGACTATGATAGAAATAAGATCATAGTTGCGATCCAAAAGGCAAATGCGGAGGTTGACCGATACGAACAGGTATCTGAGGAAAAGATCGATGCGATCGTTGCCGGAATTGAAAATAAGCATGTGGATAATCTGCAGGTGGAAGATATTCAGGACATGATCGAGCAGAAACTTATGAGTGAACATAAATATGCACTCGCCAAGAAGTATATTATTTATCGTTATACACGTGAAATGGTACGTCGTGCGAATACGACAGATGATTCTATTATGAGTCTGATCCAAAACAGCAACAAAGATGTTATGGAAGAGAATTCTAACAAAAACGCTTATATTGCCTCAACCCAGCGTGATCTGATCGCAGGAGAGGTGTCGAAGGATCTGACCAAGAGAGTGCTGCTTCCGGAGAAGATCGTGAAAGCTCATGAAGATGGTGTATTGCATTTTCATGATATGGACTATTATCTGCAAAGCATTTTTAACTGTTGCCTGATCAATATTGGCGATATGTTTGAACATGGAACAGTGATGAATGGCAAGCTGATCGAGAGCCCGAAGAGCTTTCAGGTGGCTTGTACGGTCATGACGCAGATCATTTCTGCTGTTGCGAGCAGCCAATATGGCGGACAATCTGTTGATGTGCGTCATTTGGGTAAATATCTGCGTATGACCCGTGAAAAGTATGAGAGACATTACGAGGAAAAATATGGAGATAAAGTGCCTGCAGAGGTGCGTAAGGCGTTTGCAGATGATCGAATTGCAGATGAGTTAAGATCCGGTGTGCAGACGATACAATATCAGATCAACACATTGATGACAACGAATGGTCAGTCGCCGTTTGTAACACTGTTTTTGAATTTGGACAAGGATGATCCATACATTGAAGAAAATGCGATGATCATTGAGGAAATCCTGAATCAGCGTATCGAAGGGATCAAAAACGAGAAAGGTGTCTATGTGACACCGGCATTTCCAAAGCTGATCTATGTATTGGATGAGCATAACTGCCTGCGAGGCGGTAAATATGATTACCTCACTCGCTTGGCAGTGAAATGTTCTGCAAAGCGTATGTACCCGGATTATATTTCAGCAAAAAAAATGCGTGAAAATTATGAGGGTAATGTTTTTTCCTGCATGGGCTGTCGCAGCTTTTTAACACCTTGGAAAGATGAGAATGGAAATTATAAATTTGAGGGAAGATTTAATCAGGGTGTTGTCAGCTTGAATCTTCCACAGATCGGTATTTTAGCTGAGGGTGATGAGGAAAAATTCTGGTCACTCCTAGAGGAACGTTTGGCACTTTGCTTTGAGGCGCTGATGTGTCGTCACCATGCACTGGAGGGCACTATGTCAAATGTAAGCCCGATCCACTGGCAGTATGGTGCGATCGCAAGATTAAAGCCGGGTGAGACAATCGATAAATTGCTCCATAATGGCTATTCTACGATTTCATTGGGATATATTGGTTTATATGAAGTAACAAAACTTATGACAGGTGTCAGCCACACGGATCCGAAAGGAACGGATTTCGCATTGCGTCTGATGAAACGCTTGCGTTTGGCTTGCGATACTTGGAAGTTAGAAACCGGTATCGGTTTTGGACTGTATGGAACACCGGCAGAAAGTTTGTGTTATCGTTTTGCTGAGATTGATAAGAAACGTTTTGGAGTGATCCCGGATGTTACAGATAAGGGTTATTATACCAACTCTTATCATGTGGATGTGCGCGAGAAAATTGATGCCTTTGAGAAGTTTACTTTTGAAAGTCAATTCCAAAATATTTCTTCCGGTGGTGCGATCTCTTATGTGGAGATTCCAAATATGCGGCATAATCTGGAGGCATTGGAAGATGTGGTTCGCTTTATCTATGATAACATTCAGTATGCGGAGTTCAATACGAAGTCGGATTACTGTCATGTGTGTGGATTTGATGGTGAGATCATCATTAACGATGATCTGGAGTGGGAATGCCCTCAGTGTCACAATAAGGACCGCAATCGTATGAATGTCACAAGAAGAACCTGTGGGTATTTAGGTGAGAACTTTTGGAATGTTGGTAAGACGAAAGAGATCAACGCCCGCGTGCTTCATTTATAAAAGCAGCGGTCAGAAATGTATATTGGTGATCGCAATATAGATAAGTGTTGATCGTCAGAAATATATATGAAAGACACAGCGACATTCTATAACAGTAGAAAGGTATAGAATCATGAATTATGCAGACATTAAGCATTGTGATGTGGCGAATGGACCGGGAGTCCGTGTCTCACTGTTTGTGAGCGGATGTACACATCATTGCAAAGAATGTTTTAATCCGGAGACATGGGATTTTGATTATGGAAAACCTTTTACCGATGAAACGATAAAGCAGATCTTAAAATATTTGGCTCCGGAGTATATTAAGGGGTTGACGCTTTTGGGCGGCGAGCCGATGGAAAAGAGCAATCAGGAGGGATTACTTCCGTTAGTGCGTGCAGTACGACAGACGTATCCGGACAAAACAATATGGTGTTTTACCGGATATGACTTTGAAAAAGATATTTTAGGATATATGATGGAGGAGTGGGAGACGACCAAAGAACTGATATCCTATTTTGATGTGATGGTCGATGGTGAATTTCAGATCGAGCATAAGGATCTGGGACTTGCCTTTAAGGGATCATCTAACCAGCGTACTATTATGGTACAAGAATCACTACAAAAGGGAAGATTGTGCATATGGCAGCCGCAGTAAATGATATCGGAATCATAAAAGGGATGTGCCTGCCGGCAAACGACATCGCAAATGATACAAAATGCTCAAAAATAATCGAAAAAGACGAAAAATACCAGTAAAATTTGAGAATATATAAAAATATCCTTGAAATTTATAGGTAAATTGAGTACAATAGGGGTTGGAATGCGGGTAACCGTGTTTCAGGTAACCTATGGTAGCTTGCCATGTGGACAAGTGTATGTGCAATGTTGCACGTTACAGACACACATGACAAAATATAATAAAATTTTAGGAGGAATTTTAACATGGCAGTTAAAGTTGCAATCAATGGTTTTGGACGTATCGGACGTCTTGCATTCAGACAGATGTTTGGTGCAGAAGGTTATGAAGTAGTAGCAATCAACGATTTGACAAGCCCTAAGATGCTTGCTCATCTGTTGAAGTATGATTCTTCTCAGGGTAAATATGAGAAGGCTGATACTGTATCCGCTGGTGAGGATTCTATCACAGTTGATGGTAAAGAGATTAAGATTTATGCTGAGGCTGATGCTACAAATTGCCCATGGGGTGATCTTGGCGTTGACGTAGTACTTGAGTGTACAGGTTTCTACACATCTAAAGAGAAAGCTTCTGCTCATATCAAGGCAGGTGCTCGTAAGGTTGTTATCTCTGCACCAGCAGGAAATGATCTTCCTACAATCGTATATAATGTAAACCATGATACATTAAAGGCAGAGGATACTGTAATTTCTGCAGCATCTTGTACAACAAACTGTCTTGCACCTATGGCTGATGCATTAAATAAATATGCTGCAATCCAGTCTGGTATCATGTGCACAATCCATGCATACACAGGTGATCAGATGACACTTGATGGTCCTCAGAGAAAGGGTGACCTCAGAAGATCTCGTGCAGCTGCAGTTAATATTGTTCCTAACAGCACTGGTGCTGCAAAGGCTATTGGTCTTGTAATCCCAGAGTTGAACGGTAAGCTCATTGGTTCTGCACAGCGTGTACCAACCCCTACAGGTTCTACAACAATCCTTACAGCAGTTGTTAAGGGTTCTGATGTAACAGTTGAGGGTATCAACGCAGCAATGAAGGCAGCTCAGACTGAGTCTTTCGGTTATAACGAGGATGAGATCGTATCTTCCGATATCGTTGGAATGAGATATGGTTCTTTATTCGATGCTACTCAGACAATGGTTAGCAAAGTTGCTGATGATTTATACGAGGTACAGGTTGTATCTTGGTATGACAATGAGAATTCTTACACATCTCAGATGGTAAGAACAATCAAATACTTCTCAGAGTTAGCATAATTACTCAAAGTAGTAAGAGATTGTTATTACATTGTCTGCAATGGACAATGTACGGATATGATCCATATACGGGTCCGGTCTTTTGGGACCGGATCCGTTTTTTTCTTTTAGAAAACGAGCGTTTCTATAAAGAAAGATCGCCCCATAAGGATGCGTATTATAGAAAACAGATGATAGTTGCGTGCACGAATCATCGTCTGTTAAGAAATGGTCTGTGCACAGAAATGAGGTTAATATGTTAAATAAAAAATCCGTTGATGATATCAATGTAAAAGGCAAAAAAGTATTAGTTCGCTGCGATTTTAACGTACCATTGGATGCTGACTTAAATATCACAGATGAGAACCGTCTTGTTGCAGCACTTCCTACCATCAAAAAACTGATCGCTGATGGCGGAAAGGTAATCCTTTGCTCCCACCTTGGTAAGCCAAAGGGAGAGCCAAAGCCAGAGCTTTCTTTGGCACCGGTTGCTAAGAGATTGACAGAGCTTCTTGGACAGGAAGTTAAATTTGCAGCAGATGCTAACGTTGTTGGTGAGAATGCAAAGGCTGCAGTAGCTGCTATGAACGATGGTGATGTTATCCTTCTTGAGAATACTCGTTATCGTGCAGAAGAGACCAAGAACGGAGAGGCTTTCTCTAAGGAACTCGCTTCTCTTGCTGATGTATTTGTTAACGATGCATTCGGTACAGCTCATAGAGCACACTGCTCTAACGTAGGTGTTACAGAGTTCGTAAAGGGTGACTGCGTAGTAGGTTACCTGATGCAGAAAGAGATTGATTTCCTTGGAAATGCAGTTAACAATCCGGAGAGACCATTCGTAGCAATCCTTGGTGGTGCTAAGGTTTCTTCTAAGATCTCTGTTATTGAGAACCTGTTAGATAAGGTTGACACACTGATCATCGGCGGTGGTATGGCATATACATTCATGGCTGCTCACGGTGAGGAAGTTGGTAAATCTCTTCTTGAGGAAGACTATGAAGAGTATGCATTGAAGATGGAGAAGAAGGCAGAGGAGAAAGGTGTTAAGCTTTTGATCCCTGTTGATACAGTAGTAGCTGATGATTTCTCTAACGATGCAAACTTCAAGGTAGTAGGTCGTGGCGAGATCCCAGCTGACATGGAGGGTCTTGATGTAGGACCTAAGACAGCAGAGCTTTTCGCAGATGCTATAAAGGGTGCTAAGACAGTTGTATGGAACGGACCTATGGGATGTTTCGAGATGCCTAACTTTGCAAAGGGCACAATCGCAGTAGCACAGGCAATGGCTGACTTAGAGGGTGCAACCACAATTATCGGTGGTGGTGACTCTGCAGCTGCATGCAACCAGTTAGGTTTCGGCGACAAGATGACACACATCTCTACAGGTGGTGGAGCATCTCTCGAGTTCTTAGAGGGTAAAGATCTTCCTGGTGTTGTTGCAGCAGACGATAAATAATAATAACTATTAGAGGGGATAGTCCTGCACTTGGTCAAAAGTGCAGGACGTCTCTTATTATTTGTTATAAGAAATGAGGGAAGTGTATGAAGAAAATTATTACCAGGGGCATTGCTGTATGCGTGGCATTGTCCATGGCATTTACAGGTGCATCTTTTGCGCCTGCAAAGGTAGAAGCAGCATCGTTAGCGTCTTCTGCTAAGGGAAGTGAGACGATGATCACGCTAGACAAGTGGTACAAGACCTCTTTGCCGCGTAGCAGTGAGTCTTTCTATTATTTTTCTTTAGCAAAGAAGACTAAAGTTCGTCTGAAGGCAGCCTATAATGCAGGATATTTTGAGATCTTAAATCAAAATTACAAGCTGGTGTATGCCGGCACATCGGATGAAAAGATGAATGGACCGCAAGACTGGACATTAACGAAAGATATTACTCTTAGTAATGGTACATACTATCTGCATTTGTATACGAAAGACCAGTATTCCGGAGATAAGATGAAGTTTATCTTATCGGATCGCACTGCGCCGGTGAAGCCTAAGGTAACGAAGGTGACAAAGCGCAAAGTCGTAAAGGGAAAGACAACGGCGGGAAGTACGGTTTATGTTAAATATCGAAAGAAGATATATTCCAAAAAGACAAATGCAAAAGGAAACTTTACGATTAAGACTAAGAAGATGAAAAAGGGAACCCGTATTACGGTATGGGCGAAGTCTAAGAATGGGATTAAGAGTAAAGTGACAAAGTATAAAGTAAAGTAAATGGGGATTTCTTTATGGATCGTAAAGATGGCACCCATAAGTAAATTGTTGTAGAAAGGAAATAGGATCATGGCAAGAAAGAGAATTATTGCAGGTAACTGGAAAATGAACAAAACTCCTAGTGAGGCAGTTGCTTTAGTAAACGAGTTAAAAGATTTAGTTAAGAATGATGCAGTAGATGTTGTATATTGCGTACCGGCAATCGACATTGTACCGGTTGTAGAGGCTGTTAAGGGCACAAACGTAGCAGTTGGTGCTGAGAATATGTATTTCGAAGAGAGCGGCGCATACACGGGCGAAATCTCTGCAGCAATGTTAGTAGATGCTGGTGTTAAGTATGTGATCATTGGACATTCTGAGCGTCGTGATTACTTCAAAGAGGACGATGTTCTTTTGAATAAGAAAGTAAAGAAGGCATTTGAAGCTGGTTTGACACCGATCCTTTGCTGTGGTGAGTCTTTAGAGCAGCGCGAGATGGGCGTAACAATGGACTGGATCCGTCTTCAGATCAAGTCTGATCTTGCCGGAATCACAGCAGATCAGGTGAAGAGCATGGTAATCGCTTATGAGCCAATCTGGGCGATCGGAACTGGTAAGACAGCTACTTCTGATCAGGCACAGGAAGTTTGCAAGGGCATCCGTGACTGTATCGCTGAGATCTATGATGAAGCTACTGCAGAGGCAGTTCGCATTCAGTATGGTGGATCTATGAACGCCGGCAACGCGGCAGAGCTGCTTGCAAAACCAGACATCGATGGTGGTTTGATCGGTGGCGCATCATTGAAAGCTGAGTTCGGTCAGGTTGTTAATGCGTAATGTGATTTTGGCACTATATTTGTAGATGCGTAATACAACTATGGGATAGCGCTATCTTTGCAAATGCATAATAAGTATGTAACCGTAATATATGGTTGAAATTTATATTAGCAATTCTTAAAAGAAGTTGCTGCATCCACGAGTAAACTCGTGGAGCAGCAACTTTTTTGTTACAACAAAAACATTGCATTCGGTAAGGTCAGCCAAAACAATCTTTGCCAATAGATAACTCAAACTTCCCACGCTTCAAATTCGCCACAACCACATTTTGCTTATTATGTCAATGACTATATTGTATTTTGTAGCCACTAAAAAGTGGTTTCTGCCATCCGAGAACTATAGTAATTGCCTTGCCGCATTTTGTTTTTATCGTGATTTCTAA
>PPYE01311142.1_pt1 | contig 91296 bp, 86 predicted proteins | sample 1559881 | NCBI WGS metagenome assembly PPYE01 (sample SAMN08240022, study PRJNA423297) | Human gut metagenome, whole genome shotgun sequencing project.
CTGGCGTCACTGTTGCCACCAGTTTATTTTCTTCCCCTACGGAAAGTTCCACTTTATTGGTGTTCAGTCCTACGCCTGTTACCGCTACGGGTGTTTCTTTGACGGTAACTTCACATGTGACTGTTTTATTGCCGTCTTTTGTGGTTACTGTGATCGTTGCATTGCCAGGTTTCTGTGCAACTACTTTACCATTCTGATCTACCGTTGCTACTTCCGGATTATTGCTGCTCCATGTCACTTCTTTATTTGTGGCTGCTTCTGGCATCACTGTTGCCACCAGTTTATTTTCTTCCCCTACGGAAAGTTCCACTTTATTGGTGTTCAGTCCTACACTCTGTACAGGTACAGTTGTTGTCTGTCCATTCACAGTCACTTTACAGCTTGCGCTCTTGCCATCAACCGTTGCAGTGATGGTAGCTGTGCCTGCCGCTTTTGCAGTCACATTGCCGTTATTATCAACAATTGCTACACCTTCATTATCGCTCTTCCAAGTTACAGTCTTGGTAGTAGCGTCATCAGGTTTTACTGTTGCATTCAGTTTTGCTGTACCGTTCACATCCAGTGTCAGATCAGTTTTATCCAGTGTCACACTGGTTACACCAATCTTCACATCTTCTGTCACTTCAACTTTGCCGGATTTTTCATCAATACGGCCACTGCCCTTGACAGTAATGGCATTATCCGCCTGCAATTTGCCAATGGTGCCGCTCAGCTCAATTTTACCGTTTCCTTTATCGGTCACATAGAGTTCTTTCACGACAGTTGGTGCCGGAATCTTCACATCCGCATTAGCCGCGGTAATATCCACACGTTCTGCCTGCAAATCGGTCAATTCCACAGGATTGCTTGTTTCCACAACGATCCGTTTCAGATATGTGCCGTTGCCGCTTTCCAAACCCATCACATCCGCACCGTTGCCGCGGATATACAGATTCCCTTTCAACGCCTGTGCGGTTTTGTTGTCCAGCTTCAGACCAACAGGATATTTGTCATATGTTTTTTCAGCATAAATATGTCCGCTGATCTTGCAGTCTTTGAAGTATACGGAGTTTTCACCGCCGCCTTTTACATAAACATTGCCATAAACGGTCATGCCTTCCAATGTGACACTGCCGTCTTTCACATCGCTGTCAATATAGAGATTTTCCCGTACGGTCATGTTTTTCGCTGTAATACCGGATTTTGTCACAGTGGCGCTGCGGTAAGTGCCGCCGCTGTAATTTCTGTCCACAGTCACATTGCGGTAACGGCTGGGTTTATACCAATCGTCATTATCATCGGTATAATTGGGCTTGCTTGCGCCGTCCTTTGTTTTCACTGTATCAGGGCGGATGCTGGTATTTACATCGCTGACATAAACAGTCATGGTATCGATGTCACCGCTGCCGCGGATGCTGATCTTATCTTTTACCACCATATCTTCTACTTTTGCCTTGGAGAAGTCGATGGTAGCCTTATCGGCATTTTTGGTGATTTCCATATTTTTGATTCTGGCGTCAGAACCCAGTTTCAGATCGGTTTCCGCATCCAGTGTCAGGTTGCGTACTTTTGCGTCGATGGTAATGGAGCCGGACAGTTCTTTATCCACTACAACATCTGTATAATCGCCGCCGGTAAGTTTACCGATTTTCTTAAATGTGGTTTTTTCCACAGTGGTCTTGCCGCTGGCTTTCACTGCGGTATCCTTCTGATCCATAACCATTTCTTTGATGTTACAGTCTTTCAGGATGATTTCGCCGCCGCCATCCACAATGAGTTTGCCTTTGACAGTCACATCTTCCAGTGTGATGGTCTTTGTGCCCAGGCGGTCGGAAATGGTCAGATCACCCGTAACAGTTGTATCTTCCAGTTTGGACTGGGTCAGGAGCATATCTTCTTTTTTGGTTTCTTCTTTATCTTCTTCCTTGTCGCCAGGCTTATAGTTCATGGTCTTATCCAGTGCCAGAACGGCTTCCGCTCTTGTGAGCACTTTGTTGGGCCCGAAAGAGCCATCGGGATAGCCTGCCATAATGCCTGCTTCGCTGACAGCGCCTACTACGCCTTTTGCCCAATTGGAAATGGCGTAGGAATCGGTATAACGATATGCCCGGCTGTCATTCTGTTTCAAACCCAGAATACGAGAGATCATCGCCGCCGCTTCCTGTCTGGTGACAGGGTCATTGGGACGGAAAGTACCGTCGCCGTCGCCGGAAATATAGCCTGCCGCCACACCTGTCTGGATGGCGTTTTTGCCCCAGTAATGGTTGGGTACGTCAGAGAAATAAGCATAGCCGCTCTTGCTGTATCCCATGGCGTTATTGACCAGCACTACAAACTCCGCTCTGGTAATCATGTTGTTGGGGCAGAAAGTACCGTCAGGATAGCCGCTGATGTCTCCTTTATCCACCCACTTATTGATGGTATTCTGTGCCCAGTGTCCCTGAATGTCTGTGGGCGCACCGAAAGCGGTGACGCTCATAGCCATGGAAGCCGCCAGCACAGCTGTAATGGTAATCACATGTTTCTTCTTCATAATTACACCCCCATATGAAAAACTTTTCATGGAATTTTTATCCTCTTCTAATGCTACTGTACTCTGTTTTTCCTTAAGAAACAACTGCTTTCCGCCATTCGTAAGAAAGCCTTAAACAAATCGTAATATCCGTAACATAAGGATTTTTCCGCTGTCATCCCACACAAAAAAACCGAAAAATTTCCCACCGTATTTTCAACACCGCCAAACTGTGCTATGATAAAAAATATACAAAATCTTAACACGAAAGAAAAAAGGAGGTGTATCCATGGAAAAAATCAAAAAATATCTGCCCAAATTTCGGCCCAACTGGCGAGGCGCACTGCCGGTGGTGCTTTTTTTCGGCGCATCTTTCCTGTTGGTGGCAGTGTTTTTTGACCTGCAATTTGTTATGACCGCTTCCATCATGACGGTGCTGTTCCAGATCCGCCATGCCCGATACAACTCCTGGGGTATCTTTTCCGTCAGCTGGTCATCTGCGAAGCCCTTGCTCTTTTTGCCATAATCGCCACGTTGGATACGCCCCTTTCTCTGCTCTTGAATTTCACCATTCCCTTTGCGTTGGTTTTCCTGCAATCTTCACAATTTGTGCCAAAAGGCTACTTTGCCAGTGCCATGATATTCGTATTCCTGCAATTCATGCCGCCGGAACCAAAAGATTTCGCCGTACAGCTGGAAGTGGTACTGGTTTGCTGGGTATTCCTGGCCATCGTACTGAAGCTATATCCCTATTTGCAGCGAGGCAAAAAGCAGGCAAAACCTATGGTTCAGACACTGCACACCGGCCTGAAACAGCTTTCTCAAATGCTTATCCGCATTGCTGACGGGGAAACAGACGACGATTTTTCCAAAGAACTTTACAAATTAGAAGACACTTACCACCGCATGGCATATCAGATGCAGACGTTGTTCCAGAAAGGCGACCACGGCAAAAAATGCTTCGATATGCTGGCGGTCATGTTCCAGCGGAGTTTTTATCTGGTACGGGACAAAGCCTGGCAGCAGGATGAAGTCCAGCAAAATGCTCTGCCTCGTCTAACAGAGGTGGCGGAACTGGCAGAAGAAGCCTCTCAGACTCTCAACGAAACAGACAATACGGAACTCATTGCAAAAGCCCGCGATCTTTTGCAGCAAAGAGAAATGCCGAAGGACGGGTGCTCATCTTTTACCGAAGCTGTCTGCACATGCTCATACTAATTTGTCACACCTACCCTGCCACAAAGAAACAGAATCTCCAGTGGTTCGGCGTAGACTGGCAGGAAACATGGCTGAAATTCCGGCGGCGTATTTCCCGCCATTCCATCGAAACCCGGTTTGCCCTGTGGCTTTCCGTGGTGCTGACCATCAGCTGCGGCGCCAAGGCAATCTCCCACGCAAACCATGTATACTGGTTCCCTTTGAACGCATTTCTGCTGCTCCAGCCCAGCTTTGAGGACAGCGAGCATCGTCTGGTGACCCGTCCCATCGGTACGGCTTTGGGCTGCCTTCTGGCGGCGCTGGCAGAGCCTTTTCTGCCGACGGTACCCATGCAGTTTACCTTTGCCTTTCTCATGATGTTCTTCATGTACTGCTCCACCCCCGGCACATGGGTGCAGCCCATTTTCTCCACCAGTTTTGCCTTGATTCTGGCGTCCATGTCCATGCAGGACAATACATTGATCTGGCTGCGTATTGCCTATGTTATCACGGCGGTACTGCTGGTTTCCGTCATCAACCTGTTTTTCTTCCCTACCACAAAAGAAAATCAGTTTGCCCTGAACCTGCGCAGGCTCTTCCAGCTCCACGCTTCCTACTGGGAAATTGCCAGACGGAGTTTGTCACAAAACGTGGATTTACATGAGTACAATGAACTGCTGACAGAGTTCCATATGATCTACGCCCAATGCAGAGAATACATACTGAAAGAACTGCCGGGAGAAACAGGCACAGTGTATCATGAGCTGCTGGTTACCCTCTGGAAAACATTCTCCGAACTGGAACAGACAGCATACCTCATGCAGACAGGCTCGGCGGAACAGGACGAATATCCAGCCCTCATGGATTTGACCATGCAGCTGCAAAAAGAAATCTTCCCGCCCCAGCCCACAACGCCTTCCGTTGCCCTTCACCGGGATTTTAGGGACAAAGACCTGACTTATGTACTGACCCAGTACATGCGCAACAGCGGACATCTGCGATCCTTATACAGTCAGGTGGCAAGCAACACTCTGATATTCAAAACAAAAGAACTTGCCCGCAAATAAAAACAGAGCATTTCTCCAAAAAGAAATGCTCTGTTTTTTTATTTTCCGCGGAAATTGCGGATATCTTGGGAAATCTCCCGTAGTTCTTCTTTGGACAAGGTATCCAGATGTTCCAGACGATCCATGAACATCAGCAGACTTTCGTTATAGCGAATCTTGTTGAACTCCACAAAGTAATTGACTACAACACCGGGAATGAGGGCAATGACAAAAATACCGTAAAGCACCAGTATCACCGTCAGGATACGCCCCACAGCCATTACCGCCACAATATCCCCAAAACCGATGGTGGTAGATGCGGCAAAGCAATACCATAAGCCATCGGAAAAGGTGGTAATGTCCGGCTCTACCTGCCAGACGCGCCAAAAGCAACCAGCAGCAAAACTACCACATAACCGAGGGTAAAGTGTTCCACATGGGTGGTATGGATGATCTTACAAAGCAGGGGAAATCTGCACATATATTTCTCCTTTCAGGTCATTTTTACAGGGTTACAAAAAAATACCCCGTATTTTTTTGGGAGGGAAATACGGGGGAATCAAAAATCGCTATGGGGTTATACTGCACATAACCCCACAGGATGACGTAAGCTTATTTGCCTCTGACGATTCTGGACAGCTGGATCAGCAGAGTAGGCGCAAATGCCAGACCTACGATCTGACCGATGTTTGTCAGTGTCAGAGCGTTGTCGATGTCAAACAATCCATGGAGTGCAGGCACAAACAGTACCAGCATCAGCAGCAGTGTGCCTACGAAGAAAGCACCTACGCTGTAAGGATTGGAAGGCAGACGGAAGATGGAACGGGAACCGCGGCAGTTGAACCCGTGGAACAGACGTGCCATACAAAGTGTTGCAAAAGCCATGGTACAAGCCATGCCGTTGTTGATCTGCATACCCAGATAGAAAGCAACCATGGTTGCCACTGCAATGAGAGCACCCTGGATACCCAGTGTCTGCAAAAAGTCTTTTGTCAGAATGCCTTCTTTGGGGCTTCTGGGTTTCTGGTTCAGCAGGTCGCCAGTGGGTTTTTCCATGTTTACTGCCAGTGCAGGCAAGCTGTCTGTCAGCAGGTTGATGAACAGCAGCTGTACTGCCGTGAAAGGCAGAGGCAGGCCAAACAGAGATGTGATCATAACCACCAGAATACCAGCCAGGTTACCGGAAAGCAGGAACTGGATGGAGTTCTTGATGTTGGTGTATACGTTTCTGCCGTTGGCTACGGCTTTAACGATGGTTGCGAAGTTATCGTCTGTCAGAATCATGGACGCTGCGTCCTTGGATACTTCTGTACCGGTGATACCCATGGCAATACCGATATCAGCCTGTTTCAGTGCAGGCGCGTCGTTGACGCCGTCACCTGTCATAGCTGCCACATGACCTCTATCCTGCCATGCTCTTACGATACGGATTTTATGCTCAGGAGATACACGGGCATAAACGGAAATATGTTCTACTTCGTTGCGAAGTTCTTCGTCTGTCATTTTTTCCAGCTCGCTGCCTTCTACGGCTCTGTCCCCATCCTGGAGGATACCGATTTCTCTTGCGATGGCAGAAGCGGTGATCTTATGGTCACCGGTAATCATAACAGGACGGATACCAGCTCTGCGACAGTCCGCAACAGCAGGCGCGGATTCCACACGAGGAGGGTCCATCATAGCAATCAAACCAGTGAAGATCAGGTCGTTTTCGTCCTCCAATATCAGAGGGCGGTTTTCAGAAAGAACCTTTTTGGCAAATGCCAGTACACGCAGGCCCTGAGAGGAGAAGTCTCTGTTCTGGTCTACAATGGCACTGCGGATTTCGTCTGTCAAAGGCAGGACTTCGCCGTTCTGTTCCACGGAAGTACATCTTGCCAGCAGCACGTCAGGGGCGCCTTTGATGAGCATTTCATAGCGTTCGTTTCTGAAATGCAGAGTAGACATGAGTTTTCTGTCGGAGTCAAAGGGAATTTCCTGCAAACGAGGGAATTCTTCTCTGACTTTATTTTCATCGCCGCCAATGGTACGGCAGAAGGACAGCAGAGCGGTTTCCGTAGGGTCGCCCACTGCTGTTTTGCCGTTGATGGCGCCGTCATTACACAATACACTTTCTGCCACCAGACCGTTCACAGCTTTTTCATTGCCTTTGGCTTCTTCGGGCTCCCAAACTTTGCCGTTGGCATAAGCTTTCTTTACAGTCATGCGGTTCTGTGTCAAAGTACCTGTTTTATCGGAACAGATAACGGATACACAGCCCAGACCTTCCACGGCACGGAGATTTTTGATGATAGCGTTTTCTTTTGCCATTTTCTGCGTACCGATGGCCAGACCAATGGTCACGATGGAGCTGAGAGCTTCAGGAATGGCCGCAACTGCCAGAGCCACGGCAAACATCAGGGATTCTGCCAGGCCCATGTTCCGCCATACACCCAAACCAAAGACGATGGCACAGATCACCATGATGATGATGGACAGTTTCTTGGAGAAATCGTCCAGACTGCGCTGAAGGGGTGTTGCCTTTTCCTGAGCGGATTCCATCAAATCAGCGATCTTACCGATTTCTGTCTGCATCCCTGTGCCTGTCACCAGTACCACCGCGCGGCCGTAGGACACCAGAGAGCTGCTGTATACCATATTCAGTCTATCACCCAAAGGCAGTTCATCCTGATCGATGGGTGTGTCGATTTTATTTACGTTTTCAGATTCCCCTGTCAGTGCGCTTTCGCTGACCTGCAAGGAGAAGTTCTGCAATACACGGCCGTCTGCTGCGGTCACGTCCCCTGCTTCCAGCAGCAGGATGTCGCCGGGCACCAGTTCTGCCGCAGGCACTTCCATTTTCTGACCGTCACGAATGACGCGAGCATTGGGTGCTGCCATGGCTTTCAAGCTGTCCAGAGATTTCTGGGCTTTGAAATGCTGCACTGTACCCAAAATGGCATTGAGAATCAACACTGCCAGAATAACGATGGTGCCTTCCACACCGCCTGTCAGAGCGGAAATGATGGCTGCGATAATCAAAATCACAACCAACAGGTCAGCAAACTGTTCTGCAAATACCTGCAAAACGCCTTTGCGCTTGCCTTCCTGCAATTTGTTGTAGCCGTACTGTTCCAGCCGTTTTTTGGCTTCTTCCGCTGTCAGCCCGTTCATGGAGCTGTTCATCTGCTGCAGGAGTTCTTCCTGCGATAATTTCCATTGTTTGTCCATAGAAATTCCCCTTTCTCTGTGTCCCGTGCAAATAAAAAAGACTTTTATTGCACCGAATCCTCTCGTTATGCAATAAAAGTCTTGCTTTTCAAGAAAATTTTCTTTTAGCCGCGCCCGGGTGATAGCACCGAGATGACGAACGCTGACGATGCGGCTTGCCGCACAAGCTACTCCCTTTTATTACAATGACTCTACCATACTTTTGCACAAAAGGCAAGAGAAAAATTCATACAAATTGCAATTTTCTTTTTTCCCCTGTTATTTTGCCCCAAAGTCCCTGATTTCTCCCTCTTTTTTCCCGAAAACGCCCTTTCTGTTTTTTTGGCAGTCTGCATTTGCATTTTCCTGTCATTATGCAAATATAACGAAATTTTGTATGCAAATCCATGCAATTTTTTTCAAAAAAGGGGCTTGTTTTTTTCTTAACTTGGGTCTATGATAAATGCGTCAACTACATACGGCAGTATCTTCAGGGCAGGGTGAAATTCCCGATCGGCGGTATAGTCCGCGAGCGCAGCGATGCGCAGGACTTGGCATAGGTTCAAGTCAGGATTTGGTGAGATTCCAAAACCGACAGTATAGTCTGGATGGAAGAAGATCATGACAGCACAAGGCAGAAGCATCTGTTTTTGTTCTGTTCTTTTGTGTATGCCGAAAACGGGTGTATTTGTGATGCCCTTTGTTTTTTGCATATGCTTATTTTCTATGGATTTATGAGCCCTGAGTGGATGGTTTCCCGTCTGTTCAGGGTTATTTTTTTGCGAAAAAGGAAGTGGAGGAAATGGAAAAACAGGATTTTATGCGGCGAGCCATGGCCCTTGCCAAAAACGGCATCGGCGCCGTTGACCCCAACCCACTGGTGGGCGCGGTCATTGTCAAGGACGGCGAAATCATCGGCGAAGGCTGGCACGCACGTTTTGGCGGACTCCACGCAGAGCGGAACGCTCTGGCAAACTGCCGCACCTGCCCTGAAGGTGCTACCATCTATGTCACACTGGAACCCTGCTGTCACTACGGCAAGACACCTCCCTGCACAGAAGCCCTTCTGGAAGCAGGCATTGCCAAAGTGGTCATCGGTTCCCGTGACCCCAATCCCAAAGTAGCTGGCAAAGGGGCAGCTATCCTGAGAGCAGCGGGCGTTGAGGTGGAGGAAGATTTTCTTCGGGCAGAATGTGATGCCCTTAACGGTCCTTTCTTTCACTACATCACCACGAAGCGCCCTTATGTGGCAATGAAATACGCCATGACTGCCGACGGGAAAATCGCCACCGTCACCGGAGCTTCTCAGTGGATCACCAACGAGGACAGCCGCCATCATGTACACCAACTGCGGCGGCGGTATCCAGCCATTCTGGCAGGCATCGGCACGGTGCTGGCAGACGACCCCATGCTGAACTGTCGGCTGGGAGATGATGGACGGAATCCCATCCGCATCATCTGCGACAGCAAACTGCAAATTCCGCTGGACAGCAAACTGGTGCAGACGGCAAAGGACATTCCCCTTCTTGTGGCTACCTGTTCCAAGGACGAGGAAAAACAGGCGGCACTGACAGCGAAAGGGGCGGAAGTGCTGGTCTTTGACGGAGAAAAAGTGCCCCTCCCTGCCCTCATGAACAAACTGGGGGAAAAACAGATCAGCGGTATCCTGCTGGAAGGCGGCGCCACACTGAACGCAGCTTTTCTGGCAGAAAACCTGATACAACGGGCGTATGTATACATGGGGGCAAAAGTATTTGGGGGCGCAGCAGCAAAATCACCCATTGCAGGAGGTGGCGTTCTGCTTCCATCAGAAGCCGCTGACCTGCATCTGGCAGAAGTACAGACCTTCGGAAACGATGTACTCTGCGTTTATGATTTCCCGAAACAGGAGGCGAAGTAAATGTTCACAGGCATCATTGAGGAACTGGGCACCATTCGGGGTGTTTCCCTCACCAAAGACGGCGGCGAGCTGCAAATTGCCGCAACCACCGTACTGGGCGGCACAAAGCTGGGAGACAGCATTGCCGTCAACGGTACCTGTCTGACGGTGACGAAACTGGAAAAAGACGGCTTTACAGCCTTTGTCATGGCGGAAAGCCTGCGCCGCACCAATCTGGGAAACCTGAAACGGGGCAGCGTGGTACATCTGGAAAGAGCTATGGCGGCAGACGGGCGTTTTGGCGGGCATATGGTTACGGGGCACATTGACGGGCAAGGCACTTTCCTTTCCCAGAAGCCGGAGGGACAAGCCGTTGTCCTCACCATCGTTGCAGACCCGGAAATCCTTTCGGGCATTGTGGAAAAAGGCTCCATCGCCATTGACGGCACCAGCCTGACAGTCATGGATGTAGGCAAAGACAGCTTCCGTGTGGGCATCATCCCCCACACCGGCGGACATACAGCCCTTTTAGACCGTCCCAAAGGCTACGCCTGCAATCTGGAAACAGACGTCATCGGCAAATACATTCAGAAATTTTTAGCAAAAAATACAGAATCCACTCCCAAGAAATCCACACTGACCATGGATTTCCTTCGGGAAAACGGATTTTAAACATAGGAGGATTACGTTATGCGTGCATATAACACCATTGAAGAAGCATTGGAAGAACTGCGTCAGGGTCGGATGATTCTGGTGACCGACGACCCGGACAGAGAAAACGAAGGGGATTTGATTTGTGCGGCAGAATTTGCCACCACAGAAAACGTGAACTTTATGGCAACCCACGGCAAAGGGCTTATCTGCATGCCCATGAGTGAAGAACTGGGCAAAAAGCTCATGCTGCCCCAGATGGTTTCTGACAACACAGACAACCACTGCACCGCTTTCACCGTTTCCATTGACCATGCGGACACCACCACAGGCATTTCCGCCGAAGAACGTGGCTACACCGCAAGAAAATGCGTGGAAGACGACGCAAAACCCCAGGATTTCCGTCGTCCCGGTCACATGTTCCCTCTGATTGCACGCAGAGGCGGCGTGCTCACCAGAGAAGGACACACAGAAGCTACCGTTGACCTCATGCGTCTGGCTGGGCTGAAACAGTGCGGTCTGTGCTGCGAAATCATGGCAGACGACGGCACCATGATGCGTACCCCTTCCCTGTGGGAACTGGCTGACAAATACAACCTGAAATTCATCACCATCCACGATTTACAGAACTACTGCCGCCGCAATGAAAAACACGTCATTCGGGAAGCAGAAGCAAAAATGCCCACAAAATACGGCGAATTCCGCATTTTCGGCTATGTAAACGACCTGACTGGCGAACACCACGTTGCACTTGTAAAAGGCGACATTGGCGACGGCAAAAACTTACTGTGCCGTGTACACTCCGAATGCCTGACTGGTGACGTATTCGGTTCCCGCCGCTGCGACTGCGGACAGCAGCTTGCGGCAGCCATGGCACAAATCGAAAAAGAAGGCAGAGGCATCCTGCTGTACATGCGTCAAGAAGGCAGAGGCATCGGGCTCATCAACAAACTGAAAGCCTACGAACTGCAGGAAAGAGGCAGAGATACCGTAGAAGCCAATCTGGAACTGGGCTTTGCACCTGACCTGCGGGAATACTGGATCGGGGCGCAGATTTTGCAGGACTTGGGCGCAAAAGAACTGCGGCTCCTCACAAACAACCCCACAAAGGTTTATGGTCTGGACGGCTTCGGCGTTTCCATTGTGGAACGTGTGCCCATCGAAATCGCACCCCAGGAAGATGATGAATTCTATTTGCAGACAAAACAGCAGAAAATGGGTCACATTTTCTCTCACATTTTATAAAAACAACGTCAGGAGGATACAGCAATGAAAGTTTTAGAAGGATATTTTAACGGCAAGGGTATGAAAATCGGCATTGTTGCCGCAAGATTTAACGAATTTATCGTCAGCAAACTGGTCAGCGGCGCAGAAGACGCTCTGGTGCGTCACGGCGTAGACGGTGACGACATTTCTCTGGCATGGGTTCCCGGGGCTTTTGAAATCCCCACCATTGCACAGAAAATGGCAAAAAGCGGCAAATACGACGCCATCCTGTGTCTGGGCGCAGTCATCCGCGGTGCAACCAGCCATTATGACTACGTTTGCAACGAAGTTTCCAAAGGCACTGCACACATCGCCCTGGAAACAGGCGTACCTGTGATGTTCGGCGTACTGACCACAGACACCATTGAACAGGCCATCGAACGTGCCGGCACAAAAGCAGGCAACAAAGGCTATGACGTAGCATGCGCTGCCATCGAAATGGTGGATCTGGCAAGAAACATGTAATAAAAAGGTGTCGACGAAGTCGAACACCTTTCGTCAAAGGCTCATTTCACTCAAGCCTTTGACGATTAGACAGAAGTATAAAGCAGTTGGGTCAAGCACTTTGCTCCGCAAAGTCAGCTTTGCTGCCCCCGTTTTCTTCGGGGTGCAGAATATCCATCGGCTCAAAAGCCTTGAAACTCCTGCTTTTCCCCTCGGGATTCTATTTGGGAAACCCCACACCGCAAGAGATGCGGACAGCCTTTTATGGCTGGCGTTTGCAAAGCAAACGTGTTGACCCTTTGTTTCCCAAACCCTTCCGCGTTCTGAAAAATGTATCATATTACTTGAAATTCTCTTTTCCCTTCCCGCTTTTTTTGGTATACTAATGCCAGAGAAACGAAAGGAGCGAAAGCCATGATTCACGATACTTATACCTTTCAGGATTTAAGCGAGGTATGTTATCACCTCAGCAAATACAAAAACGTCAAAGAGGAATGGCGGGCAGATTTCTGCAACATCTACGGAGAACTGGTTGCCAGCTTTGACAGCGACGAAGAAACCATGGAACGTCTGAAAGACCCGGACGAAACATACGCCATGGTGACAGAACTGATGGATATTGCCATGATGATGGGGAAAACATGGTAATGCCATTCTCAAATTCAAACTCCATAAAAACAGCATAAAAAAAAGACATTTTCCTTTGGAAAATGTCTTTTTCTTTTGCCTTTCTTCTTATTATATAGAAGAAAAAAGGCAGAGCCAGCAGCTGCCCTTAAGAAAACATTGTTTTTGCTTCTTCGATTTCTTAAGGGTAGCTGCGACAGCTATCTTCATAAGAAAACAGACCTGATAAAGTCTTTCTTTGTTTTCTTATGAAGAAGCCCCTAAATTTCTCTGCCCAAAAATATCTTATTTGTAGTTTTTGCTGGAATCTTTCAGCAGTACGTCGTGCGCGCCGCCTTCTACCAAGCTGGTCGTGGAAATAACAGTGATTTTTGCTTTTTCCTGCAGTTCGGGGATGGACAGAACGCCGCAGTTGCACATGGTGGATTTTACTTTCTTCAGAGACAAACCTACGTTGTCGTGGAGGCTGCCTGCGTAAGGAACGTAGGAGTCAACGCCTTCTTCAAAGGACAGTTTCGCGTCGCCGCCCATGTCGTAACGCTGCCAGTTTCTTGCTCTGGAGGAACCTTCGCCCCAGTATTCTTTCATGTAGCTGCCGTTGATGTTTACTTTGTTTGTAGGGCTTTCGTCAAAACGAGCGAAGTATCTGCCCAGCATGATGAAGTCCGCACCCATAGCCAGTGCCAGTGTCATGTGGTAGTCATAAACGATACCGCCGTCGGAGCAGATGGGGATATAAATACCTGTTTCTTTGAAGTATTCATCTCTTGCCTGTGCTACTTCGATAACTGCGGAAGCCTGACCACGGCCGATACCTTTCTGTTCTCTTGTGATACAGATGGAGCCGCCGCCGATACCAACTTTTACGAAGTCTGCGCCGCATTCAGCCAGGAAACGGAAGCCTTCTGCGTCTACAACGTTACCAGCGCCGATTTTGACTGTGTCGCCGTATGTTTCTCTTACCCAGTCCAGAGTCATTTTCTGCCATTCGGAATAACCTTCGGAGGAGTCGATGCACAGAATATCAACGCCTGCTTCTACCAGTGCGGGCACACGTTCTTTAAAGTCACGAGTGTTGATACCAGCGCCTACCACGTAACGTTTCTGTGCGTCCAGCAGTTCGTTTTTGTTTTCTTTATGGCTGTCATAGTCTTTACGGAATACCAGATACTGCAGTCTGCCTTCATCGTCTACGATGGGCAGCTGATTGATCTTGTTGTCCCAGATGATGTCGTTTGCTTCTTTCAGTGTTGTGCCAGCAGGCGCATAAATCAGCTGATCCAGAGGAGTCATGAATTCTTTTACCTTCACGTCTTTGTCCAGACGGCTCACACGGTAGTCTCTGCTTGTTACCATACCTACCAGTTTGCCCTGTGCGGTACCATCTGTGGTAACGGCTACTGTGGAGTGGCCTGTTCTTTCTTTCAGGTTCAGAATATCCTGCAGTGTGCTTTCGGGGCTGATGTTGGAATCACTGATAACGAAACCAGCTTTGTAAGCCTTAGCTCTTGCTACCATAGCAGCCTGGCTTTCGATGGACTGAGAGCCGAAAATGAAGGAGATGCCGCCTTCTTTTGCCAGAGCCACTGCCATTTTGTCGTCAGATACTGCCTGCATAACAGCGGAAACCAGCGGAATGTTCATGGTCAAAGCGGGTTCTTCACCTTTTTTGAATTTTACCACGGGTGTTTTCAGACTCACGTTATCTACCATACATTCTTTGGAAGAATACCCGGGTACCAGCAGGTATTCGCTGAAAGTTCTGGAAGGTTCTGTAAAGTAAGTTGCCATTTTCTTCTCTCCTTTTCAAATACTGGGTGATGGTTAGCTATCATAAAAGCCCGGAGGCTTTTGGTTTCTCTGGATAAAAAAAGAGGAAAAGCGCTTCTTTCTGTTCTTTTCCTACCTTACAATTTTACCGAAATTTCTTTTTTCCGTTTCTGATTTCTCTTTTGTGTATACAACATGCCGTTGTCCTTGTATTGCATACGATTTTAGCACTAAAAAGCCCCCTGTTCAAGGGGACAGAGACATTTTTTTTGTTTTTGTGAAATTCGTCGTTTTTTGCCTGCAAAAAGGCTCCTTTCTTAGGTTCTTCTTTGCAGATAGCCCAATGCCAAACGGGCTACGGCACCGATGACAAAACCTGTCACCACGCCGGTCACCAGCAAGAACGGCAGATAGTACGCCATTTTGATGTTTTCCACCACAGCCGCAGCCACAATGATCTGCCCCACGTTATGGAACACACCACCCATGACACTGACACCGGTGATGCTGACTTTTCCTGTTTTCTTCAAAAGGGCCATGACCCCCAGAGAAAGGAGGGCACCTGCCAGAGAGTACAGCAGTCCCGCAAAGCCCTGGAACAGCAGTCCTGACATGAGGACACGCACCAAGGAAATGAAAAATGCTGACTTGGTATCCATATGATACAGGACAATGACGATGATGACGTTTGCCAGACCCAGCTTCATGCCAGGCACCAACAAAGGCAGCGGAATAAGCATTTCCACATAGCCCATGAGGATAGCCAATGCCGCAAAAAGTCCGTATTGCGCTACTTTACTGCTTCTCATATCATCCCACCACCGCATCTACTGTATTTTCCGTACCTGCTTCAATGGTGACTACCATTTTATGAGGCAGGCAGACAATGGTTTCTCCTGTTTTATGGACGCGTTTCTGGTCGGCACAAAGACCGTCCCGGCAGTCCGCTTCGATGACATCCGCCCAGCCATCTTTGATTTCTACTATATTATATCCTTCCGGTGTTTCCACCCGATAGGTGGTATCTTCGTCCAAAGGCAGTTCCTGCACCACCTGTCCGTCCACGGTGATGACCGCTTTGCCGCCGTCTTCGGCGCTGCCCAAAAACACCAGATAGATAATCCCCGCTAAAACCAGTACCCCTGCAATCAAAATCAAATCCAGGCGTTTCATCTCTCCACCACTTTCTATTTTATTTCTAAAAAAATCTTATATAGGAAAAAAAGGAAGCGCGTGCTTCCTTTTTCCAGTAGTAGTAGGATTTATTATTGTAGTACATAAAAAAATGCCCAGAACCGGAATCGAACCAGTGACACGAGGATTTTCAGTCCTCTGCTCTACCAACTGAGCTATCTGGGCACATTGCATCTTTGATGCTTGTACATTGTAACGCAGATTTGCAGTTCTGTCAACACCAAATTTCAAAAAAAAATACAAAATTTCATTTTTTTCTTTCTGAGAAGAACAAAAGGGGAAAACAAAGCAAATTCCCCTTCAGAAACCAATCCTCATAAGAATAGCCGGAATCTTCCGTTCACAATGATTCCGGCTATCTTTATTTTCTTATGAAAAAACGCCTAGGGTTTCTCTGTTTTTCAAATCAGCCTTTTTCTTTCGCCTTTTCATCCCAATAATCGCAGGAAATGCCCACAACATCGGAGGTAAAGGGCGTGCCGTCTTTTTTCTTGAAATGCCGTGTGGCACGGAAGGCATATTTTGCCCCCACGAAAAGCACAGGCAAGTTACAGTACACGATGATGATATTGCCCAGGTCTGAGATATACCACAAATTCCCCAGTTCCAGCCCTGCCATGACGGACAGAACACCAAAGGGAATGAACACCAGCGCCCCCAGAATCCGCACAAAATAAATGAAGGGACGTTTGCGGCTGATGCGGTTTGCGGCAATCTCCGCGAAAATGATGAAGCCCACAATACAAGTATAGGCAAAAAGTCCATAGCAGACACTGATGAGCAGTGTCACCAAACTATCTGCGCCGCTGCCCGGTGTCAAAGAGGTGATGGACGCCAGATACAAAGGCAGCTGCTGGGTTTTCAGGCCTTCCCAAGCCGCCGGGTCTGCGCTCCACAGGTGCGCCATAACAACGATAAAACCAGACAGTGTGCAGACCACCATGGTATCCAGAAAAACACCCAGAGCCTGCACCACGCCCTGTTCACAGGGATGTTCCGCGTCAGAAGCAGCTGCGGACATGGTGATTGTCCCCTGACCTGCTTCATTGGACATGAGTCCACGTTTTACCCCTTGGGCAAGAGCTGTACCGAAGAAACCACCGAATACCGCCTCCGGTGTGAATGCGCCGCCAAATACCGCACCAAAGAAATAAGGGATGGTGCCGATATTCAAGAGAGCGATAAGCAGTACCGTACCGCAGTAAATCACCGCCATGACGGGTACCATCTTGTCTGTCACCGCTGTGATTTTATGGATACCGCCAAAGGCAAAAAATGTAGTGCCGCCAATAAGCAGAATGCCTGTGATGCAGTAAAGCATAGATGTCCGTGAGAATGTTTCCCCTGTGATGATTTCCGCCACAGAGCCAACGGAAGAAAATACATTGAACGCCTGCGCAGGCAGACAGAACATGGCGTACAAAATGAAGATGCAGGAAAGCAAAACGCCTACCCATGCCCGGTTGCCCATGATCTTTTTGCCATAGAACGGCAGACCGCCTACCAGTTCATCGCCTTTTCTTTCTTTGAAAATCTGTGCCAATGTGGCTTCCATAAATGCCGTTGCCATGCCGAAAAAGGCGCTGACCCACATCCAGAACAAGGCACCGGGACCGCCAACGGCAATGGCGCCCGTCACACCCATGATATTCCCCGGCCCTACACGCATGGCAGAACTGAGGAAGAATGCCGCCAGCGGTGTAATGCCTACGGCTGCTGTCTTTCGGTCAACGAGAATCCGCAAACCTTTGCGGAAATGGGTCACCTGGATAAATCCTGTTTTAATGCTGAAAAAGATACCAGAGCCAATGAGGATGACAATGGCAAAGGACAAATTCCCCAAAATGGGAATGGATGCATACCAGTCAAAATTGGTTGGGAACCCCCACAGAAAATCCGCAATGGGTACCACAAAGTCAAAAACCTGATTGACGGCATCGAATATTTCTTTCATGTGAAACTCTCCCCTTTTCTCCCCGTATTACCATCTTATCGTTTTTCCTGCATGACGGAAATGATGGTGCTGTCCATAGGCGCCATGCCTTCCATGCTGATACGACCCAGATTTTTGGCTGTCTGTTCCGCTGTGGAACCGATAACGCCGAAATTATGGGGAATAGCGGTATTGTTCATGGCAAGCATAGCGGAAAGGAATGCCGCATGTACCCCTGCATAAGCTTTCAGTGCGCATCCAGTGCTGCCGCCGTCACAAATCATACCTGTCAGGTTTGCTGCCATATGATCCATAGCCGCTGCCACTTCTGCCGCACCGCCGCCCATGAGCAGGACAATACCAGCCGCCGCACCGCTGCCACCGCCCAGTACACAGCCGCAAAGAGCAGAAAGTCTGCCGGTGTAATGTTTGCTGTAAATAGTAATCAGACCGCTGAGAGCCACGGCTCTACGGATGGTGTCTTCGTCTGCGCCAATGCTTCTGCCATAAGAAACCACAGGCATGGAGCACAGAATACCATGAGAACCGCTGCCCACAATGCTCATGGCAGGAAAAGGCAGACCAGCCAGACGGGCATCCATAGCCGCTGTTGTCAAATGCTGGGCACGGGAAATCATATCATCCCCCAGAACACCTTTTGCACGGAAAGCATCCAGTGTAGCACCGATGGAAAGCCCTGCGCCTTTTGCACCTTCTGCTGAAAGGGCGCAGTTCATGTCGATCATATCCTGCACAAAGGCAATTTCTTCAGAAGGGACTGTTTTTACATAGTCCACGAAATCCGCTACGGTCACTGTATCGAAAGGAAAAGGCTTTTCTGCTTCTGCTGCCTTTGTTTCCGCTTCAAAAATCACTTCGCCGTCTTTCCAAACCTTTGTGATGTTGCTGTGTTTCACTTCGATAAGGGCTTTGCCTGTGCCTTTGTCTGTTTCCACTTCTGCCAGAATGTAGATTTCTTCTTTGGATTTGTCTACGGCAGTAGTTACGTCAATGTCCATGCCCTTCACACGGTCTGCGTCGGCTTCTGTGACGGGTTTCAGACATTCCAGCCCCAGTGTCCAGTCACCGCAGACAGCACCCAGCAGAGCAGCCATTTCGCAGCCCAGTTCCTTTGTGCCGGGGATAGCGCAGGAAAAGGCGTTTTTGTACATGCCGCCGTTCATTTCCACATGGATTTTCTTGATATTCCCTTCAGCCGCCGCTGCCGCTCTTGCGGAAGCCAGTGCAATGGCACCTACTTCTGTTACGCCCAAAGCGGGGCTGATCTCTTTTTTCAATAACGCTGTCAATTCTCTCATAGCATATTCCTCCCTTGTATTTCTCTTTAAACAAGATAACACGATTTTCCGTAAAATGCCAGAGAGAGCCCCCTTCCTTTTGCAAAAACTCCAGATTTTTTTTATTTTCCGGTTTTGCCTTATTTTTCAGCGATTCTGCCATGATGTCTGATAATATATCGTGCATTTTGCCCCACTCCATTGTTTTTTTCTATACATCCTACTATAATAGACCTCACCGCATCTGGTATTATTACCAAATGTGTGCACATGTTTTTATACATTATTATTGTTTCACAAGTAGGGGGGTATCATTTATGGAACAAAAAAGAGAAAGGTTCTCCTCCCGACTGGGCTTCATCCTCATTTCCGCAGGCTGCGCAATCGGGCTGGGGAACGTGTGGAAATTTCCCTACATCACCGGACAGTATGGCGGCGCTGCCTTTGTGCTGATTTACATCGCCTTTTTGATCCTCATGGGGATTCCCATTCTGGTGGCGGAACTTTCTGTTGGCCGTGGCAGCCAGCGCAGTATCGCGCGCGCCATGGACGTATTGGAGCCGAAAGGCACCAAATGGCATTGGTATAAATATCTCGGCATGGCCGGCAACTACATCCTGATGATGTTCTACACCACAGTAGCTGGCTGGATGCTTTACTATTTCTTTAAAACAGCTGCCGGCGGTTTTGAAGGGCTGGATGCGGAAGGCATCGGCACAGCCTTTAACACCATGCTGGGCAGACCCGGTCTGATGACTGGATTTATGGTAGTGGTTGTCCTTCTTTGCTTTGCCATCTGCGCGCAGGGCTTGCAGGCCGGCGTAGAAAAGATCACCAAAGTCATGATGCTGATGCTTCTGCTTCTGATGATCGTGCTGGCAGTGCGTTCCGCATTGCTGGAAGGCGGCGAAGCTGGTCTGGAATTCTACCTGAAACCCAACTTTGGCGCACTGAAAGAATACGGCCTGCTGGAAGTGCTTTTCGCTGCACTGGGTCAGGCGTTCTTCACACTGAGTATCGGTATCGGTGCCATTGCCATCTTCGGCAGTTACATCGACAAATCCCGTTCTCTGACAGGGGAAGCCATCCTCATCACCATTCTGGACACCTTCGTAGCGTTCATGGCTGGTATGATCATCTTCCCTGCATGCTTCGCTTATGGCGTAAACCCTGGTCAGGGGCCTTCCCTGATCTTCGTCACACTGCCTAACGTGTTCAATAACATGCCCGGCGGCAGACTCTGGGGCTCTTTGTTCTTCCTGTTCATGTGCTTTGCGTCTTTCTCCACTGTCATTGCCGTGTTCCAGAACATCATTTCCTTTGCCACAGACCTGACAAACGCCAGCAGAAAGAAAGTTATCATCATCAATGTCATTGCCATCATTCTGCTGTCCATGCCTTGTGTACTGGGCTATAACCTGTGGAGCGGCTTCCAGCCCTTCGGCCCTGACTCCGCAGTGCTGGATCTGGAAGACTTCCTTGTAAGCCAGAACATTCTGCCTCTGGGCAGTTTGATCTTCGTCCTGTTCTGCAGCTGGAAAATGGGCTGGGGCTGGGACAACTTCCTGGCAGAAGCCAATGCGGGCAAAGGGCTGAAATTCCCCAGAGGACTGAAAATTTACATCCAGTGGGTACTGCCCCTGATTATCCTGTTCATCTTCGTGATGGGATACTATTCTAAATTCTTCGCAAAATAAAGCGAAAAAAATGTTCGATAAAAGCGTTTTTATAAAAAGGTATGGAACCAAAAGCAACTTCCCCTTAAGAAAACATTGATTTTCCTTTTTCTTGATTTCTTAAGGGGAATTGCGACGGCTGCCTTCATAAGAAAACATAACAAAAAATCTTAATAAAAAATAAGAAAGCCAAAATCCTTTGTAATCATAAGGGTTTTGGCTTTCTTTGTTTTCTTATGAAGATGCCCCTAAGTTCCATGCCTTTTTGTTTTGCTATAACAAACAGACTTTCTTGCCTTTTTTCCGGGCATATTCCACGGCGGTATAGGCGCCGCCTTCTGCTCGGATGACATACGCAATGACAAAATCCGTCTGCTGGGCCATCCAGCGGTTGCGGCAGACAATGGCAGCTTTATAAGGCACCTTTGCCAGCGTATCCGGCACAAAAGCATCATCAAATCCCCCTTCTTTCACCCTGGGACTGCGGAGAGCAGAGGCGTAGGCCGCCACCAACACCAAACGGATATGGGGATAGGCCATCCGCAACTGCCGTATGATTTGGGCTGCCAGAAAATCAAAATTGCCGTGTCCCCCTACCAGAAAGGTTGTGACACCTTCCAGCAGCACCATCTCCTCGGCGGCAGTGTAAAGATCATCGGCAAGGGCGTCGGGTGCATCCCGATGACCAAAGAAACAACAGATTTTTCCATGCATGATCATCACCTCTTTCACATTCATAATGCATTCATTTTCAATTTATTTTCAGTTTAAATAAAAGTCATTTTAAACATATTATCACAAAATAGATATAAAATAAATCCATATTAGATGCAAATTAGAATGAAATTATATTTATATAGAGGTGATATCCATGGGAATCAAAAATCTGTCTATCCGCATTGACGAAACCATGCTGCACAAACTCCATTTCGTTGCCGACTACGAAGGCCGTTCCGCCAACAGTCAGGTCAACATCCTCATTCGGGACTGCATCCAGAAATTTGAAAAGGAGCATGGAGAAATCCCCATCAAGTGAACACGTGCAAGAAAACAAAAAAAGCTGAAATCCTTATCATAACAGAGGATTCCAGCTTTCTTATTTTAATAGCCGGAATCCTTTTAATACAAAAGGTTTCGGCTGTTCTGTTTTTATCAGGATTTCGCGCAGATCCCTGTCTGTTCCTTTTTTTATGCTTGACATTTCAGCCTTTCCGCTATATCATTAACATTGTTAATTAACTTCGTTAAGTGTATGGAGGTTCAGAAATGGAGATCGATTGGATGGATATGGTATATTACCAGAAGCAGGTACAAAAACTGACACGCCTGCTCCTGCCCGCAAAACAAACCAATCTCACCGTCAGCGAATGTGAACTGCTGGCATGGCTGTATCAGGAGCCGGAACAGAACGCCCCCGTTCTGCTGAGCCAGCGCAGCGGCATGAAAAAAGAAGCTGTCAGCCGTTGTCTGAAAAGCCTCATGGAAAAAAACTGCATCCGCAAGGAAAAACAGCCCCAGGATGAGCGGAGCTACAAAATCTTTTTGACAGACACCGGCGTGGAAGAACTGCAAAAAGGCTACAAAATCATATTGCAGCCCTTTTACGACCTGTGGCGAAGCACAGGAGAAGATTTTGAGGTATTTTTACAGTATACAGACAAGATCGTTTCTCATATGAAAAAGGAAGAACAGGAGTGATGCCCATGACTTTTTATAATGCTTTACAAATGGACCCGGCGATATTGAAAGCGAAAATCGCCCAGTGTGATACCCCCGCGGAAAAACGGTTTTACTGGTTCGCTATGGCACTGCGTTCCCTGCTCATTGTAGGCTTTGCGGTGGTGTTCATCAGCGGCCTCGCGAAAGTATTCGGTCAGGACAATACCCCTTTGGCAGTGGCGCTGTTCTGTATCCTGCTGGGTATCCGTTTCGTAAATTTTGAATACTGTATGGGGGATTCCCTGGTGACATTGGCAGCTGCTCTGGCAATCCTGCTGTTCACCCCCACCGCTGTGGCAGTGGCACCGCCTTATCTTGCCATTCCCCTGCATTTTGTGAGCTTTTTCCTGCTGCTCTATATGACCACACAAAAACCCGAACTGGGCAACGGCGGTCTGTACAGCTTTGCTTATGTATACCTGACAGGCAATCCCGTATTCGGCGAAACCCTGGCAAAAAGAACCATGATGGCAGTGGTGGGCTATCTCCTCTGCGCCATCATCCTGTATCGGAAACATCGCCACGCCCATGGGGAAGTTCGTTTCCACCATGTAATTCAGCGGTTTGACCTGCACAACATTGTCCATCTGTGGCAGTTCCGTATGGCTTTGGGCGTTAGTCTGGTGCTGACTGCGGGACGGTTCTTCGGCGTGGAACGGTTCATGTGGATGGGCTTTGCCTGCGCCTCCCTGCTGTGTGAATATCCCTATTCCGACAGCGTCACCGCTCGTTTCTGGCAGCGTATCATCGGGGTTTTCGCAGGCTCCGGCGCTTATCTGGTCATTTACCTCATCACACCCGATTCCCTCCATTTCCTGCTGGGGCCTTTGGGCGGTCTGTGCCTTGGCTTCTGCCGGGACTATCGTTATAAAACCGCTTTCAACTGCTTTGGCGCACTGATGCTGGCAACCGGTATCTATGGTCTGGGCAATGCTGTTGTGCTGCGTATCACAGACACCATTCTGGGCGTGCTTTTCGCCTTGGTATTTACCTTCCTGTTCCAGAAACTGGCTTCCCAGAGAATCAGGGGCAATGCCTGCAAAGAATCTTAAATACAAAAACCACCCTTTTAGGGTGGTTTTATTTTTTCATTTCTTCTTTTACGATATTCACATACTGTCGAAAACCTTTTTTCTCTTTTTCAGGAAAGACAAAACCAAGGGCTTCCGCTGTTTTTTCTGCGGTCTGCCGAAAAAGGATACACGCCTGTTCGAGGGCTGTCCAGAAATGAGAAACGTCCCCATCAGGCAATGTTTCCAAATAAAGGTCATACTGTTCCTTAGGTAGATAATTTTTCAGATATTTTCCCAGCTTGCCGCAGGATACACCAAAATCCGACTGCGTTCCCACTTGCCACTGGAGCATCTGTTCCAGCATAGGCCGCACCAGTGCATGATAGGTTGTCATGGCAAAGGGCATCTCCTGCCGCGCCAAACCTTTCACCACATCGCACAGATTCCAGTAAAAGGCGTTGCAGCAGCCCAAAAATCCTTTTTCCGTAGGCTTTTGCACCCAAAATTCCTCGTCTGTCGGTGGAAATTGAGGCAGACAGCCGATTTTATCCAACAAAGGCACAAACAGGCGGTTGCGGTTCTTCCCCTGCTCCATGGTTTCCAGGGTTTCCACGCCAATGTCGATGCGGTTACCATCGGCAAAAAGCAGCAGCCAGGAATAGCTTTTGTCGTAATCCCCACGGATGCCGAACCGCTCTCCATAACCGAAATCGTCGTCCTGCTCCTGCTTCAGTATGACTTCGCCGAACACGTCCAGCCATGCAGGGTTTTTCCGAAAAGGTGCCACTTCCTTCACCACATACATGATGTCAAAATCCTGATAGACATCTTTTGGCACATTTCCATTGGCACGGGAGCCTTTCAGATATGCCGCCAACACCCGGCTGTCCTGTCTTGCCGTTTCCAGAATCAAATCCATCATTTCCTGTTCTGTCCGCAATTCTTCCACCTCCGAAAAATAAGAAAAAAGCCGAAACCCAAAGGTTCCGGCGCCGTCCCTAAGAGGATTTGAACCTCCGGCCTACCGCTTAGGAGTAGACCCGATACGACATCGGGAAGTGGCATCTAATGCTTAAAAATGCTTGGAAATACAAGGTTTTTCAGCATTTCAAATCCCATCTGATACTACGCTGTGATAGCTAATTCAGAGGGATTTTACACCGTCCGATTGGCTCGAAATTAGCAAGTCTTTCGATTTTTGGTGGACGTTGCAAGTGCAAGTAAATGTCACTATGTAACTTCTCGTGATGCGAAATGATAGGAAATCCTATTCATTCTCGTGTGAGGGTGCGGGTGTCCTTAGACACAGATTTCAGTCTGTTTTATATATCATTTCAAAATGAATTTTTCAACCAGAATTATTAAGAATTTCAAAGGTTTTTCAGACTCAATGATTCTATGTAATTTAGACCCGCCGAAGCAGGTCTTTTTTTATTTCAGCATAATCTCTCTATCCTCAGCGCCGAGCATATAAGCACCCTTGGCAAAAGCATCCCTTGCAAGAAGCTCTGCTACATCAACCCTATCGAACAGCATCCATATTTCTTTCTCTTTCGGAGTCAGTTCATGGCTATGGTCAAACAAATGCTCAAGTCCCAATCCTTCAAGCAATGCCGACTTTGCTGCTTTGTATTCCTCAGCTCTGCCAACATATTCGTCGTTCCTTTCCTTGGAAAATGCCTCGATATTGTCAGCTCTCAGATGCTCGTAATACTCGTCCATAAAGATTCTATCCATACTCGTTGACCTCCATAACAAAAAAATAAGGGCAGACCCTTTTACAGCTATTGTAGCTATGTAAAAGGATCTGCCCTTGCAGTTACTATAATGTTTTTGCCAGCGACTTCAGGAGTGCTGCCATTTCCGGATTTTGCAGAAGCTTCAGAAGAAGTTCTTTATCATCAGCGGAGCTTTCCGTTGCGGCTGGTTGAACCGGCTCAGGCGTTGCCTGTCTGCCTGAGTAGAACGCAGCTTCCATTCTTTCAGCGTTCAGTCTGCGGTCATCGTCGATGATATGGGAGTAAACATCCGCTACCATCTTGACCTGTGCATGACCGGAATCGCCTTGAACGGATTTCATATCGCCGCCGTTCAGCTTCAGCTTGTAAGTGATACTGGAATGTCGGAGACTATGGAAAACCACTTTCGGCAGTCCCTTCTCCTCAATCAGCTTATTGAAAGCACGGTTGATAACCTGCCCCTCAATCGGCTTGCCATTGGAAGAACAGAAAACCAGATTGAAGTCTACGAACTCGTCACCGAAAAGGTCTTTCAGTTCTTCGATGTCAGCCTTTCGCTGTACCAACATTTCCGCTACGGTTTTCGGTAAGAACACCTTGCGGACACTTGTTTTGGTCTTAGGAGTTTTGAGAACCAATGCGGTATGCGTACTGGCGAAGGTCGGTGGGAACTTGAACATGATGTCCTTACCGTCCAGATCTGCCATCGCTTCACGATTTACTCTCTGCAACTCCTTTTCAACGAAGATGCTTGCCTGACCAAGTTCAATACTGGTGGGGGAAATGTCAATACAGTCCCAGGTAAGCCCCAGAAGCTCGCCCATTCGCAGGGAACAGGAGAAGGCAAGGTTAATAGCCAGACGAAGAATATCATCGTCACAGGCTTCCAGAGCCTTCTGGAGCACTTCTGCTGTCCAGATATCCCTGGTCTTGTGTTCTTCTTTCGGCAGCGTAGCGTGCTCCACAGGGTTTCTGGTCATCAATTCCCACTTGACCGCTTGATTGAAAGCATTTCGCAATGTCTTGTGAACCTCTCGGACAGTATGCGGAGTCAGATATTCTGTACGGGCTTTTACATACTTAGAAGAAACCGCTTTGACAGAAAGCAAATCTCGGTAATACTTGTCCATGATTCTCGGCGTGACATCCTCCAGCTTCATATCACCGATGAGGGGACGAATATAGTTTGCAATCAGGCTCTTTCTGCTTTCATAGGTAGACATCGCCCAGGTGTTCACACCATAGATTGACATATACTCATCCAAAAGATCATTGACGGTTTTAGCAGAAGGGGGAATAAAGGTTCCGGACTCCTGCTCATATTCAACCTGCAACTTCCTTTTCTTTGCTTCGGCATTCGTTTCAAAGGTTTCCCACTTCTGACGCTTGTTGCCGTTCTCATCGGTGTATGTATAAACCACAGAATACTTCTTTTTTCTCTTAACGATAGATGCCATGTAATCAGCTCCTTTCCTGTCTATCTTCCGCTAACTGGTAGCGGGTCTGATTGTGATACCATTTTTCAAAGCTCTCTTTGGTAGCTCGCTTATACCTGCCAACCTTGATAAGCTCAAAATCTTCATTGGCAACGATATAGTAAATGGTCTGACGATGTACCCCAAGCATTCTTGCCATTTCCGGCAGACCGTAGGTGGATGCCATAATATCTGCATCCAGTTCCTGATCCTCTACCGTGCGGTAATCGGTTTGAGAAGCATACCATCTTTCAAAGCTCTCCTTTGTCACTCTGCGCTTGCCCAGGACATCGACCACATCAAAATGCCCTTTGGCAACCAGTTCGTAAGCAGTCGCTTCTTTCAGCCCAAGGCGCTGTCCAAGCTCCTCCATTGAATATGTAGTTTTCTTCAATTCCTCGCCGGGAGGGGTTCCATCGACCTTCTGGTATTTGAACTGATTGGCATACCATTCTTCAAAGCTGTCGATCATCACCCTCATGGTGTTGCCGACAAGAATGGTTTTGAAGTAATTCTTCTTAATGAGCCAGTATGACTCCGTTTTACCAAGACCGAGCATCCTGCCCATTTCCAGAACAGACATACTCGTGCGTTTTCTCATTTCCGCCATCGTACAACCTCCTATGTAAAAAATGTAGCCATGTGTTTCTTGTCATGGCTACATTTTATCGAACTCTCAATATGTTTTGAAGTTTGTCGCCGGGTTGTACGACGCCCTTGACAAATCTTACATTTGATGATCCAACCACTCATCAAAACTCTTTTTGGAGATTCTGATACTGCCACCGATGCGGACGCTATGGAAAACTTTCTTTTTCACAAGGTTGTATGCGCTGGTTCTGCTGATGCCCAGAATATCCTGAATCTCATCAACCGTATAGGTTCTCTTATCAAACTGAACTGCGTTAGCAGCCATCGCTTCTTCGGTGCGCTGATTCATGGCAGCGATTCTTTCTTCAAACATTTATGTTCACTCCTTCGCTCTCTTTGCTTTATGTTTTGGGGAACGCTTTTTCAGCTGTTCCATTGCCAGGCTGACAGATAAGGCTTTCTCAATCGCTACCATTTCACGGGGCGTTACCTTACCTAAGTAATTATCAATCCTGCTTTTATCAATGGTACGAATCTGTTCCAGCTGAACAACGGACGCTTCTTTGAATGCAGGATTGTCGTAAATAACAAAGTGCGTCGGCATATTCGCTTTCTTATGGATTCTGGTGGTGACCGTTGCCACAATCAATGTGGGAGCGTGTTTATTACCGGTATCGTTCTGAATGACGATAACCGGACGGATGCCGCCTTGTTCCGACCCAACTACCGGGTCCAGCTTGGCGCAATAAATATCACCACGGCAATATACCCAATTTTCTTTCATCATGTGCCATGACCTCCTTTCGTTGGCTATGTAATAACTGACTGCCAGAAAGGAATCAGGCAGTCAGTCCAAAAGTCTATGTGTCCCATATTTGCCACGCACCCCTGGGAAAGAGGGCTTACGCCCTCAGGGAATCACCGAACGACTGATTGCGAATCAGTTCCATAGGAATCTAACCTCTGCCGGGTTCTCCGCCAGCTCCGTAGAGAAGTATCTTTAATCCTGTTGCTTTCATGGCCGTATTGGGAGCAACCCAATATTTACAAGCCAGTATTGATCGCTGGCATCGGGAGAGAGACAAGCGCTTAATTTATAGAAGAAAGTCGTTCTGTTTCTCTATCCGATACGTCTCGGCGTACCGCTGATGTGGCTGATGCTCTCGCACCGGCAACAGGAACGTATTCGATGACTGTGTATTCAGTTTTCAAGGATCAAGCAGCCGATTTTCTTTGGCTGTATCTAAATTGTACCTGTTCCTCATGCAAGTTTTTATTGCCTCGTAGGTATAGTTTTGAGGTTATTCACGACCTAAAAATATGTAATCAAGGGTTGTCTCAAAGCGCACAACCAGTTCGATTGCCAAATCAATAGAGATACCTCTGTTGCCGGTTTCAATTCGTGCAATGGTGTTTGCGGCAACACCTAACTGCTCCGCAAGCTGTTCCTGTGTAAGCCCATGTTCCTTTCTCAAGGCTTTAATTCTTTTTCCGCTTTCAACCAAGTCGTAATACATTTTCGTTCCTCCGTGTTTTTGAATTTGTGAAGTTGCAAAATCAAAAACAGCGGGAGGAGATCGTGCCCGATTCTCAATACCCTTTGCCATCTGCCTGTCCTCCTTGCAGGCATAAAAAAAGAGCCGGAGTAAATTACTCCAAGCTCTCGTTCATGCCTTTGTGTTAATTATGGGGGAAAATAGGCAGGTATAAAAAAAGCCCCGTACCCATTACAGGCACGAGGCGTAACTCTCTCTATTCAATTTTATGCCGCTATCTCCCAGCATAGCCATTTTAACACTGGACAAGTCGGACTTTCAGTAGGGGAACCGTCGTATTTTCATCGGATTTTAGTCGGACTAAAATCCTGTCTTAGCATTCACAATAACACAATGCTTCTTCCTCCCGGGCACTTTCCAGGAAATCTTTCAATTTAGGAATGGCTGTTCCCCAAAGTGACAGACCAAATAACAGTATCGCTTCTTTCTTTCGGTCATAGTAGGTGCTGCGTTCCATATTCAAAACCTCCAGCATTTCTGATTCCCTGTACTTGAAGCGGTTGAGATATGCCTTTGAGATAATCTCACAGTACAGAGCGCCTTTATCTGGATATTCTCTGATTTTCAACATAGCCATATCTACCAGTTCAATGATCCACTTTGTCTCAAATAAGCTGCGAATGCGTTCTTCAAATCGTTCTCTCGCTTCATCCGGAGCAAAGTTCTCCAGATAAATCAATGCACCATCTAAGCTGTCACCGTAAGTACAAATAAGGGTATCACATACATCATTCGCACGATCAATGGTAGACCAGCACACCTCTCGATATATGGATAAAATCAGCTTTGCTCTTTCATACAGAACCTTCTCGTCAATGTTCTGCATCCGGCAAAGCATTCGAATACTGCTTAATACCTGTGTATTATATCTGCTCATTCAGAATCTCCTTTCAGCCTAATCCATAAAATAAGAATTCCTTTCTAACTCCTGTCACTTGGCTAAAGGGAAACAAATACCATGGGACAAGAATGACTATAACTTCCGATATTTGATTAAAATAACAGAAGTGAAATCGGAAGTTCTTGACTTTATAAAAGTTCCGATATATAATTAAGTGGAATTAAAACTTCTGTTATGATTCTTATTATAGCATTTTCCAGAAGTTTGTCAACAAATAATCGGAAGTTACGAATAAATATTTTTTGAAAGGAAGGATACTACCATGACATTTGGAGAAAAAATTAAAGAAGCTCGTTTGGCTATGAACCTATCTCAAACGGAGCTTGCCCAGATGACCGGCATTTCCGAAAGATCCCTTTACACCTATGAGCAGCTCGGAACACTCCCCAGAAAAAGCAACATCAGAAAACTTGCTGAAGCACTGCATATCTCTGTGTCCTATCTTTTGGACGAATCTGAAACGGATAGCCAGAGCCATATAGATCAGGATATGTTTATTTTAGAGGCAAAGGAAAACTTCGGTTCAAAAGGAGCAAAAGAAGCTCAGGAAGTGTTGGGTCGTGTAAATTCTCTGTTTGCCGGTGGAGAATTGGACGAGGACGCAAAAGATGTATTCTTCCAGGCGATTATGTCAGTTTATATGGACTCTAAGAAAACAGCACGGGAAAAGTACACTCCGAAGAAATACAGAAAGCATAAAGATAAAGAGTAAAATCCTCAAGCACAGAATATGTTTTCTGTGTGCGATTCGGAGGTGAAGCAAATGAAAACGGCAGAGCATATCATTGAAACTGTCGATAAGCTTGTGCGAAAATATCACACCAGAGACCCTTACGAGCTATGTCAGCTGTTAGGTATCAAAATCCACTATTACGATTTACAGAAGAAATTGAAGGGCTTCTTCTATTACCAGTCCAGACAAAAGAATATCGTGATAGATCACAATGTGAACGGTATCCTGGAGCGTATATTAGTCGCACATGAATTAGGACACGCTGTCCTGCATACAAAAATCGCTATGATGCACGGCTTTCAAGAAATGGAAGTTTTTGATGATAGATCAATCGAAGAAAATGAAGCAAACTTCTTTGCGGCGGAGCTTCTGTTAGAAGATGGGAAAGTCCTGGAATGCCTTTCGGAACACACATTTTTTGAAACGGCTAAAATGCTCTATGTACCGGCAGCATTATTAGACTACAAATTCAGCCTGCTCCACGAAAAAGGAGAGCTGGTAAATTCGATGTATATTCGTAAAGCAGATTTCCTGAAAGAAGATCTTCATGCCTACGATAACGACATTGGTTATGGCGATATATGAATATCTATTTTTATATCTTTACAGAAAAAGTCCACCAGTACGATGCGTAGTGCATCATGACTGGTGGACTTTTTGCTTCTTAAAGAATCAGTATATTGTGCTGCAAAAAAGAACCCCATAGCAGTTCACTCTGTACCGTCAATGGGCTTCTTTTTCATTATATCAATCAAGCTCCGCTTTTTTTATCATCTCTTGCTGGTCAATCAAGACATCAATCAACTTTCCTACGGTTATCAATGTTGTTACATTACACTTTTTCAGTTTTGCAGCAATCTCATTATCAATGATGCTGTCGCATTTTGCATATGGGGTATCCAGTAAAAAATAGTCAAAGTTCTTTTCCAAGACGAATGCCAGTTTTAGAAGCATTGCCAAAGAAACTTTCGTCTGTCCAACTTCAACATGGCTCATATGATTGTTCGAGCAACCAACCAACGCACCCAAATCAGCCTGACTATAACCCTTTTCCAGTCGGGCAGCTCTAATGCGCTGACCAATCTTAACGTAATCAATTTCCGGTTGCGTTTCAATCACCTCCATGCTGTGTATGATTCTGCTATACATTATAAAATGTACCAAAAATCTCAACAACCAACATCGGGTGCAAGTTGCATTTATAAATGCAATATGATAAAATTTTATAGGCAGATTGCATTAAATGATAGAATGAAAAGAACCCCAAGACGACAATATGAGCTATCTTGAGGTTCTTTAAAATAAAAAATTCGTAGAGTACATTACTCCACGAATCGCATTCTTCTCTGTTTTTTTTAGTTTATATCTTTATTTTACAAATTGTCGCACTGTTTGTCAATATGTTAGGGACATAAAACACGAGGTTTTGCACAAAAATCCATCTTAGAAAGTTCCAAAGTCACAATTTGCCGTCAGAATTATAGTCATATTGAAGGAGGTGTACCTTATGGCACGAAAAGGAGAAAATATTTACAAAAGGAAAGACGGCAGATGGGAAGGAAGATACATTAAGTCCCGATCTTCTACAGGCAAAGCCAATTACGGTTATGTTTATGCAAAGTCATATCGAGAAGTCAAGGCAAAACTTATCAGTCAAAGTTCGTGCACGAGTAATTCTGTCACTGTCGATCCAGAAATTAGCTCAGATCAATTTGAACAGGTTGCTATGGAATGGTTTCAAGCTATATGTCCTAAAGTGAAGGAATCTACAAGCAACAAATATAGGAATCTTCTCAGCTCGTATATACTTCCTGTGTTCGGAAGCAAACAATTGCGTGATATAACACACGAGTTTATTGAAACGCAGTGTAATTTTTTCCTTGTTTCTGGTGGATTAAAGGAGAATGGACTTTCCTCTAAAACTGTTTCAGATATTTTATCTCTAATTCGAAATGTCTTACAATTTGCCACCCGAAACGGGAAAGCCATTTCTTGTGACGCACGATCTATACAGATAAAACGTCAAACGAAGGAAATGAGAGTTTTGAGTCGTGCTGAACAGGAAAAATTATGCCAATACTTGTATTCTAATCTTGATTCCTGCAATATTGGTATATTAGTATGTTTATTCACTGGTCTCAGAGTAGGTGAAATTTGTGCGTTACGATGGGAAGATGTTTCATTCTCAGATTACACAATCCACGTGCATCAAACGCTCCAGAGAATCCAAGATAGAACCAACAGTGAATACAAGACAAGGATTGTTGTTACCACACCAAAAAGTGCTTGCTCCATCCGTACTATTCCAGTACCCCATGGCTTAATGACTATTCTTACAGCACACAAAGCTTCTTCTACTGGCTACATCCTAACCAATAGCGATCAGAATCCATTAGAACCAAGAACCATGCAAAATCATTTTAAGAAGGTATTGAAAAACAGCGGAATCACCTCCGCAAATTATCACTCGTTACGTCATACATTTGCTACAAGGTGCATAGAGCTTGGATTCGATGTAAAAAGTCTCAGCGAAATATTGGGTCATGCCAGCGTGAATATTACAATGAATCGCTATGTACACCCATCCATGGATTTAAAAAGAGAAAATATGCAACGGCTTTCTGATTTATTAGCCGTCAAATAAATTGTCAACACCGTCAAATAATGCTGAGTTTTCAGTGTTTGGCGGTGTTTTTTCGTGGAGTAATGTACTCTACGAAAGAGTATACCCAGGAGGAGATTTATTGATTCAATTTGTAGGGCGAGATGCTTATAAGCAGTTTTGGAATTTTAGTAAAGATGAGAAAGAGAACTTGGCCACTCAATTGGCGATTGAGTTACCCGCACTCAGAGGAAAAGTTGGTGCATCACAAGAAGAAATTGCTTCGGCTGTTGGTATTTCACGACAAACTTATAGTGCCTACGAAAATCGGACACGCCCAATTCCATGGAGTTTATATCTAGCACTATTGTTTTATTTTGATTACATTCCAAGTACACATTATATGATTCGCCAGCTTGAATTATTCCCAAATGAATTAGACGAATGTTGGTTAGCTGGTAGAGTTTTTATTGAGGAAGAAAAATGAGCGAATATTCACAGCAAATAAAAAGGGATATTACATGAACAAAAATATAAAATATTCTCAAAACTTTTTAACGAGTGAAAAAGTACTCAACCAAATAATAAAACAATTGAATTTAAAAGAAACCGATACCGTTTACGAAATTGGAACAGGTAAAGGGCATTTAACGACGAAACTGGCTAAAATAAGTAAACAGGTAACGTCTATTGAATTAGACAGTCATCTATTCAACTTATCGTCAGAAAAATTAAAACTGAATACTCGTGTCACTTTAATTCACCAAGATATTCTACAGTTTCAATTCCCTAACAAACAGAGGTATAAAATTGTTGGGAGTATTCCTTACCATTTAAGCACACAAATTATTAAAAAAGTGGTTTTTGAAAGCCATGCGTCTGACATCTATCTGATTGTTGAAGAAGGATTCTACAAGCGTACCTTGGATATTCACCGAACACTAGGGTTGCTCTTGCACACTCAAGTCTCGATTCAGCAATTGCTTAAGCTGCCAGCGGAATGCTTTCATCCTAAACCAAAAGTAAACAGTGTCTTAATAAAACTTACCCGCCATACCACAGATGTTCCAGATAAATATTGGAAGCTATATACGTACTTTGTTTCAAAATGGGTCAATCGAGAATATCGTCAACTGTTTACTAAAAATCAGTTTCATCAAGCAATGAAACACGCCAAAGTAAACAATTTAAGTACCGTTACTTATGAGCAAGTATTGTCTATTTTTAATAGTTATCTATTATTTAACGGGAGGAAATAATTAAACTATGTTTTGAACCATGAATTAAATAAAAATGACTCTCAATTATTGGAAGTCAATTTATTAAACCAATTAAAGCTTGCAAAACGTGTAAATCTTTTTGATTATTCTTTAGAAGAATTACAAGCCGTTCATGAGTATTGGCGGTCAATGAATCGTTACTCAAAACAAGTTTTGAATAAAGAGAAAGTGGCTTAATATGGCAAATATAGTCAATTTTACTGACAAACAGTTTGAGAATCGCTTAAATGATAATTTAGAAGAATTGGTTCAAGTAAAAAAGCGGTTGAATCGCCAACCGCTTTTTTACTTGGTGGGCAATCAGGGTCAGGGAAAACCAGTTTGCGAAGAAGATGATTGAGCAGGCAGGAACAAAGTGATAAATTCAAATTGTGAGGGAAAATACAGATGAATCAAGGAAGAATTATTGTGATTACAGGCTCACCGGGGACAGGAAAAACAACAACTGCGTCAATTGTCGCAAAGGAATCAGATATGGATAAATCAGTGCATATGCACACCGATGACTTTTTTCATTACTTAAGCAAAGGCGCAATACCACCACATTTGCCAGAATCCAACAAGCAAAATCTGGTTGTCATTGAAGCCTTTTTAGAAGCTGCAAAGCGATATGCTCGTGGCGGATATGATGTAATTGTAGATGGGATTGTCGGGCCATGGTTTTTGGAGCCATGGAAAGCTCTTGCCCAAGAAGATTACGAGGTACACTATATTGTATTAAGAGCGAGTAAAAAAGAAACTATGAAGCGAGCTGTGGAACGCTCAAAATTAGATAGAAAAACAAATATTGAATTAGTGGAAACAATGTGGGAGCAATTTTCCGGTTTGGGGATATATGAATCAAATGTCATAGACACAACTACATTCACAATTAAAGATACGGTTTCCGCAATAAAAGAAAGAGTTGCATGTGGGACGTCTTTACTATCTTAGACATTCCCATTTGTCAGGAAGATAGCAAAGCCAGCCGAGCCAGTCAACGGTCAAGATGAACGGCGCATTTCATGCGCCGCCGTTGACAGTCACGCCCGTCTTTGCTAAAAAGTAATCAAGGCGGGAAAGCCCTAAAATGGCTTCCCGCCCATTTCAATTTTTAGAAAAGAAACGCTCCAAAATCAGAAAGAGAGCGTCCAAGCACTTTGAGGGATTGGCCGCCTTGTCCACCCATTCAGCGGGACAGCGGGCGGAGGTCAAGGCCGGGTGTAAACCCGTTCATTTCAGCTTAGAAACCCTTCATAAAACGGGCTTATTTAGCGATATAAGGCTTTATAATAGAGAAGGAGTGAAACTTCTATTCAAGTTTAGAAACGCCTTCCATTAGTCCGAAAGAGACCTTAGAAAGAGAATTAAATCGTAAAGTATCAGGGAAAGAAATTCAACCGACTTTGGAGAGAATAGAGCAAAAAATGGTTCAAAATCAACACCAAGAAACCCCTGAATTTAAAGCAATTCAACAAAAATTGGAAAGCTTGCAGCTACCTACACCACCAATACCCAAAACACCTAAACTTCCAGGACTTTAAACCTTAAAAAAGGAAAAGAGTAGTTACCAAAAAACGGTAACTACTCTTTTTTTATAAAAACCTTTCCTCATGTTTGAAAAGCTGATCGAGAAATAAAGCACACAACGGTATTCTTTCTTTTTTCAGTTGGTACATTTTGCAGTCTGTAACGTGTCATTTACTGTTTGTTACCTTAACATATCCAGTCGAAAACACAAGGGTATATAAACGAGCAAGCTCGCCCTTGTGTTTTCTTTGTGTCTATGTTGCGTTCTCGTCACAGCAAACGACACGAACACACTGGCGAAAATGAACCAACAAAACGAAAAAAGAAAGGAGCGTATACTTCACAGACGGTGTTAAGGATACTTACCAGATGAAACCGTACATTGCACCGACCGCTGCTGAGTTGGAACAATTTCTTTCCTCTCTAAATTAAATCTTGCCGAAGCAGTGATGTGTCAGACTTTCCTGACACATCGCCGCTTTGCACTTCACAAAATCCGCTGCCAGGAGGTGATGAAATGAGTATGGTAAATGCTGACTCCGTTCAGCTATTCGCAATGCTGAAAAAAATGCAGGATTCCATTTCCTCCATCGAAACTACCAAAAAATCTGTAAAGATGAAATATGAACAGTTAGGTGCTGGATGGCAAGATAAAAAATACAACGAGTTGGGCGTGGTTGTAAGAGACTGCAACAAGGCTCTCAATGACATATTGGTAATTATGCTTCAAGCAGAAAAATATGTGGCTTTACTCGCCAAGAGCCTTAGTGAATACGAAAGTGTTCAACTAGGATCTACAAATGGAATATCTGCAAGCACACCTCAGACCAGTAGTTTTGCTGTTACACCATCAAGTGCAGATACAACCACCTTTGAGTCAAATACCTTTGGTTCTAATCTTGCATTTGTTCAAGACAGACTATCAGCTGAACGATATTTTTCCCGTGGAAATCACTATGAAGAATATCGAGATTATTGGGAGAACGGGAACTATACCTTTTCTCGAAATGAAAATCCAGAACTCGTATACGTTAGAGCAAGGGATATTGAAGGAGTTTATCTCAGTGACCGAGAACTTGGGAACCCGGAAGGATTTTGGACACGGAATGGTCGAGAGGGATGGTCGAGAGAAAACATTCTAAGGCGAGCTTCGCACATCCAAGATGTTCGTCAAAATACTGAGTCAGGAATGTCTTTGGATGAGCTTTCACAAAACCCAGTGTTAGATGATACCATTCGTAGCTATTACAATAATCCTGTCCAGGTTGCGCAGGTAGGTTCTTATTATGTATTTCAGAGTGATGGGCGACATCGAACACTTGCAGCTCAATCGCTTGATACATATATCCCGGTTTTAGTAACAGGTAGCTACACTCGAAATGATTAACAAATGAGGAGGTGAGTGTTTGAGCAACGTAAATGCTGATGCAACTCAATTACTGACAATACTGAAAAATATGCGGACCTCCATTTCTTCTATCGAAACTACAAGAAGTTCTGTGAAGATGAAATATCAGCAATTGGGAATTGGATGGAATGACAAGAAGTACGATGAGCTGGGAACTATCGTAAAAGATTGCAACAAAGCCCTGAATGATATTTTACAGATTATGCTTCAGGCCGAAAAATACGTTGCTTCACTTGCCAAAAGTGTACAAGAATATGATAATGTTAATTTGGACACTCCTTCTGCACGAAATTCTTTCCTCCAGGGTCTGCAAACACCTAATGTTGGTAATTCGTCTTATCAGTATTGCCTTGGCGTGCTAACCCAAGGTAGCACACCAGACGGATATATCGCTGTTATATCACAACGCCATGAAAATGCAGAGCAGAATGTCAGAGAAGTGTTTGACCATTTCGCTGGTAAACTGATGATACAAGATTCTGAATATCCACCGGATCAGACAGCACATTACTCACCGGGAAATTATATAGGGCATTCACGAGGAGTCTACTACAATGCAGCTTCTGATATGACAAATCCAAGAGGTGCAGGAACAACTTATTTCCACGAGCTTGCTCACATGATCGACCATGCTTCGTGCAACTATCGGAGCAATCTATCCAATACTCCAGAATTTGCTGAGGCACTGGTTGAGGACGGACAAAGAATCCTGAGCTTATATAACAATCTTCCAGTGGAAAAGCAAACTGCTTTTCTGACCCGTATTAGGCAGGATTCAGCTCACTCCTTCTCGGACTTAATTGATGCGACAACAAATGGTCAATTGCACGGAAATTATGGTCACTCAAGGAACTATTGGACGAGACCGGGCAATCTACAAGCAGAAGCCTTTGCCCACTTTTTTGAAGCGTCTATGGGAGACCAAGGCAAATTAGAGCTATTAGCAAATTTCTTTCCTACAGCGTTTGGTATTTTTTCTTCAATGATTGATTCTATTAGACCAGATAATCATGTTAGGGTCTTGAGCAGAGAAAGGTAGGTGCATACAATGGACAAAAACAAGAGCGTTGCAGATTTTATGAATAGCTTCCTTAATACACCTGAACCGAAAATTGATAATGAGTATTATGAAATCGAAGAACAGTATTTTCGGCAATTCGGTCATGGTGTCCCAAGGGAAATGTTGCCTGATAGCATTTCAACGGAACAAATTAAACAAGCCATGAAAAAATGCATTCTTTCCAAAAAGGATAATCTCTTTGAACTATTAGGCATCATTATCAACGATAATTATTTATATTAAGAAAAGGAACGACGACATGGATGAAGACAACATTATAACTTTGAATGATGAGAATGGGAACGAAGTTGAATTTGAATTTCTTGACTTAATACCGTATCGCCAGAACGAATATGTTGTCCTGCTTCCTATTGGAGATTCGGATGGGCAAGTTGTTATTTTGCAGCTGAAAGAAATTGACGATGAAACAGAAGAATATGTTGGTGTTGAAAACGAATTTGTGTTAGAGACTGTCTTTGCTCTGTTCAAAGAGCGAAACAAAGATTTCTTTACATTTGAGTAATTAAACAATGCAAGCTCAAACCAACAACACGATAAAAGGGGGGTGCATTATGGATATTTGGCATCGTGTAGGCAGAATTGTTCGCTTCTCAAACTTAGGAACTCTTCTGTTCTTTACTCTTAATATTCTGCTGATTGTTGCTGTGTTCGGTTCGTCAGGAAGCATTGTTGAACTGATTTGTATTTACTTTTTCACAGTAGCTATCAGCTTATCCCCATTAGGCGAAATGTGCCTGGCTGCCTTCGCAGGAGCAAGCGATATAAAAAGAGTAGATATAAAACTTCGAGTTGTCCCGCTGGTTCAATATGTTTTAGATAAAGCAAAAGAGAACACATCATACTGTCCTAAAAAAGTGAAAGTGAAGATTATCCATGATCCTGCTCCAAATGCATTTGCTCTAGGTAGGCAAACACTATGCATAACTGACGGATTGCTTTTACTCTCCGATGATATGATACTTGGAATTCTCGCCCATGAGATCGGACATCTCTCATACGGACATACTGTTATCCAATTATTGATTGGCGGGGGCAATATATTTATATCCGGGTGCCTCCTGTTAATCAAAATATCCTACTGGATTTTTTCTGCAATCATGGGGCTGTTCGCAATATGCTCTCGTAGTGGTGTAATGGGTATAATTACCGCAGTTTTCGCAGGAATATCAACAGCACTTTCTTGGTTATGGGTAAAGTTCTGTATGCTTTTTCTGATGTGGTCTATGAGACAAAATGAGTATCTGGCTGATGAATTTGCTTATAAAATTGGTTTTGGTCTTGAATTAGCGACGGTATTAGACCAACATATCTCAGATGTTCCGCATGATGGTTTTCTCAGTGCAATATACTCAACTCATCCATGCAACGATGATAGGGTTGCAGCATTGCAAAATTTAGGTGTACCCTATTCTCGATACTAAATTCATAATCTCACAAATTGGCAAGCAGTGTAAACCTGTACAGGTTCACTCATTTTCTCGATTTTCCCTTCGGTGCAATCTTCGCAAATTTGCTTGTTGGGGAAGCATCCCCAATCCCCTTTGAACATCATCTGCCGATGATGGCTACACGATTTTCAATCGTTTCTCAAAGAACAGTAGAATAAAAATTTGCCCATGGTTGAAAGCACCGAAATCGAAAAGCAAAAAAGCAGCCACGATCCGCACCCTTTGGGGAGTGCAGACCGTGGCTTTTTGCTTTAACGGAAGTTCTTCTTTTCCTCTTTCTCTTTCTCTTTTTCCTGCTCTTTCTGCCTGTCGATATTCAAAATCGTTTCAACCGTCCGTTTGGCAATCAGCAGTTCTTCTTTCTCTTTTCTGATCTGACGGTACTCAGCGTAGTCCTGCTTTTTCTGGACTGCCAGCTGATGAAACTCCTCATACAATGATTGCATGGACGGGAGCTTTGTAATCTGCAATTCATCAAAGGCTTGCTTCGCCGCTTTATGAATTGTGATTTCCTGACGGTGTTCTTCAAAGAATTTTTTGCTATATCCAGACTTGCGGTACTCGATATAAATTTGCCTTGTGTTGCGATAATTTTTGATGTGCTGCTGCAACGCCTGAACCTCAACCATACGTTTCTCTGCGACCTTGATAGAATCAGAAAGCGCATCGAACCGGGCAGACAGATTTTCAATATGAGCAGTCAGATCGTCGTAGTTGCCCAAGCCTTTTTCTTTCAGTAGGATTACCGTTCGGGCAGCTTCTTTTCGGTTGAACTTCTTCGCCCACTTTTCATAACCGACCGTCTTGCCCTCGGCCATCTTTGCCTGAATATCAATCAGTATCTGGAACTGCTTCGGGGCAGGAGCCTTGGCAGAGCCGCCTTTTGATTTGTGCAGGTTCTTGCCGGAGATAACCGCTTGAATTTCCTCTTTGCTATATCCTTCGCCCAGGGAACGCAGCCGAATGAAACGCTTCTGATTCTCGCCCTTGAACGCAGGCTGCTTTCCATCCTTGAACTCAAATCCCATGTCAGCCAGAGCCTGAACAAAGCCATCAAAGCTCTTTGGTTTCTGCTTCAGCACCGCATCAATCGCATCACATAATTCGTCACGCTGGGTACGCTTCTTGGGATAAACAGTTCTTTTCTGGCGCTCCCGATACGGCTTCGGTGTAATAATGGACAGCCCGTGTTCCAGGCAAACCATATCACTGAGTCTTTGCACCGCCAGACCGGAAAGAAAGAAGTTTTTGAATTTCCGTGTGGCATCCAGCGAGGTCGAATTATAAATGATATGATTGTGAATGTGGGATTTGTCGATGTGGGTCGCAACGATGAAAGCGTGTTTTCCCTTTGTCCATCGCATCGCTGTTTCATAGCCGACTTGGTTCGCTTCTTCCGGGGTGATTTCTCCCGGCTTAAAGGACTGGCGTATCTGGTATGCGATGATATTGTTCTTCTGCTGTCTGCCGGTAATATGCTGATACTGCCGTTTGGAAAGCAGAAATTCCTCATCTGCTGTCTTTGGATCACACTCATAGGAACTGATAAATTCGCCATCATTGGTTTTTGCGGCATTTTGTGAGTAGTCGGTTCTGTCTGCCAAACATTGAGCGACCGTCTTTCCCTTATTCACATGGAGTGCAATCAATCTTGTCGCTGCCATTCCCATCACTTCCTTCCCAAAAAGAAAAAGCCACCGGTCGGTGACTTTTCTCTGATATTATCTTATGACCTGATAAATGCTCCCAGACTTTCTCCAATATTCTCGACTTTCATAACAGCCCAGACGAGCAAGAACACCGCTGCTATTGTCGCAATTCCAAGAACCACAAGAATAAGCAGGGACTGCCACAAAGCCTTTACAATGCAGTAAATCGCAGATCCGCCAATGACCAAGAGCAATAAACCAATTACATAGGACACAACATTTGTAAGCAGATTTCCAAGAATGCAAATCACTTTTACAACGAACAGCACCGGCAGTGCCAATATCTTCAATACCAGCTTCATAGGCTCAACCCCTTTCTTTTAATTATATTGTACAAGGGTATCTGCCATAACGCAATGATGTCAACCCTTATGTAAAAGCCGCAGCCGAAACTGCGACTTCCCAACAAGTTGTCGGATTACTGGATTGAGGACAGGCGAACAAGAACTTCTCTCATGTCCGTCCAGATCTCCTCCAGCCGTTTTTGCAAATCCTCAATGTCAGCACGATAGATGCTGCCTGTTTCGTTCGCTCGCTTTGCGTACTGGTTCAGGTTGTTGGAGCAGATTCGCAGGAGCGAAACCAGGGCTTTCACATCCTGCAAATCCAGTCTGATACAGTAACCATCCAGAGCCATTTTCCGCAGATAGGCTCCCATGCTGCGGATGCCAAGCTCGTCCATCTTCTCATGGATTCGCTCGACCTCCTCCTTGGATGCAAGGAAATGAACATCCTGATCTCGCTTTGCCATTACAACACCTCCTCACGGGTTTCAGAGTATTTTGCAGGCGGGATATGCTCCGCTTTGGATTTCAGATCAGCCAACACAGAAGGACGCTCTGACTCGCTTCTTTCGTCACGATTTTCCACAGAGTCCTCCATATTCAGGGCTGCATCCAGTTCTGCCAGTCGCTGACTTTTGGCTGTCAGCTCTGCTTCCTGCGGGAACGGTTTTCCAACCTCCGCCTTGGCTGCTTCCTGCTGATTGTAGAGATTATTCAACTGCTCATTGGCTCGTTCTAAGCGCTCAAGGATGCCTGCAAGGGCATTGTCCAGTCGGGTGATATTTCCTCGTGCGTCCGTTCCAAGGGCTACTCTGTGGCTCACAGCGCCCTTCAGGGTCACATCGAACTCGTTCCGGAAACTGTCAAACGAAAGCTCCATCTGAAAGCCACGGTAACTGCCAAGAGGAACCGGATCGGCACTTTTCGTGTCCTTACAAGCCGCAAGGAGGATTTCACCGGCATCTGCCTTTTCGGTGTAGGCTTTGCCCATGATTTCCATGCCGCAAAAGCCATCGGCAATCTGCGGGTGTGCTTCCACGGTTTTAATATCAGCTTCAAAGCCATGAATATAGCCTGTCTGCTTTTCAATCTCAGCCGGGAAGTATTTCAGAAGCTTATCTTCCATACGGTACTGCTGGCTCTGGTGGTCAGCTTTCAGCACCTTCAGCCTTGCCACATCAATGTCCAAGTCCATCTTTTCCTTGATAAGCGGATTGCCGGCACACAGCGCCTTGATCTCCGCATAGGACAGCGCCTGCTCATCCACATCGTCACAGGAGCGAACCGGTGATTTGGAGGTCATAATCTGAGAAATAAACTTCTGCTTGTTTTCCAAGGTCTGATACAGGTAGGCATCGAAGGTTCCCTCGGTCACATACTGATACACCTGAACCTCTTTGTTCCGGTTGCCCTGACGGATGATACGACCGTTTCTCTGGGTCATATCAGACGGACGCCAACCCACATCCAAGTGGTGAACTGCCACCAATTTGTCCTGGACGTTGGTTCCTGCACCCATCTTTTGCGTACTGCCAAGAAGCACTCGCACCTGCCCGGTACGAACCTTGGCAAAGAGGTCTTTTTTCTTTGCCTCGGTATCTGCATCATGGATAAAGGCAACTTCTTCCGCAGGCACACCGTTTGCAATCAGCTTGGTTTTGACATCATCATAGACATTGAAGGTTCCATCATTTTTCGGTGTGCTAAGGTCGCAGAACACCAACTGGGTCAATTTGTCAGCCTGACCGTCCTGCCAGATACGCAGGATATTTCCCACGCAGGCATTGAGCTTGCTGTCAGGGTCATCGGGTAACAGGGTGTTCATTAGCCGCTGATCCAGTCCCAATTTTCGTCCGTCGCTGGTAATCTTGAGCATATTATCGACGGACGGGTCTACAATACCGGCATGAACATCTGCTGCTCTCTCTGAAAGGGAAGCCACCATATCCTTCTGGTACTCAGAGGGCTGAACCACAACCGTTTCAAACTTTGCTTCGGGAACAGGGAGATGCAACTGGTCAGAGGTCTTGATGTCGGCAACCTCCTTGAACATATTCATCAGTTCAGGCAGGTTGAAGAACTTCGCAAATCGGGTTCTGGCACGATAGCCGGTTCCCTCCGGTGCAAGCTCAATCGCAGTTGTTGTTTCTCCGAAGGTCGATGCCCAGGAATCAAAATGGGTCAGGTTCTTTTGCTGGAGCGTACTGTACTGGAGATAGCGCATGACCGTATAAAGCTCGGTCATCGAGTTACTTACTGGAGTACCGGTTGCAAAGATCACACCACGCCCGCCGGTCAGCTCATCCATATAGCGGCACTTCATAAACATATCCGAAGATTTCTGGGCTTCGGAGGTGGACAGACCTGCCACATTTCGCATTTTTGTGTAGAGGAACAAATTCTTGAACGCATGGCTTTCGTCCACAAACAGCCGGTCTACACCCAACTGCTCAAAGGTAATGACATCATCTTTCTTGTCAGCGGCAAGGAGCTTGTCCAGTCTGGCTTCCAATGATTTTCGTGTTTTCTCCATCTGCTTGATCGTGAAGTTTTCGCCACGCTGCCATTTCAGCTCCGCAATCGCACCCTCGATCTCATCAATCTGCTCCCGCAGCTGCCGTTCCTGTCGTTCGGCAGAAAGCGGGATTTTTTCAAACTGGCTGTGACCGATGATGACTGCATCATAGTCACCCGTTGCGATACGAGCGCAGAACTTCTTACGGTTTGCTGTTTCAAAATCCTTCTTGGTGGCAACAAGGAGCTTGGCACTCGGATAGAGGTGCAGGAACTCGTTTGCCCACTGTAAGGTCAAGTGATTCGGCACAACGAACAGGGATTTCTGGCTCAATCCAAGCCGTTTACTCTCCATAGCCGATGCAGCCATCTCGAAGGTCTTGCCCGCACCAACTTCGTGTGCAAGCAGCGTATTTCCACCATATAGCACATGAGCGATAGCATTTCTCTGGTGTTCACGGAGGGTAATATCCGGGTTCATGCCGCCGAAACGGATATGAGAGCCATCATACTCACGAGGTCTGGTGGAGTTAAAAAGTTCGTTGTACTTGGTGGAAAGGGTTTCTCGTCTGTGCGGATCTCTCCAAATCCAATCTCGGAACGCATCCTTGATTGCCTGCTGTTTCTGCTGTGCCAGGGTAGTTTCTTTTTTATTGAGGACACGCTTCTGCTTACCATCTGCATCTTCAATCGTATCATAGATACGAATATCCTTCAGATTCAGCGTTTCCTCCAGAATCCGATATGCGTTGGCTCGCTCTGTACCGTAGGTGACATACGCCGCCACATCGTTGTAGTTGGGAGAACTCTTACCGTTGATGCGCCACTCTGCGGTCAGCTCGGAGAACTTGACCTCAATGGAACGGCGCAAGTAATACGGCGTTTCAAAGGTTTCCTCCATGAACTGCTGAATATAATCGGCATCAATCCATGTTGCACCCAAACGCACATCAATCTCGGACGCATCCAAGTCCTTCGGCTGTGCTTTCTGCAAGGCTTCCACATTGATGTGGAAGGAAGAATCCCTGTCTGCCGCCATCTGTGCGACACGCAGCTTGCTTCTTACATCACCGGAAAGGTAATCATCGGCAGTCTGCCATCCAACTTCCACAGCATCGGGAGCCATCGGGTCTTTGAAGATCACCCCTCGAAGCTCTGCCTGAATCGCATCGTATTCTCCAGGTGTTCCAAGCAGCTGTGCCATAAACGGCAAATCCACCTTGCCACGCTCACCGATAGAGATTGCCAGAGCTTCGGACGGCGTATCCACGCTCGTCACTCTGCGTTCCGGCTTGATGGTTCGCTTGGTGAACATATCCGCCTTGCTTTTCAGATTGCCGTCCTCATCCACATTTTCCAGAGAACACAGGAGATAGTAGGAGGAATCGTCAGCAAATGCCTGACCATTGGCTCGATTATTGATAAGCCCGTTCTTTGCGGCAAACGCATCGTAGGCATCATTCAGTTCTGCCTGTTTCTGAGTAATCATTTCATCCGGGTAATCCTCAAGCTGATATTCGATCAGCTCGTTGACGATACCACGAAGTTCCACCATGCCCATCACACGGTCTTTTGCTTTCTCATTCAGGTCTACACGGCGCATCAGGGAGTTTTCACGGAAGTACACATTGCCATCCACCACGGTATAAGAGAAATTCTTTACATCCGGGGTTGCAGGAATGGTTTCGATTTCCTTACCCTTGTCAGCTTCGGGAAGCTCCACAGCCTGATAGGTTCCTTGGATGTGGGAAACTGCTTCTTTCAGAAGTTCGGACAGTTCCATGCCCTCAATGGGACGCACTGTAATGTCCATGCCGTAGGCGGTACTTTCTTCCACCGTATCGCCCAGAACCATTTCAGGATGAGCGACAAAGTAGCTGTTCATGGTGTGTCCTTCTTCGGTGCGGTCAAGGTTTACCCATTCCGGTACAATGTCAATCGGATGGTCACGCTTTTGCAGGAACAGGATGTCGGACACGACTTCCGTGCCTGCGTTTTTCTTAAAGGCATCGTTTGGCAGACGGATTGCACCAAGCAGTTCCGCCCTCTGCGCCATATATCGCCTTGCGTCAGAGTTCTTGGAATCCATGGTGTAACGGCTTGTCACAAAAGCGACCACACCACCGGGACGAACCTGATCCAAAGCCTTGGCAAAGAAATAGTTGTGAATGGAGAATCCCAGCTTGTCATACGGCTTGTCGGACACTTTGTAGTTGCCGAAAGGGACATTACCCACAGCCAGATCGTAAAAGTCTCGGCGGTCTGTCGTTTCAAAACCGGCTACTTTGATTTCTGCGTTGGGATAGAGCTTCTGAGCAATTCTGCCGGTGATGGAATCCAGTTCCACACCATACAAACGGCTGCTCTGCATTTCAGGAGGGAGCATACCAAAGAAGTTGCCGATACCCATAGCAGGCTCCAGAATATTTCCTGTTTCAAAGCCCATCTGTCCGACCGCATCGTAGATGGAGCGAATGACCGTAGGGCTGGTGTAATGTGCGTTCAGGGTGGAAGCTCTTGCCGCAGCATATTCATCTTCGGAAAGCAGGTTTTTCAGTGTCTGATACTCCTTCGCCCAATTTCCCTTGTCCGGGTCAAAGGCATCTGCCAGACCGCCCCAACCGACATAATTCGACAAAATCTCCTGTTCTTCGGTAGTGGCGTTCCTGTTCTCGCTTTCCAGTTTGAACAGAGTTTCAATGGCTGCGATGTTTCTTGCGAATTTCTGCTTCGGTCCACCTTCACCGATGTTGTCATCCGTGATGTGGAAGTTCACCGCAGGAACAGGTGGGATTTCTCTGGTGGTGATGGACTGCTCAAGCTGAGCGATAATGTCCATGACTTCGGCATTCTGCCATCCGTCCACCTGGGCATAATCCTGAATGATGGTGTCCTTTCCATCTACGCACTGTACGAAGTCCAGACTACCCGGCAGATCTCTGGTATTCATTGCACCCAGGGCTTTTCTCTGCGTGTCAGGAAGTGCATAGTAGGCTCGCAGGGCATCATCAAAGGAACTGTATTCCTTGATGTCCAGCGCACCCCGCTTCTGAATGTCCTCGGCAACATAAAAATGATCGATGAAGTGTTCCGGTTCCTGCTGTTCGGGTTCCGCACTGGCTCTGACCTGTGCGTGTGCCTTTTCGTCAGGGTAGTCCCCATAGATACGGATGCACTTATGCTCCTGCTGATCGTAAACGGCAGCACCATCGTACTTGAATCCGTCATCCTCCATGGTTCCGTCCACATAGCCCTGGGCAGCTTTTTCCGCTTCTTCCAGAGTGTAGTAGTCCAGTTTATCATCGAAGCCGTTTTCAAAGTGATGGTAGGCGGCAACCAGATAGCGGGGAGCCATGCGCTCCTCGTAGCTGTTAATCATCTCAGGTGTCAGCCATTCTGGTTTGTCGGGAATCATTTCATACAGCTCACGCATCTTGGCAATCTGTGCATGGCGGTTGCCTGCCCACAGATGCTTTTCGCTGTGCTGTCCTGCACCAAGGAAGTATTCGCAGTCCATACGCAGACGGTCTAACAGCTGATACTCAGGGGTGTAGTCCCTCGGTTCGGTTTTGCCCAGAAAATCCTCTGTAACGGGCTTTTCTTCGGTTTGGGCATCAACCCTTACCGCATGGTTTCTTTCGTCCTGAGAGAGCATACGCTCGAAATTCTCACGATTCTCGGCACGGAAGATGGGATAAGCAAGCGTAGGGTCACGCAGCTGAACTTCTCTGTCCGTGATCTGCTCCACACGGAAAGCTGTATCGTCCAGATATACCGTGTCACCGACCTGATAATTCCATTTCGGTTCCTCGGAAGCAGATGCTTCCACAACTTCGGCAGGCTCTGCCACAGGCGCTTCTGGCTGAACCGACTCCATCGCAGCTACGGACTGACGAACTTCCTCCAAATAGTCATTGGCAAGCCATTCGTCCGTGAAGTATTCCGTAACGCCTTCCGGGTCTACATAGTAGTCATCGGTCTGATTATCCCAGATCGCATACTCGCCATCCTCGGTATCAATCACTGCGAAACGGTCATAAACATCTTCCAACGGATCAGTTTTAGCTTCTTCGATAGCCTGTCGTTCCGCTTCTTCCTCCGGGCTGAGGTAGCGTCCCTTTCGTATCAGACCGTCGATTCTCTGCACCACCTGCGCCCAGGACATCTGCAATTTATCGCAACCGCTCTTGGTGTAAGCAACACCCTTGGCATCGTGATCCTGACCGCTGTGCGTTGCACCAGAGCAGGCATGGGAATGACCACCGGTTCCGTATTCATGCTTCAGGAAGTCCATCTTTTCCTTGGCAGAATGATTCTCCTGCCAGTAGTTATAAATACGGGCTTTACCACCGGAAAAGCCGCTTCCACGGGTCAAGTCTGCATTGACTTCATCATCCGTAATGAACTGGCGGACAAGGGGCATCTGCATCATATCGGTCTGATACTCACGCAAAGGCATATTCAACTCATACAGCTGTTTCTGAATGAGATTCAGCTTGTGATAGTGAAAACGAAGCAGATCGGGATTTTCCGCAAGGGTTTTTCTAAATTCCGAATACTGCTGTACCAAGGTTGCGTGGAAACGAGGGTCATCCAACTTTTCAGCCAAGTCTGCGGTTTCGTCAGGGAAACCACGAAACGGTTCCTGATGAAGAATTGCCAGATAGTTGCTGGAACGGGCTTCTTCACTCAAATCGTGATAAAGATGCCACAGGGATTCTGCCAACTTCTGACGCTCATATCCGGATGCTTCTACCAGTTCCACATTAGTTGCGAACCGACCATTTTCAAGCAGTTCTCCAATGCGCTCGGCAACCGTTTCCCAAGAAACGATCTGCGCTCTGGGGCTGTCAATGGCAGAGGAACCTTTGGCAAGGTGGATACCGTCCTCGGCATACCACGCACAGATATTCCCGCTATCTTCTTTCAGACCATAGCCGCCGTGATAGACCTGCTTTAAGGTCTGAACGATTTCTTCCAACGGCTTCTGCTTCATATATTCCAGCGCTACGACTTTTCGGGCTTCATCGGTATTGCTACCAAGCAGAAGGAAGTGGTCGATTTCTTCCTGGGCAAAAGAAAAAGCAGAGGGCGTAAAGCTCTCTGCTCGGTCGATAAAACTGATTTGTTCATTTTCGGAGAGGAAAAGGTTCAGACTCAGCTGTTGATAAGCTCCGTCATCACGACTTCCTCCGCCTGTGCTTTCAGGCTGTTCATGTGCTGCACCCACGCCATCTGCTGCGTTTCCTTGTCCGGTGCGGGGCTGTCCTTCAGGTACTGCTCCATCAGAAACTCCACTCTGGCTTTCGCTGTTTCCTCGATCTCCCACAGGTGCGGGAACAGGCTCTCCGTCAGAATCATGTCGTTCAGGAGCATCGGATTGTTCTGTTCCAAAAATGCTCGACGCATCCTGCCGTACTTGCCCAGAGGTTTCTCTCCCTCGTTCTCCAACTGAAGGTTCGGAATCTGATAATCTCCGGCCTGTCTGTAAGTCATCTCGCTCATAATCTGTACTCCTTTCGGTAGCTTTAATCTGCTCATGTTCTCCAATCGCTTTTTCGATTTCCTGAAACATCCTTGTGCTGATGGCATTCACCGCAGTACCAAGGGCATTTACCGTCTGTCTGGTGTTAAAATCAAACACCTTCTGGAAATCCTCATGCTCGAAGTAGTTGTCGGGACTTTCCACGAACCGGCAATACATCGTATAGGATACGCTGTTTGCCACCGCATTTTTGAAAGCTACTTCGATGTTGAGTTCATCATACTCCTCAAGGAAGCTGTTGGCAACGATGTCGAGGAACTGCTTTTTGTAATCGTCCCAATACTCAGCCGCCAGTGCGGATGCAATATCTTCAAGCTGTGCTTCCAGTACCCCGTCAGCGGCAACACCGAAGGTACGCTCCATCGCTTCCATGACATAGGAGCGGTTTTCAGGCGTCACCTCCCACGGTTTCAGTTCCGGGGAAGAACGGCGAACGCCGGTATCCGCCACATCAAACACATAGCGCAGATACGGTTTATCCCTGTTCATCACAAACAGAGCAATGCCGGTAGAGCCACGCTTTACATATCTGCGGTAATTTTCAGCGTTCCAGTCCTCATAGGGCTTGCAAAAGGTCGCATTGGGGCGCTGAGCATAAATCATCACCTGTTCCGGATAGGTGAACTCATAGTTGCGGGACATCGTTCTCAAAAACGAAGTCCAGTTATCTGTGTTCGAGGTGATTTTCCCAATCGTTTCTTTTGCTAATCCGGAATAAAATCGCTCTTTTGCGTTCATTGTATCCCTCCAATCCTATCAATCCGGATAAAGGTTCAGCTTCTCAAAGGCGGCATCGTCCATGGCTGAAACTTTACGGAGAACCGAGTCTGCCAAAGCAAAAAGCTCTGACTCGTCCTCCGAAAGCTGTTCCTTCATCAGTGTCAGTGCTTCACACAGCCCTGACCTTGTGCCAGGGCTGTAAAGCATCATCATGTTCCGCTCATCCTGTGTGAAATCCATCATTCAATCTCCCTTTCCGGGTGGCTCTTGGGCGGCTTATGGGAAACATCCGGCACGGGCTTTTCCTTTAACTGCTCCAACACCGAAGGACGTTCCTCTAATCCGGACGCTTTTCCGTTATTGATGATACCGTCAATCATCCCATAATCATCTTCCATTGCCATCTCTGCGTTTTTCAGGTAGTTTTCGGACTTCATAAAGTTTTCCAGCTTCTGAAACCCAACAGAATCTACATAGTGAAAGGATACCTCACCGACTACCTTTAAGGCTACGATGTCGCTGACCGACATACTGTGACCACGGAAATCATCCGGGTGGTCAATATTGAACTTTACATACAAATCTTCCAGCTGCCGATTCACATCCTCGGACATAGAAATGGAGCCATGATAGACCACCTCGTAACGGTCAATCTCAGGCTCCATTTCTTTCTTCTGAAGGTAGCTGTAATTTGCAAACATGAGCGGGATATTATCGTCTACATCTTCCCGCAGCTGAAGAATCGCATAGGAATCCGTGGGGCTTTCCAGAAAAGCAACCATTCTGTCATCCGGGGTGGTATTTCCGTGAACATCATCCCATTTTTCGTTTTTCATATCCGTGTCCTCCTTATCGTTCAGGCTCTTTGCGTTTGGGAGAGGGACTGGCAGGCGCAGCTTTTTCTGCAGCCTGTGCCAGTTTTTCCATGACCGACTCACGCTTCGGAGAGTCGAGCTTATCCAGCTGACTTTTCAGCACTTTGGCAACCTCAACCGCAGTTTCCTCACGGGCTTCTTCAATGGCTGTATTCAGGAACTCACGATACGGAGCCGTATTACCAGCGGCAAGATCTGCCTTGATTTCTTGGATATGCGCCTGCACATCATCGACCTGATCCATATATTCATAGGGGTCGAAGTTCTCTGCAAAACGGTCGAGCTTAAAAGCAAGCTCAGCGATAGGGTCATTGACCACCACCGCCTGTCTGCCGACTTCAAAAGCCTGCTCCATGACATCCTCATAGAACATTGCCCGCAGTTCCCGGCGCTCCAGCCCGAAGGATTCCAGAATATCCCGGCGGACTTCGAGCATGGACAGTTCAGGGTTATCAACCTGACCGCCATCAATCTCGTTGTAGTTTTCATCCAACAGGGTGTAGTCGTAACCATCTTCGCAGGTCTGCACCGCAAGGATTCTATCCTTTCCGACCTTCCATGCGGCTTCATCGCCCATAATCTCAGGCTCCGGCATATAGCTTGCGCCGTTGCGCTCCATAATTTCTGCAAACTGGCAGATATGAAACACATTGTATCCGATCTGCGTATGATACTCGTCAATGAAGGTGCAGGGCTTCACAACCATTTCATCCGGGTAGTGAATCTGCACACAGCTGCCATCGGGGATATGAAACAAATCCTTATAATGGCTGTCGATAAATCGGATTTCCTTACCATCCGGGTTGTACTCATTTGTCATTTGCGCTTTCCTCCATTTTCAAATTCCATACTGAACTTCGTTTTGCCATCATCTGATACCTCCATAAAGACGGTGGCATCAAAGGTGTTGCCCGTTCTTTCGGACTTGCAATTCTTGAGCTTTACCTTGCCGGAACCAAGCAATTTCTGCGCCGTGGCAGAAGTCATGCTCTTGCCGATGCTCGCAAAGTAGCGATTGTTTTTCCAGAGGGCAAATTTGCAAGCTCTGTTGGAACAGAAAAATGCCTTGGCTTTGTCCTCTACAGCACTGCCGCAGAGCGGGCATTTGCCGATAGAATTGGCTTCTTTCGACATCATAACCTCGGAATCACGGATTACTTCATAGTTCTGAATCAGACCGGCAATCACATCTTTGATCTCGTCCATAAAGTCCTCGCTGGCATATTCGCCTTTCTCAATGAGCAACAATTTTTCTTCCCAATCCGCCGTCATGGATGGGGACTGAATCTGTTCCGGCATGACTGTTACCAGAGCCGTACCCTTGTGGGTCGGAATCAGGTGTTTGGTTTTCTTATCACCCTTACGCTCCAGAAAACCGATGCGAACCAGCTTCTCAATGATACCGGCACGGGTCGCAGGCGTTCCCAAACCTTTGCGCTCCACCTCATCAGGCATTTCGTCCGCACCGGCAGTTTCCATAGCAGAAAGCAGAGTATCCTCGGTAAAGTGTTTAGGGGGAGATGTTTTCCCTTCCTTGATTTCCGTGCCGCTGACGGTCATTTCGTCACCAACGGAAACAGAAGGGAGTGTCTGCACGTTTTCGTCGGATTTTGTCGAATCATTTTTCTGAACCAGAGCTTTCCATCCATCCTGCACAACAGTTTTGCCTTTGGTGGAAAACACGGTACCGCCACAGTCCAGCTCAATAACTGTCTCTGCGTATCGGTGCGGATCGCCAACAGCTACGCACAACCGATTCGAGATCAGTTGCAAAATTGCAAGTTCACCCTTGGGAAGTTCGCTCAGATTGCATTTCTGCAATTCTCTGGTCGGAATGATGGCATGGTGATCTGTGACCTTTTTGTTATTCACAACCTGCTCTGCATGAACTGGTATGTTATCCACATCCTCCACGGGGAATGTGTGGAAAGCCAGCTTTACGAGGTCGGTCAGGCTATGTGCCATATCTTCCGTCAGAAACCTGCTGTCGGTACGGGGATAAGTGACCAGTTTCTTTTCATAGAGGTTCTGCGTGTAGTCCAAGGTCTGCTGTGCCGTGTAGCCAAGCACACGGTTGGCTTCTCTCTGTAAACTGGTCAGGTCATAGAGCGCAGGCGGCTTTTCTGTTTTCTCCTTACATTCAGCTTTCTGAACGATTGCCACCGAACAGCTTTGTTTGACAGCTTCGGCTGCTGCCTTGGTTTTGAAGCGTTCGCTTGCAGCCGTAAAACCATCCAATCCAATCTGAACTGTGTAGAACAGTTCAGGCTTGAATGCGGAAATGGCAGCTTCTCGCATAACAGCCATAGCAAGGGTAGGGGTCATAACACGACCAACATTCAGGGTCTGCCCGTAAAGGGTCGAAAAAAGTCGAGTAGCGTTAATACCAACAATCCAGTCGGCTCGTTCTCGACACAGTGCTGCTTCATACAAAGCATCATATTCCGTTCCAGACCTGAGATTTTCAAAGCCCTCCTTGATTGCTACATCTTCCATCGAGGAAATCCAAAGCCGCTCAAACGGCTTTCTGCACCCGGCTTTGTGGTACACCAACCGAAAGATCAGCTCGCCCTCACGACCGGCATCTGTTGCACACACAAGACTCGCAACATCTTCTCTGGCCATGAGCTTTTTCAGAATCCCAAACTGTTTTTTCGTACCGGCAGAAACCTCATACTGCCAGTCCATCGGGAAGATAGGAAGGTCTGCATAAGCCCATTTGCTGTACTTCGCATCATAGACTTCCGGCTGTGCCAGCTCCACCAAATGCCCTACACACCAGCTGACCACATATCCGTTTCCCTCTAAGTAGCCATCCTCACGCTTGGCAGCACCTAACACTTTGGCAATACTCTGTGCAACCGAAGGCTTTTCAGCCAAAACTAATTTCATTTGCATCTGCTCCTTTCACAAAAAAATAAGCAGCCACACACCGTAGTGCATGACTGCTATGTAAAAAGTTCGGAAAGGATTTTTGCAACCTGATACAATTTTCTGTTCTACAATCTCCGTCATAATAAAAATATCTCCATCATTTCAAAAGAGAATGACGGAGATATTTCACCTTGCTTATTCTTGTAGCAACCAATCGGCTATATCGTGAATTTCGATTCCTTCATAGCTATATTGGGGATGTTTGGTTCTGGCAATAATCATTTTCGGATAAGCGTCTCGAATCTGAAGCAGAGGAGAGCATTCTCTCTCAAATGTTTCCTGCCCGGAAATGTTGTCGCTGACCTGAATATAAATCTTTTCGCTACCTCTCTGAGCAACAAAGTCGATTTCCTTTTGATAGAGCTTGCCGACATAGACATCATATCCACGGCGAAGAAGCTCGATACAAACAACGTTTTCATATACTCTGCCATAGTCTATATTTCTGCTTCCCAGTATTGCATATCGAATACCGCTGTCACACAAATAGAACTTTTCAGAGCTTTCAAGGTATTTCTTACCTCGGATGTCATATCTCTTAATATCATAAAATACAAAAGCATTGCACAAATACTTAATGTACTTGCCGACGGTTACATGATTGGTTGGAGTCTCATTTGCTGTCAGTAGCTGACTGACCTTATTCGGAGAAGTCAGGTTGCTGATATTATCCATAAGGAACTCGCTCAGACGTTGTAAAACCAAAGTGTCCGGGAGAGTATATTTCTGTACCAAATCCCTTGTAACAATCGTTTCGTAGACCTCTTTGATATAGTTTGTTCTGTCTTTTTCGGTTCTATAAGCATAGGAACCTGCTAAACCGCCCTTGATAGCGTACTCATCAAAGAGCTTATCTTTGTCACTAATATCATCATAATACTGGCAATATTCCTGGAAGCTGAAAGGAAACACATGAATTTCAATATAGCGTCCGGTAAACAGAGTTGCCAGATCTGCACTCAACAGGAAAGCATTAGAGCCTGTTACATAGATGTCGTATTTTCCCTTAGAGTACAGGCTATTGATTGCCAACTCAAACTTGGGACACATCTGAACCTCGTCTACAAACAGGTAGTTCGTTTTTCCTTCCTGATAATGTTCTTCCACATAGGCGTGTAAGGCATGGTATTCCTTGATTTCTTCATACGCCAAATCCATGAAGTCGATGAAGATAATATTGATGTTTTCAAAATTGCTTTTCAGATACGCAATATACGCCTGCATCAATTTGGACTTACCAGATCGACGAATGCCCGTGATGATCTTGATGTCAGGAGTACCATTCAGTTCAATGATTCTATCGAGATATTTTGCTCTCGTGATTGTTTTCATATAGTCACCCGCTTTCAAAAATTGAAGTTTTTTCATTTCTCGAAACCGCTTCGCTGTACTTATTATACTGTCTGCTAATAGTATATGCAAGATGTCACTTTCAAAAACGCAAATTTTTTTATTTTTTGAAAGCGGAAACTATGTAAAGGCAACCCGAAGGCTGCCCCAGGCATCAAGCCTATCCTGTTTACACAGGTTCATTATCATCTTCATCGACGGAGCTATCTTCATCGTCGTCCTCAAACTCCGGATCGTACCCATAGTCCTCGTCATCGTCCACATAATCAGCATCTGGGTCAGGCTTTGCCGCTTCCTGTGCCTTCTTCTTTTCCTGGACTTTCTTAAATACGAAGAATCCACCACCACAGGCAAGCACAATCAGAGTAAGAATCGCCGGGAGCATATTTGTGGATTTCGGCTTTTCCTCCGGTGTCGGTTCTGTAATTTCAGGAACTGTTTCAACTACTTCCGGCTTTGTTTCCTCAACCGGCTTGGTGAACTCTGCAACTTCTTCCTCGTCCATCAGCTTGAGCAGGTCGGCTTCATCCACCTGATTCAGAAAATGCACGGTTTCCTCGCCCTTATCATCACGGTCAATGATGATATAGAAGTAGTTTCCGTTTTTGGTTACAGCGGTAATGAACTGCTTTCCGCTTTTCGTAGGCGAGCCAGCGTCATCAACCAAAGTCAGATTGCCGTCGGGAGTAAGCGGTAGCATCGGCTCCTCCGGCTCTGTTTCGGGAACTTTTTCTTCGACCGCAGGTTCTTCAGTCGCTACGCTTTCATCTACATAGGCAAATGCCGTTGTAGAAAACACGCCAAAACACATTGCACACGCCAGCAATGCGGCTCCAATTTTCTTAAATCTCATTCTGCGTTTCCTCCTCATTCATAGTATTGATCGTATCAGGCTTCGGAGCCATATCCGCAGCAAACATACGGAGCAGCTCGGAAAGCTGTTCGGGATTCAGGTTCGCAGCATGAACCATCTCATGGATTTCGGAATTTTCCTCCTCACGGTATCTGCGTTCCAGGTCTTTCACCTTAGCATCCCATTCTGCCCGTTTCTTACGGGCTTTTTCAAGGTCTGCACCTATTCTGTCTAACTTGGCACTCAATCGCCATCCCTCCTTTAGTTTCTGATTCTGCCGAAGCAGTAAAAATGCTGTTGCCAGTAATTCGATTCGATAGAAGCGTAGGAAATGGGGTTTCCGCAGTGGATCATCATACCATTGCCAACATAGATACCAACGTGTGATGCACCGGAGGTATCATAAGTGCCTTGGAAGAAAATCAAATCTCCCGGTTTGGCAGAGCTTTTCGGGATAATGTCGCATACGCCCATCAAACCGTTTGCGGTCAAACGACCAACACTCCAACCGTTTCCGCAGTGATTGATTACATAGGAAACAAATCCGGAGCAGTCAAAGGAGGTAGACGGGCTGCTGCCGCCCCACACATACGGGTATCCCAGATATTTTTCAGCTTCCCGAATCATATTGGCAAATCTTGTGTCTGTCAGCGCTTCGCCCGGAATATCATAATCGGTGTACTCGCCGCCAGGGGTGGCGTAAATGTCATTTCCGAAAATATCCGGTCTGTTGCCCCTTGTCTGAAGCAAAATTCTATATCGCTCCATATCATCTTCCGACAAGCCGGAATTTGAAATCACACTGTTCAAGCCCTTATTTCTGAGCTTCACATTCAGAATATAATATTCGTAATCTTCTTCCTCTGTTGTTGTCTCTCCCGTTTCGGGATCAGTAGAAGATGTTGTTCGTGTACGAATCTCTACTACTTCCGTCAGGGTCAGCTCATATTGTTGCTCAAATAGCCATTGCAGGGTAGCCTGCACCTCATCTCTGGTGTAATCCTCAAACTTCACCGTCAAATACGCCGCCAGCTCATAAGGATTGTGGTTGATTTCATCAAGGTCATACCGGTACTCGTCATATCCGCTATGAGTACGCTCGATATTATTGATTTTATTGCGGAGCGCAGCTTCCAAAGCCTTGTAATCATTGTCCGCACCAATAATATCTTCCTCTTTTGCAGTAAAAGAAGTTCCCAGAATGATCTGTGTGCCGCCTTGGAACATAGCCGAACAAGACGAGAACATCCCTGAGAGTATCATAAAAAGCAGTCCGGCAATCAAAACAAACAGAATCGTTTTAGAGTGTGTGGTGCAGAACTCCGTTACTCTTTCTGTGATGTTCTTGGCTCCCTGAGCTGCTTTGCCCGTTGCCTTGCCTGCACCCTTAGATGCAGAAGCCGTTGTCGAAGCGGTATTCTTACCGGCTTTGGCGGCAGCATATTCTTTCTTGATTGCCCTTTTCTGTTGCCAACGGGAAAAGGGATTGGAACCGGCATCGGGGTTGTCCTTTTTGAACTTCTCATACAGGGCATTTACATTTGCTTTATCTGACTTCTCAACCAGCTTTTCCGCCTTGTCGTAGGCTTTCAGCTTGTGACTGTAAACGGCATGATCGACGGTATAGACAGTGGATTCAACAGCCTTGGTCGTTTCCTGCACAGCCTGAACGCCGATATTATCATCCTCATATTCTGACACCGCCCGATGTGCTTTGGATGTGAGCGTGACTGCGGCACCACGGCTTGCCATGTGCTTTGCCACAGATGGGCGCTCGATTTCCGTAAACTCCGCTTTTTCAAAACGGAGCTTTGCTTTACGGGAACCGGCTGCATCTGTTTCCAGCTTTAGCTTCGGCTTTGCCTTTTTAGAAGCCAATTTGTCTGCCGCTTTTTCAGCCCTATCAACCGCCTTATCTGCACGGTCGGCAGCTTTCTTCACATGAGAATCTGCAAGGTCATCTTCGGTAAAACGGAGTCGTGTAGGTCTTTTCGCCATACATTACGCCTCCTTTTCCTGTGCCACCTCGTTTAACTTCGTGGTCATAATGCGATACAGTTCCAGATCTGTCGGGAATCGGTCAATGAACGGCAGAATCACATTGCCATAGAACAGAAGTCCTTCGCCCTCACCGGAGTTGGTTACATAGGACAGCTGATGCGGCGAAATGTTCAACCGCTGTGCCAGAATACTTCGGTCATCGCTTGCCTGATTCAGCATATAGATGAAATCAGAGTTTTCGAGGATGTTGGCAATCTCCGGGGAACGAAGCAGGTCTTTGACATTCTGAGTAATACCGGTCGGCAAGCCGCCCCATTTACGGAATCGCTTCCAGATTTCTACGGAATAGGTTGCCGTCTGTTCTTCCTTCAGAAGCAGATGGAACTCGTCAATATAATATCTGGTCGATTTACCGGCAGAACGGTTGGCAGTTACACGCCCCCAGACCTGATCCTGAACGATCAGCATACCGATTTTTTTCAGCTGATTGCCCAGCTCCTTAATGTCGAAGCACACCAGACGATTCTGAATATCCACATTGGTTCTGTTGTTAAACAGTTTCAGAGAACCCTTAACATAGATTTCCAAGGCGGTCGCTACATGGTGGGCTTCCTTTTCGTCCTGTTTCAGAAGGGCATCATACAAATCCTCAAGGATCGGCATATTCTCAGGGGCAGGATTGTCGAAATATCTCTGGTAAATCTGATGCACACAACGGTCGATAACCGTCTTTTCGATAGGCTGCAAGCCATCCTTACTGCCCATAATCAACTCACAGAGGGACAGGATAAAATCAGCTTTCAGTGCTACCGGGTTGTCATCCTCAGAGTAGTTCAGGTTGATGTCCATAGGGTTGATATAGTTGGTACTGGAGGAGCTGATTTTTACCACCTGACCATTGAACTTGTGAACCAGAGCCGCATATTCCGCTTCGGGGTCGCAGATGATAATATCGTCATCCGTAACCAGGAACGCATTGGTGATTTCACGCTTTGCGGAAAAGGATTTACCGGAACCGGGAGTACCCAGAATCAGTCCGTTGGGGTTCTTGAGCTTCTTTCTGTCCACCATGATAAGGTTGTTCGACAGAGCATTCAGCCCGTAATAGAGCGTTTCTCCACCATTCTGGAACAGCTCCTGCGTGGTGAAAGGCACAAAAATAGCCGTGGAACTGGTAGTCAGGCCACGACGAATCTCAATCAGGTTTTGTGCCAAAGGCAGGCTGCTCATCAGTCCGGATTCCTGCTGAAAATCCAAACGACGCAGATTGCAGTTATGCTTCTGGGCGATGCTCTGTGCCTGGAACACATTGTTCTCCAGTTCCTGCTCGGTGCGCCCGGTGTTCAGCACCAGAAATGTCACCATGAACATTCGCTCATTCTGGCTCTGCAATTCTTTCAGAAGTGACTTCGCATCTTTACCATAGGTAGCAAGGTCAGATGGGATAATGTCCATGTCATAGCCAGAACGCACAGCCTTTTTCTGTTCCTCGATTTTGGAACGGTCAAGCTCGGTGATGATTCTCTTGATGGTCTTAATCGCCGCAGTCTGGTCAACCGACTGGATGTGCATGGTCACGATCTGCGTGGATTCCATATCCAGAAAATCCGCCAGCATACGATCAGACAGGTCTGATGCCGTAATTGCCAGATAAGACATCGAACCGAAGATACTGCCCATCTGGAAGGTGCGGTTGGTCTTAAAGGCAAACGCCGTCGGAGCAATGAAGTCCTTTACGGACAGCCCGGATTCCACAAGATACTTCCAATCGAAGAAGAACTTATCATTATCACCCATGTGGAACATAGAGTGCATCAGATGCAGCCGCTCTTTGCCGTTCATGGTAGTGGCAATGACACCCAAACGCCGAAAGTTATTGAGCAGATCGTTTTCGATATGGTTGAGTCTCGGCTTTGCCTGCCGCATGGATTCGGCTTCAATGCCGAATGTCAGGTACTTGGTTTTGGTCAAGCCGTTGTTGCCCTGCGCCAACTGCTTTTTCAGCATCTGGCTATACTCGGCACGGACGGGATTGAAGCTGTCCTTCTTGAACGGGATACGGATACTCTTTTCAAAGCTTTCAGCATCGGTACTCAGGTTCATAAAGGAAAGCTCAAAGTGAATGGAGCTGTCAAAGAAATTCAGGAAACTGCACCACTCATCGAAGATGGCAGTCTTATCTTCCTGCTGTGCCAGCTGATAGTTGATGTCCTGAAACTGAATGGTCTTGGTGTAATAACTGTCAGTGACACGGCAGATGCCATCCGGGAACATTCTCTGAAAGGGAATGGACTGCTGTGCAGTCTGCGGAATACCGTTGTCCTTCTTTGCCCGTTCCACAACAGCTTTAATTTCTCGCTGCTGCTTCCGATTCAGATTTGCAGGCATTTTGATGTTTCTTGCCTGTGGCTTCTTTTTGAAAAACAATTCGTTCAACCTCCTTTTCCAGTTTGTACTGACGCATCAAAGCGTCATAATAGTTGTCCGTCTGATAAGGGCGAACCTTGGGACGAACGAATTTGGTCTGAATGAAGTGTTCTACAACCACTTCCAACGGCTGACTATCCTTTTCATACATTGCCAGAAAGAACAACGGTAACATGACGATCATCATGGACAGTGCTGCAAGGCTCACATTTCCGGTTGCTTTGACCAGAAAGAAAATCGGCACTCCGATGAGCGCCGCCGCACCAAAGCAAAGTAACTGCCGTTTCGTCAGATTGAAGAACACTTTTGTTTTTACCCTCGTCAGGTCACGAGGTACGGGAATATACGCTGCCAAACAATTTCCTCCTTCCCTTAGTGAGCGCTGAATACATTAGACCGACATCGGTCTAACGTATTTAATGCCTCGTAAAAAATAAGACCGATAAATTCTGCTGAAGCCGGTTTTTACACCATGTTTCGCAAGAAAGTATCGGTCTAATTCTGAGCTACTTTAGTCCTAAGATTTTTAACTTTTCATCTTCGGTAAGGGAGTCCCATTTCCTTACCGGCTGCTTGCCTAACATCTTTGAGATCGCTTCTGCCGCCATTTCAGGATCGGTTTCCGCATAGATTTCAGTTGTGGAAATATCCTCATGTCCAAGAAGTTTTGCTATCTCTGGGAGAGAAACCCCAAGCCTGTATAGCTGCGCTCCATAGGAATGTCGGAGAAGATGCGGATGAATGGAAGGCAGCTTTGGATTGGAACTGCGGGCGGCATCTCCATACTTTTTCAGGATGCGCTGCACGTTGTCCTCGGACATCATTTCATTGCTGCCCCTCGCAGTTGGATAGAACAGGTAACTCTCCGGGTCTCCTTTGGGATGGTAAAGGCGGCAGTAATACTTATAGTTTTCGAGAAAAGAATCCTCCGGAATGGGAACGATACGCGGCTTGTTCCCTTTGCCGGTAATTCGGATGTATGGATACTTTTCATTTATAATGACGTCCTTTAACTGGACGGAACGTATTTCAGCAAGCCGCGCCCCGGTTGAGAAAAGGAACAGGATAATGAAGCGATCCCGTATTCCTATCTTTGTCTGGGGCGGTTGCGCGAGGATCAGTTCAACATCTGCCTTATCCAGCCAGTTATGGCGTTTCGGATACGTTTTCTTGTGCTTCACGGCAGAAATGCTGATTTGCAGGGGTACAAGCTCCATATCACGGGTAGCGGCATATTTCAGGTATGCCTTTATCCCGGACAGCCGGACATTCCGTGTGCCAACACTGTTGCTGTCGGCAACGCTGCTTAAAAATTCGCGGATAATCTCTTCCGTGACAAAATCGGTCGTGATCTGGTCAACGGTTTTTGAGTAGGTCTCATAGAGATAGATGCGGAAAGCGTTCAGCGACTGGCAGTAAGTCTCGATTGTCCGTTCGCTATGAAGTTCAGAGCGCAAGTGATTGAAAAAGTCCTTTGTGTAGATGAAAAACATCTTATTCTGTTTTTGTTTATTCTTCCGCATAGACCACACCGATTCCTTTCTCAAGGGCATTCAGCTTCTCCCGGTACACCGGGAAAAGCTGGGATGCGATATGCAGATAGTACAGCGTATAGCGGATGTGCTTGTGCCCCATGTACCTGCAAAGATACTGAATCCAGTTGTAGAAATCTTCTCCTGCGTCAGCACATTTTTTAATGTTTTGAACAGCAAAGAGATGCCGGAGGCCATGCGTTGTAAACCTCTTTCCGGGCAGATCCAATAAGCCCGCCTTTTTGAGTATAGCTTGAAAAATTTTGCTGACATCGGCGCTTGTCATGTGTTCCCGTTCCTGATTCGGCTTGAAAAAATAGGTACGGTCGGGAAACTGTTTCTGGTAGTACCGGTCAAAGCGGCAGCATAAGTCCAGAAGGTCATCCGATAAGGGAAGCTCCCTGTCTTTCATGCCCTTCGATTGATAGATACAGATCGTCCCTTTTGGAAAGTCAATATCCGACACCTTCAGGTTGCACGCTTCACTGCTGCGGAGGCCACAGCAGTAAACCAGTCGGAAGAATACCGGGAACATCGTATCTTTATACGGATACGTCTCTGTCGGGATCAGTTTTGTGTCAACAGTTTCAAAAAACAACGCAAGCTGTTCATCCGTGAACAGATGGGGTTCCTCGGCCTTTGGCCTCTTAATCCGGTAATTCGGGACATAGGCATTGAAGCCGAGTGACTGCTGGTATTCCCCGATATGCTTCATTGTCAATACCCGCCGCGCCATGTGGTGCCGGGATGGAGAATCGGGGTTATGAATCCATGTTTCAGCAATCTCTTTTGTAAGCAGGGCAGCTTCTGGATACTCTCTGGCGCAGAAAGCATCAAAGTCGTCAAGGAAAAAACCAATAAACTTTAACTGCAAGCCGGAACGATGCCGGATAATGAGCATTTCTTCAATGACTGGACCAAATTTACTTGCGTACATCAGTATTCCTCCCTTCGGCAGGGTATCTGGGAGATGTCCAGTGCACACCGCTTCATTCTTGCTTCGTCCGTTGAGAGATACACACGGACAGAGTTTTTGTCGATATGCCCTAACATTTCGGAAATGAGCGGTAACGGTGTTCCTGACTGCAAGAGCCGTGATGCAAAAGTACGGCGGTAAATGTGGAGACCATCGTGCGGGAGATTTTCATAAGACTCCGTTCCCTGCGTGCGGTATTTCATCCTGTAATGCCTGCGGGCCAGCTTTTTTATCGGGCCTACGGACGTAACAAAAATATACTCCTGCTCACAGTCCCGGCGCTCATTCAGAATGTAGTCAATAATGGCGTTTTGGGTGGCGCTGTCTATGGGGATTTCAAGGTCAACTCCCGTCTTTTTCTGGCGGATGTGGATGGTCTCTTTTTCCCAGTCGATGTCGCAGAACCTTAACGCCCGGATGTCGCAGCTTCGGAGGCCGGTGTGCAGCGCTAACAGAAGAATCGCCTGATCCCTCTTGTTGACAAGACTGCCCGGTTCATCTTCCATAAGGTCTGCTTCTATTTTTTCGTCAATCGTAGTGATGATTTTATCTCTGAACTGGCGAATTTTCGGCAGCGCATAAGGAAGGGTCTCACAAGCTGTGTAACCGGCATCCGCCGCAAACCGCAGGAACTTTTTCAGAACGCACAGTTCTGTCTGGAACCCTTTTAGATTTCGGTTCTTGAAGCGATCCGTCTGGAAGTAGTCCAGAATGTTTTGGTTGCTTACATCAGAAAACTTTGTTACCCCAACGCTTTCCAGATAAAGAAGCAGTCTGCGGGTAATGGAGCTGTACGACTTTACGGTATTTGTATATTTACCTTCCACTTTCATTACTTCTTGAAATTCGACAAGAATATTTCTGTATTCATCTGTTTCAGGAAGTTCAAGGGTAAAGCTCAAATAATGATGCCACTCCGTCAGTGTTCCGGCCTGCTGTTCTGCCAGCAGATGGACAAATCTGTGCAGTGCTATCCAGTCAACATAAGACGCACTAAGCACAGAAGCCGGATCGTGTTCCAGAGAATTAACCCATTCAAGGCAATGTGTTAATTCAAACGGCTGATCCAGAGTTTTTAAGTGTTCTACTAGCATTTCGGTAAAGCGCTTGTAACGGTCAAGAACGACATGGGACGTTGTACCTAACCGCATAATTGTAGCTTTGGTTTCGTCAACGAGATGACGGAACCCTTGTTCATCAAATTTCATAGGAACTCCTTTCTGTGGTTGGTGACTTGCTATCACCTACACTATATCAGAAAGGATAAAGTAGCTTAGAATTAGACCGATACTTTTTATTTAATATGGCGATTTTACAGGCTTTATCACATATTTATCGGCATAACTAATTACCCGGCATTAAATACACCCTTCGCAAGCGAACCAGTCTTAAACAGGGTGAAGCACAAAAGGACGGTGTAGCCCATAACACCCCAGATAGAACCGATGATGTCATCACTGAATGCGATAGACTGAATCAGCACCGCATAAATGCCCACGCAGATCATAATCAGGAATCCCTGGAATCCGATTGCAAACAGCGAACGCAGATAATTCTGTCCGATATTGCTCTGTTCTCTGTTTCCAAAAGTGGAAAGCGGAATCGGGGCAAGGCTGACCATCAGATAAATTTCAATCATTCGACCGTAGACGATCACAAAGATGATGATTGCCAAAGCGGACATCGTGACCTGCACGATAAAGGATTGCAGGAACAAGCCGAGCAAAGGACCCAAATCCATTGCCATCAGCGTTTCTTCCATTGTTTCCAATGCCGAAGCATCTATGGCAGTATTTCCGGATATGATACCGGCGCTTGCGTTTATAACGTGCTGTGTCACATCAAACACAGCCATCGTGATATTGAATGTGTTTGTGATTAACATGACCGCAACAAAAGTCTTGAACACCCATTTGAAGAAGATCCAGGTTTCAAAATTTGCCAGATTGTTGTGGTCAATAATCATCTGAATTAGCTCATAACAGGCAATGAAGGTCAGAATCAAGCCTGCGATTGGGATAATCACTGACTCGGAGATGTTTCGTACCATGGCAAAGACACCCGGCGAAAAATTCGCCGGGCTCATGCCAACGGAGGTTGCTATCTCGCCAACCTGGTTGTTGACGGACTCAAACATCCCCGACAGATTTCCCATAATAGCTGAAACGAGCATTTCTTTCAGCCAGTCTGTGATCTGTTGGAGTATGCTGTCCAAAGGCGATTACCTCCTTGTTTTGTGATTAACCGAACAGTCCGGAGAGCAGAGGTACAAGGGTGGTGCCGATGAGGGCAACACCGCCGCCAGCCATGAGCTGCTTCATGCCCTGGGACTTTGCGCCGGGGTTATCGTTGCCGTAGCCCTCAAGCAGATTGATTGCACCCCAGATGCCAAGACCTGCGCCCAGAGCGATAACGAGAGTCTGAAGAACGGTTACTGCGCTATTGAAAAATGCCATAATATTTTCCTCCTAAAATTTGAAATTGTTTTGAGAATAGAAAAAGCCCTCCGTACTACCGGCATCAAAACCGGACGGAAGGCTTAGTTTACGAGAATCTTTTCAAGGAACTCCTCGACGGTTATCACGCCAAGTTTCTGTTCCATTCTGCTTCTTGCATATTCAGTTTCACAATCATATATATCACCACCACCTTTCATAAGAAACAGCCAATACATTGACTGCAACAAATCTTCACGAGAAGCACAGATTGTCGGTGAAAAAACGACAGGTGAAACCTTCAGAACCTCTGCGAGTTTCGCTGTGGTTTCTGCATTAGGGGTTCGAGCGTTTTTCTCATACTGAGCAATACGGACATCCGCTGTTTTCTCGGAATACCCCATCAGGAGTCCAAGCTCTTTCTGGGTAAGGCGGCGAAATCGTCTAACGAACTTCAATCGCTGCCCAATAGAGGTATCCGTGATCCACCAAGTCATTTTTTTTACACCTCGCTTTCTGCAAATTCTCGATATACAACCTCATTTTTTGCTCTGCGCTTGCCTACGGCTTCACTGGGAGCAAGGTCAGGGTAGGTTGCCTGCACTTTCTGTCTGCTTCTGCGGACAGTTTCAAACCCCGGAAAGCTGCGTCTATCCAGTTCCTTCAAAAACACAGGAACCGTCATGGCATGAATGTCGATGCCACGCAGACCGGAATAGTGTTCCAGTACCATCAGGTACAAATGATTGTCGGTATTTCTTGCCTTGTGGTCGTGTTCCAAGATGTTCTTAACCAGGGCAGATACCGTTTTCAGATTTTCCAAACAGAAACCTCCTTAATCCGCATCGACTACCACAAACTCATCACCTGCCTTGAGCTTCAACCTTCGACTCAGAAACTGCTCAATGTTGAACTCATTTCTCTTATCAAAGTCTGATGTGTACTTATAATTGGGGTGCTGCGTCAGATCGTACTTGTCAGAAAGAAACGGTCTGACACCACGCAACTGCAAAATACACTTGCTGCCATCCAGAACCGCAAGCTCATCTACGCTCGCAAGGTCTTTGCCTAACTTCTGATAATTCAAGCCGTAAGACGGGCTGTTACCTCTGGTGTTGGAGGTGTTGTAGGTGTCGATAGTTTCTTTTCCCAATGCCTGATTCAGTTCTTTGAGCGTGGTTGGCTCAGAACCACCCAGGAAAATTCGGGAATCCATGTTGCCGATGATGGTATCGGCATTGTCTTTATAAATGGCTTTCAGCTGTGATTGTGCCTGGAGAACAAGGCAAGCCGATATTTCACGGCTTCGGATTGTCGCTACCAGTTTTTCCAGATTGGGAATCTGACCGATGTTTGCCATCTCATCAATCAAGCAGCGCACATGAACCGGCAGTCTGCCGCCGTACACATCATCTGCTTTCTCGCACAACAAGTTGAACAGCTGTGTGTAAATCATGGAGATCAAAAAATTAAACGTCGCATCCGTATCTGACATAATCAGAAAGAGCGCCGTTTTCTTATCTCCGAGAGTATCCAACTGCAACTCGTCATAGGCAGTCACATCTCTGACCTCCTGAATATCAAAAGGAGCCAGACGAGCGCCGCAGGAAATCAAAATCGACTTAGCGGTCTTGCCAGAGACGAAAAGTCAAGGACTTTTTCATCAAATTCAAAAAGAAGTCACATTTTGCGGACTTCTTCACGGAGCATACGCTTGATTTTGTCCTCCATCGTCTCCTTGGCGGTCTCGCTGAAATGGACACGGACGATATAGGTGGTCTTGCCGATCTGCTTTCTGACAGTCGGGCAAGTGGCGGTGTTGGTTGCGGTATTGTTCATTCAAAATCCTCCTGTAAATGAAAAATGCCCGGTGACTGTTCATCATCGGGCGGTGTCGGTATGAGGGAACAAGGCAAGGCGGCAACATTAAGGTATCTATAAAAACCTTGCCGTCTTTGCCACGCTTGCCGTGTTCCTGTTGTCAGTTTCGGAGATAGCAGACCCATGCTGTGCCGTCTTTCTCGGTCACAAGTCTGTCCCCGATACGGCTTTTCGCCGTTCGCATGGTGCGTGAGGAAATCCCACGCTCATTGACCGTCTTTTCCAGCTCTGCACTTGGCATTTTCTTTCCGTCTGCAAGCAGTTCCAGAATGAGCATTTGCGCCTGTGCGGTCTTACTCTCGGTCTTGGCGGTGTCCGTCCCGGCAAGAAGCTCATCAGCGGTAATGTCATAAACTCCTTTCCATTCAAAGCCTTTCTCGTCTCCCAGAGAAAAGGCAAGGGACTGTCCGGGCGGCGCAAGAGAGCTTTTCTCATGGATCAGTACCCTTGTTGTGGGACTGTCCTTCAGCTTGCCGATAAAGAGTAGGCTGCGGACTGCCGCCGTAATGTCGATAGACCCTAATCCCCGGTAGGTGCTTTGCGTTCCTGCGGCTTTGTTGAGGTGTCCGATCAGCACGATAGCGCACCCGGTAGCCTGTGCAATGTCTCCCAGACTGCGGAATATCGGGCGCACCTCGTTTGCCCGGTTCATGTCCACATCTGCGCCCAGAAACGCCTGTACCGGGTCAATGATAACCAGCTTTGCGTTGTTTTCCCGGATTGCCCTTGCGATGCGTTCATCGGCAAGGGTCAGTGGTGTGTCTCTATCGTCAATGACAAGCACTTTTTCAAGGTCTGCGTCTGCTTCCATCAGTCGGGGCTTGACCGTATCACCCAGACCGTCCTCGGCAGTCTGGTAAATGATATTGAACGGTTCAAGGGTTTCCATACCGGGCAAGGGCTTTCGGTTGGTGCAAGCCGCCGCAAGACGCATGGCAAAGTAGGTCTTGCCCTCGCCGGGGTTGCCCTGTATGATCGTCAGCTTTCCAAAGGGGATATAGGGAAACCATAGCCATTTCACGCTCGTCAGCTCCACATCTGCCATGCGGAGCATGGGAACAGGCTGGGCGGTGGGCAGCTCTCGCAGCGTGATTGTCTCGGCTATGAATTTGCGGCTCGGAATGTCCCCTTGCTGACGGAGAACATCGTTCCAGTCTTTCCTTGCCGGGACAAGGCGAATGACGGCGATCTCGCTGGGAATGGACTGTGCCAGTCGGGTACAGGCTTCGCTTCCTGCGGTGTCGCTGTCAAGGCAGAGGAACACTTTTTGGGTGTCCTTGCGCTCAGAAAGAAAACGGTCAAGGGCTTTGCCAGAAACGCCGCCCAGGGCAAGATAGCTTCTTGTCTGCCAGTCCTGCGGATAAAGGCAGATGAATGATAACAGGTCAATCGGTGCTTCAAAGACAAAGAGCTGATTGCCGTTTCCCTCATAGCGGAACGGATAGGACTTGTCAGCCCCGGCAATGTCCTGTCTGAATGGGTCTGCCGTTCCTCGCACATGGGCGTATCTCGGCGTACCACTTCGGTCTCTGCCGACAAACACAACATTGTGCCGCTTTGCGTCCTCGTAAATATCCCCGGAAAGAAGAAAAGTCTCAACAAGCGTTTTGTTGAGACCTCGGCTTTCGCAAAGATATTGAATTGCTCTGTCGGCTGTTCTGTTGTGCAAGGGCAAGTGGAACGCTGTGGGCGGTGCTGTGGTGGCTTCGGTCTGTCCCTCGCCGTTTTCGCCTGTCAACATCTGGACAGCTTCGGGAAAGGACTTGCCGTAAAACTCCATGACGAAATCAATGGGATAGCCGCCCTTGCTCTGGCTGTGGCGAAACCACTTGTTTCCCCGGACGGTCAGACTGTCATGTTCTTTCCAGCGGTATTCTCGTCCGCTTTTTATCAGTGTCTCTCCCTGTGTGCGGAGAAAATCTTCCAGACTGACAGCGTTTGCCCGGTCAATCTGTGCTTGGGTGTAATTCATCGGGATAGTTCCTCCTTTTTCTGTCGTGTTTGGGGTCGATTTTGGAGCATTTGTTCCTCTGTGCGCTCGTTAAATCGGGCGGCAGTATCTACACATGACTTGACCTTCCAAAGGCGGTGTAAATCGTCTCTGACAGCCTTAAACTCGCCATAGGTGGTTTCGTGCGCCTGTTCCAGCTCGTCATACTCTTCGGTCAGCTTTTTCATATCCACCTTACCGTCTGGGAACTCCCCGGTCAGCTTTCGTCTGGCGGCGTAGAACTGTATCAGTTCCGCTTCATGCTCTGCCTTGTACTTGGCTCTGGGCTTCTCAAACTTGATTTTCTGCAAGCCGTCATAGACAGGCTTCAAGCTCTGGAAAGCAGCGGAGCTGTCATAGAGCTGCTTAATTGCTTTCATTCGGGCGGTCTGTTCGTCCAGCGTTTTCTTCAAGCTCTCTGTGGCAGCACTGTGTTCGCTGACACGGCTTTCCAAATCTTCAAGAGTGTAAATGCCGTTTGCCCGGAGATAATTGAAAGTCTCGTTCATCTCCTTTAGGTTGCTGACCTTGCCTTTCTGCGAATATGTCCCGGCTCTGCGCTGGGTGTAATAGGCGTTCAGCAGAGAAACAAGGTCGGGTGCCTGCGGCTTGGCAAGCTCCGCTTTTGCTTCGGCAATCCAATCGAACAGGAGAGTGATTTTCTTCTTGATGTCCCGGATAACGGCATTGGTGGCTCTGATCCAGCGGTTGAACTCGCCTTTCTCGGTGCGTATGCCTTTCTTCTCCATTGCCCGGACGGTTGCGCCCTCGTGGACGGTGGGAAGAAACTCCACGCCCTGACGCTCATAGCTTCGGTGGTCGATACTAACGTCAAGCCCCTTTTCCGCAAACTTGGCGTTGCATAGCTCCGCCCATGTCTGCCGCCAGTATTCCAGCGTTTCGGGACTGCCCCAGTCGGTAGTGGGAACGGCGTTGAAAACAAATTCGCCGTTCTGGTCTCGGATACGGTTGCCGTCCTCGTCCAGCTCATACACCCGGCGTTGCTTTAGCCCCCATTTGCCGTCCTGCTCGATGGGGCGGATAGGGCAAAGCACATGAAAATGCGGGTTTGGTATGCCGCCGTCCTCCCGGTCTGGCTGGTGTACGGCGAAGTCAACCACCATGCCCCGGCTCACAAAGTTCTCCAATAAAAATTGCCTTGCAAGAGCGATGTTTTCCTCAAGGGAAAATTCATTCTGCAAGGCAATGTCAAAGCTGTATGCAAGCTGGGCGTTCTTTCCACGCTCGGCTTTTTCCACGGCGTTCCATAGGGTCTGGCGGTCTGCGTATTCGGGCGGTGCATGGGACGGCAGGAGAATGTCAGAGCAGATCACGCCGCCCTTTCTGGTGTAGTCGCTGTATTCGCCGTAATACTCGCTATACAATCGCTCCCCGGCACGGTAGGCGGCAGAAGCAATAGCGGACTGTCCTGCGCTTCGCTTAGTCTGCGTGACGCTCAGATGAAATAGTGCCATCGGCTTTCAACTCCTTTTCTCTGTTCGCTTGGTTGGTGTGAGTAATCGCCATGTGACGGACGGCTCGCTGGACTTCGGACAGAGAAAAGATGTGTTCCATCAGCTCTGTCATTTCGGTGCGTGTGAGATCTTTGACCTCCGGGGCAAGGCTCTCAACCGTGCCGCCCAGATTGCAAAGACGATGGGTGCGTTTCTGCCTTTCGCCTTTCTCCAGATACTTCTTTCTGTTCTCAAGACGGTTGAGCTTGTGCTGTTCCTGTGCAAGCTGCGTCTCAGCTCGTTCTTTTTCAGCTCGGAGATGTTCAAGGGTTTTCAGTTTTGCCATTTTTCGTGACCTCCTTTTTTGATTTTGGGGATAAAAAAAGACCGTCAACTTTTCGCATAGTGCGACCAGTCAACGGTCTGATTTTCCGTATTTACTTGTTAATCTGGGTATGAGAAATTGAAAATTATTTAATTCTCTGTGTGCCTAATTGTAATTGTTCAACCGCTATTTTTGTTTTATTGTCATCTTCTTTTTGGAGATTTTCTATTTCCGAATTCCGAATAGTCAAAATGATTTCGTCCCCAACCTGTAAATCATCAAGAGTTATAGCTACAACATTTTGTGTATCATAATTACAATAAATCATTGGAATTTTGGAACAGTCAATAAGACAATCATTCCCTAAAACACCTTTTTCTTCGCTATCTTTTGTGGTTATGATTTTATTTTCTTTATCAATTTCTGTTATTATCGCATTGACACCTAAAGTAAGTGGTTCGTTTGTTTGTTGTCCAGAACACGCAACTAAAGTAAAGGTACAAACGAATATACATAATGCCATCATCATTCTTTTTATCATAAGTTCCTCCAAATTTATTGATATCAAACTTGCTGGCGGCGAACAGCATTTTATGCTGCTTGCGGACGGCAAGTCCACAAGGGATAGACGCGCAAGCGTCGCAAGGGAGTGTAGCTCCCTTGACGGAACGAAGTGACGAAACATTCTCGGTCGGACAGTTTTTCTCTGCCGACCGGGAATAAAGCTCCGCAGGACGCACTACTCTCGACAGAGAGTATAGAAGTGCGCCCTTTAGTTCCTAAAGGGATTTTATCAGTTCGACAAACTTGAATTTTCTAATTAGTCTTTGCAAATAACCTTTAAACCTTCACAATCAATTACAATTCCCTGACAAGTCTTGGGCTTTGATTTAGGGTTATAAAATGCACTCTCAATACGCTTTTCGTCCAAATAATCCACGTATTTCTGGCTGTACATAGGTTCTTCACGAATTTGTAGCCGTTTTGTATCCAGCCATTGTATTTTGTGAACTCATTCCTCGAACAGATACAGAAGATATCCGTAACCCTCTGCTTCCATCTTTGCGTAAGGCACAAAGCGCAGGGCCGCACTGTTGATGCAGTAGCGCACGCCATTTGGGGACTCCGGATCGCCGGTGAACACATGACCAAGGTGAGAATCTCCGGCACGGCTTCTGACCTCTGTGCGGCGCATGCCGTGGCTCAGGTCCTCCAGTTCCACCACGGCAGGCTCTTCAATGGGCTTTGTGAAAGCCGGCCAGCCGCAGCCGCTCTCGTACTTATCCGTGGAGGAAAAGAGCGGTTCGCCGGTGACGATATCCACATAGATGCCCTTCTCGAACTGATCCCAGAACTCATTGCTGAATGGACGTTCCGTGCCGTTCTCCTGGGTGATGCGGTACTGCTCCTCCGTCAGTTTGTCCCGAATGGACTCTGCTGCGGGCTTTTGGTAGTCGCCTGGATCGATGCGAAGCTTGGAGAACAGCTCCATCTCCGCCCGCGGGATGTGGCAGTAGCCGTTCGGGTTCTTTTCGAGGTAGTTCTGGTGGTACTCCTCGGCAGGGTAGTAGTTCTTGAGTGGGCCGATCTCCACGAAGAACTTTTCACTGCGTCCCCGCTCGATCTCCGCAATGCGCTCCACCGTTTCCTTCGCGCTTTCGTTGGTGTAATAGACACCGGTCTGATACTGGCTGCCCCGGTCGTTGCCCTGCCGGTTCTCCACCGTGGGGTCGATCACATAGAAGTAGGCCAGCAGCAGGGCGTCGAGACTCACCTGTCCGGGGTCATACTCCACCCGCACGGCCTCCCGAAAGCCGGTCTCACCCTTGCAGACGGTCTTGTAATCGGCGTCCGCCTCGCAGGTGCCGTTGGCATAGCCGCTCTCGGCATCGATGACGCCGGGGATGGACTGCATCAGCTGTTCCATGCCCCAGAAGCAGCCGCCCGCCAGATAGATGACATTTTCCGTGGTATCCATATACATGCTTCCTTCACCGGACATATCAGAGGGCTGTCCGGTCCTTTCCTTCTCGTCCGTTTTCTGCGGAATATTTTTCTGCCCGGCAGTGCAGCCGCTCAGCAGCAGTACCGCGGTGAGCAGAAGCGGCAATACTCTCCGATACATGGTGTTTCCCTCCATTCTGAGATGATAAATTCGTTTGTCAGCCCATATCGGCGGCAAGAGCCTGGTCGATGAGCTTTTGCAGCGTCTCCGCCTGCTTCTTTTCCGTGATGGCGCCTACGATGGGGTCGCCCACAATATTGCCGCTGCGGTCGACCACATAGGTGGTGGGATAGGCAAAGATGTTGGTGGTAAACTTTCCCGCCTCACCATCTGAGTCAAAATACACATTCTGATAGGTGGCGTCCTTCTTGGCCAGTACATCTTTTGCTTCGGAAATTGCCGCTTCATCGCCATCCAATGTGAAGGTGTTGACACCGATGAGTGCGCCGCCCTTCTTCGCAAGCTCCTTGTTCAGCGCGTCCAGCTCGGAAAGCTCGCCCACGCAGGGATTGCAGGTGGTAAACCAGAAATTCACTACGGTGACGGCGTTGCCGGAGAACAGCTCGTCGCTCTTCACCGTGTTGCCGTCCAGGTCTTTCCCCTCAAAGGCGGGGAACTTCTGCATACTGCCCTGCTCGGCCATCTTGTCCGCGCCGCTCTGATCGGACGGCATACTCATATCATCGCCCGCGGGCATACTCATATCGCCGTCCATGGATTTCTGCATGATCTCGGGATACTTCTCTTCCAACTCGGTCAGCTTGTTTTCAATATTGCTGATCTCCGTGGCTGACTCCTTCAGCCACTCATACTCCTTGTCGGCGAACTGCTCTTTCGCGGTCTCGATGGTATCCAGCAGGAAGTCGCCGTAGTTTTTCCCGTCCTCGACCATGGCCATGCCCTTGTCGGCCTCCATAAAGACCTTTTCCCACAGCTCGGTATTTTCCGACAGGATCGCGTTCTCCCGCTCCAGCAGCTCCTTGTGCAGGCTGAGCGCCTCCTCGGCGTTTTTCGGCTCGCCGGTCATGGCGGAGCCGTTGCCGCTCATGTCACCCATCTTGTCATTGTTCTTCATGCCGCAGGCCGCCAGGGCCAGCACCATCAGCACGGCAAAAGCCAGTGCAAAAATTCTCTTCATGTTCATTTTGATTCCTCCATCGTTGTTTTCTTTGGTGTTTCTTTCCCGTTGCCGAAGCCGTAACGGAAGCACACGGCGTTCGTCGGACAAGCGCGGACGCACATTCCGCAGCGGATGCACTCGGTGTGGTTGGGCGTTTTCGTCACATCCACATCCATCTTGCAGGCTCTGGCACACTTTCCACAGGAGACGCACTTACTCTTGTCCACCTTCATCTGGAAGAGGGACACCCGGTTGAACAGCGCATAGAACGCGCCCAGTGGGCAGAGCCACTTGCAAAACGGCCGGTAGAACAGTACGCTCAACACGATCACCGACAGCAGGATGCTGAACTTCCATGTAAACAGCTTGCCCAGCGCCGCCCGGATGCCGGAATTGGCAAGGGACAGCGGGATGGCTCCCTCCAGCACGCCCTGCGGGCAGAGGTATTTACAGAAGAACGGGTCGCCCATGGCTACATCATTTACAAGGAACGCCGGCAGCAGGAAAACCATCACCAGCAGTACGGCGTACTTGAAGTATCGCAGGGGCTTGAGTTTCTTTGTGGAGAGCTTCTTCGTGGGGATTTTGTGCAGCAGCTCCTGAAACCAGCCAAAGGGGCACAGAAAACCGCAGATGAAGCGTCCCAGCAGGACTCCCAGCAAAATGAGGAAACCTGTGATATAATAGGAGAAGCTGAACTTGGATGAGCCCACCACTGCCTGAAACGCCCCGATGGGACAGGCACCGGAGGCCGCTGGGCAGGAGTAGCAGTTCAGCCCCGGCACGCAGACGGTTTTCCCTGCGCCCTGATACAGGCCTCCTTTGAGAAAGTTCGGCAGGTGCAGGTTGGTCAATAAGGCTGCCCCTGCCTGTATCCAACTCCGAAAGCGGGACAGGAGTTGTGACGCGCCCGAAAATTTTTTACCCAATGCCCACACACTCCAGACATAATTTAATCGCTTTGCTCAGCACCGTCGCCGCCTCACCGCGCCATACGCCGAAGCACAACATGGCGATACCCACAACCAGCAACAAGGCCTGCGCCGCCGTTTTTTTTACATGGCTCAATTCCATCACCCTTTCACTTTTTCTGCTACCATCATAACGCAAGAGAGTTAAAGTCCTTGTTAAGAACGAAAATTTAATGCAAACTTTATCTGGGTTTGCTATAATTAAAAACAACATGAAAATGAATAAAGAAGGAGGGCTCTTATGCACCTTTTAGTAATTGAAGATGAACGCGCCCTGTGCGAAACCATCGTCCGCAGCCTGCGACGCCAGGCATACAGCGTGGACTGCTGCTACGACGGGGAGAAGGCGGTGGAGCTTCTGGGCGTGGAGCGCTACGATCTGGTACTGCTGGATCTGAACCTGCCGGGGAAGGACGGCATGACAGTGCTGCGCACCCTGCGGCAGACCGACCGGGAGACAAAAGTACTGATCCTCTCCGCCCGGGGTGAGGTGGAGGACAAGGTGGAGGGACTGGACGCGGGAGCCAACGACTATCTGGCAAAGCCCTTTCATCTTGCCGAACTGGAGGCTCGCATTCGCAGCCTGACCCTGCGGCAGTTCACCCAGCAGGATGTGCTGCTGATCTGCGGTGAGCTGACCTTTGACACCCGCTCCCGTACCGCCGCCGTCAACGGGCAGACGCTGACGCTCACCCGCAAGGAAACAGGGATACTTGAATACCTGATGGTGCATCAGGGGCGGCCCGTGAGCCAGGAGGAGCTGATGGATCACGTTTGGGACAACAGCGTGGACAGCTTCAGCAATTCCATTCGCGTCCACATCTCCGCCCTGCGCAAAAAGCTCCGCGCCGCGCTGGGTTATGATCCCATCCGCAACCGCATCGGCGAGGGCTATCTGATGGGGGGCGAGGAAGCATGAAGCATCTTTCCTTGCAATGGCGCATCACCCTGATGACCGTCCTGCTCATCGGTGCCACCTGCGTAATCATGAATCTGCTGCTCTGCTCCTCCGGCGTGTACTATATGGACACCATTGCGGACAGCTTACAGGGCGGCAGCACGGTAATCCTGAATGAGGGCGAAGCGGCGAGCTTTGACCCGCAGCTCATAGCGCCCGACGAGGAGCTGACCATCGTCATCGATGGGGCGCAGGGGCGCTTCCGCACCACCAACTGGTACATCACGGCTGCGGTAACGCTGCTCAGCGGCATTCTGACCTATTTTGTCAGCGGACGTGCGCTCAAGCCCCTGCGCAGTTTTGCCTCGCAGGTGGAGCAGGTGCAGCTGAACAATCTTGCCGATATGAGGATCGATGAAGACGTCATTCCAGAATTTCAGCAGCTGAGCCGCTCGTTCAACCAGATGCTGGAGCGGCTGAACAATGCCTTTGCCGCCCAGCGGCAGTTCACCGGCAACGCGGCCCACGAACTGCGCACGCCACTGGCACTAATGCAGGCGCAGTTGGAGCTGTTTTCCGCGGAGCATCCTGATGTGCGACCGGAGACGGCGGAGTTCCTCACGCTTTTGCGTGAGCAGACGGAACGGCTGATACAGCTGACCAGGACACTGCTGGAGATGAGCAATCTGCGGCAGGTGGCGCGGAACGAGCGGATCCAGCTCGCTCCCATGATTGAGGAGATCTTCACAGATCTTGCGCCGCTCTCAGATAAGCTCGGCGTCACGCTGACGGCGGAGGGCGACGGCATTATGACCGGCAGCGATGCACTGATCTACCGGCTGATCTTCAACCTGACGGAGAATGCTGTCAAGTACAACCGGCCGGGCGGCTCGGTGCGGGTCTGTGTCACACAGGAAACGGAAAAACTCCTGATTCGCGTTTCCGATACCGGCTGCGGCATTCCGGAGAAGTATCAGCAGAGCATCTTCCAGCCCTTTTTCCGGGTGGATAAGTCCCGCAGCCGCGAGTACGGCGGTGCGGGACTGGGGCTCTCGCTGGTATGGGAGATCGCCGACCTCCACGGCGGCTCCGTTTGGGTGGAGGAAAGTTCCGAGAAGGGCACTACCATTGCGGTGGGGGTGCCAACGCAACAATCAACGAAGCCCTAAAACCCTTTTATTCGTTTTTCGCCGCTTCGCTCGCCGCGCTGCGGCGTTCCTCTCTGTATGGGGCGGTCAGCCGGAAAGAGAAGCGTCCCTTTTCAATCTCAAATTCCTTGCAGCCCGTGTCCGGGTCTACGTCCGTCAGCTTGCAGACGGCGTGGGAATGAATGCGACTTTCTTGTTATCAATTTCTTCTTTTATCAAACTTCCTACACTTGAAAAGTGCGAACATAAAAACAGCTTCATCCATATTCTCCTTTATAAATTTGTTGCTCAATTTCGTGTTCAAATTATACCATAAAACTTGTGAACAATTCTACCTCAACTTTTGTGAGATATGAGAAAAGTCCGAACAGTTTTCTGCCCGGACTTCCTCGCTCAATCATAAATCAATTCCGCTTTCACAACTTCCTCTGCCTGTGCCTTGCAAGCGTTCATCTGCCGTACCCACTCCATCTGATTTTCGGCTTTCAGCTGTTCGGTCACGCCGTTTTGCTCTGCCAGTGACCGCACGATCAGCTCTATTCGGTTTCGTGCCGCTTCGTCAATCTCGGCGCAATGCTCAAAAAGCTTATCTGATAACACCAGCTCATTGAACAGTATCGGACGGTGCATTTTCCAGATACGCCTTGCGAAGTCTGCCGTAGTGTCCGAGGGGCTTGGTCTTGCGGATAACGATGTTCGGGATAAGGTAATCTCCGTTCTGTGTGTAAGTGATATTCATGCTGTTTGTACTCCTTTCATCGGCTCTCTCTGCGGTAAACTGCTGACAGGGACGAACACTCCCTTTGCAATGTCCTCCGCACGAATGGCGGCTTTCTTGGCTTCGATTTCCGCCTTTTTCCGCTTCTTGATTTTGTCCTCGTATCGCTTCTGCGCTCCGCTGGCTTTCCGCTTCAAGTAGTTCTGATGAAGCCTGTCCTTGCGTTCCTCACGCTTGCGGATTTCCTCTAATTCTTCCGGGGTCAGCTCAACTTCTCCAAACGCCGGGGGAACAAATCGCCCGACAAAATTGAAGTAAATCTCGACCTCCTGTGTGGTCTGTATACTGCCTTTGCGGTCACGCTCATGCACAAGGATTTTCTCGATAAACTCGTTGAGCATGGCAATGGTCAGCTTGTCGAAGTTCTCATATTTGTCAATCAGAGCGATAAAACGGTCAGCGTCCTTTTCATGCTTCTCATAGCTCTTGACTGCCTTTTCCAGAACAGAGATTTCAGCGGTAAGCTCGGTCTGTTCCTTTTCGTATTGAGCGTCCAGAGTGGCGTATCTGCTGTCGGACAGCTTGCCTAAAATGTTATCCTCATAGATTTTGCAGAGCAGGACTTCCAGCTCGGAAACTCTCTGCTTTGCTGTGGCAAGGCGTGTCCGCTGTTTCCTGACCTCTGTGGTCTGCTGGCTGGACTGCGCTTCCTGCACCACACGGACAAACTCGGCTCTGTCATGCTTCGCATACTCGGCAATGGCTTTCAGCATTTCAGAGACAAGGGACAGTACCACATCTTCATTGATACGGTGCTGGGTCTTGCAGAGCGTTCCGCAAGGAACTTTGGTGTACTGTGAGCAGGTGTATTGAGAAATGCGCTTGCCGTTATTGGTGCGGTGGACATACATCTTGCCGCCGCAATCGGCACAATAGAGCAAGCCCGTGAGGGGAGCTGCTTCGCCCCAGCCGTCCGGGTAGCGTCTGACATTCCCACGGATTTTCTGCACAAGGTCAAAGGTCTGCTGGTCAATGATAGGATCATGGGTATTCTCGAAAATTGTCCATTCGTCCTCCGGAACATAATGGCTTTTCTTGTCCTTGAAGTGCTTTCGGGTCTTGAAGTTGATGGTGTGTCCCAGATACTCACGCTTTTCAAGAATGTTGCAGATGGTGGAAGAACCCCAACCGTACACATCTTTGAAAGTCTTGTTTTTGTTCACGCCCTCGCCGTGCCGGGCAAGGTAAGCGGACGGAATGAGGACTTTTTCTTCTTTCAGCTTGCTGGCGATCTGATACGGACCGTAGCCGTCAATCGTCATGGAAAAGATGCGCTTGACCACCTCTGCGGCTTCGGGGTCAACCAGCCATTGGTCTCTGGCTTCGTTCCAGAGATAGCCGTAAATGACCGTGCCTGTGAGGTGCTTGCCGGACTTGCCTTTGGACTGGAAAGTGGAACGGATTTTACGGCTGGTGTCTCTGGCATAATACTCGTTCATGATGTTGCGGAAAGGGGTAAAATCATCGTCCCCTCTGGCACTGTCCACGCCGTCATTGATGGCGATAAGGCGAACGCCACGCTGACGCAGGATTTCCATAATCTGACCGACTTTCAGATAGTCACGACCCATGCGGCTCATGTCCTTGATACACAGGTACTCCACATTCCCGGCTTCCACTTCTTTCATCATTGCCAAAAATCCGGGACGGTCAAAGCAAGTACCACTAATGCCATCGTCCGTGAAATGGACAATGTTTGTAAAGCCCTGCCGGGCGGCGAACTCTTCCAACATAGCTTTTTGATTGGAAATGGAATTGCTCTCACGCTGTTGGTCATCATCTTTGCCAAAGTCATCACGGCTCAATCGTTCGTACAGAGCTGTGATTTTCTCGTTTTTTCTCATAGCTTGCGCTCCTTTCTTCGGTTTTAGGTTGTGTGTTCTAAGAGACTTCCCAACCGATTGATTAAGAAGTCTTTTAGAGCATACAACACCGGCAGCCAGCTTGTATTTTTTATACTGACGGACTGCAAAGTGATTCGGCTTTTTCTTTTCCAGGGCTTCAAACATCAGATCCACCGGGTTCTGGAACTCCTCATCATCTTCCCGCACCTCCATTGCGTTCAGGAACTCAATCAGGGTGGAGAAATTCTGTTCCTCAACCGGAGCTTCATAGTGGATATATCCGATCAAGGCACAGTAGAGCAGCGTTTCCGCCTTCGTCCAGAACTCATCACCGGCTTTTCCATCACCCTTTGTGTTGGCAATCAGCGTTGTCACCAGTTTCAGAATGTCTTTTTCTGAATGGATATAGGCAAATGGGTTATAGTGCATCGACTTCTGAAAGTTGATGGTGTTGAAAATCTTGATGGTGTAGCCATGCTTCAAAAGGGCGTTGCCGCACTCAATCACGATGCTGCCTTTCGGGTCAGTGACCACATAGGAACTGTGCATCTGGAGAAGGTTTGGCTTCAACCAAAAGCGAGTTTTACCGGAACCCGAACCGCCGATAATCAGAACATTCTTATTTCGGGCATTGGCAGGATTCTTCGGGCGATTGCTCATCATCAGCCGCTCCGTTTTCGTCAGGATCACATTGTCCTCGAACTTTGGTGCAATAAACGGCTCAATATCTTTTGCCGTTCCCCAACGAGCAGAACCGTACTCAACATTGTGTCGGTACTTCTTTGCGTTTTTGCCTTTTAGATAGACAGCCAGCCGAAGTCCTGCGCCGCAGAGAATACCAATCAGCAAATCCAACGGGTGAAAGCTGGGAAACGGATTGTTCAGGGCTATCGGAAGGGCATGAAAAAAGCTGAGGATTTTCGCAGATGAATCTGCCCCCTCAGCCAATCTCCATGCTTCTCCTAAATTCGTAGCGAACAACCCTACCAGAAAATACGGTAAATTCAGAATCAGGAGCTTTTTCATTTTTCTCTTATCCATCACAGATCACGCTCCTGTTTCTTCTCTCGAACCTTCTTCGGAATCGCTGCGACAATTTCCTTGAACTTCTTCAGCTGCGCCAGAACGCTCGGCTTTTCATTCTTGGTTAATGCCCTTGCCTGATGTTCCTTGCAGATTGCATCCAAAGCATCTGCATCTTTAGAACGGACAAAAACAAGAAACCGGGGAGGATCAACGGACTTATCTTTTCTTACGGCAAAGTCCACGCCATACTTCTTGGCGAGCTTTTCAAAATCACGGATACTCTCTTTGTCGATCTCAACATTCGTAGCACCCTGATTCTGTCCCAAAAGCTGTTTCACGGATTGCTTTCCATGAACGGCAGGGTCTCGTGCCTTTTTCATCTTCACTTTTTCCCGGTGCTGCAAATACTTGCGGATACCGGCAATGATAGTGCGCCCCGTCAGCTTGGTTGTGCTGATCGCCAGGTTTACTGTTCTGTTTTCAACTTCTTCCTGCATGATTCATCACCTCCTGCAAGCAGTAGAGTGAACAGATTATCGTGCCATATCTCTGTGGTCGTAATACAGATTGCCCTTGGCAACTGCGGCATGGCTGATAATCTTGATATTGCCAGCTTTCTGGTTATCCAGAGCCTTCTGATAACCCACATCGCTCAAATACAGGCGATTTCTTTCGCCTTTCCAACCGACAGGCGATTCATCGGTCAGCACATCGAAAATAATCATGTGCTTGGTGGCGTCATCAAATCGTGCCAAGTCCATATAGGTATGTCCCTGGTACTCCTTGGCACCATCCTGAATCCGCTTTCGCTCCATCAGCTCTCCAATCGTCGAATTTCTTTGCATAAGAACCTCCTTACAGAACATCTCGGTCAGGGTTACTTTTGTGGGGAACCGAATCAGCTTTGACAGGTGCATCTTCTTTCTTCACCATGTCATCCGGCAGGGGAAGCGCCATAATGCTGCGCCCCATGCGTACAAAAGTCTCAGGCTGATGAAAGTGTTCCTCAAACTGCTTCATCAGTTCCGGGGACAGAGAACAAAAATCATCCTCGCCCAATCCCACAACCAGAAAATCACCGGCGATAATGTCATAAATATCGCCGTCATCATCACGCAGCGCACGGTTCAGTTCTTTGCCTACGAGTTTACCTTCGTCGTGCATCACCAGTGCAACCGGCTCATTGAACGGATAAGTTGCCTCAATATCGCCACCTACGGCTTTCTGCAAATCCTCCAGCTCACAGCCGATCTGCACAGCCTGCGGATACATGAACGGCTTTACCAGCAACACATTCATGGTATCTGCCTGTTCTTTCTGAACCTCCCGTTCCTCGGTCGTGCCGAACGCAACACCGGTAAAGTTTTCGGAGTCCAGAATGTACTCCGAATTGTAATAAGCGGCTCTAACCTGTTCCTCTGCCGCATCGTGAGATTCTGCTTGCACCGTAACCGTTTTCTCCAAGGTTTCGGTGATCTTCACATCGTATTCTTTCAAGTTTCGATACCTCCGTTTCTTTGGAAATAAGAAAAGCGACCATCCATGAACCTGTTACAGTTCATAAATAGTCGCATCCACATCGGCTAAAAGCTCGAACAAGCAAATATCGTCCAGTTCGCAAATCAGGGAACCCATGTCGAAGAAAATATCGTCCTCGCATTCCACCGTAGTAACCACGCTGCGGTGTTCGTTAAGACAAATGGCTTCTTCCTTGTCCATCGTGATCGTAGACATACAGGACACCACATAGAATGTCATATCTTCTGCTAACCACAGCTCCTTGCTCTGAATCGTGCGAACTTTTTCATCGCCGCTCATATCTTCTACATAGGACAGAAGCCGCACGGCTCTGCTGTTCAGAAGTACCTTTCCCTGATAGTCGATACCCTCACCAGCAGAGGACAATACTCGATACTCGCTAATCATCTCGGCATTTTTCTGAAACGACTTTGCCAGAAGCGCAGGAGAAATATCATCGAACTCCTCACTGTAGTTTACGAGCATATCTACCATATAATCAGGATCGCAAAGGTCGTAGAGTTCTTCCAAAGCGCCCTGAATGTTTTTGGGTGTAAACATTTTTTACCTTACCTTTCCATTGATTTTTCTCTTTTTTTCTGCCATTGCTCCAAAAGCTGAATGATTTTATCCTCCATCTGCTTGTTGGTATAGGACTTCGGGAAGTATTTTCGCAACGAATCCGTTTTGAAGGTTACTCTGTCCAGCTCTCCCTTCTTGATTTCATTCATAATCTCGCACATCGCATCCAGCGTACACTCGCCCTCCTGTGCGAGCTTTTTAATTCGCTGTGCTTGCGAAAGGGAAGGAGCTGCTTGAGCATAATCCATTGCAGAAAGAAAATCCTTCTGTTCTTCACTTGCCAGATAGGAAAGCTCCACCGCAGGATTGAATTTGATCTGACCCGTATCTACCATATCCAGCAGTTCCGGAATCAGTTCGGTCAGACGGATATAACGGTGTACCTGATTTCTGCTTTCTCCTGCCTCCTGACCGACTATATCCATTGCCTGCAACTTCATCCCAACTTGGGATGAAGTTAAATCGGTGCGTTGACCTTGATGTTTAATCGCATCCAGCTTCATCTTATAAGCAAATGCTCTTTCACTCGGCAGGATACTCTCCCTCTGCAAATTCGCATCAACCATCAAAATAATGGCTGCATCATCGTCCAGGTCACGAACAATCGCAGGCATGGTTTCCTTACCCGCAAGCTCCGATGCCCGGTGCCGCCTGTGACCAGAAACGATTTCATAACCACCGTCGGGGTCAGGACGGACAATCGCAGGAGTGAGAACTCCGAAATCTCGGACGCTCTCTGCCGTTTTCATCATTTCTTCATCATCAACCACACGGAAGGGGTGTCCCTCAAAGGGGTGTAGCTCAGAAAGCGGAATTTCCTGCACACGCTCCTGCTGGGCTTCAGCTCTGGATTGATCGGTGGAGAAAATATCATCGTACCCCTTCAAGCTGATGTTTGCGCCTTTTTTCTGCATTGTTTAACACCTCCTTCGTCAGAATTTTATAGGCTTCGGCAACTTTGCCTTTGGGATCATGCTTGAAGATACTGGTTCCCTCTGCGCTGATTTCCTCTGCACGGACAGAGCGGGGAATGTCGGTCTTGTAAACCTTCAGCTTTCCGCCGTAGCTCTCCCGAATCAGATTGCTGATGTCTTTGGAGTAGTTGGTGCGGCTGTCCACCATCGTCAGAAGAATCCCTTCAATCCTCAGTTTCGGGTTGATTTGCCTCTTGACCTTGTTGATGGTTCCAAGCAGCTGTTCCAGACCCTTTGCAGGAAGGTATGCTGCCTGAACCGGTATCAGCACATTGTCGGCAGCTGCCAACGCATTGACGGTCAGCATACCCAAAGACGGCATACAGTCAAGAAGAATGTAATCATAATTCTGTTTGACTGTATCCAGGTATTGCCGGAGAATGGTTTCCCGGCTCATGGCATTGACCAGTGCTACCTCCATACCTGAGAGTTCGATGTTGGACGGCACCAAATCAACGCCCTCCGGATGATGAAGAATCCCTTCATCGGGAGTAATAGGGTTTTCCATCATAATCTTTCCCATCAGATCGGAAAGTGTCGGAGACAGATCATCCGGGCAGGGATTGCCCAAACTGACCGTCAGGGAAGCCTGGGGATCGGTGTCTACCAGAAGCACCTTTTTTCCTTCAAGAGCCAAGCCAACGCCCAGATTCTCGGTGGTGGTGGTCTTTCCAGTGCCTCCTTTCTGATTGACCACCGCAATGATGGTTGCTTTTTTCGACATTTATCGTCACTCTCCTTCCTCTCGCTTCATTTTCAATTTCTTAAATCCTCCTTCCAAATATCCGTGTGACATATCGTGCCGAACAAGAGCATCGTAGTAGGTGTCTATTGTCGTCGGCGCATTGTATATCGTAGTCAGCATATACTGACGGATATTTCTAATCTTTGTGGTGTTCTCCTTGAAGCAGTCCATAACATATCGAATGTGTTCGGCATTCAGTTTCATAAACCGACTGCGGACAATTTCTGCCGGACGCTCCTCTGCACCAATGCGAATCAACGGTCGCTTCGTGCAAACTGTTTCAACGATCAACTCCAGAATGTTATCCAGCATTTCGGAATCGTAAGGGTAATCCTTCTTCAACAAATCCATACTGAGCTGATCCGAGAAATAATCAAAGTATTCTTGATACCGGTCATTCTCGTCCATCATTCCACCATTTCCGGAAGGAAAGATAGAATCAGTATCACTAAATTCAGTATTTTTAATATCAGTATTATTACATTGTGATTTCGGAAGTTCTTGAGTTGTGATTTCCATTGTTCCAGAATTGTGATTTTCACAATTCAAGAGTTGTGAATCCACAGCAGAGATAAAGTTCTTCACATAGATCAGGTTGGGCTTTCCCAAACCCTGGCGCTTACGTTCAATCAATCCTGCTTTCTTCTCAAGTTCACTGAGCAGCTTGATAGCCTTTTGTTCAGCACAGTTCAGAGCCATCTTCGCTTCGTCGATTGTAAAAATGATATACACTCTACCGTTTTTATCTATCCAACCATTCTTGGCAGACAGGCTCATGCGGTCAAGCAAAATGCCATACAGCATCTTGGCATCGGCAGAAATATTCCAGAACCTCTCGTTCGTGAACAACACCTTCGGAACTCGATAGAATGTGAATAGATCGGATTGCTGACCGTAAAAATAATCAAAACTCACACGGCTTCACCACCTTCTTTCTGCGGAAAACTTTCTGTTGTCAGCGGAATGCTGCGGAAAGTCGTATCCGTCTTTTCGTAAGGACATCGGGCAAAATAGTAGAAGCGGTATTCCTGTTCATACACATCCATATCAACGAAGCCCCACTTCACGCATAACCTTCTTCGTACACCAACCAATGCACGGGTGATCTCGCCCATAGGGACAGCCATCACATTCCGACTTGGGTTTCGGCGGCAAAGAGATTAAGTAGTAGCAATTATTTCTACCCAGACGGCAGCCCTTTCTGCCATTCGTCCAGAAGTAGCAGTAATGACAGTCGCTCGGCTTGTCTGCGGTATAAACAGGCTTGCTCAAATAAAACACCTCCAATCTCTTGTATTTGCCCATGGGTTTGGGCATAAAAAAAGAGCGCCTATCCATCCCCAATGCGGGGCAAATAGACGCTCTATGTACATAACGATATTTAATTTTATCTGCTATAACTGCATGGTATTCAAAACATCCGCCTTTTTTGATTAGCTGGATTTTTGGCACGATTTTGGGGCTGATTAGCAGGAAGGGCATTTTCATTAGCAAGAACAGCCCGTTTTCTGCTAAAAATTAGCTGGCGATTTTGTCTTATAACAACCGTTCGATTCTGGAGGGGTTGTCAAAAATCAAATTTTGGAGTAGAATTTTATCTCATACAGTGAAAGAGCTTTTTCGTAGCTTTTTATATAAGAAAAGCCGAAAACCCTTGAAAACAAAGGCTTTCGGCGTTGTTCACTGGCGTCCATAAGAGGATTTGAACCTCCGACCCCACGCTTAGGAGGCGTGTGCTCTATCCAGCTGAGCTATATGGACGTGTCTGATATATGATTATAGCCCGATCAAAGTCGAACTGCAATCCCTTATTTAGTTTTTTTTGAGGTGGCCGTTGTAACGCAACCTTAGGAGGCGGTCGCTCTATCCAACTGAGCTATAGGGACACATTTCTTTTCTATTTTATCACGTTCCCCCATTTCGTCAAGAGTGCTTTTCCCTTGTATTTTCTACTATTCCAATGGGGATTTCCTTTGACAGCCTTTATCCGCAGGCGGTATAATATATAATTAGAGTACGATTTTAACATAGAAAACGAGGAAAAAATATGATTCCCATTACCATAACATACACCCCCTACGCCGAAGGGGTGAAAATCATCGGCGTTACAGGACGGGCAGCGGAAATCCGTATTCCCGATCACATTGACGGCTTGCCTGTCATTGCCATTGCCCCCTATGCCTTTGCGGTGCAGACGGAGGCAGAGGTAAATGAAACAGAAACGCCCGCCCAGCTTTCCTTTGCGGAAGGGGAGGACATGCCCAGAAAAGCCCCTCTGAAAGAAGTCACAGGGGAAGCCTTGAAGCGACTGTATCTGCCGGACACCATCCGGGAAATGGGTGCTTATGCCTTTGGGGGCTGTTCTGCTTTGGAAGTCATCCACCTGCCGGAACATCTCTCAGTACTGCCTGACCATGTGTTTGCGGGATGCATCTCTCTGAAACAGATTGCCCTGCCGCCCCAGCTTTCCGTCATTGAGGGCTACGCCTTTTATGACTGCCGCAGTCTGGAAAAACTGCGCATTCCCGAAACGGTGCAAAAAATCGGGGCTTATGCCTGCTACAACTGCCGGAAAATGGAGGAAATCAACATCCCAAGAGAAACCGCTGACCTTGGTACAGGGCTGTTTCTGAACTGCGACAAGCTCACATCCATTTCCTTTGGCAGATGCCGCCACATTGCGGACTTGGTGGCAGTGCTGAACCACGAACTCCATTTGACTATGGATTTCGACGACGGAAACCGGGCAAAACTGCTGATCCCCGATTTCCAGTATGAATATATCGAGGACACCCCTGCCCGTCAGTTCCATCAGGTGAACTACGGCACAGGGCATCTGTTCCGTCAATGTATCGGCAATTCGGACATCGATTTCCGCCGCTTTGACGAGCTGTTTTACCTGACCAAGCGAGAGGACGGGGCACTCATGGTACTGCTTCTGACCATGTACCGTCTGGAATATCCCTACCGCTTGCAGGAAAACCGCAGACAGGACTATCTGCAATATCTGAAAGCGCATTTTTCCACTGCCTTTGGGTACTATACCCAGCAAGGCAGTCTGGACAAAATCCGCCTCTTTGCCCAGTGGGGGCTGATTACGGCGGAAAACATAGATTCCCTGCTGGAAATGGCAGGAGAAGCCAAAAAAACGGAAATCACGGGCTTTTTGCTGGAATACCAGCATGCCCATTTTGCAAAAAAGAAAAAATCATTTGATCTGTAAAGGGGGAAAACCATGAACGAAACCCATCAGCAGCTCATACAGATCGGCAGCCGCATATTAAGCGCCTCCCGCAATGAGCTTTATTTATCCATGCGGTTTCTGGACGTTGCCCTCAGCTCTCTGCGTTATGAAATGAACCTGTCCTCCCTCTATGTGGGGACGGACGGGGAAAAAATACTGTTCAACCCCCGTTACCTCATCCAGCGGTATCTGTCCGACCGGGTGCTGGTGAATCGGGCGTATCTGCACATGCTGCTCCACTGCCTGTTCCGCCACCCCTTCCATCAGGGCGACCGGGACGAGGAATACTGGAATTTGGCATGCGACATTGCCGTGGAATCCATGGTGGATGCCCTGCCTTTTAAATCGGTGCATCTGGTGGTATCCGACCGGCGGAATGAATGGTATGACAAACTGCGGCGAGAGCTGAAAGTCCTTTCCGCCGAGGGCATTTACGAAGTGCTGCAAAGGGAAAAACTGTCCATACAGGACTTCGGAAAGTTGCAGCTGGAATTCTGGGTGGACGACCATGTTTTCTGGGAAAAGAAAAAGGACGACGACCAGAATCAGGACGAAAACCAAGACGACAACAACAACCAGAACCAAAACGACCAGAACGACGAGCAGGAACAGCAGCGCCGACAGGAACTGGAGGAAAAGTGGCGTGACATCAGCGAAAAGATGCAGACCAATCTGGAAACCTTCTCCAAGGAAGCCGGGGAAGAAGCCGGCGACCTGCTGCAATACCTGAAAGTGGAAAACCGGGAACGGTATGACTACCGCCGTTTTCTGGAGAAATTCGTGACCCTCAAAGAGGACATGCAGGTGGACGACGACAGCTACGACTATATTTTCTATACTTATGGCTTGCAGCTCTACGGCAATCTGCCCCTCATCGAGGCTTTGGAATACAAGGAAGTGAAAAAGGTAGAGGAAATCGTCATTGCCATTGACACCTCCGAATCCTGCGAGGGAGAAGTGGTGCGCAAATTCTTAGAAGAAACGTACGCCATTTTGCGGCAGAACGAGAGCTTTTTCCATACCTTCCATATCCACATCATACAGTGTGACACCGTCATCCAGCAGGATAAAGTCATCACCTCCGCCGAAGAGATGGCGGCATACATGGAAGAATTTGACCTCAGGGGAAGCGGCGGCACGGACTTCCGTCCCGTATTCACCTATGTATCCAAACTCATTGAAGAAAAAGTCTTTCGCAATCTGAAAGGGCTCATTTACTTCACCGATGGCTGGGGACAGTTCCCCAAACGCCGCCCGCCCTACGAAACAGCATTCGTCTTTTTCGACGAGGGCATGTACAACGAACGGGAAGTACCCCCTTGGGCAATGAAAGTCATTTTGGGCAAAGAAGATTTGGAAATTTCGTATAACAAGGAGTAATGCTATGAATATCAAACAGGCAAAGGAAGAAATCAAGCATGCCATTGCCGCTTATCTGGCAAAGGACGCTTACGGAGAATATAAAATCCCTGTGGTGCGGCAGCGTCCCCTGCTGCTCATGGGGGCGCCGGGCATCGGCAAAACCGCCATCATGGAACAGGTGGCAAGGGAATGCGGCGTGGGGCTGGTGGCATACAGCATCACCCACCACACCCGTCAGAGTGCCATGGGGCTGCCCTTCATCAGCCACAAAAACTACGACGGCAAGGAATACGCCGTCACAGAATACACTATGAGTGAAATCATCGGTGCGGTTTATGACAAAATGGAAGAAACAGGACTGAAAGAAGGCATCCTGTTCATCGACGAAATCAACTGCGTATCCGAAACACTGGCTCCTGCCATGCTGCAATTTTTGCAGGCGAAAACATTCGGCTCCCATAAGGTACCCGAAGGCTGGATCATCGTGGCAGCAGGCAACCCGCCCGAATACAACAAGAGTGTACGGGAATTTGACGTAGTAACCTTAGACCGTGTGAAGAAAATCGACGTAGAACCTGATTTTACCGCATGGAAGGAATACGCTTGGAAACAGGGACTTCACGGGGCTGTGCTGTCCTATCTGGAAATTAAGAAAAACCATTTCTACGCCATGGAAACCACTGTGGACGGCAAGCGTTTTGCCACCGCCAGAGGCTGGGAAGACCTGTCCAATATGTTGCAGGTCTATGAGGAACTGGGCATTGCCGCTGACGAAACCCTCATCGTTCAGTACTTGCAGCACAAGAAAATCGCTAAGGATTTCGCCAACTACTTAGACCTTTACGAAAAATACCGCACAGACTACCGTGTAGGGGACATTCTGGCTGGGAACTACACCAAAGGCGCCGTGGAAAAACTCCAGGAAGCGCCTTTCGACGAACGCCTCAGCGTTATGGGTCTGCTGCTGAGCCGCCTGACAGAGGACTTTACTGCTGCTTATGACAAAGACTTGCAGACCGTTCAGCTCCACGGCGTGCTGAAAGAAATCAAGGAACGTTTCGCAAGCCCTTACTGCGCCGAAACTCCTTGGGAAACTCTCACAGAATCCTACATGGAAGAAATCCAGAGCAAGTACGACAGAGAAAAGAAAGCGGGACTTCTGGACAAGCACAGCGCACAGGCATACCTTGCCACATTGCAGACCATGGAAGGCTATGTGCAGGCAGCCAAAGCCGCAGGTCTTAGGGAAAAAGACGATGTATTCGGCATGATGAAAGAGAAATTCGCCCATGTGGTGGAAGATAGAGAAAACGCTATCTCCTACGCTTCCGCAGCACTGGACAACGCTTTTGCTTTCCTGGAAGAAGCCTTCGGTGCTGGACAGGAAATGGTCATTTTCATCACAGAACTGACTGCCAACTATTACAGCGTGAAATTCATCAGCGAAAACGGCTGTGAAAAATATTACAGCTACAACAAAGAGCTGCTCTTTGAAGAAAAGCAGAAATCCATTCTGGAAGATATCGAAAAAGCAAAGACCATGGTGGATCTGCTGTTTTAAGG
>PPYE01482750.1_pt1 | contig 91049 bp, 60 predicted proteins | sample 1559881 | NCBI WGS metagenome assembly PPYE01 (sample SAMN08240022, study PRJNA423297) | Human gut metagenome, whole genome shotgun sequencing project.
GGGATTCGAACCCCCGGTACGGTTACCCGTACGGCAGTTTAGCAAACTGCTGGTTTCAGCCACTCACCCAAACTTCCAAACTTCTTTGGGAACGCATTTTCTTTCAAATGCGGTGCAAAGATAGAGCGAGTTTTTGAGTTGTGCAAACTTTTATGGAGATTTTTTCGAAATTGGTTTTTCCTCTCCCTTTCATTTCTACAGTTCATCCTTTTTTGTAAAGGATGCAAAACAACAATATACCACAAACTAGGTATTGGACAACACAAGGTTTTTCACTACCTTTGCAGTCGGTTTAGAGAACCACGTTTACATAACTTTTTAATATTTCAAATTTATGGCAATGAATTTTAAAGAAGGCCGTTGGAACCATGAAATCAACGTCACCGATTTCGTAAAGACAAATATCACACCTTACGAGGGCGACGCTTCATTCCTGGCCGGTCCTACTGAACGTACAAAGGCTGTTTGGAACAAATGTTTGGAAGCTCTGGCTGAAGAACGTGCAAACAATGGTGTACGCTCGCTCGATCCGTCCACAGTATCAACCATCACTTCTTTCGCACCGGGATATATTGATAAGGAAAATGAAGTCATTGTCGGCTTGCAGACTGACGAAGTGTTGCGCCGTGCAATCAAACCTTTTGGAGGTATCAAGGTGGTAGAAAAAGCTTGCCGTGAAAACGGGGCCGAAGTTGACCCGAAGGTTAAAGATATTTTCACCCACTATCGTAAAACTCATAACGACGGAGTTTTTGATGCATACACAGAAGAAATCCGCTCTTTCCGCTCACTTGGTTTCTTGACAGGACTTCCTGATAACTATGCACGCGGACGAATCATCGGTGATTACCGTCGTCTGGCATTGTATGGTCTGGACAGACTGATTGAAGCTAAACAGAATGACTTGCGTCACTTGACAGGCCCGATGACCGATGCCCGTATCCGCCTTCGTGAAGAAGTAGCTGAGCAGATCAAGGCCCTGAAAGAAATCAAAATCATGGGAGAACAATATGGTCTTGAACTGGGACGTCCGGCTCACAATGCACAAGAGGCTGTTCAGTGGGTATACATGGCTTACCTGGCTGCCGTAAAAGAACAGGATGGTGCTGCCATGTCATTAGGTAACGTATCGTCTTTCCTGGATATCTATATTGAATATGATATGGCTCACGGCCTGCTCGACGAAGCACATGCACAGGAATTGATTGACCAGTTTGTTATCAAACTGCGTATGGTACGCCACTTGCGTATGCAGGCTTATACCGATATCTTTGCAGGCGACCCGACATGGGTGACTGAGTCTATTGGCGGACGCTTCAACGACGGACGTACAAAAGTGACCAAGACTTCATTCCGTTTCTTGCAGACATTGTACAACCTCGGTCCTTCACCAGAACCTAACTTGACTGTGCTGTGGAGTCCGGAACTGCCGGAAGGTTTCAAGAACTTCTGTGCACAGGTTTCTATCGATACATCTTCTATCCAGTACGAGAACGACGACCTGATGCGTGAAGTACGTAACTCAGACGACTACGGTATTGCTTGCTGTGTATCTTATCAGGACATCGGCCGTCACATCCAGTTCTTCGGTGCACGCTGTAACCTGGCTAAGGCATTGCTGCTGGCTATCAACGGCGGACGCTGTGAAAACACCGGTACACTGATGGTGAAGGATATTCCGGCATTGAGCGGTGATGTATTGAACTTTGAAGAAGTGCTTGCCAACTATAAGAAAGTGCTGAAAGAAATGGCACGCGTGTACAACGAAGCCATGAACATCATCCACTACATGCACGACAAGTATTATTACGAAAAGGCTCAGATGGCTTTCGTAGATACTGACCCGGTTATCAACCTGGCTTACGGTGTAGCAGGTATGTCTATTGCTGTGGATTCACTTTCTGCCATCAAGTATGCAAAGGTAACAGCTCGTCGCAACGACATCGGACTGACAGAAGGATTCGACATCGAAGGTGAATTCCCTTGCTTCGGAAATGACGATGACCGCGTAGACCACCTGGCAGTAGACTTGATTTACTACTTCGATGAAGAGTTGAAGAAATTGCCGGTTTACAAGAATGCCAAACCAACCTTGTCTATCCTGACCATTACTTCAAATGTGATGTATGGTAAGAAAACAGGTGCCACTCCAGACGGCCGTGCCAAAGGTGTAGCATTCGCTCCTGGAGCTAACCCGATGCACGGACGCGACAAGAACGGTGCCATTGCTTCTCTGAGCTCTGTAGCTAAATTGCGCTACCGTGACTCACAGGACGGTATCAGTAACACCTTCTCTATCGTACCGAAATCTTTGGGAGTAGATATGGAAAACCGTATCGAAAACCTGGTAACGATGATGGACGGTTACTTCGTGAAAGGTGCGCACCACCTGAACGTAAACGTATTGAACCGGGAAATGCTGGAAGATGCCATGGAGCATCCGGAAAAATATCCTCAGCTGACAATTCGTGTCTCTGGTTATGCAGTGAACTTCATCAAACTGAGCCGTGAGCATCAGCTGGAAGTAATTTCACGCAGCTTCCACGAACGCATGTAATTCTTGCATAAAGAGTATATAATTTTAACTGGACACAAACTACCCGGATTTTCAGTCCGGCAGTTTGTGTCTATTATTTTTTATCCTATCATGATTAGAGTACATTCATACGAATCATTAGGCACATACGACGGTCCGGGAATACGTCTCGTTGTTTTCCTGCAAGGCTGCAACTTCCGGTGCCTTTATTGTGCCAATCCCGATACCATTGATGCCAAAGGTGAAAGTAAAGAAACTGCTCCTGAAGAGATACTCAAGATGGCTGTGAGCCAGAAACCTTTTTTCGGGAAGAAAGGAGGAATTACTTTCAGTGGAGGAGAACCGACCTTTCAGGCAAAAGCCTTGGTTCCTTTATTCCGCATGCTGAAAGAAGCAGGCATTCATATCTGCGTGGATACAAATGGCGGTATCTGGAACGAAGATGTAAAGGAACTGCTTTCGCTGGCAGACCTCGTACTACTTGACGTAAAAGAGTTCAATGATGAACGTCATAAAGCGCTCACTTCCAGAAGCAATGCACAAACTCTGAAAACAGCAGCCTGGCTTGAAGAAAACCAGAAACCGTTCTGGCTGCGCTATGTACTGGTGCAGAAATACAGCTATTTTAAAGAAGACATAGAAGCACTCGGTGAGCATTTCAAAGACTATCGCATGATTGAACGGGTTGAGATACTCCCCTATCACACTTTGGGTGTACATAAATATGAAGCCATGAAAATGGACTACCAGCTGAAAGATGTACAACTCAACACGCAAGCGCAATTAGATGAAGCGAAAGAGTTATTTGAAAAGTACTTCAGGACGGTTTACGTAAACTAATCAATTAGTTTACAACAAATTACTTAATCCCAGTACTCCTTAAGAAGTACTGTAGTACTTCCAAGCAAGTACTACGATACTTTTTAGGAAGTACTGACCGACTCCAACTTAAAATAAAAAACTGCAACTTTTTCTGAAAAAATTTATCACCCTCATGCAGTATTTACATATATGTGCCATTTATTAGTCAAACAACAGGAAATAATAAGACTATAATTACTATATGGAGAAAAGAAGGTTAGTGAATAAAACCGAGATGGGAAAAGAAAATTTTAAAAGAATTTCCAGCAAACAACTGGAAGCCAGAATTACGGCCTTCACTGTCATACTGGCAGTAATTGTAATGAACATATTGTGGTGGACAGGTACACAGTTCCTAGAGCTGAATCCTAACCACAATATTACAGAAACTGCAAGGCCTTTTAGCCAACAGGCCATGCAGCACAAATAACCCTTTTCTGGGAAAAAGGCAAAAAAGAAGTCCTGGCACCTCAACTCAAAATGCCAGGACTCCTTTTTTGTATTCTATTTGCATCTACAGTAACAAGACTGTCAGTTCACGAGCTCCATGCGCTCCCATCACCAGCGCTTGTTCAATATCCGCCGTTTTTGATGGGCCTGAGATGAATACCCCGTAACCATACTCTCCTGTATCTATTTTCTGATAGGCCTCGTGCATGTTATTTACCAGATTTTTCCGGTCGAGCAGAAGTATCAAGGCCTCAGAAATAAAGTACACCGCACGCTGTTCCACATCCTGCTGCACCCAGACAGCACCGTTTTCACACACTCCGATGCGCCCGTCTACTATAGCCAGGTCTGTGCCATCCAAATCGGCAGAAGCCTCCACATCGTCAGGATGAAAAGTGGCACAGGTAATATCCTTCAGATTGGAAGCAATACGTTTGGCATCCGGATACAATTTACGGACCAGCGCATTGACATCTTCTCCCTCATTGACCGTCACCACACGTCCGCCGACTTCTGCCACAACCTTACAGAATTGTGCTACCTGATCAGCGTACGTAATTGCTCCTTGTTCCAATGCAGACAAGTCCGGCTTTTCATAACGTACTCGCGTATTACGACGTATGTTCTGCAATATATCTTCTCTACTACTCATAGCTTCCCTATTTTACTTTACCCTTTTTCCACATTTCATTAAAACTTTCCTTGGCAAACTGTGGCATTTCATGTTCTTTTCCCCAGTCATTCAACCCATTGTACACCAGTGAACGAGGGAAAGAATTCACCCACGAAGCCCGTGCCAGAGCCAAATTAAATAAAGACGGATGTTCCATCAGTACCTTCATACCGCCCGACATGAGACGCTTGGACGAACTGGCTACTCCCAGGCCATCCAGTTTCTGTCGCCAACGATAAATTTGGTCTGCCAAATCTACTTTCGCCGGACACACATTCTGGCAAGAATAACACAAAGAGCAGGCCGACACATTATCATAATAGTGCAAAGGTGCTTTCAGCATTCCCAGGTTAATGCCAATCGGGCCCGGAATAAAATAGGTATAAGAATATCCGCCAGAACGACGGTACACCGGACACGTATTCATGCAAGCTCCGCAGCGCAGGCAGTTCAATGTCTTTACATGCTCCTGATCGGCCAGAATATTACTACGTCCGTTATCTACGATAATGATATGCAGTTCACCTCCTTTGCGGGGTTTGCGATAATGCGAAGTATAGGTCGTGATGGGTTGTCCGGTACCAGAACGTGCCAGCAAGCGGGTAAATACGCCCAAAGCCTCACGGTCGGGCACAATTTTTTCCAGCCCGAAAGCTGCAATCTGCAATTTAGGTTGCGAAGTACCCATATCCGCATTACCTTCATTGGTACACACCACAAACTCACCCGTAGAAGCCACGGCAAAATTAGCACCTGTCATGGCTGCTTCTGCTTCAATAAACTTATGACGCAGGTTCTTACGTGCCGCATGTGTCAAATAAGTCTGGTCATTGTTGCCCGGCTCCGTACCCATCTCTTTTACAAACAGTTCACCGATTTCCTCCTTCTTGATATGGATGGCCGGCACCACGATGTGACTGGGTTTCTTATGCATCAGCTGAAGGATTCTTTCTCCCAAATCACTTTCCACCACATCAATCCCTTTCTGAATCAGATATTCATTCAGTCCGCATTCTTCGGCCAGCATCGATTTACTCTTGATAAAGCGATGCACATTGTGACCGTGCAGAATATTATAGATTATAGAACAATACTCATCGGCATCTTTTGCCCAATACACATGAGCTCCGTTTGCCTGTGCGTTCTTTTCGAACTCCTGCAAAAGCAAATCCAGGTGACTGTTGCTGTACATCTTGATGGCAGAAGCCATGTCGCGCAACTGTTCCCATTCCGGTACCTCCCGGCTAATTTTATCTCGTTTGGCACGCATCATCCACAAGGTCTGGTCATGCCATCCCGCCAGTTCCTTATTTTCCTGAAACTTTTCGGCGGCTTTTGAATGTTTCGTACTCATAGTCCTGCAGCTAAAACTTCTACAATATGAATGGTTTTGATAGGCAACTTCTCTCTGGCGATTATCCCGTTCTGATGCATCAGACAGGAGCCATCGGCACCAACGATATATTCTGCCCCCGTATCCATGTGACGTTTCACCTTGTCACGTCCCATCTGTCCGGAAACAGCGTGTTCTTCTACCGCAAACATACCTCCAAATCCACAACACTCATCCGGTCTTTCCGGTTCTACCACTTCAATGTCTTTCACCAAGGAAAGCAAATCACGAAGCTTATTATAATACGGGATATTCAGTTCGCTCGGTGAAGAAAGGTGCATCAGGCGCACTCCATGACAGCTGTTCTGGATACTGACCTTGTGAGGGAAAGAAGCCTGCAAGGAAGTGGGTTTCACCACGTCATGAATAAATTCGCAGATATCATAAATTTTGCCCTCGCTGGCACAACGATGAGGTTCCTTGGCTAATAACTGTCCATAATGATCACGCACAAATACCACACAGCTGGCCGACGGGCCTACAATGTAATCATACTGTTCAAAAAGACGGTCAAAACGTTTGGCCAATTCTACTGACTCTTCTTCAAATCCTGCATTCGCCATCGGTTGTCCGCAGCAAGTCTGGTCCAGCGGATAATCTACATCCACCCCCAGGCTTTTCAGCAACTTAAAAGAAGCCACCCCCACCTGTGGATAAACGGCATTGATATAACAGGGAATAAATAATCCTACTTTCATATACTTAAATTCTGTTATTCGTCTTCTTTCAAACAAAAGTAAAAGGTTTTCTCCGGAAATGAAAACTTTATTTCAGATTTTGAAAACGATTTAAGCCATCGTAACAAAATGTAAAAAATGCGTGCGCCCCGCGAATCACTTCGCAGGGCGCACCCAACTAATAACTAACTTCTTTTACTTTTGTGGTTTACGTAATTTCTATATGACTAACACTGCAAAGATAGGTGTTAAATGCTGTACCCGCAATACCTAAATGTAGGTATTTTAGAATTAATCCAAATAACAACTTCTCTAAAGATTCATTTTCACTTCACTCAACTCTACCAACTTATTTACGATGGCATAAATGGTCAGTCCGGCAGCCGAGTGAATCTGTAATTTTCGCGTAATGTTCCGGCGATGCGTAATGACCGTATGCACGGAGATATAGAGTTTTTCGGCAATTTCCTTATTGGTCATTCCTCTCACCACACAACCTACGATTTCTTTTTCCCGCTGGCTCAATGAGTCCTGGTCGCTTTCTTCCTCATCCGGCACGTTCATCAGCATCGACACCTTATGCGACAAAGAATCCACGTCGTCAAATAAATTGACCGAGTCATCGTAGCCTTTTAGCTGGTTAGCATCCACCATCGTGTAAATCAGCGACACGAATTTCATGGCAGCTTCCGGATATTCCTGCTTGAAAGCAGCCACATCAAACCATCCTCCAAATTGAGGGTTTATAATCAGAATTTGCGGGGTATGTGCCTCCATACAATGCTTCAGGCCCTCTTCCGAAGAAACCTCGATAACCTGTACCGACAAATCAGGCAGACGTCTCAGCACAGACACAAGGCCGCTGCGAATAATCATCGACGTATCTGCCACAGCAATGTATATTGTTTCCTGCGGTTTCATTTTATCTCCTTTTCCAACTCCATGATTGCGGGCACGAAAATAAAATCTTCCACCCGGTTGTGCGAAGCCAAATCCTCCTCACAACTAAATATATCGAACAAGGTGGCATTCAACAACTGGTTGTCCCCGCCCGACGGATAATATTTGATAATGATATTTTTCAGCTCGGTCAGCTTGGCATTAATCTGGTCATGATGACGGGCAAAAACTCCGATGCTGTAATCTTTCAGCCGTTCTCCCTTCAGCAAATGTTCCACATAAGTAAATACCTTTTCATTCTCATATTCCATGTGCTTGCGTACCTCGTGCACGTATGCATCGAAAAACTTCACAATCAGAAAAGCTACTTCGTTTTCCGATGAACAGTCGATTGCCTCTATCAGCTTACGCCGGATGGTAGGCAACTGGAAATCCAGGAAATAGGTATGAGCCTTTTTAAGGTATTCTACCAGCGCAGGAATGGAAAGTCCCTGCAAATGGTCGTGAATATGATTGCTCTCCTCACCCAGGAAATTGACCACTATCAGGAATGTATTGCAATCCACCTGATTCATGTCGCACACTTCCTGCACGGACTTGTCACCAAACCCTAATGAGATGCCAAAACGGCTCATCACCTGCAAGAGTGCATAATTCTCACAAATCAAATCACCCATCTTATCGGTGGGTTTATACATTCGCGTAGTATTGTTACACATAAATATCGTATTCATAAATTCACATTGCAAAATAAGAGAATCCTTTCCACACCCGCAATCACCATTTATAGGTATATTGTCTGAAACGTATCTGTCAGGCAAAGATAAGACAGGCACCGCGTATTTACCAGCCGAAAATACACAAAAATCCCTAAAGAAAAGAGAGAAAACGAGCCATCGTATCCAGAAAAAAAATACCTTTGTTACATAAACTTTAAAATTATCATATTATGTATACCATACAGACCAACGCTTCCGGCACACGCAGCATGGAAATTTCTGAAAAGCATCTGGAAACTATCGAAAAATATTCGCTCTTCCAACAGCTTATTGACAGCAACGGAATTGTGGACGAAACCGTACTCGACAAACTGAAACTGAACATCCGTTCGCTCATCGCGTCCATGGAAGAAAACAGCAAGGACTTGCTCGACCTGTGCATTGATGTGATTTATCACAACAACATGAAAGCGTTCGGTTTACACCAGCTCATCCTTCTTTATATCAAATGGGAAAGAGAAAAAGAAGAGAAAGAGGAACAAGAAGAAACGGAAGAAAACCACAATTAAAAAAACGCCTTGAAAGAATACAAGCTGACCGACTGGTTGCCTACTACCAAGAAAGAGGCTGAACTGAGGGGATGGAACGAACTTGACGTCATCATCTTCAGTGGAGATGCGTACGTGGACCATCCTTCTTTCGGTGCTGCCGTCATCGGACGAATGCTCGAAGCCAAAGGACTGAAAGTAGCCATCATCCCCCAGCCCAACTGGCGCGATGACCTGCGTGACTTCAAGAAACTGGGAAGACCAAGACTGTTCTTCGGCGTATCTGCCGGATGCATGGACAGCATGGTCAACAAATACACTGCCAACCGACGGCTGAGAAGCGAAGATGCCTATACACCCGATGGACGCCATGACATGCGCCCGGAATATCCCAGCATTGTCTATACGCAGATTCTGAAAAAACTGTACCCTGACGTACCGGTGGTTTTAGGCGGTATCGAAGCCTCTCTTCGACGCCTGACGCACTATGACTATTGGGAAGAGAAATTACGTCCTTCCATCTTGGTAGAATCAGGAGCCGACCTGCTTATTTACGGAATGGGAGAAAAACCCATTACGGAACTGAGCGAGCGCTTGCTTGAAGTGGAGGGAGAAGTTCATGCTGGAGACTTGCCACACGACATTCCACAAACAGCTTACTTGATTTCACAGAAAGAGGTAGCCGCTCTACCGGAAAATCCGAACGGGCAAGGCGACCTGACACTCTATTCGCATGAAGAATGCCTGAAGGAAAAGAAAAAGCAGGCACAGAACTTCCGACACATCGAGGAAGAATCCAACCGCTATGCGGCAGCTCGCATCCTTCAGCAGGTAGGAAAGCAGACGGTGGTAACCAACCCCCCTTATCCTCCCATGACGCAAGGAGAGCTGGACATGTCGTTCGACCTGCCTTACACCCGTCTTCCGCATCCTAAATACAAAAACAAGCGAATTCCGGCTTATGAAATGATCAAGTTCTCTGTCAACATCCACCGGGGATGCTTTGGCGGATGTGCTTTCTGTACCATCTCGGCCCATCAGGGAAAGTTCATTGTCAGCCGAAGCAAGGAAAGTATTCTCAAGGAAGTAAAAGCCATCGCTGAAATGCCCGACTTCAAAGGGTATCTGAGTGATTTGGGAGGCCCATCGGCCAATATGTACCAGATGGGAGGAAGAGACACGGCTCTTTGCCGTCGCTGCAAACGTCCGTCGTGCATCCACCCGAAAGTCTGCCCGAACCTGAATACCGACCACCAGCCGTTATTAGAGATATACCATGCGGTAGACAGCTTGCCAGGTATCAAGAAAAGCTTTATCGGTAGTGGAGTGCGTTACGACCTACTTCTGCACCAGAGCAAAGATGCAAAGACCAACCAGAGCACCAAGGAATATACTCGTGAACTGATTACACGCCACGTAAGCGGACGACTGAAAGTGGCTCCGGAACATACCAGCGACAAAGTGCTATACTTGATGCGTAAACCTCCGTTCGAACAGTTCTACGAGTTCAAGCGTATCTTTGACAAAATCAATAAGGAAGCAGGACTGAGACAACAGATTATCCCCTACTTCATCAGCAGTCACCCTGGCTGTACGGAAGAAGACATGGCCGAACTGGCAGTCATCACCAAGAAACTGGACTTCCACCTGGAGCAGGTACAGGACTTTACGCCTACCCCCATGACCGTCTCTACGGAAGCATGGTACACAGGCGTACATCCCTATACATTGGAACCGGTATTCTCGGCCAAGACCCCTCGCGAAAAACTGGCCCAGCGCATGTTCTTCTTCTGGTATAAGCCTGAGGAACGGAAGGCCATTATCAACGAATTACGTAAAATCGGTCGAAACGACCTTATCAACAAGCTATACGGGAAATCATGATTTTTCACAGTAAAATTCGTCCGTGTCAAGCATGACGCGGACGAATTTTACGTACTACAGCCGACAGACTTTTCTGAATGGTCCGGGTCAACACAATCAAGGTAACGGCCACCAGGATAAGGAATATTCCCCAGCCTTCCTGCATGGTAAACTCTTCCCCAAAAATCAAGGCACCGATACATACGGCCGTCACTGGTTCCATGGCTCCCAATACCGAAGTCATTGTTCCGCCAATATTCTGTACGGCCAAGACCAAAGTAATATTGGAAATGACAGTAGGCACCACCGCCAGCAAGAACAGATTACCGATTGAAACTGCATCCGGTACCGGCTGTATTCCTTGATTGGTTAATGCCTTTATAGCAAACAGCACCGTACTTACGATAAATACATAAAAAGCCAATTTCCGCCCGCTCATATCACGCAATCTTGATTTATTGACAGCTACAATGTAGCCCGCATAACATACAGCCGAAAGCAGGACAATAATCACTCCCGTCGCATCGGCTGACAGCTCATCTCCTTTCAACGAAAGTTCAGATACGCCATATATTGCCAGCAGAATAGCTACCCACGTTACCCAGGAAGCTTTCTCACGGAACAATACCAACATCAGCAAAGTTACAAACACGGGATAGGTAAAATGAAGTGTCGTGGCTACCCCGGCTCCCATAAACCCATATCCCCAGAACAGAAACATGGCTGAACCAGTATACAGCAGTCCCAACAAAAGAAACATCGGAATATCACGGCTCTCTATACGAAATGACTCCTTCTTTACTTTCATCATGCCCCCCAATGCAAAGGTGGCAAAGAGAAAACGATAAAAAAGAATCGAATCAAACATCATCCCTTTCTGCATCAAAGGCAGCGTGAACAAGGGTATCAAACCAAATGTTACCGAAGTGGCAATCCCATAGAAAAAACCTTTCAAACTATTCATATTTTCTGATTTTACGATAAAAACGCCGCAAAGGTACACAATTTGGCCGACATTCCTAAAAAGAAAAGAAGCGGCAGATACCTCATTATCGGGTTTCTGTCGCTTCCTCCATATAAAATCACTTGAACTTTTATCTTTCTCCTATCGGCTTGTAATCCACTTCCTCCAGTACATTCTTGTATGCCGGACGGATAATGCGACGACCTTCGAAGTTCAGTTCCTCAATACGGTGTGCCGTCCATCCCACAATACGGGCCATGGCAAACAGCGGCGTATAGATTTCATGCGGCAAGCCCATCAGTTCGTAGATAAAGCCTGAATAGAAATCCACATTCGAGCAAACCTGCTTCTTGGTTCCTTTCACTTTCTTGAAGCATTCAATGGCACGCTGTTCCAGGAGTTCAAGGAAGGCAAATTCTTTCTCACATCCCTTTTCTGCCACCAGTTCACCAGCCAGTTCCTTCAGCAATACGGCACGCGGATCGGAAATCGTGTACACCGCATGACCGATACCGTAAATCAATCCACTGCCATCGTAGGCTTCCTTGTTCAGCATGCGAGTCAGATAGGTATCGATTTCGTCTATATTCGTCCAGTCGGAAATCACCTCTTTCAAGTGATGGAACATCTTGACCACCTGAATGTTAGCACCTCCGTGTAAAGGACCTTTCAACGAACCGATTCCGGCTGCAATGCTGGAATAAGTATCCGTGCGAGTAGAACTGGTGACACGTACGGTAAATGTAGAGTTGTTACCACCTCCATGCTCTGCCTGAAGCACCAGCAGCAAGTCGAGCATACGCGCTTCCAGTGGAGTGTATTCTTTCTTAATCATGTAAAGGAAGTTCTCGGCCAGCGACAGATTCTCGTGCGGATGGCGGATGTGCAGCGAACGTCCGTGTATGCTGTGACGGTAGATGCTGTACGCATACGCAATGATGGTCGGGAACTTTGAAATCAGTTCGATGGACTGACGCATCAGGTTGTCGCGTGAAATATCATCCGGATTCGGATCGAACGTGTACATTTCGAGCACACTACGTGCCAGGATGTTCATGATGTTCTGCCCTTCCAGGTCGATAATGTTCATGGTCGTCTTCTTGTCCAGCGGCATGTTGTCATTGATGAGCTCCTTGAACGAAGCCAGTTGCTCGTTGTCCGGAAGTTCACCCGACAACAACAGGTAAGCCACTTCCTCAAAGCCGAAACGTTTCTCGCGCAGCAAGGCATGAGCAATGTCGTCCAAATCGTATCCGCGATAGAACAGTTTACCCGGAATAGCCTTCAATCCCTGGTCGGTACGTTCATAGCCCACCACATTACCAATCTTTGTCAGTCCTACGAGTACACCCGTCCCATCTTCGTTACGCAGTCCCCGCTTTACATTGTATTTCGTGAACAGTTCGTTGTCGATGCGGCATGCCTGCTTGGCACACTCGGAAAGTTTGTAAACTATATATTCTTTCTTCATAAACTTCTCTTTTTATCCATTAAAAACACTCCGACAAGAAAATCCTCCGACTATTACAGCAAAGAAATGATTTCCTGTCCAAATTCATTCGTGCCCAACGCGTGGCCATTCGGCATGAAACGTGCCAAATCATGAGTAGCCTCCCCTTTCGAGAAAGCTTTCTCCAAGGCTTTCACAATCAGTTCGGCAGCTTCTTTCCAGCCCATGTACTCCAGCATCATGACAGAAGAGAGCAGCAAGGAACACGGATTCACCACATTCTTTCCGGCAATGTTCGGTGCCGTGCCGTGAGTCGCTTCAAAGATGGCATGCCCACTCTTGTAATTAATATTGGCTCCCGGTGCGATACCGATACCACCCACCATAGCTGCCAGCTGGTCGGACACATAATCGCCGTTCAGGTTCAGCGTAGCAATAACAGAATATTCTTCCGGAATGAGCAGGGTATTTTGCAGGAAAGCATCTGCAATGCAATCCTTCACCACCACTTTTCTATCGTTGATGGCTTTGGCTACGGCAGCCTTGGCCGACTCTTCACCCAGCTCTTTCTTCAAGCGGTCATATTCGTTCATGGTGAAAGTCTGGTCCTTGAACTCAGTTTCAGCCACTTCGTATCCCCAGCGCTTGAAACCTCCTTCCGTAAACTTCATGATATTTCCCTTGTGCACCAGTGTTACTGACGGCAAGCCGTGTTGCAACGCGTATTCAATGGCTGCACGCACCAGTCGCTGGGTACCTTCCTTTGACACGGGTTTCACACCAAATGAAGAGGTTTCCGGGAAACGTACCTTGGTCACGCCCATCTCATCACGAAGGAAAGCATAGAATTTCTGTGCTTCCGGTGTACCTTGTTCCCATTCGATACCCGCATAAATGTCTTCCGTATTTTCGCGGAAAATGTGCATGTTCACCTTGTGCGGCTCTTTCACCGGAGAAACGACTCCTTTGAACCAGCGTACCGGACGCAGGCAGACATATAAATCGAGCGTCTGACGCAATGCCACGTTCAGCGAACGGATACCACCGCCCACCGGAGTGGTCAACGGACCTTTGATACCTACCAGATACTCCTTAAATGCTTCCAGCGTAGCCTCCGGCAACCACTCACCGGTCTGTTCAAAAGCCTTTCCACCGGCCAGCACCTCTTTCCATTCAATGCGACGCTTGCCTACGTAGGCCAGCTCTACTGCTGTATTGACAATTTTCTGACAAACCGGAGTGATTTCTGCTCCTACTCCATCCCCTTCAATAAAAGGAATCACTACGTGATCGGGAACCACCAGTTTCCCGTCCTGCATATACATCTTATTGCTCATTTCTCTCATTTTTTAAAGGTGTTCAAGGCTGAACCGGCCTTAAACCAGTTAATTTGCATTTCATTATAGGTATGAAGCACTTCGAATGTTTCTGTCGTACCGTCTTCGTGCGTCAATACGGCATGCAACGGTTTACCTGGAGCAAAGCGTTGCAATCCCAAGATAGAAATCCGGTCGTGTTCACGTACCTTGTCGTAATCGTTCTTGTCGGCAAAAGTCAGTGCCAGCATACCCTGTTTCTTCAAGTTTGTTTCATGAATACGGGCAAAACTCTTGGCCAGGATTACCCGCACGTTCAGAAAGCGCGGTTCCATGGCGGCATGTTCACGACTGGAACCCTCTCCGTAATTTTCTTCTGCCACTACGATAGAGCCCATGCCCTTTGCCTTGTACTGCTTGGCCACTGCCGAAACGGCTTCATATTCGCCAGTCAGCTGATTCCATACGCAGTTAGTCTTACCGTTGAATGCATTGACAGCCCCCATCAGCATATTATCGGAAATATTTTCCAGGTGTCCGCGGAAGCGCAACCACGGTCCGGCCATAGAGATGTGGTCGGTAGTACATTTTCCCTGCGTCTTAATCAACAGCGGAAGTTCCATGAAGTCTTCTCCGTTCCATGCAGCAAACGGTTCCAGTTTCTGCAAGCGCTGTGAGTCCGGCTGAATGGTCACTTCCACCTTTCCTCCGTCGGCCGAAGGAGCCACATAACCATTGTCATCTACTGTAAATCCTTTCTGTGGCAGTGTTTCCCCTGTCGGCGGATCAAGTCTGACCTCTTCTCCCTTCTCATTCTTCAGGGTATCCGTCAGCGGATTAAAGCACAGGTCGCCTGCAATGGCAAACGCCACAGCCATTTCCGGTGAAGCAATGAACGCATGTGTGTTCGGATTGCCATCGGCACGCTTGGCAAAGTTACGGTTGAATGAAGTCACGATAGAATTGGCCCGAAGCGGATCGTCGGTCACTCGCTTCCACTGTCCGATACAAGGACCGCAGGCATTGGTCATCACTACACCGCCGATGCTCTTCAAATCCTCAATCATGCCGTCGCGCTGAGCCGTGCAATATACCTGTTCCGAACCCGGATTGATAATCAGCGAAGCCTGCATCTTCAAACCTTTTGCCTTTACCTGACGGGCTACCGAAGCTGCACGACTCAAATCCTGATAAGAAGAGTTGGTACAAGAACCAATCAATCCCACTTCCATCTTCTGCGGGAACCCTTCCTTCTTCACACGGGCAGCAAATTCCGATACCGGACAAGCTGCATCAGGCGTAAACGGTCCGTTCACATACGGTTCCAGCGCAGAAAGATCGATTTCAATCAAACGGTCGTAATACTTTTCCGGCTGCTGTGCCACTTCCGCATCTGCCCGCAAATCGGCCGCATTTGCCTCAGCCAGTGCGGCAATATCCTCACGTCCGGTAGCGCAGAGGTAGCGCTTCATCTCCTCATCGTAAGGGAAAACGGAAGTCGTAGCTCCCACCTCAGCTCCCATGTTACAGATAGTAGCCTTGCCGGTAGCAGACAATGAGCAGGTTCCCTCTCCGAAATATTCAATAATGGCATTCGTTCCTCCCTTCACGGTAAGAATACCTGCCAGTTTCAAAATCACATCTTTTGGCGAAGCCCATCCGTTCAACGCACCGGTCAGCTTCACCCCAATCAGTTTCGGCATCTTCAATTCCCATTCCATGCCGGTCATCACGTCCACTGCGTCGGCACCGCCCACGCCAATGGCAATCATGCCCAATCCACCGGCATTCGGGGTGTGTGAGTCGGTTCCCACCATCATGCCGCCCGGAAACGCATAGTTCTCGAGTACAACCTGATGAATGATACCTGCTCCCGGTTTCCAGAAGCCGATGCCGTACTTCGAAGCCACACTTTTCAGAAAATCGTATACCTCTTTATTAGTAGTGCAAGCAGAAGGCAAATCCTCTTCCACTCCTTTATATGCTTGAATCAAATGGTCACAATGTACAGTAGCAGGAACAGCTGAAACGGATTTTCCCGCATTCATAAACTGCAACAGCGCCATCTGGGCCGTCGCATCCTGCATGGCTACGCGGTCCGGACGGAAGTCAACATACTCTTCTCCCCGACGGAAAGCAGCCACCGTGTTTTCGTCGTATAAATGTGCATACAATATTTTTTCAGCCAAAGTCATGGCACGCCCCAGTTTCTTACGGGCCTTTTCCACTTTTTCTGCATACGACGCATAGAACGTCTTCTGCATTTCCATGTCGTAAATCATCTGAACAATCTTTTATAACTTCGTGCGCAAATATATTGAAAATATCTCACAATATCACACTTATACCAAATAAAAAACAACAATCTGCCACAAAACCTCATTTCTTTATAACAGAGGGCTGTTTTTTACCGTATTCCGGAAAGCTTTTTGACACGTCATTATCCTTAAATTGAAAATCTCCTGCATATTCTTGCTACTTTCTTTGTTCGTTTTCTACGTTTTCCTACTGCAAACCCTATGTTTCCCGTCGCAGAAACGTAGGGTTCCCGAACGGAAAACATACGGTTCCGCGACGGGAAACATAAAAAAACTTGAAAAGTTTCCGAATAAACTCACTGAATTTAGAAAAAAGCAAATCCATCACATAAAAGCCAAATTATCTGCCTTTTCTGCCAGTAGAATCTCACGCATTTTATTCGTTTTCTTCGGGATTTTTTGTAAGTTTGGAAAAACTCTTATTCAACTATATTATGGAAACATATCTATTCTGGCTGGTCCCGGCGGCATCGCTGCTGGCATTGGCACTTGCCGGATACTTCTACCGGCAAATGAAGCAGGAAAGTGAAGGTACACCTACCATGGCACGCATTGCATCGTATGTCCGGAAAGGAGCCATGTCTTACCTGAAACAGCAATATAAAATAGTTACCCTTGTATTTATCGGACTGGCTGCCTTGTTTGCCATCATGGCCTATGGATTCAACTTGCAAAACCATTGGGTACCCGTGGCATTCCTCACAGGAGGTTTCTTCTCCGGTCTGTCGGGTTATTTAGGCATGAAAACCGCTACCTATGCTTCTGCACGTACGGCAAATGCTGCACGAACTTCACTAAACAAAGGATTGAAGGTGGCATTTCGCAGTGGAGCGGTTATGGGACTTGTGGTCGTAGGACTGGGATTGTTCGACATTTCTTTCTGGTACCTGCTGTTGGATTTCTGCATTCCGGAAGATGCACTGAATCCCACTGCCAAGTTATGCGTCATCACCACCACCATGCTGACTTTCGGAATGGGCGCCTCCACCCAGGCTTTGTTTGCCCGTGTAGGAGGAGGTATTTATACCAAGGCGGCCGATGTGGGAGCTGACCTGGTGGGAAAAGTAGAAGCGGGCATTCCGGAAGACGACCCACGTAACCCGGCTACGATTGCCGACAATGTAGGCGATAACGTAGGTGATGTGGCTGGAATGGGAGCTGACCTCTACGAGTCCTACTGCGGTTCGATTCTGGCTACCGCTGCCCTGGGAGCTGCCGCCTATATCGGCACGGGAGATACCGCCATGCAGTTTAAAGCCGTCATCGCCCCGATGCTGATTGCAGCCGTAGGTATCATCTTGTCCATCATCGGTATTTTTGCTGTTCGTACCAAAGAAAATGCGGGCATGAGAGAATTGCTCAAGGCTTTGTCTACGGGCACCAACCTCAGTGCGGGATTGATTGTCATCGCTACCTTTAGCATTCTTTGGGTACTGCAAATTGATAACTGGCTGTATATCTCACTGGCTGTAGTCATCGGACTGATTGTAGGCATCGTCATCGGACAATCTACTGAATTCTACACTTCCCAATCCTACAAGCCCACTCAAAAACTGGCGGAAAGTGGAAAGACAGGTCCGGCTACCGTCATCATTTCGGGCATCGGATTAGGAATGGTATCGACTACGATTCCGGTCATTGCAGTTGTAGCCGGCATCATCCTGTCCTACTGGCTGGCCTCTGGTTTCGATTTTACCAACATCAGCATGGGACTTTATGGCATCGGTATCGCTGCCGTGGGTATGCTGTCCACTTTGGGCATCACATTAGCCACGGATGCCTACGGGCCGATTGCCGACAATGCCGGCGGTAATGCGGAAATGAGTGGTTTGGGAGCTGAAGTCCGCAAACGCACGGATGCACTGGATTCACTGGGCAACACTACAGCCGCTACGGGTAAAGGTTTCGCCATCGGTTCTGCCGCTCTGACCGGACTGGCACTACTGGCTTCTTACATTGAAGAAATACGCATCGGACTGGAACGTATCGGTACCACCGTACTGGAACTTCCCAACGGACTGGAAGTAATGATTCAGGAAGCCGGATTCACGGACTTCATGATGTTCTACGATGTCACGCTTATGAATCCCAAGGTACTTTCGGGAATGTTTATCGGTAGCATGATGGCCTTCCTGTTCTGCGGACTGACCATGAATGCTGTAGGAAGAGCAGCTGCCCACATGGTAGAGGAAGTACGCCGGCAATTCCGTGAAATCAAAGGTATTCTGGAAGGAAAGACTGAACCTGACTACGCACGCTGTGTACAGATTTCCACCCTTGGAGCACAAAAAGAAATGGTATTCCCGTCGCTGCTGGCCATCATCGCCCCCATTGTGACAGGTCTGCTGTTTGGTGTGCCGGGTGTCATCGGCCTGCTGATAGGGGGACTTTCTTCAGGTTTCATTTTAGCGATTTTCATGGCTAATTCCGGAGGAGCCTGGGATAATGCCAAGAAGTACGTGGAAGAAGGAAACTTTGGCGGAAAGGGCAGTGAAGTACATCGGGCCACGGTAGTAGGCGATACGGTAGGTGACCCGTTTAAAGATACCTCCGGTCCCAGCCTGAACATCCTGATCAAACTGATGAGTATGGTAGCCATCGTCATGGCAGGCCTGACCGTTTCATGGAGCTTATTCTGATAAACTAGGATAAAAGCAAAATACCCCGAATCCGTAAGCTAATCAAGCTGCCAGATTCGGGGTATTTTCATATCATAACAAGAGGTATGATTTATTCAATACCTAAATATTGCTTCCAATACTTTTCACCTAAATCAAGAAGGACCAATCTATTAATTGTCACAGGTCTATCATCATTGATAAATCCAGTTTTATAACAAGTATAAGTTGCTCCTTCAGAATACCGCTCATAACTAATTTGATACCTGTAACATCCTATATTCCAAACTTCAAAAGCATTCCTATCATTATTATCTGCCATATAAATATAAGAAACGTCACCATTCTCATCAAATTCAGCTCCCCACATAGTAACAACATGACTTCTATATACAGGACCTACAGAAAGTCCAATGGCTTTTCTATTGCTTAATGCTTCTTTTACGGTCTTATTAAAAACTTCTTTACCCAGACCTCCTACATTTGTGCCCAAGCGTACACCTTCTGGAAACACATCCTTAAAATATCCCGCAGGATTTCGAGGAGTATCCATTGGTTGAGATGGAGGTATCACACCATGTATAAACCAATTCACTCCCTCATCTCCTTTTCCTGCTTCGTCAGCAAAAGAATCTATAAAGCATTGAAAGATATTGCTTTCCTGTTTTTTACCAGATGGATATGTATAGTCAGGACCGTGATATTTGTCACCATACAAAGCAATATAATCCTTATTTTGAGCAATCCACCAATGCAATAAACTAGAAGCTGCAGCGGCCCAACACATCATTCCATCAGGAATTCCCCCAGGTATTGCAGAAGGATTCTGTTTATTGCAGTCAAACCACCCATATTTTTCATTCCAAGGCAGGGCTACTGATGTATGAGTTTGTGGATAAGGTCGTATCCAGTCTTTTTCATCAGGAGGAGTAATTCCATAAACCCAAACCTTACGATTCGCCCACTGAATGTCCTCTTCTTTAAGAGACAAACGGATCGTTAATTGTTTACCTGCCTCAAAGTCTGATAATATTGTAGCATTAGATAATTTTTCAGGAGCTTTAAAAAAAGACTCCTTCCCTTTTGTTTTTATTTTTAATAAACCTTCTCCTTCTCGATATGGAACCACATCCTGTGGATATATAATGGCTTCCCAATCTCCATCTGCATTCTTTTGCGGAGTAATCCATTGAAACTTTTCTGTATTCAAAGAAGTTTCTCCTGTCAATAAATTTATCTTTCCATCTACTTTGCTTCTCACAAACACTTCTACATTTTCAGAAACATCCTGAAGATGTATTTTCAAACGGTGTAGAGCATGATTAAACTTCAATTCAGATTGATTATGGCCTTCTTCCAATACAGCTTGAGCAAATAGCAAATCAGAAGCTTCTTTTCCTGTTCCTGACTGTACAGAAGCCACCGAAAACGAAGAAGATTCAGGAGATATTCTTGAAGATTCGGGTAAAACGGGATAATGCGCCGATAAAGTCAAACGTCCTTTTCCAAATTCAGAACGCTTCAACCGAGGATACCATTTATCTCCTGCCAAAGTAAGTTCCCGATAAGAGATATTTCCTTCACATGCTATATAAAGCCCTATACAATCACCTTCACTGAAATTTCCAGCACCATCCTGAGACAAGTCTGCACGAGAGAGTGTTTTCGCAAAAGTTAAAGACAAATACTCATCACTTGATGGGATAAGGTCATCCTCCATTGAACAGGATGAAAACAGGAAAACCCATACCATCATACACATCCACCACACATTTTTTCGTAAATTCAATGTTTTAATATCCATAAAACTTTATTTGAAAATCTATATTTGGTTTATAAAAACGTCTACAAAAAAGTAATACTATTCTAAAACGGCTATCACCACAATAAAGTTCAAACAAATTCAATAACAAATACAAAAAAGTGAAAATAAAAAAAAAGGAGATTGCATCACATCGTTTTCCCAAAGAAACAAAAAAAGCCGTCTCACCTACAAAATGAAACGACCTTTCTTATTCTTAAATTATTTTCTATAGTTACAACTCGTCTTTTGCCAACACATGACAATGATGTGCCTCAAGCACTTTCAGACATTGCGACATGTCATTCGGCTTGATGACCACATGAGCCTGATCGGCCTGTGCAAAGGCATACATATACTCAATGAAAATCTGCTCTTCAGCCAGGTATTCCAATACCACAGCCAACGAACCGGGCACATTGGCACACGAAAGACAAACCACATCGGTCGACATCACGGCAAAGTTCTTTTCACGCAATACTTCCACCGCCTTGTCCACATCAGACACAATCAGTCGCAGAATACCGAAATCGGCTGTCTCAGCCATACTGAAAGCATGCATATTAATACCGTTTGCTCCCAAAGTATGCACTACATCATTGATTCTTCCGGTCTTATTTTCCAAGAAAACAGACAATTGCTTAATTATCATAGTTTTTTGTTTTAGTTATACCAATACTCGTTTATCTATCACACGCTTGGACTTCCCTTCGCTACGGGTAATGCTGTTCGGCTCTACCAGTTTCACGTCGGCGCTGATGGATAGTACACTCTTCAAGCGGTCGGACAGTGTTTTCTTCAGCTTCAGCATGGAACCAATATCGTCACTGAAGAAGTCACGACGCACTTCTACCTGCACTTCCAGTGTATCCAGGTTGTTCTTGCGGTCTACCACCAACATATATTGCGGCTCGAATTCCTTCATGCCCAAGATAACACTTTCTACCTGTGACGGGAAGACATTGATACCACGGATAATCAGCATGTCATCGCTTCGGCCCATAATCGGCGTCATACGTACACTGGTACGGCCACACGGACACGGATCAGCAATCAGCGAAGTCAGGTCCTTCGTACGGTAACGCAACAGCGGCATACCTTCTTTGGTCAATGTGGTAAACACCAGTTCTCCCTGTGTGCCGTACGGAAGGGATTCCAGGGTAACCGGATCGATAATTTCCGGATAGAAATGGTCTTCGTTGATGTGAGAGCCAAACTGTTCCTGACACTCGTAAGATACACCCGGACCCATAATCTCACTTAGCCCATAAATATTGTATCCCTTCAATCCCAAACGGTTCTGTATTTCCTGACGCATGTTTTCCGTCCAGGGCTCTGCTCCAAACGCACCGATGCGCAGTCCTAATTCCTCTTTACGGATACCCATCTTTTCTACCACCTCTGCCAGATACAAGGCATACGAAGGGGTACAGGCAATACCCGTGATGTGCAAATCACGAATCAAACGTACATGCTTTTCCGTATTTCCTGTAGAAGCCGGAATTACGGTAGCTCCTAAATTCTCTACTCCATAATGTGCGCCCAATCCTCCGGTAAACAATCCATAGCCATAGCTTACGGAGAAAGTATCGTCACGGGTCACTCCGTATGCCGACAGACAGCGTGACATCACTTCCGACCAGATGGACAAGTCACGACGTGTATAGCCCACAATCGTCGGATTACCCGTTGTACCAGAAGAAGCATGTACACGCACCACCTCTGAAGGAGGAGCCGCCATCAGTCCGTAAGGATAATTGTCACGTAAATCCTGTTTGGTAGTAAAAGGCAGTTTGGTAATATCGTCTATGCTCCGGATATCATCTGGAGTCAGGTCCATTTCCTGCATTTTATGACGATAGAAAGGTACATTATGGTACACATACTGCACCAGTTTGCATAAGCGTTTTCCTTGCAGCTCGCGCATCTGTTCACGCGGCATACACTCTTTGTTCGGATTCCAAATCATAGCTGTGTTTTTCTTTATTTCAGTAGTAGTTTTGTGATTTCTTATTTCCGCGGATGGTCGGCCTGGAATGCTTTCATACGTTCCTCCAGCACCGGATAAAGTTCTTCACGCATGCGCGACGTACAGGCTCTCACTCCTTGCTGTTCGCTTCCGGTGGTAGACAAGGAAATACTGCTCACCCCATACATCATCAATTCACGCAGCAATTCGCCTCCTGTCAGTCCGGGGTATCCCAAGGTAAAGAAGAAGCCATCGCCCACCTGCTGAGTGACATCCTTATCATACACAATCGAAAAACCATGGTCGGTGAAAATCTGCTTCATCCGGCATGCCCGACGTTCATACTCGCGTACATCCTCTACAAAGTTTATTTCTCCTGAAATGGATTTCTCCAACATTTCGGCCATGGCATACTGGGTAGTAGCCGTGCAACCGGAGGTAATCATATACATGATAGAAGCGATGAAAGTCGGCCCGAATACGCCAGAGTCTTCATAACGGGCTGCCAGTGCCGGATACTGTGTATCAAACAATTTATCGGACACGCAGGCTAAAGCTATACGCTGACCGGCATAGCTGAAAATCTTGGATGCCGACAACATCAGAATATAATTATCGGTATAACGTGCGACCGTAGGTACAAAAGGCGGCTGATAAGGACGGCCGAACGCATGACGGAAGTCCATGCAGAAATAAGCCTGGTCTTCCAGCACAATCACATCGTACTGCGTAGCCAATTCTCCAATAATCTTCAACTCACTTTCTTCCAGACAAATCCATGCCGGATTATTAGGGTTAGAATATACCACAGCTGCAATATCTCCCTTCGACAGGAAACTTTCCAGTTTGGCACGCAGCGGTTCGCCACGGAAATCATGAATGTCGAACAACTCCCACTCAATACCCAAAATGCGCAACTGAGATTTTTGTATCGGGAAACCCGGATCAATGAACAAAACCTTGTTCTTTCCCGGAATTCGCTGGGTACAAGCGATAAAAGCACCGAAAGAAGCTGCCACAGAACCGGTAGTGGGCAGACATGCCCGTGGAGAAATATCAATATCGATAAAGGCTTTCACGAAACGTGAAGCAGCCTGCTTCAGTTCTGCCACTCCGGCAGCTGCCGGATATTGTGAACCGACTCCTCTATCGAGAGCTTTCTTCTCTGCCTCAATACCTATTTTATTGGCCGGAAGACCGGGAGACCCCTGGTCCATCCGGATAAAAGGAATACCTGTCAGTTCTTCCAGGCGGGAAGCTACCAGCAACACATCCCCTATGGTGGCATTGGCCAAGTCGGCCACTTTCATTTCCTTCGCTACGGAATTTACCAGCTCTTCACTAAACACGCGACTCATAGGCTCTCAGAATTTCAACTGTTTGACATATTCATGACCTATATCGAAGGCACGATAGTTCATCTGCACCACTTCTTCACCTTTTGACGCAAAAATACGGCCTACACTTTCGAGCAAAACTTCTGCATCCAGGATTTTCAGGAAAGGAGCTGCAGCCCCTAACAAAATGACATTAGCCGATTTAGGCATGTGATTTTCTTTCGCCAGATTTTCCACATCCAGCACGACCACATGAGGCTGTGACTTCAATTCCTGCATCAGCTTTTCTTCGTCCGGATAGTTCGGAATGTTTTTAAAAGGAGCAGCCGAAGTAATAATCCATCCGTCTTTCGACAGATACGGCAGGTAGCGTAAAGCTTCCATCGGCTCCAGTGAGATAATCATATCCGCCGTTCCCAAGGCAATCAGGTCGGAAGCAATCGGGGCATCCGACAAGCGAAGGTTAGACTGCACATCCCCTCCGCGCTGACTCATTCCATGTACTTCGGCTTGTTTCAAGTTCAACCCTAAATGAAGGGCAGCCTCTCCGATAATCGTAGCGATGGACAAGATTCCCTGTCCGCCAACTCCTGAAAGTATAATATCTGTTTTCATTGTTTCTGTGCTTTTTGCTGTTTCAGTTTCCGGTTCAAAGTCTGCATGCATTCCCTACGCGGAATGATGACAGATACACCGTTGTATTCTATTTCCTCACGAATGACACGGGTAATTTCTTCCATGTTCTTAGGAAGCGGAACAACTACCCGCACGTGTTCCGGTTCTACTCCCAAACCTAAACAAATGGCTTCAAACTTATTGGTCCCAGCTGAATCCTGGCCACCAGTCATAGCGGTAGTCAGGTTATCGGAAATAACTACCGTGATATTGGACTTGTCATTTACGGCATCCAGCAGACCGGTCATTCCGGAGTGAGTAAATGTGGAGTCTCCAATCACTGCAATAGACGGGAACAAGCCTACATCTGCCGCCCCTTTGGCCATGGTAATGGAAGCTCCCATATCCACGCAACTGCTCAACGTACGGAACGGAGGAAGTGCACCCAATGTATAACAACCGATGTCTCCGAAAATCTTGGCATCCGGATATTCGGCAGCGACTTTATTCAGTGCATCGTACACATCACGGTGTCCGCATCCTTTACACAAGGCAGGAGGACGAGGAACTACATTCTGAGCGGCAGCATAAACCGGTTCACAAGAAAGTCCCAAAGCCTGACGCACATTATCCGGTGTCAGTTCTCCCGTACGGGGCAACTCACCACTTAAACGGCCTTTTACCACATATTTAGAAGGAAGAATGCCTTTCAGCTGTTCCTCTACAAAAGGCTGTCCGTCTTCCACTACCAAAATCTCTTTACAAGAGTCAGCCAGACGAGTCAAGGCTTCCACCGGTAAAGGATACTGTGAAATCTTCAGCAAAGGATACGGACATCCCTCCGGATAGGTTTCCATCACGTAATTGTAGCCAATTCCACAAGCCACGATTCCTTTCTCAGCTATACCTTCCTGGCCTGCCAACCGATTAAATGCAGACCGTTCAGCCTCATCGCGCAACTTTTCCTGAGTAGCGATGGCTTCCACATACCGGCGGCGGGCGTTGCCGGGCAAGAGTACCCAATCAGAAGGAACCGACGGACGCCCCGTGCAAGTCACTTCCTTTCCTGACTCCTGCACTTCGACTGCCGCACGAGAGTGTGCCATGCGGGTAGTAATGCGCATCAGTACCGGCGTACGCATTTGTTCCGAAAGGTCGTATGCATACGACATCATGTCGTAAGCTTCCTGCTGGGAAGACGGTTCCAGAATCGGAATCAGGGCAAACTTGCCGTAAAAACGGGAATCCTGCTCATTCTGCGAAGAGTGCATGGACGGGTCATCGGCAGCCAGTACCACTACCCCTCCGTTCACGCCCGTAATGGCCGAATTGACAAACGCATCGGCACACACGTTCATTCCCACGTGTTTCATGCAGACCAAGGCGCGTTTCCCTACATAAGAAACACCCAATGCAGCTTCCATGGCTGTTTTTTCATTGGTACACCAGCTACTGTGCAAACCGCGTTCTTTTGCTATCGGAGAGTTTTGAATATATTCCGTAATTTCAGTAGAGGGAGTTCCCGGGTAAGCATACACTCCCGAAATCCCCGCGTGAATGGCTCCCAGCGCGATGGCCTGGTCACCCAACAATAAGCGTTTATTTTTCATATAATATAGAAATTAATTCAGTGTAAAAGAGTCGGCATCGTTTAATACCGGGAATTTTTTCCGGAACGACTGCAATTCCTCCATATCAATCATGACTTCAGAAAAGCCTTCTTCCCCATCCGTACAAGCAGAAAGTGTTCTACCATACGGGTCTATGCCCGCTGTTCCTCCGCTATATTCGCAATAAGGATCTTTTCCTACCCGGTTTACCCCCAGTACATAGCACTGGTTCTCGATAGCACGGGCACGCAACAAAGCTTTCCAGGCTTCTACTCTGGGCGAAGGCCAGCTAGCTACATAAACCGCCACATCGTAATCGCCCCGGTTGCGTGACCATACCGGGAAACGCAGGTCATAGCAGACCTCCAGCAGGAAACGCACGCCACGGAAGTTCACAACCACCCGTTCCTGGCCGGCCGTATAATGCTTGTCTTCCCCTCCATACGTAAACAGATGCTTTTTATTGTACCACTGCACGTTTCCGTCAGGATGCACAAAGTAGAAGCGGTTATAGAACTTTCCGTTTTCCTCGACCGAAACACTTCCGGCAATGGCACAATTACGTTCGGCAGCTTTTTGCTTCATCCACTGAAGGGTAGCACTATCAGATGATTCGGCAATACCTTCCGGCGAAGTACAAAATCCGGTAGAAAACATTTCCGGAAGAACAAACAAGTCTGTATCTTGTGCGTGGGCACTGATGAGTTTATCCATGTAAGCCACATTGGCTACAGGATCGGCCCAACAAATATCTGTCTGTAGTAAAATAACTTTCATGCTTTTCATTCATTAGAAACGCCCAAAGGTAACAAATTAATCATAGAAACCAAAAATTAGCATCAAAATACTTTAAAGACACACGTAATTGTATATTTCTGCAAACGCTTATACAAAAATACCTCGACACGTTGCTGTCAAGGTCTCGACTCGAACGTGACGAGACATCCGCACGAACGTGTCAAGACCTCGTCACGTACGTGTCGAGGTAAAAACGTCAAAGCCACGATGATAAAACCCTAGCCTGCTACCTGTTTTTCACGCAAGAGTCGTGGCTTTTTATCCTAAAAGAACCTTATAAATAGGGATTATTTGCAAAATGTTTCTTATTTTTGTGCCCAGAATGAGTTAATATACTAACAAATGAACGTATTAGAATTAAGCGAACAGGAAATAATCAGACGCAACAGCCTGAATGAGTTGAGAGCAATGGGGATTGAACCATACCCTGCTGCCGAGTATGTAACCAACGCTTTTTCGACTGACATAAAAGCCGAATTCAAAGATGATGCTGAACCTCGCAAAGTATCCGTTGCAGGACGTATCATGTCTCGTCGTGTAATGGGGAAAGCGTCTTTCATTGAATTACAGGATTCTAAAGGCCGTATACAAGTATATATAACCCGCGATGATATTTGTCCGGATGAAAACAAAGATTTATATAATGTAGTTTTCAAACGCTTGCTGGATTTGGGCGATTTCGTAGGAATCGAAGGTTTTGTATTCCGTACTCAGATGGGCGAAATCTCTATCCATGCACAGAAACTGACTGTATTGTCGAAATCAATCCGTCCGCTCCCGATTGTAAAATACAAAGATGGAGTGGCTTACGATAAGTTTGAAGACCCTGAACTCCGTTACCGTCAGCGCTATGTAGACTTGGTAGTAAACGACGGAGTAAAAGAAATCTTCCTGAAACGGAACAAGGTCTACAACTCTATGAGAGAGTATTTCAACTCGAAAGGATATATCGAAGTAGAAACTCCGATTCTTCAGTCTATTGCCGGAGGTGCTGCGGCACGTCCGTTTATCACTCACCACAATGCGTTAGATATTCCATTGTACATGCGTATTGCCAGTGAGTTGTACCTGAAGAGACTGATTGTAGGTGGTTTCGAAGGTGTGTATGAAATCGGTAAGAACTTCCGTAACGAAGGTATGGACCGCACACACAATCCGGAATTTACCTGTATGGAAATCTACGTAGCTTACAAGGATTACAACTGGATGATGAAGTTTACAGAAAACATGATTGAAAAAATCTGTCTGGATGTAAACGGTACTACAGAAGTTCAGGTAGGCGACAACGTAATCAACTTCAAAGCTCCGTTCAAACGTGTAACCATGCTGGATTCTATCAAGGAATTCACCGGCTATGACCTGACAGGCATGAACGAAGAGCAGATTCGTGAAGTTTGCAAGAAGCTCAACATGGAAATTGATGACACCATGGGTAAGGGTAAGCTGATTGACGAAATCTTCGGCGAATTCTGCGAAGGCAACTACATTCAGCCGACTTTCATCACTGACTATCCTATCGAAATGTCTCCGCTGACAAAGAAACACCGCAGCAATCCAGATTTGACAGAGCGCTTTGAGCTGATGGTGAACGGTAAAGAGTTGTGTAACGCATACTCTGAATTGAACGACCCGATTGACCAGCTGGAACGCTTCGAAGAACAGATGAGACTGAGCGAAAAGGGAGACGACGAAGCAATGATTATCGACAAGGACTTCGTTCGCGCATTGGAATACGGTATGCCTCCTACTTCAGGTATGGGTATCGGTATGGACCGTCTGGTAATGCTGATGACTGGTCAGAGCACTATTCAGGAAGTGTTGTTCTTCCCACAGATGCGTCCGGAAAAAGTAATCCCGAAAGATACGCCTGCTAAATTCATGGAATTAGGAATCGCAGAAGACTGGGTTCCGGTAATTCAGAAAGCCGGATACAACCTCGTGACTGACATGAAGGACGTGAATCCGCAGAAACTTCATCAGGACATTTGTGGCATCAACAAGAAATACAAACTGGAACTTGCCAACCCCACAGTAGACGAAGTAGCTGGCTGGATAGAAAAGATTAAATAAATGAATGAAAGTGTATGAAGGACAAAGCACATGTTTTGTCCTTCATATCTGTTTTTCATTAAATATAAGAGTATGAAATTACCCGGGAAAATAGCGATTATGGGGGGAGGCAGCTGGGCCACTGCTATAGCTAAAATCATTTTAACCCAGGCTGAATCCATAAACTGGTACATGCGCCGTGACGACCGAATTGAAGAATTCAAGCGTCTGGGTCACAATCCAGCCTATCTGACAAGTGTGCGTTTCGACATGAAATGCATCAACTTTTCATCAGACATCAACAAGGTAGTGAGAGAGTCGGATACCCTGATTTTTGTCACACCTTCACCGTATCTGAAAAGTCACCTCAAAAAGCTAAAAACCAAGCTGAAGGATAAATTCATCGTTACTGCCATCAAGGGTATCGTACCCGACGAAAACCTGATCGTATCCGATTATTTCCACAAGATTTATGACGTCCCTGAAAACAATATAGCTGTACTGGCAGGGCCTTGTCATGCGGAAGAAGTGGCATTGGAACGGCTTTCTTATCTCACCGTGGGATGCAAGGACATTGAAAAAGCCAAGATGTTTGCACGGCAACTGGCCGGTCACTACATCAAGACTTCGGTCAATACGGACGTAGCCGGCATTGAATATGCTTCTGTACTGAAGAATGTATATGCCATTGCAGCCGGAATCTGTAGTGGTCTGAAATATGGAGACAACTTCCAGGCCGTACTGGTATCCAACGCCTTACAGGAAATGAACCGGTTCTTAGATACCGTACATCCCGTAAACCGCTGTACAAACGACTCGGCCTATCTGGGCGATCTTCTCGTGACTTCTTATTCCAATTTCAGCCGTAACCGTGTGTTCGGTACCATGATTGGTAAGGGATATTCCGTAAAAAGTGCCCAGATTGAAATGGAAATGATTGCCGAAGGATATTATGGCACCAAATGTATCAAGGAGTTGAACAAGCACCTGCATGTCAATATGCCCATTGTAGATGCCGTCTATAATATTCTTTACGAACGCATATCACCAATGATAGAAATCAAATTATTAACTGACTCATTTAGATAAAATCAGAAAACAGTTATGGAAAACATTAGACTGAACATCGAAAAGACTTTAGACTTTATATCTAAGGAAAAATTGGCTTCTTATGAACCAAAGGTAAAAGCTTGTATGGAAACGCTGGAAAAAGGCACAGGCTTAGGAAACGACTTCTTGGGTTGGTTGCATTTACCTTCTTCCATCACAAAGGAACACCTGAATGACCTGAAAGCTACTGCACAGACACTTCGCGAAAACTGCGACGTAGTAATCGTAGCTGGTATCGGCGGAAGTTACCTGGGCGCACGCGCAGTCATCGAAGCCATGTCAAACAGCTTTGCTTGGTTGCAGGAGAAAAAAACCGGACAGCCTACTATTATTTTTGCCGGACACAACATCAGCGAAGACTACCTGTTCGAACTGACTGAATTCCTGAAAGACAAAAAATTCGGTGTAATCAACATATCTAAATCTGGAACAACTACTGAAACCGCTCTTGCTTTCCGTCTGCTGAAAAAGCAGTGCGAAGACCAGAGAGGTAAGGAAATGGCTCGCAAGGTTATCGTAGCTGTTACAGATGCCAAGAAAGGTGCAGCCCGTACAACAGCCGACAAGGAAGGTTACAAATCATTCATCATTCCTGACAATGTAGGCGGACGTTTCTCTGTATTAACTCCGGTAGGCTTGCTTCCTATTGCAGTAGCTGGAATCGACATTGACCAGCTGGTTGCCGGTGCTTGCGAAATGGAAAAAGTTTGTGCCAACGAAAACATGTACGAAAACCCGGCTGCTTTATATGCTGCTACTCGTAACGAACTATATCAGAGCGGAAAGAAAATTGAAATCTTAGTAAACTTCCAGCCGAAACTTCACTACTTCATGGAATGGTGGAAACAGCTGTACGGAGAATCTGAAGGTAAGGACCTGAAAGGTATCTATCCGAGCTCTGTAGACTTCTCTACTGACCTGCACTCTATGGGACAGTGGATTCAGCAGGGTGAACGCAGCATCTTTGAAACTGTGGTTTCTGTAGAAACTCCAAGCCACGAACTTCACTTCCCGAGCGATGAAGAAAATCTGGACGGTCTGAACTTCCTGGCAGGCAAACGCATCGATGAAGTAAACAAGATGGCCGAACTCGGTACACAGCTTGCACACGTAGACGGTGGAGTTCCTAACCTGCGTGTAAGCGTTCCTTCATTGAACGAATACTACTTGGGACAGCTTATCTATTTCTTCGAAAAGGCATGCGGAATCAGCGGATACCTGCTCGAAGTAAATCCGTTCAACCAGCCGGGCGTAGAAGCTTACAAGAAAAATATGTTTGCTCTTCTGAACAAGCCTGGATACGAAAAAGAATCTGAAGCAATTCAGGCTCGTCTGAAAAAATAAATAAACGAGAGTCTATCACTCCGTTTTTAATTGACAGGCACGAATTACATGAAAAGCACTCTTTCTTCTACAAGGAAAGTGCATTCATGTAATGCGTGCCTGAATATTATAAACCATATCATCATGTTCCAACAAGAAATCAACCAATATCTTACCACCCATCATTATACACGCATTGACTTAAAAGCCGTATTGTTCGATATGGACGGAGTATTGTTCGACTCCATGAAGAATCATGCCAGCGCCTGGCATGAGGCAATGAAGCAATACGGAATGAGCCTGAGCAGAGAAGAAGCCTACCTTCACGAAGGACGTACCGGTGCGGCAACCATCAACATCGTCAGCCAGCGAGAAAGAGGCTATGAAGCCGATGAGGAAGAAATCAAACGAATCTACCAGACCAAGAGCGATATATTCAATCAGTTACCTAAAGCCGAGCCTATGCCCGGTGCATTCGAAGTCCTGAAAAAGATAAAAGCTGCCGGACTGACTCCGATGGTTGTAACCGGTTCCGGACAACTCTCCTTATTGGACAAGTTGAACCACTACTTTCCGAACATCTTCCAGCGAGAACTGATGGTAACCGCTTTTGATGTAAAATACGGAAAGCCCAATCCAGAACCTTACCTGATGGCTTTACAAAAGGCCGGCATACAAGCCAACGAGGCATTAGTCATAGAGAATGCACCGTTAGGAGTCAGAGCTGGAGTGGCTGCCGGTATCTTCACTATTGCACTGAACACTGGCCCGCTTCCAGACGACGTACTTCTGCAAGAAGGTGCCAACATCTTGTTTCCGTCCATGTCTGCGTTTAATGAGAATTGGGAAACTTGCCGCCAAAGTTTACAAGAAGTATCTCTATAAAGAAAAATCCACGGAAAACTAAAACTAACATTCCAGTTTCCCGTGGATTTTTTATGCCAAATAAATTACTTATTCCAAAGCAAACAGCTTGCTTCTTGACAACAGAGAAGAACCTATAACATTTGCTTTTTCTTTCAGCTCAGACAACACAATATCCGAGTCTTTATACATCAAATTCAACGTATACTTACGAACTGCAGAAATAACCGGTGGCAACAAATACTCTCCCACCTTCGAGAATTCTCCTCCGATAATTACCTGTTCCGGATTAAACACATTAATCAGGTCACCAATGTGACGTCCCAGCTTCGCACCAATCTCTTCTACCAGCTCAATGGCCAGTACATCTTCACGGCGAACTGCAGAAATAATATCAGCCAATGTAATCTCGTCGATTGTCTTTTCTTTCAGCAATACAGAGTTCTCCCCCTGACGCAGACGCGCAATAAACTTACGGTACAAAGCTGAGCATGATACTTCAGTTTCAATACAGCCTTTCTTTCCACAATAACAAATCTGCTGGTTATCATATCCGTAATTATGTCCAAACTCACCAGCAAAACCAGACATCCCCGAATACAACTTTCCGTCAATAATAATAGCAAGTCCCAACCCCCAGTTTACATTTACATAAATCAGGTTCTTCGGACATTTCTCTGAACGCATAATGTATTCTCCGTATGCCATTGCCCGGCTATCATTATCAATACACACATTAATACCCAATCTTTCTGAAAACATCTCTGCCAAAGGTTTTTCACCAAAAGTCAGATGCGTATAACTACAACCCGTTTCCGGATTTACCCGCCCGGTCATACCAAGACAGATATTCAGAATCTTTGATTTATCACATGGAAGTTCATCGATAAATGTTTCTATTTCCTGACAGATATGTTCTAAACATTCCGGTGTATTTTCCAACTTAAACGGAATCTCCATTTTAGTCTGAAGCACATCCCCCTTAAAGTTGATTGCCCCCAGGCTTAACGACTGTACCGCCATCGCTACCCCGATAAAATAGGCAGAATCCGCATTCAGTCCATACAAACTTGGATGACGACCTCCACTGGTTTCCAGTTTTCCACAATCGTTCACATATCCCTCCTTACACATTTCATCCACAAACTTTGTCACGGTAGGCACACTTAGTCCCATCGATTTAGACAAATCTGTGATTGTAGTGCTTCCTGCATAAATCAGGTGCGTAATGATACGCTGCTTTACCAATGCACTTTTTACGCCTTTCTGTATATTCTTCAATAGAGTCTGACCCATATTTGTTATTTTTTATAGAAACATTTACAAATGTAGAATTTTTCTTTAAAAACTCATGCATAAAAAAACTATTTTTTTATTTGCCTTTCTGAGTAAGCTTTGATATATTTGCATGGAGTAAGAAAATTCTTATCAAAGAAACAAGTTAATTTAATTTCAATATTCAAAATTCTAACCACCATGAGATTAATCATTGAACCCGATTACAGTTCTCTGTCCAACTGGGCAGCAAACTATGTTGCAAAAAAAATCAACGCAGCTAATCCTACCAAAGAAAAACCGTTTGTATTAGGACTTCCCACAGGTTCATCTCCTCTGGGTATGTATAAGGCCCTGATTGAATTAAACAAGAAGGGAGTGGTATCATTCAAGAATGTAGTGACTTTCAATATGGACGAATACGTAGGCTTGCCGGAATCTCATCCTGAAAGCTACCATTCATTCATGTTCAATAACTTCTTTAATCATATTGATATCTGCAAGGAAAACATTCACATCCTGAACGGTAACGCAGCCGACCTGGAAGCAGAATGTGCCAACTATGAAAAAGAAATTGAAAAGTTCGGCGGCATCGACTTGTTCTTAGGAGGTATCGGTCCTGACGGTCACATTGCTTTCAACGAACCGGGCTCTTCACTGACTTCACGCACACGTGTGAAAACACTGACTACTGATACCATCATTGCCAATTCACGCTTCTTCGACAATGATGTGAACAAAGTGCCTAAGACAGCATTGACCGTAGGTGTTGGTACTGTACTTTCTGCTAAAGAAGTGCTGATTATCTGCAACGGACACAACAAGGCACGTGCGTTGCAGCATGCAGTAGAAGGCGGTATCACACAGATGTGGACTATCAGCGCATTGCAGATGCACCAGCACGGTATCATCGTATGTGATGAAGCTGCTACTGACGAGCTGAAAGTCGGTACCTACAAGTACTTCAAAGATATTGAAAAGAACAACCTCTAATTCGCTGAATCATGAGAACCAATCTTAGCTCTCAAATTTCACTGAATCGCGTTTCCCCACGTTACTATCGTCCGGGAAACGCAGTAGAACGTTCTGTCCTGACGCGACTGGAAAAAATCCCGACCAACATCTTCGAAACCAGCGAAGAAGGTGTAACTCAAATTGCCAATGAAATCGTTGCAAAAATACAGGACAGACAGCGTGAAGGAAAATTCTGTACAATTGCGATAGGTACAGGTACTTCCCTGCGTCCGCTATTCACTGAACTGATTCGCAAGCACAAGGACGAAGGCGTAAGTTTCCGCAACGTGGTATTCTTCAATTTATATGAATATTATCCGTTGACTGAAGGAGCTGGAAGCAGTTTCAGCCACCTGAACAAGCTTTTCCTTTCGCAGATAGATATTGACCGCCAGAATATTTTTACAATGGATGGTAGTATCCCTCAGGAAGCCATCGTTGAACACTGCCGTTTGTACGAACAGCGTATACAGACCTTCGGAGGTCTTGATATGGTCATCATGGGAATCGGCCGTGAAGGAAACATCGGTATGAACGAGCCCGGTTCACACGCCAGTTCTACTACCCGCTTGATTTTGATTGATGCAACTTCTCTTTCTGAAGCCGCACACAACATTGGTGTAGACAATCTTCCCCCCTGCTCCATTACTATGGGTATCCATACCATTATGGAAGCCAGAAAAGTTTATATGCTGGCTTGGGGTGAAGACAAAGCTGACATCATCCGAAGTGCTGTGGAAGACAAGGTAAGTGATACATTGCCGGCATCTTACTTACAGCTTCATGCCAATGCTTCTGTTTGTGTAGATCTGGCCGCAGCAGCCCACCTGACTCGTATTCAACGTCCATGGCTGGTAACCAGTTGCGAATGGAACGACAAATTGGTAAGAAGTGCCATTGTATGGTTGTGTACTACCCTTAACAAGCCTATCCTAAAACTGACCAACAAGGACTACAATGAAAACGGCTTGAGCGAACTGCTGGCTCTTTACGGCTCAGCCTACAATGCCAACATCAAGGTATTCAACGACTTGCAGCACACCATTACCGGATGGCCGGGCGGCAAACCAAATGCCGATGATACCTATCGCCCGGAACGTGCCAAGCCGTTCCCGAAACGCGTAGTGGTATTCTCTCCGCATCCGGATGACGATGTAATCTCTATGGGAGGTACATTGCGCCGCCTCGTACAGCAGGGACATGAAGTACACGTTGCTTACGAAACTTCCGGAAACATTGCCGTAGGCGATGAAGAAGTAGTACGCTTCATGCATTTCATCAACGGATTTAACCAGTTGTTTGAAAATAGCGAAGATAAGGTCATCTGCGACAAATATGCTGAAATCAAACAGTTCTTCTCTGCCAAGAAAGAAGGTGACATGGATACACGCGACATCCTGACCATCAAAGGTCTGATTCGTCGTGGTGAAGCTCGTACCGCTTGTACGTTCAACCGTATTCCGCTCAACCGCTGCCACTTCCTTGACCTTCCGTTCTATGAAACCGGAAAGATTGAAAAGAACCCGATTAGCGAAGCCGACGTAGAAATCGTACTCAACCTGCTCCGTGAAGTGAAACCTCATCAGATTTACGTAGCCGGTGACCTGGCCGACCCGCACGGTACTCACCGCGTATGTACGGACGCTGTTTTTGCCGCTATTGATGAAGAAAAGAATGCCGGTGCAGAATGGCTGAACGACTGCCGCATCTGGATGTACCGTGGCGCATGGGCAGAATGGGAAATCGAAAACATCGAAATGGCCGTACCGTTGAGTCCGGAAGAACTCCGTGCAAAACGTAATTCTATTCTGAAACATCAGTCTCAGATGGAAAGTGCACCATTCTTAGGTAACGACGAGCGTCTGTTCTGGCAAAGAAGCGAAGACCGTAACCGCGGAACTGCTTCACTTTATGACCAGTTAGGTCTGGCTTGCTATGAAGCTATGGAAGCATTTGTAGAATATAAACCTATCTAAGTGCATATTACATTTTAAGTCAAAAAGACACAGAAACGCAGAAGTTCACCCTATGGGAAGAACTTCTCGTTTCCGTGCCTTTTTTATTTCCGTATTTACCAAATCTTTTTATATATACATGAAAAAACTATTTATACCCGCATTTGCATTTTGGCTCAGCTGCCTCTTCCCGTCGTGTACCTCGACTTCTCCCAACCATTTTCTGAAAGAAGCCGACTATCGCAACAAAGTGGAAGCTGATTTCGGACAGAAGAAGGAGATTCTCAACCAGGGAAATCTTTTTGACATCTTCAATGAAGACATGTCGCTGGAGGAACGGGAAGCCATGATGTTCCTGTATGCCTACATGACTCCGGGCGATATTTCCGACTATTCCGGAAAGTTTTACCTGAAAAATGTACGCCTGGCACTTCAAAACCAAAAAGAAACTTCATGGGGAGCCGGAATTCCCGACATGATATTCCGCCACTTTGTACTCCCTGTCAGAGTGAACAACGAAAATCTGGACAATGCACGCGAAGTGTTCCGCCAGGAACTGATGCCGCGTGTGGAAAAACTGTCCATGTACGATGCCGTGCTGGAAGTAAACCACTGGTGCCATGAAAAAGTAATCTATACCCCGACCGACATTCGTACCAGTGCCCCGATGGCTACTGTGAAAACAGCTTACGGACGTTGCGGTGAAGAATCGACCTTCCTGGTAGCCGCTCTCCGCGCCGTAGGTATCCCTGCCCGTCAGGTGTACACCCCGCGCTGGGCACATACTGACGACAACCATGCCTGGGTAGAAGCCTGGGTAGACGGCAAATGGTACTTCCTCGGTGCCTGCGAACCGGAACCGGTACTGAACTTAGGATGGTTCAACGCTCCTGCCAGCAGAGGTATGCTAATGCACACCAAAGTATTCGGTGCATACGACGGACCGGAAGAAGTGATGAAAACTACGGCCAACTATACGGAAATCAACATCATCGACAACTACGGACAGAGTGCCCCTGTCACTGTTACAGTGGTGGATGCTCAGGGTAAAGCCGTAGAAGGTGCACACGTAGAATTTAAGATTTACAATTACGCTGAATTCTTCACCGTAGCCAACAAAACGACTGACGCACAAGGAAAAGCGTCTCTGTCTGCCGGATTGGGCGACATGGTAGTCTACGCTTCGGCAAATGACCACTTCGGCTTGCAGAAAGTTTCTTTCGGAAAAGATAAAGAAGTCACACTGACGCTTTCTCATCGTCCGGGAGATGTATTTACCGATACCTTGCATATCGTACCACCGGCTGAAAAGGCCAACTTCCCGGAAGTGACCGATGCACAGCGTAAGGAAAACACCCTGCGCATGGCTCAGGAAGATTCTATCCGCAACGCCTACATAGCCAGCTTCCCGACCGAAGAAAAGGCCAAAGCTTTTGCAGAAGGACTGAAACTGGATGTGAAGCAGACAAGCACATACATTCTGAAATCCAGAGGAAACCATGCGGACATCATGCAGTTCCTGTCGAATGCTGCGGAAAAAGGACAGGGTGCCCGTGCATTGGAATTGCTCAGCACACTGGCTGATAAAGACCTGCGCGACACACCTTGCAGCATTCTGGAAGACCATTTGTATGCTACCGATGCGAAAGCTGACGTAAAAGAAGTACTTGCACCGCGTATTGCGACTGAAATGCTGACTCCTTACCGTACCTACCTGCAGAAAGCCTTGTCTGCTGAACTGGCCGCACAAATCAAAGCCGACCCACAGGTGCTTGTGAAATGGTGTAAGGACAGTCTGTCTATCCGCAACGACCTGAGTACGATATTCACCATTACCTCACCCGAGGGGGTATGGCGCAGCCGCGTGACTGACTCACAGTCCAGAGACATTTTCTTTGTAGCTGCTGCCCGTAGCTTAGGTATCCCTGCCTGGAAGGATGAAGTAAACGGCAACATCTGCTACCGTCTCAACGGAAAACCGGTATTGGTGGACTTTGAAAGTTCAGAAGGTGGAAGTCTGTCGGAAGGCGTATTGAAAGCTACTTACCAGCCTATTCCGCGACTGGACAATCCGAAATACTACACACACTTCACCCTGTCGAAGTATGACAACGGCACATTCCAGTTGCAGAACCATCCGGAAGATGCCAGCTGGGCTTCTCTGCTGAAAAACGGAAGCAGCATGTCGACTGGTTATTATATGATGGTAACGGGTAGCCGTATGGCCAACGGAGGTGTATTGAGCCAGGTTTCATTCTTCTCTGTCGACAAAGGAAAGACCACAGTGACTCCTCTCTGCATGCGCAACAATACGGAAGAAGTACGTGTCATCGGCAGCTTTAATTCCGAAGCACTCTACACCCGTCCGGGCACAGACGAACAAGTATCTGTACTCAACACCACAGGAAGAGGATATTACATTGTCGGCGTATTGGGCGTAGGTCAGGAACCGACCAACCATGCCCTGAAAGACATCGAAGTAAAGAAAGCGGAATTTGAGAAATGGGGACGTACGATTGTACTGCTCTTCACAGACGAAGCAGCCTATAAGAAATTCGACCGCAAGGAATTCCCCAACCTTCCGTCGAACGTAGTGTTCGGTATAGACAAGGACGGAAGCATTCTGAAAATGATTGCTGAAAATATGAAGCTGGGCAGCAAACCCACCCTGCCGGTGATTATCCTGGGCGATACGTTCAACCGTGTAGTCTTCGAATCACACGGATACACCATCGGCATGGGCGAGCAACTGCTCCATGTTATCCACGGACTGTAAGCGCCTCAATGGTGCGACGCACCTTTTCGGGAGTCGTGACCGGATGAGCATATTCATCCATATCCGTACCTCCCATCGACAAAGCCGGATTGCGAAGAAGCATCCGGCTTTCTTTTTGTTCGCGCGCCGAAAAATGGAACTCACCGGCTCCCGTCACACGGGCCAGTTCCGCAATGTTATGTTCGTTCACTCCGCAGCCCGGCATGATGATAATGCGGTCGCCCGCCTGCTTCACCAGTTCAGCCAGCAAGGGTGCCCCTTCCATGGCCGTAGGCATCTGACCGGAAGTCAGCACACGGTTCACGCCCATGCCTATCAGTTCTTCAAGTGCCTCACGGGGTGACTTGACATAATCAAACGCACGGTGGAAAGTCACCGAAAGTCCTTTAGAAGCTTCCATCAGACGCTGCATGGCTGGCTTGTCCAGCTCGCCTTCCGGTGTAAGGCAACCGAACACCACTCCATCGGCTCCCGCCTGACGGGCAGCCCGGATATCTTCTTCCATAATCTCCAGTTCAGAAGGTGTGTACAGAAAATCTCCTCCACGCGGACGGATAATGACATGCAGACGGATGTCAATCAACTTACGGGCCACTTTTATCTCGCCCAATGACGGAGTAGTTCCACCTTCCGGCATACCGGCACACAATTCTACCCGATGAGCACCTCCCTGCTGGGCAGCCACGCAACTCTCTGCAGAGTTCGCACAAATTTCAAACATGTAGTTTTTCATCTCTCAGTCGACTTTAAACAGTGATTTTTTTACCCTCAGAAAAGGCCTTTGCATTTACCGGAAAACGCTTTGACGTTTCAATCAAAACGCAAGTACGTTTTACTTAAAATACAAGTGCGTTTTACATGAAACGCAAGTACGTTTTATATCAAACGCAAAGGCGTTTTAGCACAAACGTAGGAGCGTTTTTTCCGAAAGTACAAATCGCGCGTCTGAAGGCTGGTATCTATAAACAAAAAAGCTTATTAAACCGTTCTTTTTCAGTCTAATAAGCTTTATGTACGCCCGTGGGGAGTCGAACCCCAATCGAAGGAACCGGAATCCTTTATTCTATCCATTGAACTACGGGCGCAAATATCAATAAGCACACTTTCCAATGTCCTTTTTTGAGAAAGGATATTTCGAAAGCGTGACAAAAATACAATTATTCAGTCTTTTCTCCTAATTTTTTCCTGAAAAAATAGGGAGTGAAAACTAAAATAGTTGTACCCTTACACGCCTATACAACCTCACGCATCAGAACTGGAAGTAAATAAACGGCTGAATATCGCTGCTTTTCACCTGAATAACCAGATAAATCAGTGCAATCATTATCAGTGCCTGGGCTATGAGCGGCATGCGTACCATACCCCGGCTGCACGCATTCTGCCAGCTGTCGGGACAGAAATGAAGCAAGAAGCCCACTCCCATCAATGCAAACACCTTCCAGTAGCCCGTCAAAAGCTGCTCCAGCAATTCCGGATGGAAGGCTGTAAATATTTGGCGAATCATGGTCACCGAAGCCTCAAACGTGGAGTTTCGGAAGAATATCCAGCAGAAGCATACAAAATGGAAGGTCAGCACCACGGCAAAGAATTTGCGTATCCCCCGGCTGCGATATTGCTTGGGCCGGCCCAATAAATTACGGAAAAACTTATGCAAGGCCAGTGCCACTCCGTGCAATCCGCCCCACACCACAAAATTCCACGAAGCACCGTGCCACAAACCACCCAAAAGCATGGTCAGTATCAGGTTGATGTAGGTACGGATTTTTCCCTTTCGGTTACCGCCCAGAGAGATATAAAGATAGTCGCGCAACCAGGACGACAGGGAAATGTGCCAGCGGTGCCAGAAGTCGGTCACACTATCCGACTTATAAGGGGAGTCGAAGTTGAGCGGGAAACGGAATCCCAACAACAAAGCAATACCGATGGCCATGTCACTGTACCCCGAGAAATCACAGTATATCTGCAAGGCATATCCGTAAACACCAAACAGGTTTTCCAGTCCGGAATACAATCCCGGATTATCGAATATACGTTCTACAAAGTTCACGCTGATATAATCAGAAATCACCGCTTTCTTGAACAAGCCGCTTACAATGAAGAAAACGCCCTGTCCGAACATTTCAGATGACACAAACAAGGGCTGACGGATTTGCGGGATAAAGTCGCGTGCACGCACGATGGGTCCTGCCACCAACTGCGGAAAGAAAGACACATAAAACGCGTAATCCAGCAAGTTTGTCAGCGGTTTCAGGTTATGACGGTACACGTCGATGGTATAACTCAGCGACTGGAAGGTAAAGAAGGAGATTCCCACCGGAAGGAAAATGTCCAGCGGTTCAAACTTCCCGTGCCACAAGGGAACCAGCATCTCATAAAAGAAGTTGGTATACTTGAAATAACAAAGCAAACCGAGGTTGATGCACAAGCTGCATAACACCAGCAGTTTCCGTTTCCAAAGCTGTACGGTCTGCTCCATCCTGCGAGCCAGCAAGAAGTCGGACACTGTGACAATACCCAGTAGAAAGAAATAAAACCCGCTGCTCTTATAATAGAAATAATAAGAAAACAAGGTAACAAACAGCAAACGTGCCGTAGTCTTTTTCTGCAAAATCAGGTAAATCAGGCTGAATCCGAGAAAAAGCAGCAAGAAGAAGCCACTGCTGAAAATCATCGGCTGTGACGCATCGTATGCCAGCACCTCCTTAAGTCTGTCCCAGTCAATTCCAAGTTCCGCCCAGTTGAGTTTCCACATAATTGTTGTATGATTTGATAATCGCTTCGTGTAATAATAAGCCCTGTAAAATATATCCGTCCTGTGTAAAATGAATCTTGTCACGTTGATAATAGTTTCCGCCACCCCAGTTCAGACAGGCATAGCGTTCACCTCCTACCACGTGATACATATCCCATATAGCAAGCTTCCGCGAACCTGCATAATCCAGTTCTGTCTTTACCACTAATTTCGTGCGAGGATTGATTACCCTTGCTCCCCGTCGGCCATTGCGGACATACGCTCCGGGAGGAGTAGTCAACAGATACACAGCCTGCGGACATCCCTTCCTCAGTTCTCCCAACAGGTTGTCCATCTGAGCCAGATGCTCCGCCGAAGAGTAACGGCGACCATGCGCTTCATTGGTACCGAACGAAAGAATAACCAGGTCCGGATTCAGTTCGATAATCTGACGAATATTCTCAGGGGTAGCAAAAGAAGCACAAGTCGCTCCGTTCACCCCCACTATGTGATACACAATTCCTGCCGCCCCCGTTTCCTGCGCCAGTCCCGAAGTACGGTAACTCACCTGCATATCGAGCACGGCCTCCCGCCCGAAATCGTCTTCCAGCTGACGCCGTACAATATAAGGATACACATGCCCCCGCACATGAGAATCGCCGATGTGCACGATACGTAACGGGCGGTCGAGCACAGAAAGCTTCTGCCAGAAAGGCTCCAGTTCATGCGTAGGGTCTGTAACCGTATTTTCAGTTGTTCCCTTAAAGCCGGCTGGCATCGGATTGCTGACTTCCACAAAGCGCATCAGCTGCTGCATGGCCTCGCTGTCGGACACATGACCGGAATGACGGTCCGGACGCGATTTCTCCGGCAACGCATCCTGCGCTAAAAGCGGCAATGCCCCCAAAAGGAATCCGAAGAATATCCCCAAAAAACGTATCTCACTCCATTTCATAAGCTTTTCGTTTTTCATACTGTTCCTTACCGTACATCAACGTTTCAAACAAAAGTCCGGCAATGTGCTTTCCTCCCCTGAAATTGATGTGAGTATAATCATAATTGGCCATCTGAGGTTTGTGGTTCACCATCTCTACCATACTACCTTCTCCCCCCATGGCTTCGAACATATTCCAGAATGCTACCCCCGTTTCTGCCGCAAGTGCCTGCTGGTAACGAATCAGACGCTTCACACCCGGCATGGTACGCAATTCGCCGTTTTCATCCTTGTTTTCTCTATCTCCCACCCCGACAATCAGGACAGAAGCCTCTGGGAAGGCCGTCTTCAAACGCTCCACTATAGGTTTCATCGCGTCCTTGTAATAGGTATAGTTCATTATCTTGTCTGAAGCTACATTCAGCCCGTACTGCAACACAATCAAATCGTATGTACGCAGACGGTTATACTGACGAAGTATCGACATCGGAATATTACCCAACTGCTGTCCGCTGCTTCCGCGGGTACTGAAATTATCTACTACCACACCTTGACGCGGGTCCATCGTCACGGCATAGAACAAAGCCGTAGAATCCAGTTGCTCCACTTTCCAGCGCACAGAACCGATACGTCCGTTCACAGACACAGCCTGCAACTCTTCTTTTCCATCCACAGAAAATGGCTGTACTTCCCCTCCATTGACAGATGCAGTCAGCCGCAAAGAAGCGGAAGTCAGGAAATAACAGGTAGACACCTCACAGGTATCAATACGCGACAAGAAGCGTTTCTCACCTTTCAGGCTTACATAAGCTCCCGAAGAAGGAACAAAATAATGATTGGAAATATCCTGACAGGAACGGTCGAAATACGTGGAATCCGTAATGGAATGACTTCCCCATCCACCAAACGAATGGTGTACCGTAGGGCGGAAACCAGCTATTTTCGTTGTGATGGGCACATACCCCACCCCGCATCCGCCAAAACGCTTCTGCAACATTTCGCGCAAATCGCCGGTCAGGATGTCGGCCTCAATAAATGAATCTCCGAAATAGGCAATACGTACCGGGCGGTCCAAAGAAGAAACTTTTCCCAAAGCTTCATAGAAATACTCCATTCCACGCCCTGCAGAATCGGCATATTCTTCAATGCAGACCATTCCACTCTTGCAGGTATCCACAAAAGCGGGCTTTACGGGAGGAGGCAGCACCAAGGTATCAGAATCCATAGGTTCTGCTATTTCCTTCTTTATTCGAATGTCTGAAAGCAAATCAACCCTTCTCAAAGGTTCGCCACGAAAAGAAACAGACGGCAAAAAATGCATGACAAGCAGACCTGCCACCACCAGAAGAGTGAACAGAAAAGTGTATAACAATTTATTCTTCATGAACTTTCCTCTAAAACTGGGTGCAAAGATAGTGAAAGGTGAGAGCAATACCAAGCCAAAAGCTTGCTTTTGAGCGCAAGTATTGCCGAACCGCATCCTATCTTCGAGAAATCAAAGACAGAGGAGTTCAAGTACAAAGACTATCTGGTATGTTTCTCTCGAATATTCTTCAAGAAATCATCGACCATGCGGTAACCTTTTTCCGTGGTAATCCCCCGCATGTGTAGAATAGTGATTTCACTATAGATTTCGGCCAACGGATAATGGTCTGTAATGTCTGAATAAATCAATAAGTCCATCTGCATGGCCATGGCCTGATTAATAATCTGGAAATTGATGTCGCTGCGAAAAATACCTTGCTCTACCCCCTTTTGAAAATAGGCCAGTGCATCAGCATCTCCCCTGCGACGGTCATCATGTATATAGTCCAACACCTTGGAATACTTGCGCAAGTCACGAAAGAACAGAGGATTTACCGAACACAACTCATTGAACTTACGCTCATAAAATGTAAGGATTACTTCCAGCACATTATTCGCGCTGGAAGCAATCTCTTGCATATACTCATTCATACAATGACGATAAAAACGGAAAACTTCCAGCAGGAGTTCTTCTTTATCTCCAAACAGTTCATAAAGTGTACGCTTGGATATAGAAAGCGAACTTGCTATATCGTCCATGTGGACAGCCTTAATCCCCAAAGTCATAAAAGATTTGGAAGCTGTTTCCACCACACGCAACTTTAACTCTTCACGGTCGTTTTCCTTTCTTCGCCCTGCCATTATCTACATCAATGAATAATTCCTAATTTTGAAGTTTCCACAAACTGGATAATGTTTTCAATTTCCGGTCCGTTAGGAATCTGTTCACGAATACGTCCCAATGCATCATGCAATGAAGTATTTGCCTTATAAAGGATACGGTATGCCTGTGCAATGTGTTTGATAATGGTTTCAGAAAAACCGGTATGCTCCAGCACCTTTGTATTGATGCTATAGAATGCAATCGGTTCATGGGCTGCTACAATATATGGAGGAATGTCCTTAATGAAACGGCATCCGCCCTGCACTACTGAGAAGCTTCCCAGACGTGTATTTCCCTGCATCAGCACATTGGAAGTAAGGATGGCATTGTCATAGATAATACAATTGCCTGAAACCTGCGAACCGTTACCGATAATGCAACGGTCACCCACTTCCACGTCATGAGAAAGACGGGCACCACTCATGATGAAGTTGCCATTACCCACTTTTGTAGCATGTGAAGTATGTGTACCGCGAATAATCACGGCATTTTCACGAATCACATTGTTATTGCCGATAATGGCCAGTGTTTCTTCACCCGTAAAAGTAAAATCCTGGGGAATTGCTGCAATAACAGCTCCCTGATAGATTGTATTCCCGTTTCCCATACGTGTGCCACTCATCAGACTGGCATAGGGCATAATCACGTTGTCATCGCCTATCTCTACATTCTTATCTATATAGGCAAATGGATGTACCGTCACGTTCTTACCCAATTTGGCTGACGGATCTACATAAGCTAAAGGACTTATCATAGTTTTCTCATTTTAAGGTTAATCAATTTCTTCCTCCTCCCAAGGCACTATACAAGTTGATGACAGCTTGCATACGCTGGAAATTATCAGATACCTCTTTCAACTGTGCACTCAGCAAATTCTGCTGTGCGGTCAGGATTTCCAGATAAGTGGCATCTCCACTTTGGAACAAAGCTTTGGTATAAGTCACCGCCTTATCCAACTGCTCTACCTGTCCACGGTCTTCCACCAGTTTCTTATTCTGTGTATCGAACAGATACAATGCATCGCTCACTTCCTTACCAGCTTCCAGAACAGTCTGCTGATAATTCATCTGAGCAATCTTTTCTTCCGCTTTTGAAACCTTCAGGTTGGCAATCAGCTTACCGTTATTGAAAATAGGCTGAGCCAATGAAGCCAAAGCCTGCAGCATAAATTCACCCGGATTAGAAACTTGAATACCTGATCCGTTTGTCCATCCTGCCATACCTGTAATGTTCAGGCCCGGATAGAAAGCTGCACGTGCGGAATTAGTTGTATAATAAGCAGCCGCAAGCGTCATTTCAGCCATCTTCACGTCCGGACGATTTTCCAGCAACTGCATCGGTACACCCGCTGCCAGTTCCTCCGGCATAACCTGTTCGTCCAATGTACTGCGTTCAATGGTCTGAGGAGCCTTAGCCAACAGTACTGCAAGTGAGTTTTCTGTTTCACGCACCTGACGTTTCAAATCCATCAATGAAGCCTCTACCTGATGGCTGGCAGCACGCATCTGTGCTACAGCAGCTTCGGTTGTCATACCGGCAATTTTCATGGCTTCCATTACTCGTACGTTTTCTTTATAGATGGCAGCCGTTTCGGTCGTAATTTCTACCTGACGGTCGAGCATCAGCAAAGAATAGTACACGTTAGCTATACCACAAATAATTTGTGAACGTACAGCCTGTTCTGCATACTGACTCTGTTCGTAGGCAACTTTCTGACCACGTTTGGTGTTCAAAATCTTCCCGAACAAGTCAATTTCCCAACTGGCTGCAACCGGAAGCTGGTATGCCTTTACATAGCTTCCACCTCCCATGCTGGTTGTAGAACCTTGTGGAGCCAGATTAATAGAGGGCAAATAAGATAATTTAGCTGCAGTCAGCATCACTTTCGCTTCCTGTACACGGAGAGCGGCAGCCTGCATATCTACATTACTAGCCAGTCCTTCCTCAATCAAGGCCTGCAATTTGGCATCACGAAAAATCTCTTTCCAAGGTAAGTTTCCCATATTGGCCGTATCGGCAGCCAGTGTATCGGTTACCGAAGCCGGGTCACGATAGATGCCTGAGGCATCTATCGTTTCCGGACGGTCATAAGCTTTGTAAATGTGGCAACTGCTCATCGTGGCAGCCAGACACATCATTCCTATCATCTGTTTTTTCATTGTCAATCTTATTTATGCGTATTAGGAGAATACTGTTCTATTTCAGCCTCCACTTCACTTTCATCGAGACTATCCCATTCCATTGGCTTCACTTTTTCTTGCAACCATTGGAACACCACAAACAATACCGGTACGATGAAAACCTGCAAAATCATACCAATCAACATACCACCGATTGTAGAAGCTCCCAACGTACGGTTACCGTGGGCACCTACACCCATGGCAAGCATCAGCGGAATCAGACCCACAATCATGGCCAATGAAGTCATCAAAATCGGACGAAGACGGGCTGCTGCACCCAATACGGCTGCCCAAGAAATACTCATACCTTGTTTACGACGGTCTAGGGCAAACTCAACAATCAAAATAGCATTCTTAGCCAACAGCCCCATCAACATAATCAAGGCAATCTGCATGTAAATATCATTTGACATCGAACCCAAAATCATCTTCAATGCAGGAATGCTTCCCAATGCACTAAATCCGTTGACAAAAATAAAGCTACCCATCAAACCAAACGGAACTGAAAGCAATACAGACAACGGAAGAATATAGCTTTCATATTGTGCACTTAACAACAAATAAACAAATACGAAGCAAAGCACAAAAATAATACCCGTAGAACTACCGCTTGTTTGAGCTTCTTCACGCGCCATACCTCCCAATTCATAGCCAAATCCAGTAGGCAAATTTTCTTTTGCCACTTCGGCAATAGCCTGAATTGCCTGTCCAGAAGTATAACCAGAACCCGGAGCTACCATCACCTTAATAGAAGTATACAAGTTGAAACGACTGATTACATCAGGGCCATATACTTTCTTCAAAGAAACAAACTGCGTAATCGGAGCCATTTCACCATTATTTGCACGTACTTTAATACCGTTTAAAGACTCCAAATTCTTAGTAGCATTACGTTCAGCCTGAATCATTACACGATACATCTTACCGAAACGGTTGAAGTTAGAAGCATATAAGCCACCATAATACCCTTGCATTGTCATTAAAATATCGCTCGGACTAATACCAGCTTTTTTACAAGCAGCTGCATCAATATCCAACTGATACTGAGGGAAACTAGGATTAAAAGTAGTTTGCGCACGACTGATTTCCGGACGTTTCTCTAATGCAGCGATATAATCTTTCACTACTGTAAAGAAATGATTTAAGTCACCACCCGTCTTATCCTGCATATTCAATTCAATATCACTTGATGCCGAATAGCCTGGAATCATCGGAGGAGCAAAGAACAATACCTGTGCATCCTTAATGACTTTCTGCGCACGCATAAACAACGTTGCTACTACCATATCAGAGTTTTGCATAGTAGAACGTTCTTCCCAGTCTTTCAACTTAATAATGACAGAACCGTAAGACGGTCCTTGTCCACCGATAAATCCAAAACCGGAAATTACAGTACGAGATTCCACAGCCGGATCGGCAGCAATCAAACTATCCACCTTAGCCAGCACTTCCATAGCACGTTCCTTTGATGTACCAGGAGGTAAAGTCACAGCTCCCATAATAGTACCTGTATCTTCATTGGGTACCATACCTGTCGGAGTTGTATTCATTAAAAATACTAATAAGACAATAGAAGCACCTACCAGTCCAAAGGATAGCCATTTCTTATGAATAAAATATACTACGTATTTTTTATAACGAGACAAAATTGATTCATAAGATTTATTGAATGCCCCCTTAAACTTTAAAGTAGACATTCCTGTTACGGCCAAGATACTGAGGATAATAAGAATAACACAAACTATAGGATTCTTACTAAAACTAAAATATCCAAGTACCATACCCATAATAGCTATCACTACAAAAAGAATCACAAGCTTTGGACTCATCATCCTACCAATAGCTTCACTGTAACGATTAATCATCAGTCTGCGCGATTCTTTCATAGCAATTCCGACCCGTTCTTTCAGCTTAGAATCCTCGCCATGACTTTGATGAGGCTTCAGGAAAATAGCACACAAAGCAGGAGAAAGTGTCAATGCATTCAAGGCCGAGAAACCGATGGAGATTGCCATTGTCAAACCAAACTGCCGATAGAATGTACCAGCCGTACCTCCCATAAAACTTACCGGAACAAACACTGACATCATAACCAATGTGATGGAAACAATCGCTCCACCTAATTCACTCATGGCATCGATAGAAGCCTCACGAGACGATTTATAGCCCTGATCCAGTTTTGCATGTACACCTTCCACCACCACAATCGCATCATCCACTACAATTGCAATAGCGAGCACCATTGCCGAAAGTGTCAATAAGTTCAAGCTAAATCCTATCAACTTCAGAACAAAGAATGTAGCAATCAAGGCAACCGGAATAGCTATAGCTGGAATCAATGTAGAACGAAAATCCTGCAAGAACACATATACCACAATAAATACCAAAATGAAGGCTTCTATCAAAGTTTTTATTACTTCATGAATTGAAGCAAACAAGAAGTCATTGGCATTCTGTGCAATATTAATCTTTAATCCGGCCGGCAACGAAGCCTGAGCTTTTTCCAAGGTGGCTTCCAGTTCAGCAATAGTTTGCGTCGCATTAGTTCCAGCCATCTGATAAACAATACCTGTTACGGCCTTATGTCCATTTACGTTATTATCAAAAGTATAGTCCAAACGTCCCAGTTCAACATTTGCAATATCTCCCAAGCGCAAAATCTTTCCATCCGGTAATGCTTTGATAACGATGTCTTCAAACTCTTCACTCTGTTGCAAACGGCCTTTATAACGAATTGTGTACTGGAAAGTCTGATTTCCTTTTTCACCAAACTGCCCTGGAGCAGCTTCTATATTTTGTTCAGCCAAAGCTGCTGATACATCTGTAGGGTTTAATTTATATTGAGCCATCACATCTGGTTTCAACCAGATACGCATAGAATAATCCTGCCCCAATACCATTGCATCACCTACACCACCCACACGCTTTATTTCTGGAATCAAGTTGATATTGGCATAGTTTTCAAGGAACTCAATATTGTATTTATCCTCTGCATCATATACAGAAAATACCATCAACATAGAGGTCTGTCGTTTCTGAGTCGTTACACCCACCTTGGTAACTTCAGCAGGAAGCAAACCTTGTGCCATTGACACACGGTTCTGCACGTTAACAGCTGCCATATCCGGATCAGTTCCCTGCTTAAAATAAATATCAATGCTGGCAGAACCATTGTTGGATGCAGAAGAAGAAATATACATCATGTTCTCCACACCATTAATCTGGTCTTCCAACGGAGCAATCACTGAATTCAACACAGTTTGCGCATTGGCTCCAGTATATGTTGCACGCACCGAAACGGTAGGAGGTGCAATGTCCGGATATTGTGTAATAGGCAGAGTAACCAGACCAATCATACCCAAGATTACCATCAACACTGAAATTACAGTTGACAGAACCGGACGGTTAATAAATTTATCTAGTTTCATTTTATTCTTTTAATTATAGTTGATTTTTGTATTAGTGAGAAAAGCAAGATATGAGAGCGAGAAGAAAATACATCCACCCTCGTCAACTCTCTATTTATTCACTTCCTGGTTTTGAATATCAATTAAAAGCTGTGGCAAAATTTCCTTCATGCTGATCTTTCAAAGCTTTCTGGAATTTAGCTTCTTTTTCAGCTAACGTAATCGGAGTAATCTTTTGACCATCCTGTAGATTCTGGACTCCCTCCACTACAATCTTATCACCTGGTTTCAAACCTCCTGTCACAATGTAGTTTTTACCATCATTCAAATTAGAAATCTGTACCTCTGTATGCTTGATAGTATTGTCAGACTGCAATACATATACAAACTTCTTGTCCTGAATTTCCTGAGTAGCACTCTGAGGAATCAAGATAATGTCGCTCATAGTGTATGGAAATACCACATTGGCCATACCTCCACTACGAAGGATATTCTGCTTGTTCGGGAAAATCGCACGCATGCTTACAGACCCTGTAGTCTGGTCGATTACCCCACTCACAGCATCAATCTTACCTTCTTCTGAATACATTGTCCCATCAGACAACTGCAATTTGACAGCAGGCATCTTTTCCAGCTGTTCTTTCAATGTGCCACCTGCCTTAGTCAAAGCCAGCAACTGTTTTTCAGTCATTGAGAAATATACATACATATCTCCAATCTGAGAAACCGTTGTCAAAGGTTCAGCCACAGAAGGACTAACCAATGCACCTACACGATACGGGAAAGTACCAATTACTCCGTCTGAAGGACTGGTCACTGTACAGAAACCTAAGTTCTGTTTTGCAGCCGCATAAGAAGCCTCGGCCTGAGCCAGACTTGCTTTAGCAGAAAGCAGGTTGTTTACCGCTGTCTGATATTCAAAATCACTGATAATTTTCTGTTCATGGAGCATCTTCTTGTTCGTCTCTGTTGATGCAACAGTTTCCAGATTAGCTTTCGCTGAAGCCACGCTTGCTTTAGCCTGATCGTATGCAGCCTGATACTGTGTCGGATCAATCTGAAACAAAGCCTGCCCTTTGCGAACCGTAGCACCTTCATCCACACACAATTTCACAATAAATCCTGATACCTGCGGACGAATCTCAATATCCTGTAAACCTTTGATTGTGGCGGGATACTGGGTCGTCTGATTGCTGGATGCAGACACAAGTGTCTCAACCGCAAATTCATCATCACCCATTTTCATACCCCCCTGACCGCCTCCACATGCAGTCAGCATCGAAAGAGTCAATGCATAGAATGCCACTCGGCTAGAAGAAAAACTTCTGTTTCTTTTTGTGCTCATACTTATATTCATATATAAAATTTGGTTTTTACTCTCTCTAATCTTATTTCATAAAGCTTTCCTCTGAAAACTTTACACCCTTCTTTAGTTTTTTATCGTGCAAATATACTAAAAAATCAAGGTCTGAGAATTAGCTTTAACTAAGAATAACCATAATGTCCTAATATCATTACATATAGCCAATATTATCAGACCAATCGACAAAAACTACCGACAAAAAATCTTCAGCACGTCAGACGTCCTCTGTTCATTTTATAGTTTTTTTCAGAAAAAAACAGCCCATTTGTTATTTTATTCCTACATTTGTGCGATACATTATTCTTTGAAACGACTAAAAAACGAAGAAATATGACAAAAATAACAAAAGAAGCAGCCTTGCTCTATCATTCACAAGGCAAACCGGGAAAAATAGAGGTAGTCCCTACCAAACCTTATCAAACCCAGCGAGATTTATCATTAGCGTATTCACCGGGAGTAGCGGAACCGTGTCTGGAAATCCAGAAAAATCCGGATACTGCATACGACTATACCGACAAAGGTAATCTGGTAGCCGTTATCTCCAACGGAACAGCTGTATTGGGTTTAGGAGATATAGGTGCCATGAGCGGGAAACCCGTAATGGAAGGAAAGGGACTGCTGTTTAAAATTTATGCTGGAATCGACGTATTCGATATTGAAGTAAATGAAAAAGACCCGGATAAATTTATCGAAGCGGTAAAAGCCATTGCTCCTACTTTCGGAGGCATCAACCTGGAAGACATCAAAGCTCCTGAATGCTTCAAAATAGAACAGAGACTGAAGGAGGAACTGGACATTCCGGTAATGCACGACGACCAGCACGGTACAGCTATCATCTCCAGTGCCGGATTGCTGAATGCGCTGGAAGTAGCCGGAAAGAAAATTGAAGAAGTAAAAATCGTAGTCAACGGTGCCGGTGCATCTGCCGTATCTTGTACTAAATTATATGTGGCCCTCGGTGCACGCCTGGAAAACATTGTCATGCTCGACAGCAAAGGAGTGATTTCTAAAGACCGTACAGACCTGAACGAACAGAAAAGATACTTTGCAACCGACCGCACTGACATCCACACACTGGCAGAAGCCATCAAGGGAGCCGATGTATTCCTCGGTCTTTCCAGAGGTAACGTGCTGAGTCAGGATATGGTGCGCAGCATGGCTTCTCATCCCATCGTATTTGCTCTGGCCAACCCGACTCCGGAAATTTCATACGAAGATGCAATGGCTTCCCGCCCGGATGTACTGATGTCAACCGGACGTTCTGACTATCCGAACCAGATAAACAATGTTATCGGATTCCCTTATATCTTCCGTGGTGCACTTGATACGCGTGCCACTACCATCAACGAAGAGATGAAGCTGGCTGCCGTACATGCCATTGCCGACCTGGCTAAGAAACCTGTACCCGACGTAGTCAACGAAGCTTATCATGTGAATAACCTGACCTTCGGACCTGAATACTTCATCCCGAAACCGGTTGACCCACGTTTGATTACCGAGGTATCTATGGCCGTAGCTAAAGCAGCCATGGAGTCGGGCGTAGCCCGCAAACAGATTACCGACTGGGATGAATACAAAAATCATCTGAGAGAACTGATGGGACAGGAAAACAAACTGACTCGCCAGTTGTACGAAACAGCCCGCTGCAACCCGCAACGCGTAGTATTTGCAGAAGGTATTCACCCGAACATGCTGAAAGCAGCGGTAGAAGCCAAGGCAGAAGGTATCTGCCATCCGATTCTTTTAGGTAACGAAGAACGTATCGAAAAATTGGCCAAGGAACTTGACCTGAGTCTGGAAGGCATTGAAATAGTCAACCTGCGCCACGACCGTGAATCAGAACGCCGTGAACGTTATGCACGCATCCTCTGCGAAAAACGTGCCCGCGAAGGAGCCAACTTCCAGGAGGCAAACGATAAGATGTTCGAACGCAACTACTTTGGTATGATGATGGTAGAAACCGGCGAAGCAGATGCCTTTGTAACCGGATTGTATACTAAGTACTCCAACACTATCAAGGTTGCCAAGGAAGTTATCGGTATACAGCCGGAATACAAACATTTTGGTACCATGCACATCCTGAACTCCAAGAAGGGAACTTATTTCATTGCTGATACATTGATTAATCGTCATCCGGACACAGACACTCTGATAGACATTGCCAAGTTGTCGGCCAAAGCCGTACGTTTCTTCAACCAAGAGCCAGTAATGGCTATGCTGTCTTACTCTAACTTCGGTTCCGACGCAGAAGGAAGTCCGGCAAAAGTACATGAAGCCATCAATCAGCTTCATCAGGAATACCCGAATTTGGCCATTGACGGTGAAATGCAAGTAAAATTCGCCTTAAACAATGTCCTTCGTGATGAGAAATATCCTTTCACACGCTTAAAAGGAAAAGAAGTAAATACATTGGTATTCCCTAACCTGAGTTCAGCCAATGCTACCTACCAACTTATCCAAAGTATGAGTGAGACCGAAGTAATCGGCCCGATTCAGATGGGATTGAACAAACCAATTCACTTCACCGACATTGAAAGCTCCGTACGCGATATTGTCAATATCACAGCTATCGCCTGCATTGATGCCATTGTCGACAAGAAGAAGAAAGCACAATAAACATTACTGATTTATCTCTACACGGAGGACAGCCGCAAGACAAAATATCCACCCTTGCCACCGTTCCTCCGTGTATTATTTTTCTATAAACCATGAGAAAACCACTCAATCATACACAATGTGTCGTACTTACTTTATGCTGGGCAGCCCTTTGCTTTTTAGTACTAACCTCTACTCCCAAAATTGACGGTCCGCTTGTCATTATGATTCTCATATCAGGAGCTTTGGTATTTATCCCTGTCATCAAGTCATTTAAAAGCAGAAACAAATAAATACGAATAAATAGATAAAATGAGATTTTTGACGCTTTTTTCTCATTTTTCTTGATTTATTGTTGCATAAATAATTTTTTATCTATATTTTTGGCACACCAAACAAAAAAAAATCGTATTACCGTGATTTTTCAAAACCAATAAATTAAGACAGATAATCTTTTAAATTATGAATGCAGCTAAAGTTCTGGAAGATCTGAAAAGAAGATTCCCTAATGAACCTGAGTACCATCAGGCAGTAGAAGAAGTGTTAGGAACTATCGAAGAGGAATACAACAAACACCCTGAATTCGACAAAGTAAATTTGATTGAACGTCTGTGTATTCCAGATCGCGTATACCAGTTCCGTGTCACTTGGATGGACGACAAAGGTAACATCCAGACCAACATGGGTTACCGTGTACAACACAACAACGCTATCGGCCCGTACAAAGGCGGTATCCGTTTCCACAGTTCTGTAAACCTGGGAATTTTGAAGTTCCTGGCATTCGAACAGACCTTCAAGAACTCCCTGACCACTCTTCCGATGGGTGGTGGTAAAGGTGGATCTGACTTCTCTCCACGTGGCAAATCAAATGCAGAAGTAATGCGTTTTTGTCAGGCATTCATGCTGGAACTGTGGCGCCACATCGGTCCTGAAACTGACGTTCCAGCCGGTGATATAGGTGTAGGTGGCCGTGAAGTAGGTTACATGTTCGGTATGTACAAGAAACTGACTCGCGAATTCAGTGGTGTATTAACTGGTAAAGGCCGTGAATTTGGTGGTTCACTTATCCGCCCGGAAGCTACAGGTTACGGTAACATTTATTTCTTGCTGGAAATGCTGAAAACTCGTAACATCGACATCAAGGGTAAGACTTGCCTGGTATCCGGTTCAGGAAACGTAGCACAATATACTGTAGAAAAACTGATTCAGCTGGGTGCTAAAGTGGTTACCATGTCCGACTCTGACGGTTATATCTATGATCCGGACGGCATTGACCGTGAGAAACTGGATTACATCATGGAATTGAAAAACCTCTACCGCGGACGTATCCGTGAATATGCAGAAAAATACGGTTGCAAATATGTAGCAGGTGCTCGTCCATGGAACGAAAAAGCAGACATCGCTCTTCCTTCTGCTACACAGAATGAAATTAACGGCGACGATGCTAAAGCACTGGTAGCAAACGGCGTATTTGCTGTATCAGAAGGAGCGAACATGCCTTCTACTCCAGAAGCAATCCGCGTATTCCAGGATGCGAAGATTCTTTACGCTCCGGGGAAGGCAGCCAATGCAGGTGGTGTATCTGTATCAGGTTTGGAAATGACTCAGAACTCTATCAAGCTGAGCTGGAGCCAGGAAGAAGTAGACGAAAAACTGAAGAGCATCATGAAAAACATCCACGAAGCTTGTGTGAAATACGGTACAGAACCCGATGGTTATATCAACTATGTGAAGGGTGCTAACGTAGCCGGCTTCATGAAAGTAGCTAACGCTATGATGGCTCAAGGAATCGTATAAAACTTAATTCTTAATTTATAAATCCGGGTGGGACTTGAACTTTCAAGTTTCACCCGGATTTATTTTTAAAGAATGACTCCCAATAAGAAGTACCTTTATCCAACAACACCAAATCCATAATTTTTATTTTCAGGTCTTCATTATAAACCCACTTCATGTAAGTAAACAAAGAACCGCTTGAAACATCCTGCTCATACACTATTTTAGCCTTATACATCCAATCACCTAAATTCCCGTCATTGTTATCTACCAGATAAATCGTACTCACCTCTCCCTTCTCATCAAACTCAGCTCCCCAAAGATTTATGGCATGCCCGCCTCCTTGAATAAAAATATCCAATCCAACGGCCATTCCCTGATTCCTTGCCAATTTGATAGCGTTATTAAACTCCTCTTTCGTCATATAGCCGTTGCCATACTGCTTTACCAGTGAATTCCGACCGAACACATCAAAAAAGAAGCCTGCATTTTCCAGTTCCGGTACATCCTGAGGATACATCACCCGATGACAGATTCCCGATAAGAACCAGTTTACGCCCGATACGATATATCCCGACTTATTGCCAAAACGGTTCTTAAATCCTTGATAAATCTCACTATGCTTTGAATCCGGATAAGCCGAAGGAATCGAAAATTCCGGGTTCAGACGACGTTTGTATTCCAGATAACGTTCCATATAACTGCGGTTCGCATTCAACCACCAGTGCATCAGGTTCGAAGAAGAAGCCTCCCAGCACGTTCTTCCATCTCCTGTAGGACTGGTATCTCTGGCATCCAGTTTGTTACAGTCAAACCACCCGCAATTCTGCGTCCAAGGCATACGATACACCGGAGCCTCATATTCCCACTGTTCGGAGGGATGTATACCCTCTACCCACCAGACAGGTTCTTCCGGTACCACATCCTCCGATTTTAATTGCAAGTTCACCGTCACCTGTTTCCCGCTTTCCAAAACACTTCCGATACTTTCCGGTGCGTCATACACCAACTCCCGACTTCCTGCTACGATTTTTATCCAGCCCTCCGTCCGAAAATATTCCATCTCTCCAGGAACAACTAAAGCAACATAACAACCATCTTCTTGCATTGGGTATGTCTGTATCCAATCCGTCTCTTCCGCAGCCTGCACCGTATTTCCTGATAAGGCAAATCTACCCGATAAATACCCATGTACATACACTTGCATCTGCTGTCGTTCCTCGTCCGACAGATTCTCCCTATTCCTTATATTCACCACAACTCGACTCATGGCATGGCGAAACTCCAAATTCACTGGCGAATATCGCTGCCCTTCCGTATCGGCTACCAATAAATCAGAAGATAAAAAATCCTCCTCTGCCGACTGGTTCCGACTCACCCGATGCATATACCAGCAGACTCCCTCCCACAGCTCAATCTGAGCAGCAGAAGGCCAGACCGCATAAAAATGAGGAGTTACTTCCCAGTCTTTCCAATATAAGGAAGAAGTCCACCGATTTCCTTCGTAATGTAGCAGCGTTTTATCCTGAAGCTTATCCGGCTGCGCTTCATACACACGCAAAGCCACCTCATCCCCTACCTGAAAGTCTCCACTCCCGTCTTTCTGCATCGCCACACGCGACTGCCCTGCCACAGAGATTCTAAAATCTATATTATCCAAAGAAGACTGGTCGAAATTCTCATTCGAAGAACAAGCAACGGTACATAATAAAATAAAGAATAGCAGTAGATTACGTATAGTAAAATTCATGGTAAACAAGTTTATCTTTATCTATTACTAACAAATAGAATGATAGACTTGTTTACCATGAACTTATATTTCGGACAACAAATCAACGGAAGTCCCTAATAATCATATTCAAAGCTAAAATCATCTACCCACATGGTAGAACCGGCCCCTCCCGTAAAATAATCTCCATATTTGCTGGCAGAACATACTATCAGCAAATATTTCGGAACACGGCTTGTAGAACGATAATCCAGTTCTATTTCAAAATTCTTATAGGCAGATACAGTTTCCCCACAATTCATTTCACCATACGCAATGATATTCGGATCTTTTTTATCGAAAAATTTCGAATTATTCGGATTCGTACGTATTTCCACCGGTTCGCTCCAATCTCCCAAAGCCATCCAGACAATGCAAGTATCCGGTTTTCCCATCAAATCTTTATGTGCATCATCCGCATTGTCAATATTAGCAACAGTATACTTAAAATAGCCTTTTAACTTTGTTGGACGCGCAGAAAACCCACGGCCAAAACCCAAAATACCATTTGTACCATCCGTTTCTTTATATTCACCGATAAATAAATTCCCTGCTGCAAATTTTACTACAACCTTTTTAGACTCCAATTTTGCCGCATATTTACCAGTGCTACCAGAACGTATATCCTCTGTAGATAAAGTAATATTATATTTCTCACCAATGGTAGTACTACCCCAGTTACCAGTATCCCACCAGCGAGTCTCTCCTTCTTTCCATGGACAAATCACTTTTCTTTCCTGATGCCAATCCTCAAATTCCATATTTGGGATCGTAGCTGCATCTCCTGTAGTGAAACTTGTTTCTTCTCCATACTCTTCTCCCGAGTAAGCGCGACATACGTAGGTAGTATTTGCCTGCAAATGAATAATACGAGCCGTAAAATTACCTCCGTCATGAGTCAATTCTGACGCATCGACTCGTGTCCAGTCTGTATCGCCTTCTTTCTTGTATTCACAGCCGTTATCACCCCCATCATGCCCAAATCCATGTACCCAGGCTACATTCGTCCAGGCATCCACACTGTTTACTCCCACTGTTATATCTGAAAGATTGACATACAAAGTCCATTCTTCATCTATGAAATCACTGTATTGCACTTGTACTTTTGTGGTAGCAAAACCACCTTTCTTCTCCCACTGAAGTACAGGTACTCCTGTCACTCCATTCTGAGTCGAACCTTCCGGCCCCAATTTCAAATCCGTGACTTCTATCATTCCCAATCCTTTCTCCCTTGGAATATTGACAGATGCCTCACGCACATCCGGATAAAATTTAGCTTGCCCCACCTGACCTGTTACAATAAACGTACGTGCAATCGTCTGATTAGCCTCTATGGTCCACACATAATCCTGATATAAGGAAAGAGTAACCTGCAACGGTTTTGTCAAATCCACAATCGAATTCGGACCGATAGTTGCCGTACCTCCCTCCGTCATTTCTAACGTCTGTACCTTCACCTGGTGAGGATTCACAGTCTCTTCAAGTTCCAAAGTCACTTTCTGTTCCTCATTCGAAATCACAGCACTTCCCACCTGGCCTTCTACGGTCATTCCCGTAATATAAAGCTTCACGGTGGGATAAGGCAAATCATTCTGAATACAAGCTGCCAGCAAACAAACGGACAGACAAAGCATCAGTCTCCTCATTCTATCTATTGTCATCATCTTCTTCATCAGATACACACCGTTAAACCAATATTAATATTAAACAAGTTGATTTTAAAATTCGCTCCACTGTTCGTACGCTTTCCGGTTTCACCCGAACTTTTTTTCTGTTTTTCCCAGTTATAAGTAAAGCCAGCCACTCCAAAAGACACTTCCGCACCTACATTAGGCATGATAAAAATGGCAATACCCGGATTAATACCTACCTTCAACTGATTGATGGACGTATCCGTATATTTTAGCGTCTCATCTGCCCCTCGTGAAAAACGGGTAGAGCCCATACTATATCCCAAGGTCGTTTCATTAAAAAGTCCGAACAAGCCTTTGGGGTCCAAACCTATATAAGAACGATGGAACAAGCTGAAAGAATAAGAATCATCCGTGTATTTAATATCTTTCAAAGCAATATCTAAGTCTTCTATGTTCAATGCCAAGTTATCTATGCCTCCTGAAATACGAGAATATCCAAATTTCAAACCGACTACCGTGTTATCCTTTATTGCATATCCCACAAAAGGTTTTACCGACAAAGTACGCAAATTCAAGTCAATATCTTTCAGCAACGAAAACAACAACCTGCTGTTGTCACTTTCAAAATTGAACACAGATACAGTCACCCCGCCAATCCATTTATTTTTCGGGATAAAACGATAATTGGTAATGCCACGGTCATAACGCCCCACAGGCTTGGTATAAATAATCAACGAAGAGTCTACGGGCATCTTTGTTTCCGGTATCGGCACATACACTGTGTCATGCACTACCACCAGCTTGTATTTCACTAATGAATCTCCACGAACTACTGATACAGAGTCCACCACCTGAGCCTTCATCTGCAAACATCCCATACAGAAGAGCAAACACCATACTATATACAATTTCATCTTCATCATGCTTACAAATAAAATGCGATTCCCAAACCGATTGAGAATATATTAATCTTAAAATTCGCAGAGGTGGACGATTGCTCTCCTGTCTCCACCTGATTGGTAACCTGTCTTGTCTTGCTCAGATTCACTCCTAACACGCCAATACTGACTTCCACCGCCGTATAGTTATTGATAAAAGCTACCATTCCCGGAGAAACTCCAAAACCAAGGTCGGTCGACTTAGAGTAAGTACCGGTAAGCGCTTCACCTTTTCCGTTCGAAACCTTCGACTGACTTCCACCGACTTCCAACCGTGTCTCACTAAACACCGCAAAACGCTTGCTATCTCCTAAAGGAATATAATTCCGAAAAATAGCCATAGCCGAATAAGAATGTTTTAATTGGTAAATATTGTTGATGTCAAATGACGTCTCATCATCCAAGTTCAGTTGAGTTTCATCCATACGCACCAATGTACGCCCATATTTAAAGCGTCCTCCCAACGCCATATTATCTTTCAAGGCATAAGCAAACATCGGACTCAATTTAAAAGAATACCCGTCCGAATTAATCTTTTCTACCACAAGAAAATCATAGTTATTTTCCGTATGCTCTGAATACGATACAGAACTTCCGGCAATCCATTGTCCTTTTGGGACAAAGACCTTAGGCGGAAGTTTCTTTTGACTGCCTTGCGCATATCCCCCCAAGGCAATACACGCAAGGCATATTATACATAACAGTTTCTTCACAAATTTTATCGAGTTATTTTCTTATTCATAAATCAGCTCCATATCGTCAAGCCACATTACGCTGGAAGTACTTCCTTCATAATAGTCACCATACCGGCTTGCCGCTGCCACAATGATAATTGATTTAGGCTTGCGGTCATACCCTCCATATCCTTCATAATCCAGTGGGATAGTAATTTCCTTCATACTGGTCTCTGTATCCGTACCATAATTTTCGGTAAAAATCTGCTCTCCATACCCAATCGTACCACTATCATGAGGATCAAACAAAGAAGGTCCTTTAGTACGTACTACTACCGGCCATTCTGCTCCATAACTACTGTCAGTTGACTGCCAGTCTCCTACAGCTACATAGATAATGCCATTATCAGATTCTCCCTTTGCTATATGTCCACCAAAATCTACCGTTCCAGGTGTATAACGTACCCATACTTTTAGAGCTTTAGGACGACTTGTACATGGACGTCCCCATCCTAAAATTCCATATTTCAAACTTTCTGTCCCTAAAAACTGTCCTGTAAACACATTCCCTGCTGCAAAATTACCTAAAATACTAGTTGATGCTAACTTCAAAGAATACTTACCATCTTTATATATAGATCCATCCTGAGTTGTCAAGTTTTTGCTTCCCATAGAAGAGCCCTTATTCCCAGAATCCCACCACATAGATTGTCCTTCACCATATATCCACAATGGACAAGAACCTGAAACATATTCAAAACTTGCATTCTCTGGTTGAAAAGCAGCTTCAGTGGTAAACTCACAAGTCACAGATGAAGCCTTTTCGCCGTCCATAGCCTGATATTCGTAAGTAGTACCAGGTATCAATCCTGTAATCTCCTTACTAAAGGCATTTTCTACCAGTGTAGCCTCCACAGTTGTCCAATCTGCCGTATTTTTGGCACGGTAGCGGAATTTAGGAACAGATTCCAATGCTGTAGTTACCGTTCCACGTAAAGTGGCTTTCGAAGTCCACACCTCATAAGGAATAATTTCATCCGTCACCACCGTGGCGTTAGAAGCCACAATATTCCATACTACTTTGCGACTTTTTCCTGCGGCATCTACAGCTTCAATCGTAGTAGATACACTGCCTTCAGTTCCGGTCATTTGAGCTACCAATTTTTTTGCAAAAAGTATTGTCCACACATCTCCAGTCAAAGTCTGCTTTTTCTCAGAAACAGAAATGCCAAACTGCTTCAATGCTTCTTCCTGCCCCTCCAAACTCAACATATCAAACTGATTCACTATGAATCCCCATTGCTTGAAATTTTCATTTTGAATCATCAAACTATTTAAAGTAGAAGACGTAGCGACCTGCACATAAAAATCCTTTTGGGCATTCAACTCCAAATACATAGGCTGCTCAAGGTCATAGGTTGTTTCTTCTCCATCTTTACAAGTAATGACCGGACGCTGCTTAATTGTAATGACATGCTCTTCTTCAATTAATGGAGTTTCATCTATCTGAATCTGCAATGACGCTCCACCAGTAGGTCCTTGTTCTACTGACGAATAACTATAGGTCAGATTATAAAGTGTAGCATCTTTCACATCAGATAATTCAGTAGTTCTGACATATTTCTTCCCTCCCAAAGTTGTAGCACTGAACTTACAAGTAAGTTTCCGGTTATCTTCCGGCAAGCTGAAATACCCTTTTGCATCAGCATTTGCAGATGAATATACCAACTCTCCTGTAGCAGAAGTGATTATCACCTGACAATCGCCCTTAAATACTTCCTGCAACGATTGGTCCCAAGCAATAGCTACCACCGTATTGGCAATATCACAATTCACTTCCACAGTACTGGTTTCTCCTTTCGCAATAGCAAATTCCTTGATTCCTTCAAAGAAACGCTGTTCGAACGAAGCCGCTACAGAATCACCCGCTGTAACTCGTACCGAATAATTTCCATTTGCCAAAGCTATTTCCGCTGGCAGATTATCTATCCCCTGATACTTTTGTACCAAAGTTTCACCACTATAAATACGAATCTTGCAATTTTCCCCCAACACATTCTGTTCCTCTTCCGCCAGACTACGGGAAACCACTTCTACCTTATCCGATACCCCAACAGATAATTTCAAAACTCCTTCAGCATCAGCAATACCCGTATCTTCCTTGCAAGATACCAACGCTGCAATGAAAATACACAATTGTATGATTAAGATTTTCCTATACATTTCAATTTTGTTTTGAAACATTTATTATTAATGATTTTGACAACTGATTACCCTGGTTATCTGTTACAGAAATTTTAAAAGTATGCGTACCTTCAAATCCCAACAACAATTCCGTAAAACCACTAATATCAAAATCCAGGGCCACTTGATTTAATACCTTCTCATCGAGAGGAAGTCCTAAACCAGCAAGCATGTCTTTAGTCTCAGGCTCCATAGTATCGGAATGTGCCAAGTCAAATTCTCCAAGACTTTCCCCTATTCCATTAAAATCTTCATGAGTAGAAGTTATTTTCACTTTCAAATTTTGAATTCCAGCTGATGCTTCAATTCCCACAATCAGAGAAGTTTTTCCTGTCACAGTCTGTGTCTGATCTATGTCAAAAGTACTTCCTCCTAAATCCTTACCTGTAATACGAATAGCATCTTCACCGGTTTCACCTTCACCATCTCCGTCTCCCGGTTCTTCACCTCCATCTTCAGGAAAATCATCAATTCCCGGTTCTTCACCCGGATTCACACCAATCACTTCATCCGAGCCGGTCAACGAAGAGTCTACATTAATAGCCACGTTCAATGTTCCACCATCTCCTGAACCATCGCTTACTGGAGTAAATTTATATTTGATAATATTATGTACACCAGTTTTTACATCAGTAAACCGCTCACTATAATCTATCGCTTCTCCATCAATTGTACCTTTTAAAGTAACCGTCATAGAAGTGGTCTCCCCCCCAGGAGCGACCAAATATGCCTTACGTGTTTCCGAGCTCGGAATTTCCAAAGAATTGTCTCCAACAGTAATTGTTGTCACCACATCCTCACCCACCTTACTCTTGAATTCTTCATCGTATTCCACCGAAAACATCATATTAGCCAGTTTACAGGTAATCGCAGGCACATCCACAATTTCATTTTCCTTGATTTCACAAGTAGTGGAACCTTTATAATAAGGTATATCAAAACCATTGGCTGATGCTTCAGCAGAAGTCACTTCTACCGTACAGGTTCCTACCGCCAAAGATACGATTTCAGGCATTTCGCTGTATTTCCATTGATTTACCTTTTGTGACTGAGCATCATAAACCGTCACTATATAGTTACTGAAATCTGTGCCCGATTCTGCACGTGAACCTAAATACACGGTTTCCACTTCCGTATTTACTTCTGCTGTCATGGAAGCTAGATTCAGTTCTCCTTTTCCCGTGGATTGTCCTCCCATGACTTCACTATGACAAGCCGTGAAAGCTAACATACCCGCAAGCAGAGTCAAACAGATTAAAAAATATTTCTTCATATTATGTAGGCTTTTATTCGTAATTCAGTTTAATATCATCAATTCTCAAGACACTTCCAATACGAGCCGTTTGTTGCTGACCCGATATCTCCATTGTTCTTTTTTCACTATCTACAGAACCTGAAGAGGATTTAAATACCATATAAATAGAAGACACCTTCTTATACACATCCGAAGAATAGGTAAACGGTAAAGTAATTGTATTTCCACTCGGGTCCCCCTCTTCTCCATTAGGTATCTCATTTGAAGCAACTACAGTACCATCTGCTGCCTTTAATACAACTTGCATATAAAATTTTTCCTTATCTTTAAAAGATTCATATTGATACCAGAAAGTCATAGAATTGGGTCTACTTGCAAATGCATGACCTTCCGATGCATGACCTCCATCGTCATTAGATGTGCCAATCCAAATTTCCCCCACATGAGGTGTTGTTGAACCTCCATTAACAATAGCTGCATAACCTACAGCAATAGTAGCTATTTGAATTGATTTTTCACCTTGAGATTTATTTGATGATGACCATGAAATAGTAGGGAACACTTTATATTCATAATATCCACCTCCAGCACATTCCGAAGGCATTGTTGTTCTGCTATTCACAGCCCACCATACATCACTCTCATTTGTATTCCAAGGTAGATACCATTCACGTTCTCCACTAGAAAGCCATGCTGAATATTTAAATATTTCACTATGCCATTCCTCAAACCCCGCATTCCCCACTTGAGCCTTTGGTTCTGTAGTTATACTAAGCTCTTCAGAGAACGAAGCTACTTCTCCTCCACGCTTATACACAGCACGCAAAGTATAAGGAACACCCTCAGTTTCAGTTGCTCCTTCTCCCAGACCAGTCAATAAGAACAATCCGGTTTCAGCATCATAAGACTGGTGAGGCCATGCTATCCACTCCCCTCCCTCTTTATACTGAATTTCTACTGTAGAAGAAGAAATAGTACGCGATGCACGCGACTTAGCTGAAGCCGTTACCTGTAAATAGGCTTTAGTAGCCCACACATCCGCATCACCATTTTTTAAAGACAATGTCAGTTCCGGATCATCCACACGGACTTCTCCTTCAAAATGTTTGCTTCCACAATCAGCCTTAAACTTCACATTGGTATCCGTATAATTCAATGGCATAGGATAGGTAAGCGTCACCGTATATTTATTGTCTTCTGCTCCAGGCTGTATATCCACCTGTTCCGTAGTAAACTCCTGCCATGCGTTCATGAACATATACCAGAATTTCACCTGAGAAGGATCTCCTTCCAGATTCAAGGAAACAGTCATCGTAGTACTTCCGTAAGGTACAGATTCTGGCAAAGTAATGGCAAAACCATTATTGCGGGTAGTTACATTCAACACCAAATCCGACACCTTAGTCAATGCGTCCGTTGCCTTCAATGTGAAAACATGAGTATCATCTCCATCTGTCACACAGTACAAATGAGAAAGCACATTCCGGAAGTCAATCAAGGCAATCTTATCATGATTAGCCCCCAGTCCCCTTGTTGACAATCCCAGTTCCGTGAGTTTCTGCGACTGCTCGGCAGTAAGCTTCATTAAATCCACTTTTTCCGGCCATCCCTGCGCTTTCAAAGCCTCTGAAGTTGTAGTCAGTTCACATGCCGTCAAACCGGCAGGCGCATTCAGGTAAGCTTCCAGCTTATCAGACACCGTTTCACCTTCCAGTACCTTCAGGGGCGTGCCTGACTCAAATCCATAAGGAGTAAATACCGGAGGAGCCGCATTCAGTGCTTCATCCGAAATATTGATACTTACATTCTGTTCCGAAGCAGGATTATCATTGAAGATAATCTTCAAAGAAGCAGTTGAAGCATCCACATCCATCGTCAGACGATATTCATGCTTCACTTCTGCTGTAAAATTCTTCGGATTCAAGGTTATCTTTTGAGAAATTCCCTGACGGGTAACTTCCAAGAACAAGCCCAAATCACCCGGCACAAAATACGCACCACGTGTTTCGTCGGCTGCATAAGTCACTTTATTTCCTTTTGAAGAACTGATATACGCACTATAGGAAGAAAAATATTTTTTAAAATCATCCGTATAAGACACAGATACCTTAGCCTTGTTAATGGTACACGTTACCGCTGCTTCAACTGTCTCGTCCTTACGCACCTCAACATTAGTGCTGCCTAAATAACTCAACGCATCAAAGCCTTCACTTTCTGCCTCACCATACGAAGCAGTAACGGTATAAGTGCCCACTTCCACAAATACCGGCTCAAATTTCTCAAAACTATCCCATGAATTAGAGACCTCTCCATCTACTGACACTATAGTCAGTGCAAAATTTTTAAGGTCAGGCTCCGTTACTTCTCCGGCCGCTCGCGATACTTCGTCCGACAGACTCTGGTCTGTATTAACTCTCACATCTATACGTCCTTTCAGCGAACTTTGGGCTTCGTCTTTCGCACACGATACCAGTCCGGCACACAGCAAGGACAACAATCCATAATATACCTTTTTCATTTTTTCAAATTTCTACGGAAAGAAATCTATTTTCCGCGTGCAAAGTAACATCAATTCCATTCCTCTCACAAGGTCTATTTATTTTATTTTTGGCCGATTTTTAAACAAGTACAAGAGAATTGCATATCATTTTATTTGATAATTAGCGATAATCTTTCTTTCTTCCAATATGCGAACCGTCTATTTTTAAGATTATACATAATAGAACTCACATAAGCCATTAAATATATTTCACTAATTTCCATTTTTGAAAAGATATCATTCCATCAAAAGAACACAATAAACAAGAATTCATAAAGAAATAAATGAGAACAATAAATCTATAAAGTTTTTTTCATATCTTCGCAAGGCATAATAATTCTTAACTGATAATCAATAACAATGAAATTAAAGTACATTTTAGCCGGAGTTTTATTAAGCTTATCTATAAATTCTTGCATTCAAGATGAAGCTCTTAACGTAGAAGCTGCCATAGACAGTTGCACCGGAACAAACATCCAATCTACCACCATTGACCATTTAAGAAAAGAAATTGAAATCTATGTATTGGATGGAACCAATATTTCCCAGCAGGAATTAATCTTCACCCTTCCCGAAGGGGCTTCTATTCAAGCTGAAAAAGCAGAAGCTAATGATCAGCCTCCATTATACGATTTCAGCCAAAATACATTAAGAAGTTTTATTGTAACGTCCGAAGACGGAGCTACACAGACAAAATACCTCATCCGGGTAAACAAACTAGCCTTGCCCACAAGCTATTCTTTTGAAGAACTGAAAGAAGTAACTCCGTATAATGTATTTTATTTAACGAATGCATCCGGTATTATGCAGTGGGCAAGTGGAAATCCCGGATATAACTTAAGCGGAATGGCGTTAAACGAAACCCAATATCCGACAGTGCAACATCCTACCGGCTATTCAGGAAAATGTGTAAAACTTACCACCCTCAGTACCGGAAATTTTGGAAAACCAATTGGAATGCCGATTGCTGCCGGTAATTTGTTTATCGGATCATTCGATACTCAAAATGCCGTACTTGCTCCTTTGAAAGCAACCCACTTTGGATTCCCGTTTACCAAGCGTCCCTCCAAAATTACCGGCTGGTTCAAATATAAAGCAGGGGATGTCTTTACAGATAAATCCGGAAACACCGTTACCGGGAAAAAGGACAAGGGAGATATTTACGCAGTGCTTTATGAGGCTCCAAACAGCGATTTCTCATTAGACGGCAATCTTTTCCCCAATAATGGCACAGAAATAGATGAGCATATTGTCCTTTTAGCACGCATTTCAGAGCAAGAAATGATAGAAACCAATGAATGGACAAAATTTAATTTGGACTTCATACCTCAAAACGGCAAAACAATCAACACGGAAGACTTAAAAAACGGGAAGTATAAACTTGCCGTAGTATTCTCTTCCAGCGTTATGGGAGCCTACTTTCAAGGAGCTGTAGGAAGTGAATTATGGATAGACGAAGTAGAAATTATCTGTGAAAATTAAACATTATAGAAAAAAGATATATGAAAAAGTATATAAAAACAATATTGGTCCTCCTTTTATGTGGCTTTACTCAAATTAGCCATGCACAATCATCAGAGCACAAAGGTTTAATCTGGCTAGCTTCACACGGACTTGACTATGAAGTAAAAGCAGGAATAAATATAGGAGGAACTTCCCCCTTACCTCTACCTAAAGAAATCAGAAGTTTAGACAGCTATTCCCCGGGGCTTGCAATTACCTTGGAAGGAAATGCAACCAAATGGATTGACGAAAAACAAAAATGGGGAATAAGTGTAGGTATAAGGCTCGACAGCAAAGACATGGAAACCAAAGCCAGCGTAAAAAACTATGGTATGGAAATATTCAGTGAAACCGGAGGAAAAATAAAAGGACTTTGGACTGGAGGAGTAAAAACAAAAGTAAAAATGTCATATCTGACTGTTCCTGTTTTAGCCAATTATCGTATCAGCAGCCGTTGGAAAGTCATGGCAGGCCCTTATTTCTCATATATGATGAACGGAGAATTTTCGGGAAATGTATACGAAGGACATTTGCGAACTCCTGACGCCAGTGGAAGCCGGGTTAATTTTGAAGGAGAAAACATGGCCGCGTATGATTTTTCAGATAATCTCCGCCATTTTCAATGGGGAATGCAGATAGGAGGAGAATGGAAAGCCTATAAGCACCTGAATGTACATGCAGATTTAACGTGGGGACTGAACGACATATTTGAAAAAGACTTTACAACAGTTTCATTTGCCATGTACCCTATCTATCTGAATATCGGATTTGGGTATGAATTCTGAAACAAAAAATTATTTCATTACAAAGAAGGCTGTCTTCAAAAATGAGACAGCCTTCTTTGTAATGAAATAAATTAAATCTATTCCGCAACGACTTCAATATCATCTATAAGAAGTTCACTTCCGATAGCCCCTTTCACTTCTCCTCCATCAATACTTGGTTGGCAAGCTATAGCAAGTTTATATGTTTTAGTGGCATCATACCCCTTTAAATCATCAAAAGAAATTTCCTCTGTTTTCCACTGTCCATTTGTATCTGAGATACCAGATTTACCACCAACCCATGCAGACATTACATGATATTCTTCATTCTTAAAATTTCCACCATCAAGATAAGGTAATTCTTCTGTTGACTCAAATAGTACAGCTACAATCAAGCCATGATCAGTTTTTGTCTTATCTTGATCACCGATAAATTCTCCGCCTTTTGCATATTTATAAGTTACTTTCAGCGTTTTAGGTTTTCCCTTAAAATCCATCCCCAAGTGCGTCATTTTTAACGGTTCAGATGCTTGACTAAAATCAAATACAAATTGCCCTGTATAAAGGAATCCAGGAGTAATTTCAGGTGACAACATGTTTGGAGTATGTGCCGTAAACAACCTTACAGCACTATTCGGATCTCCATCTTTCCCTGAAGTCGGAAGCATAGTAAATCCTTCTTTATATTTATCAGAATATAAGTTCATCAAAACAGCTACTCCCTCATTTGCACTACTCCATTCCTCCCCAACAGGTACCATCCATTTTTGAGATCCAGCAAGCGGATTACTACTAGCCATCTCTTTCCATTCATCAAACGTAATTTTCAACGTAGTTGGAACAAGATATTCTACAGCTGTTACAATGTATTTCGCAGTAGTCTGACCATCTTCTGCTGTAACTACCAATTCTATAGGAACTGAAAAGTCAAAATTTTCTGTTTTATTTATTGTAGCACCTTCTGAAAGCACAATCTCTGGAAATAATTGTGTTAACGCCCCAGCATTCTCCTCCTTAGCAAGTTCTTCTTTATTTACTCTAAAAGTAATAACCTTAGTTGTTTCATCAATTATCGCTTCAGTGTCTACCAAAATCTTATGCATTGGATGCAGTTCATAATCAGTATCAAACTTGAATGACAAAATTTGCGCTTCTTTACTTTTTCCACTTTCTATCTCCGCACCACGTTTCCCTTCATAAGTCACTTCTACATGCTGTTCCTGATTTCCTAATTTAGCAGCAATATCAAGAGCTAAAATCAACTGTTCATTAACTATTGACCCATTTTTTAAATTTACCGTAGCTGTAAATCCATCTAAATTCAATACTAAAGGTTCTTCATGAGTAAAAATATATCCACCATCCTTCATTTCAAGAGGACAATTTTCTAAATTAATATCTCCAAATGTCATTGCTCCAAAAGCAAAATTCGCAATTGAAAGGGAAATAGATGATGTGCCTGCTTTTTTCACCGATATTTCCTGTGGCATCGCTCCAACTTGAGTTCCATCTATTTTGATATTCAGATTTCCACCATAATTACCAACTAACTCTTTATCAATCACATCTGATAAATCAGTTGTCGTCGTTCCTTCTTCATTACTACAAGAACTAAACAAATTCACCGCACACAATACGGCAAACAAGTAATAAAATAAACTCTTTTTCATTTCTTGATTATATTTTAAAATTCGGATGCAAAGAAAAACAATAAGATTAATCTATACAAGGTCAATTTATATTATTTTTATCCCATTTTTCATATCCATAAAATAAAAGAGAATATAAAATACCGATTTTTCATCATTTACACAGCAAATAACAGAAGAAAAATAGTCAATATTTAAGATTCCATAAATCCGGCCTATAATACTTACATACACATTAGCAGAACAAAGAATCAAAACTTAAATTGAAAGAATAAATGAATAAAAACATAGCCTTTGAATAAGACTTTTTGCCTATATTTGAAAACCTTTATAATACACCCATAAACACTAACAAAAAAACAAGAATAAAATGAATCACCTGACAATCTACCGAACACTAAGCATCTTACTTTTTACAACTTTACACTTAGTTACAATTCATGCACAATTTTCCGTGAAAGGTACACTCGTCGACTCACTGACCCATGAAAGTGAACCTTATGCCACTATACGAATTACGCTCGACAAAGCACCGGAAAAGCTGGTCAGAATGAACGTGACCGATGCGAAAGGAAAATTTCAGGAGAAATTACCGCAAACCGGGAATTATACCCTGCAAATCACTTCGGTAGGAAAACGTACAGTTGTCCGTCGCTTTACCATCACCGATAACCAGCGGGTGGCCGACCTGGGCACACTTTATACTTGTGATGATGCCCAAATGCTGAAAGGCGTGGAAGTGGTAGCCCAGAAACCACTTGTAAAAGCGGAAATTGACAAAATCTCCTACAGCATAGAAGACGACCCTGACTCCAAAACCAACACCACCCTCGAAATGCTGAGAAAGGTACCGCTCGTCACCGTCGATGGAGAGGATAACATACAAGTCAACGGTTCCAGCAATTTCAAGGTACATGTAAACGGAAAGCCCAATACACTGATGAGTAACAACCCGAAGGAAGTGCTCCGCAGCCTGCCAGCCAATTCCGTCAAGTCCATTGAAGTGATAACGGAACCGGGAGCCAAATACGACGCAGAAGGTATCGGAGGTATCCTGAACATCATCACGACCGATGCCAGGATGCAGGGATACAATGTTACTCTCGGAGCCAATGCCAATAACATGGGGCTGTCGGGATATGCTTACGGAACAGTGCAGGTAGGAAAACTTACCCTCACCGGAAACTACTCGTACAATCATCAGAACCAGCCCCGCAGCTTTTCTGAAAACGAACGTGAAGATTTCACTTCGACCGACTACCGCCATCTGCTGACACAAGGTTCTTCCAAAAATACAGGGAATTTCCAGTTCGGCAACATTGAAGGAAGTTATGAGATAGACAGCCTGAACCTGATTACGTTTTCAGCCAACGTATTTGGAGGGAAATTTGACGCACACGGCGATTCGCGTACCGCCATGAGCGACAATGACTGGAAGGAACGCTACAGTTACCAGACCCTCACCCGGTCGACCAGCCAGTTTGGAAACATCGGTATCAACGCTGACTACCAGCATTCTTTTAAAAGGAAAGGAGAATACCTCACGTTGTCCTACAAGTTCAACAACTCGCCGAACAACAATGAAGCCGATACCGACTATGACGAAATGAAAGACGTACCCTTCAACCTGCTTCACCAGTATTTCGACAACGATGCGCATACGGCAGAGCATACGGCACAGATTGATTATGTCAATCCACTGAATGAAAAGCACTACATAGATGCCGGTATGAAATACATTTTCCGTGAAAACTACAGTGACAGCCGATATTTTCTGGAAAATGTCCAAGGTGAAATGGAAGCCAGTCAGGACCTTTCAAGCAAATACCAGCAGGGACAGCATATTTTGGCAGCATACGCTGATTATCAGTTGAAATGGAAGAAATTCGGAGCAAAAGCCGGTGTGCGCTACGAACATACGTTCATGGACGTGGAATATGACTATATGCCCGAACGCAATTTCAAAGCCGGATTCGATGACGTGGTTCCTACCCTGAATCTGTCTTATATGTTAGGCACAAGCGCTACCCTGCGTGCCAACTACAACATGCGAATCAACCGTCCGGGAATATGGTACCTGAATCCTTTCCGCGATACCAGCAACCCGACTTCCATCAGCTACGGTAATCCGGACCTGGATACGGAAAAAGCACATATTCTTGGAATGACCTTCAATACCTTCAGCGCCAAGTTCAGCCTGAATGCCAACCTTACTTATACGTTTACCAACAACGGCATTGAGCGCTACTCCTTCATGAACAATGGGGTACAGGAGAATACCTATGGCAATGTAGGTAAGAGCCAGCGTACACGCCTGGCCTTATGGATGAACTGGAATCCGGGCAGCACCACCCGCCTCTCACTCAATGCCAGCGGAAGCTATTCCGACTACCAAAGCAAGGAACTGAATTCAGGCAACAGCGGATTTTCCGGTGACGTGTTTGCCAACATACAGCAGACCATCCCCTGGGAACTGCGTCTCAGCCTGTACGGAGGCGGAAGCACTCCTTACATATCCCTGCAAGGAAAAGGTTCTTCCTTCTATTATTATGGCGTCAACCTGAGCCGTGCTTTCCTGAAAGACAAACGGCTGAATATTTCGCTTTTTGCCAGCAATATTTTCCAGAAATACAATTCCTATAGCAATGAGGTATGGACAGACACGTTCCGCTCATGGTCAAAAAACAGTTATCCCTCACGCAGATACGGAATCAGCATCAGCTGGAGGTTCGGTGAATTGAAAACCCAGGTGAAAAAGACACAGCGCAGTATCACAAACGACGACGTAAAGGCAGGCGGAGACAACAAGGGTGGTGGAAGCATGCAATAAATTCGCTATCTCTGACTCCTCGAAGATAGGATGCAGTTCGGCAATACTTGCGCTCAAAAGCAAGCTTTTGGCTTGGTATTGCTCTCACCTTTCGCTATCTTTGCCAAAAACAGGACAAAATGGAAAAAGAATTACCTAAAATAGACCTGCCCGAAGAATGGCTGGTAGGTACCGGCATCAGTAAGGAACTGTTAGGGCTGTACAGAAACTATCCGGTACGCCTGAAATGTGAGATTTTCGTACTTTGTACCTCCGGAGAAGTGGAAGCCTCGGTCAATCTTAACAAAATAACGGTAAAAGCCAATGATTTTATCGTACTTACTCCGGGAAGTATCTTTCAGATAAACGACATCAAGGGAGACCTGAACATCTATTTCGGAGGATTCTCTTCTCAGTTTATGGAATACAACCTTCAGTCGCATTCTTTTCTGGATACGATGTACATCACACTGGGGCGCCCTGTCATCAGCCTAAAGCCGGAAGGTGCCCGAATGATGGAAGAGTACATGCAGCTGCTCATCAAGATGTATGAATTTCTTCCGGAGAAAATCAGACCGGAAATTTCTACCAATCTGTATGCCGACATACATAAAGGAATATCCATTCTTTATCGGAATAAAACAGATGAAATGCATCCGTTATCAAAGAGTGAACTGATTTGCCGCAACTTTGCCCAGCTGGTCATGCAGCATTACAACCAGACGCGAAACGTGGCATGGTATGCCGAAAAGCTACAGATTACGCATGCGCATCTTTGCACCACCGTGAAGCAGATTACGGGAAAAACCTGTGTGGACATCATTTCATCTATGGTCATCATGGATGCCAAGTCACAGTTGAAATCTTCCCAGCTTTCCATCCAGAACATTTCCGACTCACTGAACTTTGCCAATGTATCGTTCTTCGGGAAATACTTCAAACGCTATGTAGGAATGAGTCCGTTAGAATACCGGAACAACGGATAAATCACTAATAAACAAACAATTACGAATTAAAAGAGATTTTTATTCAAAATGCTTGAAAAAACGCACTTGCGTTTAAAGGAAAACGCCAAAGAGTTTTGATCAAAACGCACTTGCGTTTTAGATAAAACGTCCTTGCGTTTCAATTAAAACGCACTTACGTTTCAAAGCAAACGTCCTTGCGTTTTTAGCACCTTGAGAAAGCCCATGAAAAGATATTGTTTTTTACTCATTTTCTGCCTGATAGAACTTTCCTTACAAGCCGCTTCAAATATCCGGATTACTCCTGTTCCTTCTCTCCCCCAACTTCCGGTCAGTGCCATACACCGCATTTTTCAGGACAGCGAAGGGCTGATGTGGTATGGTACGGTGAACGGACTGTGCTGCGACGACGGATACCAGATTAGCGTCATCCGTTCCGACATCAATACCCCGGGACTGCTGAATGACAACACCATCCAGTCCATTGCAGAAGATGAAACGGGGAGAATCTGGTTTGGAACCGACCATGGAGCCTACATTCTGGATAAAACCAGCAGGCAGGTTATGCCGTTAGACACTGAGCGGCTTCAGACAAGCTTTATCTACAACATACGAAAAACTTCCGACGGGTACATGTGGATAGCCACGGGACACAGGCTCCTAAGATACAATGCCTCGGGAGAGTTGCAAAAGACTTATATGCTCTACGACCACGAAGGAAAGCCCTCATGGATGGCTGGTTTCTGTGAAAGTCGGCAAAAGCAGATTTTGATTACCATAGGAAGAGAAGGCATTTACCGCTACGACAGAAAAACAGATACTTTCCTTCTCTATGCGAATCCCCCTTCAGGGCGGAATCTGGCTTGTATTGTGCAAGATCGCACCCATAATTACTTCTGGGTAGGTACCAGTTCCGACGGTCTGCTGCTCTTCGACCCTTCCGCCCCCAAAGATTCCATCTATACCTACTCTCCGCTCCCCGTAAATCCCATGGGAGAAACAGAAGGAGACATCTTGTATCTGGAACAGGACAAACACGAAGGGATTCTCTGGATGACTACCCGAAGTTCTCTGATTGCCATGCGATACGATGAAACCCACCGCTGCTTACGCCAGACCGATTTTCGTCTTCCGGCTGAATATGGAAACATGCTGAATGAAATTTACCAGGACAAAGACGGAAATCTCTGGGTAGCTTCTTTTGACGGAAAAAGTTTCATTATTCATTTTACGGAAAACGCTCCGGAAGAATTTTCCCTTCCGGCTCTGCCACAGCGAGTCCGCTTTCAGCCGGCTATCATGGCCCTCTGCGATGCTGGAGAAAGCAAGATGTGGGTATCACAGGAACGGACAGGACTCGGACTGTACGATTTGTCCTACCACAAGGTTACTCTTTACCATGACTTCTCCACGCTGAAAACGCTTTCTCTTGGTTCTATCAAGCAAATGACCGAAGCCCGAAGGGAAGGAAATGTATGGGTGATACCTGAAGGCCGCAACCTTATCTATGAACTCGGACGGGAAGGTATGCAAATGAAACACATACGTACCCTGAGTCTTCCGGAAAAGGCCCAAAGACATTTTACCCAGACTTACGAGGACCGTAACGGCATGCTCTGGGCAGGTACAAACAACGGACTGTTTGCTTTTTCTCTACATAATAACCAATGGCGTACGGTCTGCGATACATTAGGGCAGGTAAGTGCCATCAAGGAAGACAAGCAGGGAAATCTATGGATTGGAACAGTGAATAAAGGACTTTATCAACTGCCCTCCAAGGGTGACTGCCAAAAGATTCCTTCTCCTCTCTCTATTACTTGCCTGAGTGTGCAGGAAGACAGCCTCATCTGGATGGGCACGCAGGAAGGAGGAGTATATGCCTTGAATTTGCACACAAGAGAACTGACAGACCATACCCGGCTGTGCGAACTGAACGGAAACATTGTCAACCAGCTGGAGTTTGACGTATACGGCCATCTGTGGATAGATACCAACCAGAAACTCATTGAGTATAATCCGAAAAACCATTCGTTTTCCACCTACCTTACTACCGACAATTCCATGCTGCTCCGCCGGTTCATCCCTACGGCCATCTGTAAGGGACACGACGGACGGATTTATTTCGGTGGCATACCGGGCATCTGTGCGGTAACTCCTTCCGACCGTCTGGACCAGCCCAGCAAGAACATTCCGACGTTTATCACCGGAATGTATGTTATGGGTAAACCTGTAGCAAGCGGAAATTCACTGACACTCCAGCCGGACGAATATGATCTGGACATTCATTTTTCATCTCTTGACTACCTGAATGCCCGCAAAATACGTTACGCTTATCGTCTGACCGGACTGGATAAGGAATGGAACTATACTACTGTAGGGCAACACACCGTCAGTTACAAACACCTGCCTCACGGAAACTATTTATTCGAAGTAAAGGCTACCGACGGATATGGAGTATGGAGTGAAAAAGTCACGCGACTCCACATTAAGCATCTGCCTGCTTTCTATCAGACGGGGTGGGCCATCGCCTTCTATATATTAGTGGTGACAGCCGGAATCTTTGTCGGACTTCGTTTCTACCTCCGCCGGATGAAGCTGAAAAATGAAGAACTGTATGCCGACAGCGCGGAATTGATGAAAATGCGTTCCTACCTGGATGAAAAGCCTGTTCCGCAAACTGAAGTCCGTATTTCAGAAATGGAATTTGCCAAACTGGATGAAATTCTGTTAGGAAATATCCTGAAAGCGGTAGAAGATAATCTGAGTGAAGCCGAATTCGACGTGCAGCATCTGGCTGAAAAAGTCAACATGTCACGCTCTACATTGACTCGCAAGCTCAAGGCTATTACGGGGCTTACTCCATTAGAGTACATCCGTCGCGTGAAGATGCAACATGCCTGCCGCATGTTAACAGACCCTCATACCACCGTGAACGAAGTGGCTCTGGCATTAGGCTATTACAACCGGAAATATTTTACTTCCTGTTTCAAGGAGGAATATGGAATGACCCCCAGCGAGTTTCAGAAACAGCAGGAAAAGAGGGATACATCTGAATCAAAAGAGGGGTAAAAATGAATCAGACCACCCCCTGAAGCATTTCATACCGTTCTTTGGCGCATTCTGCTCTCCGCACCTACAAAGAATCTCTTTACATTTGAACCATCGAGCTTTGTATTCAAATTTTACGAAAAACAAATTTGTTCAACATGAAAAAAGAGATTTTATTTCTTACTGCACTGGTCACTTGTTTATCTTCCTTCGGTCAGACTTTTGAAAAGACCGCTCAGGGAGGAAAGTTCCAGACAGCACAACCCACATTGAACGGGGAAGTGATTTTCTACTCCCCTTCTATTGTACGCATCGTAAAGTATCCTTCGGCTGAAATGCCCGAAAAGAAAAGTTATCCGGTTATCAAGACTCCGGAAAAGGTAGAAATCTCCTACAAACAGAATGGAAACACGGTATGCATGACCTCCGGAAAAATGACAGTGACACTCGACGTGGTTACCGGAAAGGTGACTTATACCGACCTGAAAGGGGAAACACTGTTAAAGGAAAAAGTGGAAGGTACCAATTTCATTCCGCGCAAGGACGTAAACCGTGACGCATTTACCGTCAGCCAGGCATTCAGCCTTGAACCGGAAGAAGCTATCTACGGATTAGGACAACGCCAGAGTGGAGCCATGAATCACCGTAACCAGCAGATTCATCTGTCGAATGTGAACACCAACATCTGTATTCCTTATTTCACTTCTGAAAAAGGATATGGTGTGTATTGGGACAATCCTGGCATTTCTGACTTCAGCGACACTCCGTATGAAACGTCTTTCTCTTCACAGACAGGACTTTGCTCTGACTATTATTTCTTGTACGAAGACGGTACACAGGATGGAGTAATCGCCTGCATCCGCAATCTGACCGGAAAGGCTACCATGTTCCCGCTCTGGACCATGGGTTACTGGCAGTGTCGCGAACGCTACAAGAGTCCGGACGAACTGTGCGGCGTACTCGACAAATACCGCAAACTTCAGATTCCGCTGGATGGTATCGTACAGGACTGGCAGTACTGGGGATGTGATTCCAACTGGAATGCCATGAAATTCGTGAATCCACGCTACATCAACAAGATGGACGACAAGGAAGCACTTCGCTACCTTCCGAATGGAGAAGACAAGAATGCACGCTATCCGAAACCTCGCTTCAAAAGCCCGGAAGAAATGGTGGAATACGTGCATAAGAACAATGCGCACCTGATGATTTCCGTATGGGCCAGCTTCGGGCCATGGACCGACCAGTTCAAGGAACTGGACAAGATGGGAGCCTTGCTGAAATTTGAGACATGGCCTCCGAAATCGGGTGCACATCCTTACGACCCGTTCAACAAAGATGCCCGTGACCTGTACTGGCGTTACCTCAGCCACCTGCATAAAATGAACATCGATGCCTGGTGGACCGACTCTACAGAGCCCGACCATCTGAACCCGAAAGAAAGTGATTTCGACCTGATGACAGCCGATGGGTCTTTCCGCTCCGTACACAATGCGTTCCCGCTGGACCACAACCGGGGTATCTATGAACACCAGCGTGCCGTATCAGACGATAAACGTGTGTTCCAGATGACACGTTCCGGTTACCTGGGTCAGCAACACTACGGTGCCCTGAGCTGGAGCGGCGACGTGGTATCAAGCTGGGATGTACTCCGTCAGCAGATTCCGGCCGGACTGAACTACACGCTTTGCGGTATCCCGTTCTGGAACACGGACTTAGGAGGTTTCTTCGGATGGGAATACAACAATGACTGCACTAACGTAGCTTATCAGGAACTGCATGTACGCTGGTTCCAGTGGGGTTGCTTCATGCCATTGATGCGTAACCACTGTTCTTCACCGATGATGAATGAAATTGACCTCTTTGGCAAAGAAGGTGACTGGGCTTACGATGCACAGAAACGTATTATCGAACTTCGCTACCGTCTCTTACCTTATATATATAGTTTAGATGGAGCCGTAGTACAGGAAGACGGTACCATGATGCGTCCGCTGGTAATGGACTTTGCCAACGACCGCAAGGCTATCCTGCTGGACGATGAATACATGTTCGGTAAAAACATTCTGGTATGCCCGGTAACAGAACCGCTTTACACCAAGAAAGCAGAAGGCAACAAGGGAATTACTACCGTGCCCGACGTAGCGAAAGCTTCTGCTCCGGTAAAAGTCTACCTGCCTAAAGGTTCTCAATGGATTGACTTCTGGACTAACGAAACTGTAGCAGGCGGTCAGGAAATCCAGCGCGAATGTCCGGTTGACATCCTGCCACTTTACATCAAAGCAGGAAGTATCCTTCCGCTTGGTCCGAAAGTACAGTACTCTACTGAAAAGAAATGGGATAACCTGGACATCTGTGTTTACCCGGGAGCCAATGGCGAATTCGTGCTCTACGAAGACGAGTTTGATAACTATAACTACGAAAAGGGTATGTTCTCCACCATCAAGTTCAGCTGGGACGATGCTTCACGCACACTGACCATCAGCGACCGCAATGGTGAATTCCCGAAAATGCTGAAACGCCGCAACTTCCGCATCACGCTGATGCAGCCCGGCAAGCAGTCAGCAGAAACCGTCATGGTTAAAGCAGATAAGAAAGTGGCTTATTCAGGCAAGAAACTGGTAGTGAAACTGTAAGATTCAAAAGAATAAGGGGGGTAGCCAATCAAATGACTACACCCTATTTCTCGCACTATCACTAATACAGAATACACAAAACTTCTCAATATCGTCTTCTGTTACTTTTAATTTATAACCTTATTAAAACTAATTTTTATGAAACATGCATGTAAAGAAAAGCCATCATGCTACAGATGGCTTCAGGCTGTTATTACCACAGTCTTTTTTCTATGTTGGGCAACTGTAGGATGGGGACAAAATCTTTCTGTTAAAGGAAGTGTCAGCGACACCAAAGGGGAACCTATTATTGGAGCCAGCGTAGTAGTCAAAGGAAACACTACCCAAGGAACAATCACCGACTTGGACGGACAATTTACCCTCAATGTTCCTTCTAATTCCACACTCGTAATTTCCTATATCGGATATGTTACGCAAGAAGTACCCGCCAAAAGTACAGTAAAAGTAACCTTAAAGGAAGATAACGAAATGCTGGATGAAGTAGTTGTTATTGGTTATGGTACACAGCGTAAAGGAGATGTAACCAGTGCTATTTCCAGCGTGAAATCGGACAATTTTGTCAAAGGTGCGGTAAAAGACGTTGGACAACTGATTCAAGGAAAAGTAGCCGGACTGGCCATCACCAATCCAAACGGTGACCCGGCAGGTGAAACCCAAATCCGCTTACGTGGAACCAACACTATCGGTGGAGCCAATACAGCTCCTTTGGTACTGATTGACGGAATTCCCGGAAGCCTGAGCACAGTAGCTCCTGAAGATGTGGAAAGTGTAGACGTACTGAAAGATGGTTCTGCTGCAGCTATCTACGGAACTCGAGGTACCAACGGGGTCATCCTTATCACAACCAAACAATCAAAAGGAGGTGACATCTGCTCTGTAGAATATAGTGGCTATGTCAGTACTTCTATGCTGGCCAAAAGACTTGAAATGCTGAGTGGACGTGAATTTGCAGCCTTGTATCCTGAATACGATTACGGATATGATACAGACTGGGTAGACGAAATCACCCGTACTCCAATTACGCATGTGCACAACTTGTCATTGATGGGAGGTAATTCCAAGACAAACTATATTGCCAACATCAACTATGCAGACAGACAAGGTACCATGAAAAAATCTGATTTCGACAACTTCCAAGGACGAGTAGAAATTACTCATCGGATGTTCGACGATAAAGTAAAACTGAAATTCGGTATTTTCGGAAAGAAAAACCAGATGGAATCTACACAAAACGGAGGAAGCTTCCGCGGAGGTGTTTACTCACAGGCTACCAGAAGAAACCCGACAGAACCGGTACGTAACCCTGACGGTACATGGTATGAAAACGTAAACAAATTCGAATATGAAAACCCGTTGGCACTCTTGTATGAATCAGACGGTAACGTAAAAAAGACAGAGTTACGCTACAACGGAAACATCACTTATAATCCAATCAAGGATTTGACATTATCAGCTTTATTCTCATACACCCGCGAAAACATGAACCGCGGATATAGCGAAACTCAAAACCATATTTCTGCTCTGCGTGACCATAAAAATGGATGGTCGTCTGTAGGAAGTTACACAGAAATGGAAAAATTGATGGAATTAACTGCTCAATACAATAAAACCATTAATGACCATAAATTCTCCATCTTAGGCGGTTACAGCTACAATGAAACTGACTATGAAGAAATGTGGTTCGACAACTACGGTTTTCAGGATGATTACTTTGGCGGATGGCACAACATCGGCATCGGTTCCGCATTGAAAGAAGGAAAGGCTACAGCAGGTTCCAAGAAAACTTCTACTAACCTGATTGGGTTCTTCGGACGTGCCACTTATTCATGGAAAGAACGTTACTTGTTCATGGCCGCACTCCGTTATGAAGGAGCCAGCCAGCTTTGGGGAACAGACAACGCCTGGGGATTATTCCCTTCTGTATCATTCGGATGGAGAATCACTGAAGAACCTTTCATGAAAAATCAGCAGATTTTTGATGACTTGAAACTGAGAGTTGGTTACGGAGTCACTGGTTCACAACCTAAGAATCCGTTCTTGGGAGTAGCCATGCTGAAATATGGCTCATACGCCTACGTAAATAGCAACTGGATACAAACCATCGTACCAGCTTCTAACCCTAACCCGGATTTACGCTGGGAAGAGAAAAAGGAAACCAACATCGGACTTGACTGGGTTTCATGGGAAGGACGTTTGTCTGGTAGTATCGACTGGTATAACCGACTGGTAGACGGATTGATTTATGATTACGCTGTACCTACTCCGCCGAACTTATATAACACGACCACAGCCAATGGTGGTAAGATGAGAAACAAAGGGTTGGAAATTTTAGTAAACGTAATTCCTGTACAAACAAAAGATTTTGAATGGAGCACCACTGGTACATTCTCTTTCAACTCTAACAAACTGGAAAGTCTGTCAGGAAGTGTATTTAAAACAGAATACGACTATTTCAACACCGGAACTGTAGAATATTCCGGACAAGTGGCAGATTCTCACCGTGTACAAGTAGGCGAAAGTATCGGTAACTTCTACGGATTCAAGGTTGTAGACGTGGACGAAGAAGGACGCTGGATTTATGAAGACCGTAACGGAAATCTGGTGAACTACAAAGATTTCACGCATGCTCCAGAAGACAAACACATCATTGGTAACGGATTGCCTAAATACTATGCAGGATGGAATAATAACTTCAGATACAAAAACTTTGACCTGTCAATCACAATGCGTGGTGCATTCGGTTTCCAGATTATCAATGGTGCTCGTATGAACTACGAAAACGTGAAAAATGCCAGAATGGAAAATCGTTTGAAATCAGTAAATGACCTGGTATTTGGCAAACACACACTTAGCCCGGAAGTGGAACCCGAATTCAACAGTTACTATGTAGAAGACGGTGACTACTGGAAAATTGACAACATTACATTGGGATATAGTTTTGGCAATATCGGAAAATACATCAAGTCATTGCGTATCTATGGTTCAGTATTGAATGCACTAACCATTACCGGATACAAAGGTATTGACCCTGAAGTTTCTACCGATGGCTTAACCCCAGGTTATGATACACGAGACAGATACCCCAGTGTACGTTCATTCACATTAGGTGTAAATGTAAAATTCTAATTAAAAGCAAAAACCATGAAAAATATAATCAGATTATTTTCTACATGCCTTCTTACTTCAGCCCTGATAGGCAATACGGCATGTACCCAACTATTGGATGATAGCTATGGACAAGTAGTATCCAACCAATACTCCCCCAAAACAGAAGAAGAAGTCAGCTATCTGGTAAATGCAGCCTATATTCCATGGAGAGAAACGTTGCTACAATGGAATGGAGTGGTACGTTCACAAGAACTATGTGCAGACCAAGATGTAATTCCCGCACGTAACGGAACAGGATGGGTGGACGGATACATTTACAAACGCTGGCATCAGCATACCTGGACTACAGAAGACGACGGAGTACTTCAAGGATGGGAACGTACCTATAACGGAGTAAACACATGTAACCGTATCCTCTCACAAATAGAAGAAGGTACAATCAGTGTAGACGAAGAAACTAAGGCAGCCTTGATTGCAGAATTGAAAGTACTGCGTGCCTCCTACTATTACATTTTGATAGACCTTTACGGAAATGTACCATTGGTTACAGATTTTAAAGATGAATCTTTACCCAAACAAGCTACTCGTAAAGAAGTGTTCAATTTCATTGTATCAGAAATCAAAAACAATATCAATCTGCTGTCAGAAACGCCACGAGGATACTACTACGGACGATTCAACAAATGGGCAGCTCATACCTTATTGGCAAAAGTGTACTTAAATGCTGAAATCTGGGCAGGCGAAGCACATTGGCAGGATTGTATTGACGAATGTCAGGCAGTGATTGATTTCGCCACTTCTACCGGCGAATACGATTTGGAAGAAAAACAGAAAAATGTATTCATCACAAAAAATGAGAATTCAAAAGAAATCATTTTTGCTCTTCCTTTTGATGAAATTTATGTGACGGGATGGAATGATTTTGACTTCCACATGTATACACTGGCCGCTGAAAACCAAGATACTTATCAGTTCACAGAAAGACCTTGGGGAGGTGTATGTGCCATACCACAATTCATTGACACATTTGATCCGGAAGATGTGCGCCTGAAAGAAAACTATATCCAAGGACCGCAGTTGACGGCATCAGGAGAACCCTTGCAACGAAGTGACGGTAAAGGACAGCTTAACTACATCAATGAGGTTCCTTCCATTGACGGCTCAGATTCCGGACATGGCTACCGCTGGGGTAAATTCGAATATGCTAAGGGGATCACCAACCGCTTGAGCAACGACTGGCCTCTATTTCGTTATGCAGATGTGCTCATGATGAAAGCAGAAGCATTGATGCGTTCCGGACAACCCGGTGCAGGAGCTCTGGTAACCCAAGTACGCTATCGGGCATTCGATAATAAAGTAAAAGCGACAGTAACCGATGATGAACTAGAAGCAGGAAGCTGCTATGATTACGGACGTCGGGATACCGACAAGGAAACACACGAAGGAGGAACTGATATCAAATACGGACGATTTCTGGATGAACTTGGGTGGGAATTCTGTCAAGAAGGCAGACGCCGTCAGGATATGATTCGTTTTGGAGTCTTTACAACAAAATCATGGTTCTCACACGATAAAAGTAACCCGAATAGAATCCTCTTCCCTATTCCAAACAAAGCTATGTTGACAAACAGTAACTTAAAACAGAATCCGCAATAAGATTCAGAAAACTGAAAGACTGAATAAAAACTCCCTTATTCCTTGCTGTTATAAACAATGGAAATAAGGGAGTCTTTTTTGTAGAATATTTATTCCGGCAATTCTACCACACCAAGTTTTTTCTTTCCATCCATCTTAACGGATAAAGGTTTCTCAAACCGTACCCAGCGCAGGTACTTGGTTTCTTCTACCGCCGGCATACTGTCGAGCAAAGCCTGGTTATAGATACCGTCGTTCATATAGGCATTGATGGTGAAATATCCCACTCCGAAAGAGGTCAGATTCTGGAAGAAGTGAGTTCCCTGACTGGGGTCTACCCGGTAATTGGTCAGTCCGGCTTCCACGATGATACGGGCCGCCGAAATGTTGGGCCATTTCACCGGAATACCCAACCACGTATCACTGCTTCCCCAACGTCCGGGGCCGACCAGTATGTAGTGTTTCCCTTCATCGAGGAAACGACGGTTGAGTTTCTCAATGTCGTAAGCTATCAACTGGTTATTGGAAGCGGAATAGCCTTCTGTCTTGACATAAATCACATCCTGTATATCGTCCATTACACCATGTCCCAAAGAATTTTCACTCTTGAGCAACAAACGTTCATCGGGAATCACGCTCAGGTCTTCATCCAGTCCGGCTTTTACATCGACCATCGGACGTATCTGTAACAGATAAAAGATGCCGCTCTTTGTACGGGCATCAAAATTGACGGCAAACTCAATTTCTACCGGACGGCGCATTTCGCCCTGACCGTATTTCTGTGTCAGCTGCAAGATACGGGCCAAAGGGAACACGTCGTGCTGAAGAATGTTGGCAAAGGTAATCAGCTTGCGTCCGCCAGGATAAATACCGTCGCGTATCACCATATCGTACGGATCGTAGGTGGAAGCAATGAAATTCAGGGCTCCGTCGGCTTCAGCGTCTTTCACGTGGAGCTTCAGCAGGTTAAATCCATCGTCAAGTGAGAAATTCTGTCCTAAGTTCTTTAAGTCGAGAGCATAGAAGCGGGTCTGTGTTTCACGCAGGGCGATTTCCATTTCGCTGGTCTGAAGTACCTGAGTAGGATGGTACGGACATACGCGCAAGGTCAGTCCGCCATCTACGATATATTTTCCTAATCCCAAAGCCAGACTGACGGTTCCTTCTTCGGCCAGTTCATCATTAATGGGATAATAGTTAATGGAGCGGGCTACTCCGGAAATGGCCGGATAATAGCGGTCTCCATACTGGGTACCGACTACTTCCTGCAGGATGACGGCCATTTTCTCCTGGTCAATCACGTTACTGGTAGCTTGCATGTAGGCTTTACTATCCTTATAATATACGGAAGCATACACTCCCTTGATGGCATCGCCCAGCATACGGAGCATTTCGTACTTATCGTCAAGATAGGGAATCATGTAAGTGGAATAGATTCCGGCAAAAGGTTGGTAATGCGAGTCTTCCAACAAACTGGAGGAGCGGATGGCAATCGGTGCCTTCACCGCATCGAAGAAAGCAAAGAAGTCCTCTACCAGCCGGTCGGGCAACTTGGCACGAAGGAAGGCACGGAGAATTACGTCGTCGGCCGCATCGCTCAGAGCTATCTGGTACAACTGGTTGGAGTCCATGAACTCGTCGAATATATCGGTACAGAGGACTACGGTTTTCGGAATCATGACCGACGCATTATCAAACTCATCGAACTCAGTATGGCGTTTTACCATGTTATCAATAAAGGCCAGACCGCGTCCCTTTCCTCCCAACGAACCATCACCGATACGGGCAAAATTGGAATAACGGTCGAATCGGTCGCGCTGGAACACGGCTACCACTCCCTGATTCTTCATCTTACGGTATTTTACGATGGCTTCGAAAATAATCTGTCGGTGTGCATCAATGTCCTGAAGAGATTCCCACGTAATCTGTTTCAAGAATTCGGCTACCGGGAAAATGGCACGCGAATACAGCCAGCGCGAAATATGGTTGCGGCTGATATGATAAAGGAAAGACTCGGCAGGAATGGCAAATATCACGTTCTGCAGTTCCTTCAGATTGTGGATACGGGCCACTTCTTTCATGGTATGAGGGTCACGGAAAATAAAGTCACCAAAACCAAAGTTGTCTGACACCGCCTCACGAAGGTCGATATTCATCTTCTTGGAGTTCTTATCAATGAATACGGCATCCAACTCCGGTGCATAGCAGCGGTTGCTTTCCTCAGCCGACTGAAGGATAAGAGGAATAAACGGATCGCGTTTGCGGACTTCACGCAGCAGGGTTACACCAGCCTGCGGGTCATTGACACCCCCGTGAGGAAAACGGGCATCGGAAATAATACCGAGCACGTTATTCTGATACTTATTATATAGTTCCGTGGCTTCTTCATAAGAACGAGCCAATACGATTTTAGGACGTCCACGCATACGAAGGGTACGCTGGTGCTCGTTCAAAGCTTCCGTTGCAAACTCCTGACTCTGGCGGAGAACAAACTTATAGAGGTTGGGCAATACAGAGGAGTAAAAACGGATGGAATCTTCCACCAACATAATCATCTGTACGCCGACTTCCTTGATGTCATGCTCCAGGTTCATCTTGTCTTCTATCAGCTTGATGATGGATACCAGCAGGTCGGTATTTCCCAGCCAACAGAACACATACTCGAAGATACTCAGGTCTTCATGTTCCATTCGTTCCTTGATGCCATGCGAAAAAGGCGTCAATACCACCAGCGGAAGATGCGGATATTCCTTTTTAATGTCGCGGGCAATGTCGAAGGTATCGCTATTGTCAGAGCCTGGCATACAGATAACCAAGTCGAACATGGTGTTGCGCAACTGTTCCCAGGTTTCTTCTGCTGTGGAGACCTGCGTGAAACGGGGAGGATAGCGCAAACTCAGGTTCATATATTCATTGAAAATCTTTTCGTCAATGCGGCCGTCATCTTCCAGCATGAATGCGTCATAAGGATTGGCCACCAACAATACGTTGAATATACGCTTTGTCATCAGGTTGGCAAACTGTGTATCTTTGAAATACAGCTGACGGAGTTTAATTCTTAGTTTGGTGAGCATGGTATCTTCTTTTAAAGCTTATATTACAGAAACAAAATTCGGAATTTCACACGATTTTTGCAAATCTTTCTTGAGAGTTGATAAAAAACTAACAAAATTCAATCCAAGAGTCAAATTTTCGGGTAAAATTCTTTGACGATACAGGTTATTTTCTATCTTTGCATATACAAAATATTTCATTTTGTCAGACCTTAAATTATTTGATCATGGACATTAACAAAATCATGTCATCACTGGAAGCCAAGCATCCAGGTGAATCTGAGTACCTTCAGGCAGTCAGGGAAGTATTGCTTTCTATCGAAGATATTTACAATCAACACCCCGAATTTGAAAAGGCAAAAATCATTGAACGGCTGGTTGAACCGGACCGTATCTTTACATTCCGCGTGACATGGGTAGACGACAAAGGCGAAGTGCAGACAAACTTAGGTTACCGAGTACAGTTTAACAATGCCATTGGCCCGTACAAGGGCGGTATCCGTTTCCACGCTTCCGTAAACTTGTCTATCTTGAAATTCTTAGGATTTGAACAGACATTCAAGAATGCTTTGACTACCCTGCCGATGGGTGGCGGTAAAGGTGGTTCTGATTTCTCTCCACGCGGCAAGAGCAATGCAGAAATCATGCGCTTCTGCCAGGCTTTCATGCTGGAATTGTGGCGTCATTTAGGACCGGATATGGATGTTCCGGCTGGTGATATTGGTGTAGGCGGACGTGAAGTAGGTTACATGTTCGGCATGTACAAGAAACTGACCCGCGAATTTACAGGTACGTTTACTGGTAAAGGACTTGAATTCGGAGGTTCACTGATTCGTCCGGAAGCTACAGGCTTCGGCGGCTTGTATTTCGTGAAACACATGCTCGACGAAAAGGGCATCGAAATCAAAGGAAAGACAGTAGCCATCTCCGGCTTCGGTAATGTAGCATGGGGAGCAGCCACCAAAGCTACTCAATTGGGAGCGAAGGTAGTTACCATCTCCGGACCGGATGGTTATATTTATGATCCGGAAGGTATCAGCGGAGAAAAGATTGACTATATGCTTGAACTGCGTGCATCGGGTAACGACATCGTGGCTCCATACGCTGAAAAATTCCCTGAAGCTACTTTCGTACCGGGACGTCGTCCTTGGGAAGTGAAAGCTGACATCGCACTGCCATGTGCTACTCAGAACGAATTGAACGGCGAGGATGCACAGAACCTGATCAAGAACCAGGTGCTCTGTGTAGGAGAAATTTCCAACATGGGATGTACACCGGAAGCTATCGACGCATTCATCGAACATAAGATGATGTATGCCCCTGGAAAGGCTGTCAATGCAGGTGGTGTAGCTACTTCCGGTCTTGAAATGAGTCAGAATGCCATGCATTTGAGCTGGACTGCCCAGGAAGTAGATGAAAAACTTCATCTGATTATGCACAACATTCATGAACAATGCGTGAAATACGGTAAGGAAAGCGATGGATACATCAATTATGTGAAGGGTGCAAACATTGCCGGATTTATGAAAGTGGCTCACGCTATGATGGCTCAAGGAATAGTCTGAATATTAAGGATAATTAAAATTTAAAGCAAACATGAACAAAAGATAAATTTTATTCATATCTTTGAATGCTTTAATTTTTAGCACAAAATCTCGTTTAGTTGTATTTGTATTTTGTATTGTAGCTTGCGCTATCCGCCTGTGAAGGTCTGATAGCGCATTTTTTGTATACAAACAAAATCATAGAGAAATAAAAAAGTCCCGCACAACTGCAGGACTTTCAATTCTTAAGTGGGTGACTAGTGGGACTCGAACCCACGACATTCAGAACCACAATCTGACGCTCTAACCAACTGAACTATAGTCACCATG
>PPYE01030043.1_pt1 | contig 90942 bp, 102 predicted proteins | sample 1559881 | NCBI WGS metagenome assembly PPYE01 (sample SAMN08240022, study PRJNA423297) | Human gut metagenome, whole genome shotgun sequencing project.
CACATCAGCTTAAATTCAGTCGTATAACGCAAAATGTACCCTCCTTACTGGGTGTCCAGTAAAGAGGGTACATTTCAGTCTCTTTTCTCCACTAACAGGTATCTCTTATAACTACATCATAAATCCCGCTGCTATATAACAAACTGTCGCCAAGCCTGCTGTAAGAAGAGCATATGGCAGCTGGGTCTTTACGTGAGATAGCAAATCTGTTCCTACAGACATAGAGGAAAGTATAGTTGTATCAGAAATAGGAGAACAATGATCCCCAAATATCCCGCTGGATACTACCGCACCTATAGTTAAAAGAATATTAGCATCAAGAGCTACTGCCATAGGGATAGCAATGGGCATCATGATAGAAAAAGTTCCCCAGCTTGTACCTGTCGAGAATGACATGATCGCACCCAAAATAAATACAATTGCAGCGCAATAATTTCCACTGATCTGTCCACTTACCAAACTTGCTAGGAATTTACCAGTGCCAATTGTCTTAATAATTCGGCCTATAGCAAATGCCAAAGTTAGAAGAACAACAAGGGACATCATGTTGAAAATTCCCTTTTTAAAGTAATCGAAGAATTCCCCTTTTGACATAATTCCTTGCTTATCATACATTATGCACATTACAATATGAGCCAAACTGATAGCATACAAGATAGAGGTTGTCCCGCTTCCCTTAATTAGATTACCATGTCCAGTAATAAGAAGTCCAATGAATGTCCCACCGATAAGAACTATCAATGGTAAAATCATATTCCATTTATTTCCTTTTCCTTCCGGAACAAGCTTGTCAATTCCATCTCTGTCATTTAACAAAGGTGTTACGCCATCATCATAAAGCTTCCCTGTCGTTTGAACTCGCATTTCAGCCTTTTTCATCGGGCCCCAATCTTTACTCGTAAGGATGTAGAAAAGTACAAAAAGAAGCGACAATAAACTATAGAACTGATACGGTAGGCTACTGATTAATAGCGTCATCGGGTCCCCACTGATAACTCCACTAGAGATTTCCGCACCAATAAGACCCATAAGCATTACTCCCCAAGAATTGAGCGGAATAATCGCATTGATTGGAGCTGAGGTTGCGTCACAAATAAAAGCTAGTTTTTCTCGTGAAACCTTAAAACGATCGATTAGAGGTCTAGTCACAACCGCAGTAAACATAATACTCAACAGGCCATCAATAAAAATGATGATTCCAATAAAATATGCCAAAAGCATTGCTACAGTTTTATTTTTCACATGTTTACTCTGTTCGGTAAGATAATGAACAAATCCGTCCACACCTCCCGAAACTTCAACTAAAATTACGAAAGAACCCATCATAGCCGTAAAAATAAATGTTTCAAGATTATCTAGATCTGTCCACACTTTTAGGATAGTTCGGAGTGATGCATCAATAGCATAAAGGAAATTGCCATGAAATAACAACACTTCCCCACAGAAAATCCCTGTTAAAAGGGATACTGCTACTTTTTTGGTTGCTATAGCTAAAGCAATTGCAATTATTGGTGGCAGCAATGTTAAATATCCAAATTCCATCTTTTTCACCTTCCTAACATATCAATATTGACTAAATAGGGACCCAAATCCACCTGTATGTAAATAACATGCAGTGCCCATCACCTTACCCTTTTCAATCCAATCTTTCATCCCTACGACAACTTTGCTATTGTAGATATTTTCTATGAATATGCCTTCATCCCTCGCAAATTGAAGAACCATTTTCTCACTTTCTTTAGTATTTTTTCCCCATCCGCTTCCTCTATAATCGTCGACAATTTCTCCAAGTTCAGGGACGGCATTAGGACAAGGTACTCCTATAATTTCTTCGGTTTCTCGAAGAACTTTTTCGATATGTTCTATCAAGACCTTTTTTTCATCTTCAACACTTATAACTACAATACGAAAAGGAAAGTCTAAAAGTGCATTCCCATATAGAAGCCCTGCCGCCACCCCGCCATTACCACCAGGGGCAAAAATTGTTACGTTTGAAAGTTCCTTCTCTCTACACTGACTAAGGAGTTCTTCTACAGCAGCCGTATACCCAAGAACACCGTATCCGGTTGTAGCTCCATTTTCCACAACATAGGGATGATAGCCTTCATTAAGAAGACGTTGTCGTTCCAGTTCAACATTTATAGCTCGCTGTGACGAATCGCAATTACCGACATATCTAAGTTCCGCGCCTAATAATTGATCAAGAAGTAAATTTCCCTCTAAGCGCTTTGGTTCTTCACCATTAAAAACAAGAAGACAAGGTAGTGAGAGTCTTGAGCAAGCTGCTGCTGTAAGTGCACAAAGATTTGACTGTAATGGCCCTGACGTAATAATAAAATCTGCACTTTTATCCATTGCATCGCCTAAAATAAACTCAAGGCTTCGGATTTTATTTCCACCTGGACCCAAACCAGTCAAATCATCCCTTTTTATATATTGATTCACAGAATGAAAAATGTCATTTTTCTTTTTTAGCGGGTGGAGAGGAGTTGGGGCATAAATTAACTGTACACGCGGAATTTTTTTTAGTAGTTTACTTAAAGTTTTCATTGCAAACCTCATTAAACTTTAACGGAATTTATTCTTGCACGACTTCAGCAATAACTTCAATCTCACAAAGAACTCCTTTGGGAAGTTCACGAACTGCAATACATGAGCGTGCAGGTTTATCGACAAAATATTGTTCATAAACGGCATTGAACTTAGCAAAATCATTCATATCTGCCAAATAACAGGTAGTTTTAATGACACTTGCAAAATTTGCACCGCTCGCCTTTAAAACAGCGCCTACATTCATTATCGTTTGTCTTGCTTGACTTTCAATATCACTTCCTACTACATCTCCGGTCCTTGGTTCAAACGGACACTGACCCGAAAGAAAGACCAGACGGTTAAATACTTTTGCTTGAGAATAAGGACCAATAGCAACCGGAGCTTCTTCAGTTGAAATCGTTCTCATAGCTTCACCTTCCTTGCACATTATTTTTTTTTATTGACTGTAATTTTATAATATCATAAAATTTAATATAGTCAATGAATTATTTTAAATTGATTCTTTATCACTCATGAAATATGCTCATCATAAGTGGTATTATCCATTACAAGGGAGGGTGTAGCACACTATGCGTCTTACAAAAGTTGATCATCAGATTCTCAACTCTTATCTCATTGCAATAGAGGGATTATCAAAATACTTGGGGACTGGGTATGAAATTGTACTCCACAGCTTAGAAGATTGTGATCATGCAGCTATTAAGGTTCTTAATGGTCAACATTCAGGGCGAAAGAAAGGTGCGCCAATTACAGATCTAGCCCTCAATATGCTGTCAAAAATAAAAAAAGATTCCCAAAGTAAAGGCGCTTTAGTTTATCGAACCACATCTGCAACAGGAGAACCAATCCATGCCTGTACAATACCTATTTTAGGAGAAAAAGAACGAATAATAGGATTAATCTGCATCAACTTCTACCTCAATCATCCTCTGTACCAATTTATGAATAACTTCATGCATGAAGATAATCAAGAAAATATGTATAAAGAAACTTTTTTGCAAAATACAAACAACTCTATTGAGAGAGAGGTTACAATAACACGTTCCTCCATACAAAGAAATACATCTATCCCAACAACTCTTAAGAATAAAGTAATTATTGAGCACCTTTATGACAACCACATTTTTGAACGAAAAAATTCGGTAGAGATTGTCTCAAAATTACTAGGGATATCTAAAAATACTGTATATCTCCACATTCGCAGCTATAAAAATAGTAAGAACGACTGATAATTATTTAATTCTCTAGTTTTCTTTTCTTCAATATTACCATCACATAGCCATTACTGCATTTTAGATGGGATAAGCTGATGTTCAACACGTTAGCCGAATCCCCGACTTCTCAAAGCCCGCAGCAATGGCTTTTTGCTATGTGCGATTTCGGTTGGGCTCTAAATGACGCTTTCAATTTAAGTCATAACTAAGTTGGTTCTTCACGTATTTTTGGGAGATGCCAAATCATACATAGGTAAAGACAGGTACCGAATCAAGGTAAAAAAGTACTGATCGTTCTTGTACCTATTTGCATTCCGTTTGGCAACCTTGATCTTGTTGTACCCTTCCAATCGGCCTGTGTCAATAGGGCATTTGGCGTGGTTTGCCAGACCGTCGATTCGCTTTTCCTTCAGCTTGACGAACCGGACCAAGGCCGGTATCCCGCTCTCCTTGGCCGCCTTAACCCATCGTTTCCAACCCTCGACAGCCTTCTCGTAGTCTGTTATCGCATATAATCTAATCATCTCTTCCTTCATGGCGTAGCAAATTGCCACGGTTTCATGCTCGGAGATAATGGTTTCAAGGGAGTCTTTCCGGGACGGTTTCAGGTTCTCCTGGTTTGTCAGCAGAGTCCACCGGGTCCTGCTTCAACTGACGGTACTTGGAGCGTTCTACAACCTCCTGCCGACGGAGTGTTTTGGCCGTTTCCGAGTCGGATGCCTCAGGACGTTCCTGTTTCAACTTATCGGCAGCAGTCTTATGCTTTCTGGCTTCTTCCAGTCGGACAACACCTAGGACGTCTCGACCGTACTGGGCTTGCATGTGGTATCTGTCGTAGACAATGTCAGCCAGCGGCAGGTATCTTCTTACCAGGGTGTTGTAGGAGGCGTTCATGTCTATTGCAACGGCTTGTACGTCAGACAGCTGTTCTGATGGCACTTCCTCGAAGAACTTCTGGAAATCCGCAATGGAACGGCCCTTTCCGACCCAAAGGACAAAGCCACTCTCCAAGTCCATTACGGTCGTAGCATAGGTATGGCCTTTGTGGATGGCGAATTCGTCGACGGCGAGAAACCGCGGCTTGTATTGCTGTTTTTTCTGCATGATAGCATAGGCTTCCAGGGTTTCTTCCATGACTGTTTCTTGAATCTGTCGAATGGTGTCCCAATGGATGCCCGTTATCTTCTGCACGCCGGCAATCGTAAGGCCCTGGGCGAGCAGCGATGGAATCTACACAGAGGCCCGTTTGGTGCTTCTCGTTCCAGGACATCCGTACGGATTGAGTTCCGTAACCGTTTCCTGACAGCAAGGACACCGGAAGCGGTGTCCCTTGAAGAGGACAGCGCGCCTGGCATTTGGCTGCATAGGCACCGTCCTTAGGCGGGTTCGGTACGTGCCATAGACATGCATCGGCTCTCCGCAGTGAAGGCAGAGAAAATCGGTATGGCGTTTCTGGCTGGTAACCACCCATGCCGTGGAATTGTCTAAAGGATCTTCGGGGGAGCCAAACAAGGTAATCGGGGGGCTTGACAAAACAGGTCTGCTTGAATAATGTACTAAATAGAAGATATCTCATTTCTCCTTTACTTTGGTTTAGGCACCTTATATTTTGGAGAATTTGATGTCCTTTTTCAATATCCATTTGTCTATGACCCCACAAATTTCCGTGAAGAACCAAAAAATATGGGAATAAGAAGAAAGGCTTCTTCCTCCTCCCTGCTTTTCCTCCGGCAAATAGAAAAGGTATATAAATAATCCTGTGGTGTGGCCACCCCTTTAAACAAAATTGTGGTTTTTTTAAAGCATAAATTTTATGTGATTTTGGTTAAGAGCTCTTAAAATTATGTGGTGTACCTTTAAAGAATTTGTGGTTTGAAATTATCAGATAATACACTAGCGATATTCCTCCAATAAGCACTTTTTTAAGATTAGTTCAGTATCCTTTCTTTGCCTTCTTTTTAGTATCTTCTCATAGCCTGTCTTTAATTTCTATGTAAAAAAGAAGACTTGGAGTATACAAGGTTACTCCAACTCTTCTCTAAAACCACATAAAGTTTATAGGGGTCTCCACAATCTTATAATAGCAAACCACAGGATTATTTATAGGCAAACCACAGAGTGCTTTAAAAGGGTCGACCACAATAAGTGTATAGCCCAACCACAGGATTATTTAAAACCCCAATAGAAATAGAGCGCTGAAGCCAAAGCTCCAACGCTCAGGAATAAACAGGAATCTTACAGGATGCCAGAAGGCAACTGTATCATAACGCCTATCGGGGTCAAACCTGTAACACCCCTCCGGTATTTTGAAGTTAAAGAAGTATAGGAAGCGTTATTTTACCTATATTCTAAAACTAAACAATGCGAAATGCACCGTTTAGTACGAAATGGTGCTCAATTCTTTTAATACTGATTCATCATTTTTCGAGAATGTGCATTTAGTCAACTTAATTCATGAAACATCCCAATACAATGACGGTAGCCAGTCCAACCATAGACGCAAATACTGTAGATATAAAAATATAGGGATAGCTTTCTTTTGCTGAAAATCCACAGGTATCTAAAACTGTGAGCAACATACCATTGTGAGGCAAACAGCTAGCTCCTGCTGTAGCAATGGCTACAACTCGATGAAGAATTTCAAGGGGAACTCCCATTTGGACATAAGACTTCGATAAAATACTCATAGCAACATCACATCCCCCGCCTCCGTTTCCTGTTAAGAGTCCAGCAAAGGATGCCGCAATACTTAATGATATTATAGGATTTACAGGCAATGAAGTTATGGCTCGTAAGATTACTTGCGCTCCTGGGCAAGCCAACACTGCACCTCCAAACCCCACAGAGACGGCAGTTGTTATACTTGCTGTTCCAACGCTAGCTACTCCAGCATTAAATGTCTGTATTTTATTCTCAATATTCCTTCTGCCTATTATGATAGCTAATGCAGTTCCTATTAAAACTGCAATAGAAAGATCGATATTCCATCTATTAATCAGAACAACAATCAAGACCATCGGTAAAACTGACAACCATTCAACTATGTGAGGATCTTTTTCTATGTTGTGAATTTTTCTTTGGATCTCATTCGTCATGATAAAATGTTCTTTTCTTGCTCGAGCTTTTCCAAAAATATATCGAAAATAAAAAAAGATTAATCCTGTAGTCATCGTAGCAGCAACAATACTAATTACAGGTGATGCCATGGGAGTCGTTCCTATATAACGTGTTGGTATGATATTATTTAACTGAGTGCCTCCTGGAAACATAGACAGCGGTACCGTACATGTTGCAGACATAATACATGCTGGTATGAATTTTCGTGGTAAGTCAGCCTTTTGAAAAGTTACTAGGAAAATAGGGTACACTGTAAAAACTATGACAAAGACGCTAATTCCACCATATGAAAGCATTGCGGTTATTAAAAGGGCTCCATATACTGCATTCCTATTGCCAAACCACCGTCCTATCATATTGGAAAATGCAGAAACTAGCAGCGTTTCTTCCATAACCTTTCCAAATAATGCATTTGTAACAAAAACCAAAAAATATTTTGCAAGAAAATTAGCTAATGCAATAGAGTATGAATTATAAAGCAAATTATAAAACGGAATTTTATTTGATAACGATAATATAAATACACCGAGTAATGTCGCTAAAATTAAATTTATGCGTTTGTATACAAATAACATCAATAATAAAATAGCAAGTATAACCCCTAAGACATTCATCCTAACCACGCCCTAACGCTATAAACAAGTTGAGTCGTTTTTCTAGAGTTGACTTCCATTTACAACAGATTAAACGAATATAGAAATTATTCCATCAATCAAATCTTTACGTACTTATTTTTAATTTCTATACTAGAAATTAAAAATAAGAGGGTCAAATATATTTCTAGTATTGAACCTTTGTATGAAAAAAGAGATGCAACTTTAAAGTAACATCTCTCTTTATTATTTATTATCTCATATAAGGAAGATATTTTGCAATCGTATGGATTTCTGCTTTTTGCAAAACGTCTTCTGCAGGCTCTTGTCCAATTCCAGGTAAATCAGGAACTTTATACCGCCCATTAACTGGTTGATAATCATACTTGCAGGTTGCCCGATTTACAGGATCCAAAGCTCTCTGATGATGTTCATGAATTAGGAAATTAGGAATTGCAGCTTCAATCTGCAGTGCGGCCGCCTTAGAAATAGGACTACCACAAACATGAATCTGAACATGTGCATCGTACGCCCATGCCATATCACATATTTTCTTTGCTTCAGATAATCCACCACACAAACACAAATCTGGTTGAATCACATCCAAACATCTTTTTTCAAAGAATTGGCGATAGCCTAAACGTGTATAAATCCGTTCTCCGGACGCAAGCGACATATCCGTTTTCTTTTTAATTTCCACAAAGTTTTCTACATTAAGGGGATGTGCAGGCTCCTCATAGTAGAAGATTCTAAGAGGTTCTAGGACTTTAGCAATCTGAATTGCCGACAAAGTATCAGAATTGGAATGCATTTCAATAATGATATCCAAATCATCTCCACCGGTTTCACGAATTGCTGCAACACGATTATAGACTGTTTCCAACACATAATGAGACAGCGGCCCTCTAATATTCCATTCTTTGGTTTTATCGGTGCCTGGAATCAAGATAGGATCAACTTTAACACAGTCATATCCTTCAGAAATACATTTTCTAGTAACTTCTGCATATTCCTCTGGCGTTTCCAATTTCTGTTTTTTGATATCAGAACCCCAATTGAATTGAATTTGGCTAGCATAAACTCTTAAATTATCATTTGTTTTCCCACCCAATAATTCATAAACTGGAACACCTAAAGCTTTTCCTTTTAAGTCTAAAAGAGCAATATCAATAGCGCTCATTGCAGCTGACACAACGGTACCGCCACCCATCCCCCAAAAAGTCTTGCGGAAAATGGTTTCCCAAATTTCTTCAATATGCATTGGATTCATCCCAATGATTTGTTCTGCAAAGTCTTGAATCATACCAAGACCAGCTCTCCATCCCTTTCCATAGGCCAATCCTGCTTCACCCCAGCCACAGATACCTTCATCTGTGTTAATACGTACAAGCACAGGACTCCAAGCTCCTCTAGAAGAAGCTGCGGCTCCACCACTAGGTAATTGCAGGGCATCAATACTTGTAATTTTCATGTTTCTCTCTCCTTTCAGAATTAAAGATATATCAAATAAAAACACTATCAAACCATTTTTCTCACACTATCCATATGCACTTTGCCAGTGTTGTATCGAAGAACTGCATAAATCCCGCAGAAAGCTAAAAAGATGATATTAATAATCATTACAATAAAAGATAGTCCACGTAAAGAAAGATACACCATATAAACATTAGCCAACACAGTTAGAATCATGATAATGTAAAACGCACTATTAGGAACATGAAGAAATGATTGTTCCCACTGCGATTTCATTAGAGTAGGCATATAGAAGATAGAGAAAGCCGTCAGCATTCTCAAAAGATAACCGACTAATACTAGATTACTAGTAATTTCTTTTATGCTTAAGCCAAAAATTAGAGGTAAAATACCAACCAGGTAAACAGCAAACATAATAACGTACGGGACATTTCTAGAATTGGTACGACCTACAAACTCCGGAAACCATCCATCACGAGCCGCTCTTAATATAGGATTAGCACGTGAACCATAGGTAGAGTTCATCGTTGTCATTAATGCCATAACCGGACCACCAATAATAAATACCGGATAGAGTACACCAAAAAGTTTTTTAGCTGCTAACGTTAATGGTTTATTAGCAACTTGATCAATTGGCAATAATCCACAATCTACAATGGCAACACTGACATATACCACAAAAATAATACAGGTCGAAATGATAATGGCCAAAGGAACATCTTTAGTGGGTCGGGCTGCATCTTTACTAAAATTCATTACCATATATTGTCCATATGTTGAATAAGCATAGATGGCTATCGCTGCGACAAACCCTCCATAACCATTCTTAAAAAATCCAGGTTGAGTTATATCGTATACGGACGGGTTTACTTGAGTCATCCCATAAAATCCAAAGATTAATAGTGCAATAACTAAGATTGCAGTAAATAGCTTTTGGACATCTGCCATAATATTCACGCCGCCAAGATTCAAGACAAAAAATACTGTAACTGCAATCAGCCCAATAACTGTTCCATTTAAAGATGGCAAGACCGATGTTACATACATCCCTAGCGACTTTCCTAATAGTGAAAGGCTGAGACATTGAGTAATAAATGCAGTTGCATAAAATCCTGCAACGCGTTTATCCATCATATTAGCAACAATGCTATATTCCCCCCCTTGTAAAACAGTAGTGCTACTGATAAAGATAAACGGTAAGATACTTAAAAATCCTACAAAGATGGCTGCTCCATAAGCGAGCCACGCAGACATTCCTGCTACGCCAATTGCAGTTCCAATTAAAGTGATTACCCCTGCTCCAATGACTTGTCCACTGGAAATAGCAACCAAATCAGTTAACTTTAACTTCCGTGTTGTTCCACTCATTTTTAATTACTCCTTTCTACATATTCTATATCCGCATCCTTATCTCTATAAGAATATTACTGCTTTCCAGAAATAAATAAAATTACCTTTTCTCTTAATAGTTATTAGGTTATAATTTAATAATTAAAGGAGCTGATTATGATGGAACTATTACAACTTCGCTATTTTTTGAAATTGGCTGAAAGTGAACATTTAACAAAAACGGCTACAGCACTCAGAATTTCGCCACCTAGCTTAAGCTCTTCTATCAAAAAACTAGAGCATGAACTAGGCACTACTCTCTTCACTCGTTCTAAACAAAGGCTTCACTTAAATGAAAACGGTAAAAATTTTTATCAATATGTTAACCGTTCCTTATCCATTTTAGATGATGGCATTGAATCGATCCATCCTATAAAAAACTATGTTATCTCTGTTGCTTTAACAAGTCAGTCGGTTTACGCAGATATGCTGTACGCATTTGAAAAACAGTATCCTGAAATTCCCTTAAAAATAAAAACACTTACCTATAACGATATTGTGAATACAGAAACACTCAATCAATTTATTTTTTATTTGGGAATTATTGAAGACCTAAATATTTCAGAAAGAGAAATCGTTCAGCTCTGTTCCAGCGAAGCACCCGTAATAATGATTTCACAAAGTCACCCTCTGGCCACTAAAAGATCTCTTCGTCTAGAAGAATTAAAAGATATGCCATTTATCTCTGTCACGCAAGAAAACTCATCAGCTACTCAATTCGTACTTCGTGTTTTAGAGGAAGCAAACTTTAAACCAGCTAAATTCTTCGAGGGAAACTATCTAGTCCGTCAGAAAATGGTTTCAGAAAATAAGGCAGTAGCTATTACGACAATGGTAGGTGCTGCTGCAAATGCATTGAAATCTCCAAATGTAACTTTTATTCCAATCATAGGAATTAATGCTACGCGCACACAATGCGTAAGCTGGGAAAAGAAGAGATCTCTTTCTTTGCCCGAAAAAAAATTCATTCGTTTTTGTCAACAATATTTTAAAATCCATCCATGGATATAAAGAATTATATTATAACAGCTATTGAAAATGGGTCTAGCCGATTACTTGAAATCGAAAGGTATATAAATAATCCTGTGATTAAGTTACAACGAAAGCGTGGTTTAGCTATAAACTTATTGTGGTTTTAAAGAGGACTCAAAGCGTTGAAAATCGCTTTGAGTCCTCTTTTTCTCCCAATTATAGAGTGTAGATTTCATTTCTGTTTGGACAATACAATATACGGTTCCGCGTCCTATCAAAATTACGAAACCTATTTGCATTGTACATTAATCGCTCCAACATTCTATTCTTTGATTCAATATGGCTGTTGTTAATCCGGGAATCTCCTACGTAAGTAAAGGAATTGATGATCTCTTCTCTCCAATTTATCAGCAAGGTAGCAAATGGTTCGTATTCGAAAATTCCTGAATTCCCGAATACATCGATTGCCTCTTCTAACATCTTTGCAGCTGTACTAGCTGTGCAGCTGCTGTTCATGTTGATATAGTATTCCTTTAGCTCATAGGTAGCGGCGTTCTTGGTATATGATGGTGCATCTACGGTTTGCAAACGTTGCATGGTTTAACCTACGGAAGTAATAGCCATGAATCGCTGCAGGACCGCCACAAACGGGACACTGGGGATTCTTTGGCTTGAGCCAAAGCTTTAACGTCAGGCTGCCATTTTCTTCTTCGATAGAGGTCATTTTCTGGATTCCATCGGCTTTAACGTTAAGCACCTTTGTGATAAACTTTTCTAGAGACATTTTTGTCTTACCTCCTCTGAAAATATAGATCGCATATCTTTATTTTACAGCAGGAGGTTTTTTCTTATTTTCTCGAAATCCAGAACCACAATTTGTTTAAAGCAAAACCACAGAAATGTTATAGGAGTGTATACAATCCTTAAAGGGACGACCACAATTTTGTAATAGTCCTTTCGACCACAAAAAGTGTTATAGGGGTGACCACACCACAGGATTATTTATAATCCCCTTTTTAATCAAATTATGAAAAATTTCACCCGTCAAATTTTCACTTTTTTACAGTTAAAATATGAATTATCTCACCTGCTGTATCAAAATTAGACCTATCTTATTTTGATAGAAAATCAAAATAAGATAGGTCTAATCATTTAGCTCTGACTGTTAAGTTTATAAGTTTTAGCGAACGAATTTAAATTAAAGATTCATTCAACTCGCCTATGCTATCTTCGCTTCAAATTCAAAAAGTAAATCTAAGGAATCCAAAAATGATCGTCGCAACAACGGTCATACCAAAACCAATTAAAGATTCATAAGGAAGCACTCTCATTCTTTCGTTGATGCTCATGCGCAAAGTACCTGCACTGATATGGAAGAAGGAACCATGTGGCAAACAATCAAACACACAGCATCCGGTATGAATCATAGCAGCCGCTTGTACTGGTGTTACACCAAAGGAGAGAATTGTCGGCCCAAATACTTGCGAAGCTACGGTTGCGCCGGCTACACAAGACGCTGTTGCTCCACCCATTAAAATACCGGAAAGTGGAGCCAAGATATATCCTGGCATTCCTAAGGCATCTACTGATGTAATCAATAGTTCCTTGAGTGCAGAGTTAGATACGATTCCAGCAATCGTCCCCGTTCCTAAGAGAAGCAGAACAATTCCACTCATTCTAGAAATACCGGTTGTGGCATACTGCAGCATCTTCTTCGTTTGTCCATTAGCGATGGTACCTACTACACCACCCAACGGTAGGGCAAGAATCGGATCAATAGTAATACCTACAATCGGTCTTAACATTAAAAGCACTATTGTAAAAATCGGGCCAATAATGGCTTTACTAAAAGGAGGAAGTCCTTCTTCACCTTGCGGTACTTCCAGTGAAGATTCATCAACTTTCTCACCATACTCCTTTAACATCAATACAAATACGTAAGTTATGGCAAGTCCGACTAGCGCAGGAATAAATCCAGCCATAATAACCGAAGTCATTGGAAGTCCAAGGTTTTCTGAAAGTGCAATGGTATTAGGATTCGGAGAAACAACATTACCAGCGTGAATACCGCCAATCAGTGCAATTGATGCAGCCGCCTTGGAGTAATTTGTTCTGCAGGCAATATCCAAGGCAATTGGTGCCACAATAATTACAACAACATCGCCAAAAGTACCTACAGCTTGAAGAACCCAAGCAGCTACAATGATTGCGAGGAGGGAAAACTTCTTACCCATCTTTTTAACGATAAAATGTGCAATTGTCTGCGCCGAACCAGAATCAATCAAGAATCCCGCAAGCATACCTGCGGCAATAATGCGTAGTATGCCAGACGTCATACCACTTGCCCCTTTGACCATAAATCCAATTGTTGAGGCTAGACTTGCTCCACCAACTAATCCACCAACAATTGCGCCTAACATCATTCCATATACTGGTGGAAATTTGTAAATAATCAAAGCAATTGCAACTACTAGGCCAATAACAGCACCCAATGCAGTAATAGTCATAATAGACACCCCTTACAGCAAATCGAGATCCTTTAATAATTTTCGGATCTTTTTATCTTCAGCATCAGTCGCTACGACAAAAGGATTGCTTCCATACTCGTTTTCAATGAGTCCCCTAATTTTCATGGCACGTTTTACAGCAGTCAGAAATGGAGAACAAATTTCAAATAACTCCATCATTCGGTTTACCTTATGCTGCATAATTTCAACATCATGCCAACGCCCTTCATTCAAGGCCTTTGTAAGTGCTACAAAAAGTTCAGGATACATATTGGTAAGACCCCCAATACAACCGCTTCCTCCAGCTAGGTAATTAGGGACAAAGCAGTCATCAAAGCCGCTATAGACCTCAAAATCCGGAAATTCACGATGCATAGTAATGCACAAATCTCTCGTGTGAGCAAAATTATCAATTGTATCCTTATATCCTTTAAGGTTCGCATATTTTCTTCTGAGACGCAGTGCAATCTCCGGTTTTAAATCATATCCTGTGCATCCAGGAAAGTTATATAAGTAAACAGGGCCATGAATATTTGGTACAATTTGATCATAATAATTTTCAATATTAGCATCGGAGAGTTTAAAATAATACGGACTAATAACAATTACGGCATCTGCCCCTTGCGAAAGTGCAAAGTTCCCCAACTCCACGGATTCAGAAGGAATCATACGAGACGCACCTACGATTACATCCATCTGATGATTAACCGTTTTCAAGGCAAATGCAGCCAGATCCTTTGCTCGGGTAAGGGTGAGGTTAAAAAACTCACCCGTACTCCCCATTAAAACAATACCATCGCTATGATTGCGAATTAAATTTTCATAAACGGCCTTGTTGCCGTTATAATCCAGTGATCCATCCTTATTAAAGATTGTCACAACAGCAGTGTAGAACTTTGCCATCGTTTACACCTCTTCATCAGCTATGATTGCGCCTTTATCTGCAGAAGATGCGACTTTGGAATAAAGTCTAAGGTATCCTTTAGGAATGTCTTTATGCGGACGCTTCCAAGAAGCAAAACGTTTCTTAATTTCTTCATCAGAAACATGCAATGTAAGTTTGCCTTCAATAACGTCAATGGAAATTTCATCACCATCTTCAACAATGGCAATAGGACCGCCTTCAGCAGCTTCTGGTGAGATATGTCCTACGAAGCAGCCATTATTCGTGCCTGAGAAACGACCATCTGTAATGAGAGCTGCCTTCTTAGCAAGGCCAACTCCATACATATACTTCATCGCTTTAAACATTTCACGCATACCAGGACCACCCTTAGGGCCCTCATAACGAATTACCACAACATCGCCTTCCTTGATTTTCCCTCCAAGAATGGCCTCCTCTGCCTCTTCTTCGGAGTTGAAGCATTTTGCTTTACCAGTAAAACGATGAAGCTTGGGATCAATTGCACCAGGTTTTGAGATAGCCGTATGAGGCGCCAGGTTTCCTTGCAAGACGGCAATGCCACCAGTTTTAGAGAACGGAGCTTCAACAGTTTTAATAAATTCAGGATTATCAGGGTACTGATAATGGAATCCTTCCAAATTGGCCTTTACAGTTTTTCCAGTGCAGGTAAGGCAAGAGGGATCCAACAAATTGCCTAATCTGGTCATGACTCTAGGAATGCCACCAGCCTTATAGAAGTCTTCCATATCCCATTTAGCAGCAGGATTTACTTTCGCAATCTGAGGTGTAACTTTGTTCAGTTCTCTAAACTCTTCTACAACATTCATATCGAGATCAGCTTCATTAGCAATTGCGGCTAAATGAAGGACTGCATTTGTGGATCCACAAATGGCCATCATAACCTTGATTGCATTCCTCATGGACTCTTTTGTAATAACTTGCCGTGCGTTAATCCCTTTATTAACAAGATCGACAATCTGACGGCCGGCTTTAAAGGATGAGGCAAGTCTTTCACCATATGGAGCAGGAATTAACGCGCTGCCGGGTAGGCTCATACCCAATGCTTCAGACAAGCAGCACATGGAGTTTGCTGTACCAAGGAAAGAACAGGATCCACAACCTGGGCAAGCAGTGTTTTCGAGGCTCTTATATTCATCATTGCTGATTGCACCCGTTGCAACCATGCCCTTAGCTTCATCAATAGAAGTCAGATCCGACTTTCTGCCATCAAATACAATGCCACCAAGCATCGGGCCACCAACACAAACAATAGCAGGAATATCTAGGCGAGCAGCTGCCATCAACATACCAGGAACGATTTTATCACAGGAACACAGGAGAACTATACCATCAAGGCGGTGGGCCTGAACCATAATCTCTACAGAATTAGCAATAATTTCACGAGAAGGAAGAATGAAATTCATTCCAATATGACCTTGTGCGACACCATCGCAACATCCAATAGTTCCAAATTCAACAGCGGTACCGCCGGCACTATAAACTCCTTTTTTCACAAATTCATTTACTTTGTCAAGGTTAAAAGAACCTGGGCAAGCTGTGCTCCAAGAATTAGCAATACCAATCAACGGTTTATGATCCAATTCTTCATCAGCATAACCCATTGCTTTAAATAAGGACCGATAAAACGGTGCATCCTCACCATGCATAATTTCATTACTTCTGTACTTAATTGCCATAATCAATACCTCCCCTTTCATTACACGTACGTTCTACATTCCCGTTTTTAGTTTTATAATATAGAATGCTGTTCTGCATTTCAAAATATACTCTTTTTCCTTCTTCATGTCAACATATAATTCAGATAATTTTTAATATTGGGGCCTCCCAAATTCCTAGAAAAAAGTATGGAATTATGTTATATTTTCCTTATTAGAATGTGCAAAGCACTCAAATTAATTAACCTATCGATTTCACGGGTATTATTATTTATACAGATTGGGGATTGAACTCATGCCGACGACTAAGATCATTCAATCAATTGAACGAGCTGCAACAATTCTTGAGTTATTTGGTGACAATATTCCTGAGTTGAGTCTAAAGGAAATTTCGCTTAAATCAAATCTAAATAAAAGCACCACTTTTGGCTTGGTCAATACGTTGACAGCTCTCGGGTACCTAGTGCAAAACAAAGATACCCAAAAATATTTTCTAGGGCCAAAGATTCTCACCTTAGCTTCTGCCATTAAAATGAATAACGTCTTAATTAGTTTGACTCATCCCTTTTTAGAAGAATTAGCCCAAAAGTATCACGAAACATGTCATTGTGCGATTGATTCTGGCTCTGGGTCTGTTATTTATCTTGATAAGGTCGGGTCTTCGTCCTCATCTATATTAATCACAACTAAAATAGGTATAAAAAATTATATGCATTGCACTGGGATTGGCAAGTGTCTCCTAGCCTATAAATCCGAGAATGAGATCGATCAGCTTTTCAAATTTCCACTTGTTGGAAAAACCTATAACACAATAACGACACGAGAATCTCTCATGAAAGAGTTGTCAGTCATTAGAAAGCAAGGGTATGCAATGGATAATGAAGAGATTGAAATTGGCTTATCCTGTGTTGCTGTTCCCGTCTTTCAATCCAAAGATAGTCCAGGGTTTGCCATTAGTGTGGCAGGAGCCACGCCTAGAATCGAAGATAAAGTTGTACATACTGAACTACTGAAAGATTTAAAATCTATTTCAAGTCAACTGTCATATACAATTTTTCATTATAGTTTATAATTTGATTTCATCTCCAATATATAATTAAAAGGAGTGCCTTAAATATGAAATGTACCCTCCTTACTGGACACCCAGTAAGGAGGGTACATTTTGCGTTATACGACTGAATTTAAGCTAATTTGTGTAGAACTTTATCGTCAGGGTAAGTGGGTAGATTGTGTCAATAATCTTTCGCAAATTCATTTTCAGCCGTCGGTGTACAGGGCTAACTGGCAGTGAACTGGTCATCTGCCTGGCATTGAAATTCAAGCTCAAACAGATGGTCCATATTCAGGTATCTCTTGGATCCCCAGTCTGTTGCTGCTACATGGCGCAACCGGGCACAGACCAGCATCAGAGCGCTCTGGCCATCTGGAAAAGCTCCAATCGCCTTTGTACGGCGCTTGATTTCCCAATTGACTCGTTCCGTGGTATTGTTGGTTCGGGTTCGATTCCAGTGTTCGCTAGGATAGTCCATATATGTTAAGGTTTCTTCGATGCCTTCTTCTACTTTCTTGGCAGCCGCAGTTAGCTTCAATTCCCGAAGCTTCTCAGCAACCAGTGCAGCCTTTTCACGGGCTGCGGCTTTACTTTCCTGAGAATGGATTGCCTTCAACATCTTAGAGACTGTACGCATCTTTGTTCTGGGCGTGACGGTAAATACATTTCTGTAGAAGTGTACAGTACAGCGCTGATATCGCGCACCAGGGAAGACCTCAGGAATGCTTTCTAGCATGCCAAGGCACTTATCTCCAATGATGAGGCGAATGCCTTTAAGGCCTCTTTCCTTGAGCCAGACGAAGAAGTTCTTCCAGCTTTCACGGTCTTCTTTCATGCCCTCGGCGGCACCCAGAATCTTTCGATAACCTTCATGATTCACGCCAATGGCTACGAGGGTAGAAACGTTTTGAATCTCACCGCCCCAGCTTCGCTTTAGCTATACACCGTCAACGTAGACGTAGGGGTACTCCTCTGTAAGCGGGCGAGGACGCCATTCTTCGATATGTTCATAGGCTTTCTTGTTGAGATTACTGATGGTTCCCGGAGACACCTTGGTTCCCCAAAGAGCTTCTGTGATGTCCTCTACTCGGCGAACAGAAACACCGGCTAAGTACATCTCGATCAATGCCTCTTCAACGGAGCATTCACGACGCTTGTAACGCTCTATGATGGCAGTTTGGAATTGAATGCCCTTGAGCTTGGGAACCCTGAGAGTCACATCACCTGAAGTGGTTGAGAAGTTTCTCTCATAATGACCAGAGCGGTAGCCCTTTCGGTCACCGGAACGCTCATACTTTTCTGCGTTGACGAGTTCATCAGCCTCATGATCAATCAGAGCATTAAGGGTCTCTTCGACGCTACTGCGTACTAGATCTTTGAGATTGTTCTTTATGAGATCCTCATTGAGTTGTATAATGTTATCAGACATAGCCATAGCCTCCTCGGTGGGTTTTGTGTGGTAACTTAATTTTACCGACGGCAATGGACTATGTCTATTTTTATATGAAATTGAATTTGTGAAACTTATTATACGTTATCGGTGGCTAAATCAAAGTAAAGGAGAACAGAGGGTAACCATCCAAATCACAAGACGGATTTGGATGGTTACCCTCTGTTTTTCGTTTGTGACAGGTACCTTTGCCGCGGGGAGAGCATCACAGCCTCTTTGCGAGGCTTCCTTACTGCGCCCGCGTCATGAGAACGACCGTCTCAACATGGCTAGACTGCTTCATCTTGATGTCGAGTGTGCATCTGAATTCGCAATCGTTCGTGGACGTTCGCGGGAATATATCAAAGCGTGTTTTTGCCAAAAAATATACCAATTTTTACTCTTATCCGTTCTCGGAAACAGGTCAATACCCTTGCTCCTACCTATAGATTTGCCGGCCGCTTCAATACTTCGTTTTGACAGAACAAGTCTGAAATCCAATCGTATCAACTCTAAGCTTCTGTTGTCAGGCATCCTCTTTTTTATTCATCAGCCTGTTTGCTGTATGACTGCTCGATTAATTCCATTATGTCGTCAATCTCAGAAGTGTGTTCAAAGAACACCTCAACATCTCCATTGCCCCATCTGCCAATGCCGGTGATGTCCTTGCATAAACCTTTCGGATCATGAATTTCCGAAAACTTCATATTCAGAGATATACGGAGACGCTGTTTCTGAACTACGAGATCAACGAAATTTGTATCCAGCTTATAAGCAATATACAACTTCTTAAACTCACGCTTTACATCCGGAGACAAATTACAAATACGCCGGTCGAGCATATCAAAAAGTGTTCTGGTAAATGCATTGATATCGTATGAGTCAATTGTATACTTCTGAGCAGGTTTCTCCTCAATCTGATACGGCGCAAGCTCAGCATCTGAAATTTCTGGATACTCCCATATCTGTTTTGCCTTTTCAGCCAGCAGCTTTGCGCGTCCTTTTATATGCTGTTCATTCCATTCGCTCAGCTTTACCAGATAAGTGTTAAGGCGTAGAGCGCTTTCTTTAAATCCACCTTCCATATCCATTTTAACCATAAATGGATTATCGCTCATTTCAGAGTTATAAGCTGTTAGCGTAAGGTTCCCTATTGTGTGCAGGTAGGTTTTCTGAACCTCTCTCCAGTCTGCGCCAAGCATAGTTTTCCATTCGTCACTTGGATTGCTGTTCTGCGGCATAATGTGTTCAATCGTATAATTCTCAATAATGATTGGGGCTTTATTCCCAAAGTTTTCAAGGTGACTAAGAATAAAATTCCTGGAACGCATATTGTAAATGTCACGGGACACAAATGCCTTCTCAAATTTCTCATCATTCGGGAATTCCTTATAATCATCGCGCAGTACGAAGAAAGCCTTAATAGAATTCATATAATCATCGGCCTTGATTTCATTACGCAGCGTCGCAAAAGTTTTATTAAGCGAATTTGTCGGAATATCACATATACTTCTACGAAATACATAGCTGATGCACATTTTGATAATCTCAATAAGATCATCTCCCGTGATAACACCCTCTGCGCAATCGTTATGCACTTTGAGCAGGAACGGAAAGGCTACCTCCATACGAAGGTCTCCGATATCTGAGTACAGCGATTTCAGAATAGTATTGTCGCTTCTCCTGAATATCATATTTGTGTAATAGGTAGCATAGATCAAAAGGTCTGCGCAGAGCTCACGAATTGTAGCAAACTCGCAATTCAAATGATAGGCCTTGAATCCCTCATAAACTCGATCAATCTTTGGGATGCGCGTAGTCTTCATCGTCAGATAATCACGGAAAAATCTATCCATAACAGAGTCCTGCTTCTCATAAGCAAAGAGCAGCTCCATCGGCCTCCACATGTGCTCATATACATATCGCTGTTCTGACGGCTCAAGTCCCATAAGCACATAGTTTCGAATTAAGTCGGACTCAGACAGCTCTTTACCTGTGGAGTTCAAGCTCTCAAAAATTGCCTGTGCATCATCCACATTTCGGTCAAGAGTAATATTGACAATCTGAAGCTTACCGATAGCCTCATAGACGTCTTTCGGCTGTAATTCCATATCTGCTATTTTACTGGCAAAAAAGTTATAGTTCGGCAGGATACGTGACAGACCGGGATCACTAATCGGCTTTTTCTCGACGAGACTAATTAGCAGGTCACGGTCAGTTTCCGTAAGAAGCAATTTGTACCTCTCATCGCCGTCCTCGTATTCGTTCTTCAAAAGCATATTATCAATACGGCGGGCATTGATAGTGCCATCCTCCGGATGCTTCTCTGCATAGTCGCGGAGAGCAATCAAAAGCAAGCTCAGCGTAGTCAAGCGCTGCTGCCCGTCAATGATCATATATTTCTATACACCGGTCGGCATTGCCTGTTCCGCGATATTCACAATGGAACCGACAAAATGTCCGACCTTGTTCTTTTTCTGCATATCAACAATATCATTCCAAAGACGACTGCATTGCTCCGTCTCCCAACTGTAGTACCTTTGATAAACAGGGATCAGAAACTGCTTATTTCCATTTAAGATAGCGTAGATATTACCTTTTGTCGCATCCATTAGGCTAGTCCTTCCTCTTTGTTCCGTATGGCGCAGGTTCTTCCGCTACCATCTGTAAATCCTGTGATTTTTTACTGAAAGCCTCGGTATAACTAACCACTCGGCGATCCATATCATTGTTATCTGTCCACAGCTCACACTGAAGCATTACTGTGGCAACCGCATCATCCATACCCTCTGGCGGATATTTATGTTTCCTAAGAAGCCTCTTAATCATCATACGCATCTTGGCACGCGCCGAATCTCGCTTTTGCCAATCGACGGATCGATTCTTTCGTAGTGACTCTGTGAGCTCTTTTGTTATAGCAATCAGCTCATCATTTTCATAGAAGTCCTTAATCGCCTGGGGCTTAGTAAGTGCATCATAGAATGCCAGCTCATCTTCAGAGAGACCAAGCTCATCTCCTACATCGTGAGCCTCTCGGATTTGTTGCGCCATTTTCAGGAGTTCTTCGATGACTTCCTCATTGGTAAGCATTCCGTTCAGGTACCGGTTCATGACACCCTGAATAATTTCACTGAACTTCTCGGATTTGACAACATTTGATCGTCTGTAGATCTGTATCTGCTCAGCGATCAGCTTTTTCAAAAGTTCGACAGCAAGATTTTTCTCCTTCATCCTTGAGATTTCCTCAAGGAATTTGGGATCAAACAGGGAGAATTCTTCTTTAACCTCAGAGAACAGATTGATCACGCCATCGCTCTTGATACTGGACTTCAATAAGGCGTTGATGCGTGCATTCATTTCCGGCAGAGACAGTTTCTTGCCTTCGCCTTGATTAGTCAGCCTCATGACCAACACACGAACCGATTCGAAGAATGCCGCCTCAATACGCATGTTTCTTTCAACGAGTGATGAGCAGAGCGACAAAGCCTGCTGAAGCATCAAGGCTTCTTTTACAAAGTCTTCTCGTTCTCTCTCTTTTGCAGGAGAAAGAATAAAGTTCACGGCACCTGAAATGGTACGAGACCGTTCCAGGTCGCTGCCTGTCTCAAACTTCGAATAATCAAATCCGTGGAACAGGTCGCGGCAGACCGACAGCTTCTCCAGGAATTTCGGATAGGCGACTTTAGCAATATCCGTGTCGCCATAATTCTTTTTGTCTCTTGCCGTGTAATCGTTCATTGCCTGTTTGAGTGCAGAGGCAATGCCTACATAATCGACAATCAGTCCGCCTTCCTTATCTCTGAATACACGGTTGACACGAGCAATCGCCTGCATCAGGTTATAGCCCTGCATCGGTTTATAGACATACATCGTTGCCAGAGATGGAACATCAAAACCAGTCAGCCACATATCAACAACAATCGCAATCTTCATCGGACTATTGTTATCTTTGAATTCCTTAGCAAGCTCGTCTCTACGACGCTTGTTTCCAATGACACTGCGCCATTCTTCCGGATCTTTATTGCTCTCCGTCATGACGACTTTGACCTTCTCCGTCCAATTCGGACGGAGTTCCAGAATCCGATGATAGATCTTCATGGCAATCGCACGGGAATAAGCAACAATCATTGCTTTTCCGGTGAGTAGATTCTCACGATAATTTTCGTAGTGATCCAAAATATCCTGCACCAAGGAATCAATTGTTGCATCATTACCTAGTACTGCTTCCATCTGACCAAGTTCACGCTTGCTCTTCTCAATCACAGCAGGATCTGCCTGGTTCGCCATCAGATCGTATTCCTGATCGATGAGTCTTAGCGTTGCCTCATCAAATTTCAACTTAATGACACGGCTCTCATAGTACACTGGACGTGTTGCGCCATCCTCCACGGCCTGCGTCATGTCATAGATATCAATATAATCTCCGAACACTTCACGCGTGTTTCGGTCTTTTGCAGAAATCGGAGTACCGGTAAATCCGATGAATGTTGCATTCGGCAGGCTATCACGGATTACACGTGCCGTACCCACTTTGATTTCACCGGTCTTTGCATCAACCTTTTCCTTGAGTCCATATTGGCTTCGATGCGCTTCGTCCGCCATTACGATAATGTTTCGACGCTCAGATAGTGGCTCCGATGACTCCTCAAACTTCTGCATCGTCGTAAAGATGATACCATTTGCTTTACGGCCATCTAGAAGTGTTTTCAGATTCTCTCTACTCTCCGCATGCATCGGATCCTGACGAAGGAAATTCTTACACTTGGCAAACTGTCCATACAGCTGATCATCAAGATCGTTACGGTCTGTAATTACTACGATAGTGGGGCTATCCAGTGCTTCCTGCAGAAGATGCGCACAAAAAACCATAGACAGAGATTTCCCGCTGCCCTGTGTATGCCAGAATACGCCACCTTTACCATCCGTAAGCGTCGCATGTTTTGTGGATTCGATTGCTTTTCTGACAGCAAAGTACTGATGGTAGCCAGCTAATATTTTGATTTTTTTCAGTCCCTCATTCGAGAAACAGATAAAGTTTTTTATAATATCTAGCAGCCTCTCCTTCTGAAACATTCCCTCAAAGAATGTGTCAAACTGAGCGTACTGCGTATTTTCATAGCTGCCGTCTTTCGTTTTCCACTCCATGAAACGGTCTTCACCGGAGGTGATTGTTCCGGCTTTGCTGGTCAGATGGTCACTGATGACACAGATACAATTGTAGATAAACATCGACGGAATTTCCTGCATATAGTTTCTGATCTGCTGGTAGCCCTCCGAGGCATCGGTTTCCTCACGGAATGGCGACTTTAACTCAATAAGCACAACCGGCAGACCATTCAGGAACAGAAGCACATCCGGACGCTTATTGCTGTTTTCAATGAAAGTCCATTGGTTTGCTACAACAAAGGAATTATTATCAGGATTTCTGTAGTCGACAATATATACGAGGCCGGAGCGCTCCTCGCCCTTAACGAAGTACCGAACTTCGATTCCATGCTGAAGATAATCCATAAAGAGTTCGTTCTTCTGGACAAGTTCAGCGTTTTCAAAATTCTTCAATTTGAATAGCGCATCAGCAATAGCATCCTCCGACATTTTCGGATTCAGTCTGTGCAGTGCTGATAGCAATTCTTTTTCGTATAATGGACTACGAAAGTCACGCTCCAAATCTGGTGCGTAGACATACCTATATCCCATGTTTTGGAATAATTCGATGATCGAATTCTCATAGTCCGCTTCGGTATAAAATCCTGACATGAGTCTCACTCCTTCGTTTATTTCTTACATTATCTTCTTAGAGGTATTTTTCATTCATCTTTGCTCCGTTTCAAACAAGAATTTAGCGGCTTATAGGTCGATGTCAGAAACATCAAGCTCACCGGACATAAGGCGAGGAAGCAAAGAGTCCCGAACAGCCTGCAAATGGCAAACTTCATCATAATTATTACGTATTGCGGCGTCCATAGGAGCAACTATTCTTTCAAATTCATTGATTGCCTCATCGGAGGGGATAAGAATTGGCATGTCATTTAGCGAATTGCGATTGATAGAGCCAAAAACTGTACCTTCGCCATTGAATACATCCAACTGCTTTTTGAGCGAATACATCGTGTAGAGCACAAAAGACTGATGGTTGGTTTTAGAATGAATGGCGGCAAGCCCGCGACCAATACAACAGTCTGTATGAGCAACATTAATGTCTCCAACCGGCGCTCGAGCACTCATCAAGGTATCATTTGCACAAGCCATTCGTTTCGGTTCTGTGGTATAAAGGCGGATAGTTGGAAATCTGAAGCCAAATTCAGCACGACCTTGAAAGAAGATTGTGCCTATACCATCCTCATTATAGCTACTACCGCTTGGGGATTGACCCATAGTAATATCAGCGATGTCGCTTAAAGAGCCTTCAATCCAATCAGAGTAAGGATTGTCGATAAACATCTGCTGATAAATAGTCTGCGCTTGCTGCTCTAAATTCTTGTTTATTATTTTCGTTTGCACAAGTAACCACTGCATGCTCAGTCATATACGCTGTACCGCTAAAATAGCGGACATTTCCACAGTAAGCTCCCTGTCTACCAATTATTGCACAATCACCCTCAAAATTAGCTGTTTCTGTATAACCTCGAAGTCCATTGCCGCCATATACAGGATATTTACCACTATCTGAGATTTTCTTTGCCGGTAATCCCTTGCCGCTACTAAGACGAGAGCAAATTTGATTTAACTCGTATTCCTTCCACTCAGCCATATTGTCACCTTCCTTAACCTATGTATTTCTTGTGAGCCAACTTAACATTGCTCTGCTTGACCATTGCATACTGCAAGGTCGTATCTATTCGTTTATGCCCCAAGAGTTGCTGTAACTGCTCAATCGGCATTCCTTTGTCAATCGCCATCGTTGCAAGCGTCCTGCGGAACTTATGCGGATGCACTTTCTCTATATCCAGCCTTTTTCCAAGCTCTCGAAGCCTGCGCTCAATGCCTCCAATCTTAAGCCTCTCATGCGGAGCCCGGAGCGATACGAACAGTGCCGGATTATCATCTGTACGATCCTGCAAGTAATTTTGAAGATGTATCTTTGTCCGAGCATCAAAGTAAACCATTCTCTCTTTACTGCCTTTGCCGAATACAACACACTCCCGCTCCTCAAAATTGATATCTTCACGATTGAGCAGCACCAATTCCCCGACTCGCATTCCCGTTGAGGCAAGCATATCAATCAGCGCGAGATCTCTGCTTTCCGTACAGCTGTCACGCATCTTTTCCAATGCTTCATCCGAATAAGTTTCCTTAATCGTCAAGGCTGCCTTGACCTTATGGATACGACGTGCCGGACTTTTGAGGATGTAATCTTCGTCTTCCATCCACGAAAAGAAGCTCGATAATATGCGTCGAATGTTATCAATTGTTACCTTGCTTGAATTTTTCTCCTGCTGATATGATGTCAAGTAATTACGCAGATCATCCGTTTCAATTTCTTGTACGCTTTTCTGTATTCTTTCAAACATAGCTTCAATCGTGGATTTGTAATATTTCAGCGATTTCTCGGAACAGCCTTCGATTCTCTTAGCGGAGAGGAAAGTATCCAGCATCTGTGTATTCGTTACAGCCGGCTCGTTCTCATTCGCCACTTCTTTAACTTCCTTATGGAACAGTGCATGCTCCAAAACTTCTTGCAACCTTTGTAATTGCGCATTGTTGAGGCTGCTCAGCATTTCTTGCATTACCGCATTAATCAATTTTTGTTTCATAGTCATATCTCCTTTATTTCTAGAGAATGGCTACGGAGTGGCAGTCCCTCAGTTTTAACTCTCGCCACTCACAAGAGTTATTTTTATGTTAAACAAGAATTTAGAGCCTGGTTCCTCGTAAAGGAACTCTGAATAATGTCTTGTATGTAAACGAACCGTTCTGGTCTGTTGATACAATGTTTTATACGGAAATGCGGCAATCTAATATTGCAAAATACGTTTTCCATTACCTCAAAGGAAAAGACCTTGCTTCAATGAACGCTGGCTCGGCTGTTCCAAGTATGACAACTGCCATTCTTAATGCTATGGAACTTAGAATTCCTGATGCAAATACCTTAAAACGGTTTGAAGATCTGGTATCTCCAATGTACGTTGCTATGGCAGATAACAATACTCAATCCGCAAAACTGGAAGCATTAAGGGACACACTATTACCACGCCTCATGTCCGGTGAGATCGACGTCTCCAACCTCGATCTCTAAGCCGCTAAATTCTTGTTTATCTTTGAATAATCAAAGAAGGCATCATTTGCAAGCACATAATATAAATATTTATTATTCACTCCATTCTTTGCGTGAAATACAAGCACGTCATTGGAGCAGCCACCATCAAAATCTGCATGCCATATCTTCTTAAAATACGGCCTAATATTTGAAACTAATACATCCCCTACCATGAATGATTTTGCTTGAACCGTTGTTGGTAACGAAGTTGCTACAGTAATACCACCTTTATTCGGAATCATATTTTCAGTGGATATGTATGTTTGGTTATTTAAATCACTTACATCAGTTTTGCCTTTGGCATAATCGCAAATATCAGAAAGTTTATATCTCATACCCAATCGCCCCCAGCTTCTTTCGAATCTCAGCTTCAAGTTCATGAGAGCGTTCAAACATCCTAGAAAGCTCCGAAGTAAGCCTTGTCATTTTCTCCTCGAATGGCTCGCCGTCATTTTCTTGCTCCTCGATTCCGACATATCGTCCTGGCGTCAGAATATAATCCTGGTTTGCGATATCCTGCAAAGTAGCAACGGAGCAGAATCCTTTTACATCTTCAAGCGTTCCATTCTGGAAGGCCTCGAAAGTATCTGCGAGCTTCTGAATATCCTCTTCGGTAAAATCACGATGTTTGCGATCTACCATGTGTCCCATCTTACGAGCATCAATAAAGACGGTCTTGCCTTTCTGCTTCTTTCCTTTAGTAATAAACCAGAGAGTGGCAGGAATCGTTACACTGTAGAAGAGCTGTGGAGGCATAGCGATGATACCTTCGATCAGGTCATCCTCGATGATCTTCTTTCTAATTTCACCCTCGCCACCACTCTGAGAAGATAGCGCTCCATTCGCAAGAACAAGTCCGATTTTGCCGTTCGGAGCAAGATGATGGATCATATGCTGAATCCATGCAAAGTTGGCATTGCCTGCAGGCGGGATTCCGTATTTCCAGCGAACATCATCCATCAGCTTATCCTGTCCCCACGGATTATAGTTAAAGGGCGGATTTGCCAGAATAAAGTCTGCCTTCAGCGTCGGATGAAGATCATTCGTAAATGTATCAGCATGATAAGGGCCAAGGTCAGCATCAAGGCCACGAATCGTAAGATTCATGATAGCCATCTTCCAAGTGTCCGGGTTGGCCTCCTGACCATATATAGAGATGCTGCCCCGGTTACCAGAATGCGCCTGAATAAACTTTGCACTCTGTACGAACATACCGCCACTGCCGCAGCAACAATCATATACACGACAATTTGAATAAGGTTTCAAAATAGATACCAGTGTATTTACAATGCTTGACGGCGTATAGAATTCGCCACCGCCTTTGCCTTCTTTTTCAGCAAACTGAGCGATACAGTATTCGTAAGTTCTGCCGAGGATATCTCGGTTACCTTCTGTCTCTCCCATATCCATATTGGTAAAGAGGTCAACGACATCACCGAGAACTCGCTTATCCAGATCTGGGCTGGCATAATTCTTTGGAAGCACGTTCTTGAGTTTCTTGTTATCGGCTTCGATTGCACGCATAGCATCATCAATAACCGTTCCGATTTCCGGCTTATGCGCTGCTGCTGCAATCTTGTCCCAACGAGCATCCTCCGGTACGAAGAATACATTATCTTCAAGATATGCATCCGGATCATCCTCGAATCCCTCTCCCTCGGCTACGAGCTGTTGATACTTCTTATCAAATGCCGTAGAGATGTACTTCAGGAAAATAAGCCCAATAATTACGTTTCTATATTCTGATGCCGGAATATGTCCCCACAACACGCAGGCCGCATCCCAGATTTGTTTTTCAAAGCCGATATTGGAAGTATTCTTTTCAGCCATTTACTTTGTCCTCACTTTCAATAGTTTCATCAGGTATCATCTCCATAATATCGGAGACATCGCAGTTCAAAACGCCACAAATTTTAGCAAGTACACTTGTGGTAACATTCTCAGCCTTTCCAAGCTTTGCAAGGGAAGAGGAGCTGATCTTTGCAGCTTCTCGTAGCTGAGTTTTTGTCATGTTTCGATCAATTAGCAGTTTCCATAATTTCTTATAACTTGTTTTCACTTTGAGCCTCCTCTACATTCCACGATTTACCATAAAGCTCACGATGGTTATCAGAAAGTTTAAGCACCTTATTATCTGCAACAATCTTTCTTGTCTCTGCTGTATATGCATCTTGCTTATCAAACGCAATAAAAATCTGCTTTTTGCTGTCAGTATATATTTTCATAATTCCGTCGATGGAACCGTCACTTATATTTTTCAAGATCAGCGAATCATGTGCTATATCCGGAAGCGCTGTTAGATTCAATCCTGCAAGATCAAATATCACCATTCCTTTGTAATTAGACCCGGTTCCGGTATCGTCCGGTGTTTCGAAGCGATAACTGTTATATTCATTAAAATGCAGGTGTGGTGGCTTATGCCGTTCAGTAAATAGGAAATCATTATATACCTTCATCTTATTGTTTATGGCTTGCTCAATATCCGAGAGTATTGTTTCTATGGTACTCTTCAGTATATCATCGGCTTCTTTTCTGATATCCTGCAGGTCGGTCAGTGTCAGATACGCTTCATTCTGAGTTTTTAAGGCATCAATCCTTCCCTTTATCTCGGAATGTCTATCGTGGAACTCTTTTGACAGGTTTCCAACCATGCCCAGTTCCCGGATCTGATCATTTACTGTTACCACCTGACTATGAAGGTCTTCAATTTCACTCTGCACACTGTCTCGTTCTGCTGCGAACTGACCATACAGTATTGAGGCCAGCTTTTTATGATAGCCCTCTACCTCATATAGCTTCCATAGGTTAACTTTCGGAAAGAACTCCTGCAATCCAGAAAGATCAGCTTCTGTGGGATAAAGCCCATAACTTAGCCTCATATCAAGCAGACCTAACCGACGTTTTTTGTTTCAATGCTTTCTTCCAGCCTGAACTTTTTATCTTTCAGGTCGGATTTTAGCCTGTTTTTCTCTATATCTTCTTCCGAGTGTGTCTCCACCTGCTCGGAAGTTAAAGGATCCAATTCTACCTGCAAAGAATGAATCTCCTCAAGATTCTCATCATTTTTTTCTTTGCCGCCGACAAGGTCTGATACAAAACGATATTTACGAGCTTCTCTATATGCAGATAGCTTTTTCTTTTGCTCCTCCAGTCTGCTCGTGTAATCTTCTATGTCACGATAACGGTCAAATAACTTGACCAGCCTATCGATGGACTTTTGCATTCCATCTCCTGGTATACCATAGAGTGGTTTGCGTTCATTGGTATTATCCTTACCATACACTCTGAAGAAGCTGCTCAAAGTGGATCTGAAGGATAGCCCCGGAAAATCCATGTTATATTTTTCTTTAAGCCAGTATACAAACTTCTGCCGTGTTTTAACATTTCCAGTAAGCTCATACCCGTTAGAACAAACCTGAATTTCTTCCGGAGAAGCTGTATTTCAAGCAAAGTAATATTCCTTGCCATCAAATTTAAAGGTAAAGAAGATCGTGTAGTCGCTTATATATTTGACACCATCGCTTGCAGTATAGGTATTACCACCAAAAACAAAATCTATAGCCAGCAGCGCTGACAATTTTCCTATGGAATTAGTACCGTCCTCTTTCCCGAGAACGACGTTAGGACCGTCCTTAAATCTTATTGGATGTCTAACCTCGTCCTTTTCTTTAAATGCGGGAGACATCATTTCAACAAGCATTTGTAACCTTCCCCTTTTTCATCAATATCAACAGCTTGATGCGCATAAAGGCAATCCATAACCGATAGAAAATCGATAGGATCGGCAAGTGACGGTTTCAAATTGTTATATAAATCTTTCACCATCTTCGAACCCTATTGAAGTTCTTTCAGCACCTTTGGTATTAGAGCCAAAGTGCTATTTTCATATGAATACAATTTATTCGGTAAGAGCATTAGAACACCTCGCAGTTTTGTATAAAGTAAGAAACGACAATCTGACAAAAATATCATCCTGAAGAGTCACCCCATGTACCTTGTTAGAAATCTCCATAAATATTTCCATTTTACTTTTATTTGCTTTCTTTAGGCGACGGTAAATTGCCTTCATCTGATCTTGAACTTCTTCATAATCAATGACTTTTCTCTGATCAAGACTGGTCATAATTTCGTGTATTTTCAGAAAATATATGGTACATAATTATTCACTGACAAATACAGTACCAAGTCCTGTGCTGGATCAATCTTCTTGCCCAGCTCTTTCGGATCAAGTGCCGCCTGAATCAGGTCTTTTTCCTTAAGCTTTTTAATTCTGATAATGATACCGGTGATTCCTTTTTCAAAAGGGAGATCATCCAGTAACCGAACGCTCTGCCTATAGGTTGTAAGAGCCTTCTTTTTGTCTTGCAACTCTTTGCAGATCTTTTTGTTGTCATCAATCAGATATGTCGCATGACACATAGGGCACATAGCAAGAAGGTTCTCCGCCTTTGCTTCCACGCTTTTGTCTATGAGACTAACTTCATATACCTTTACCTTCTCTGTTTGGCCATCCTTTGAAACAGTGAGTTCTCTTCCGCAGTTAGGACAAAATCCTGCTGATTCTGTAAGCAGGTACTCTCCGAACTTATTTTTTAGTTCAGCCGCTTGCTTCTGCTGTTTTTGCTTTTCAAGTTCATCCTGTTTAACAAGACCTGCCGTTGTTTGAATTATTTCTACCATCCATGCAGCAACTTTTTCTCCAACATTATCAGCATCTATTGCAGCGTCATATCCTCGCAGATCGTCCGCCATCAAAGACCGTTGCGTCTTATTTCTTTCGTTGATTCTTTTTATAAGAATTTCCGGAGTAAGTCTGTAGGCAATCGTCTGAGCGAGTTTCTTAGACAGACCTCGTTTAGCATAATTGCGCAGGGTCTCATCCTTTGTCTTCACGGATGGATCTTTACTCGATCCCCACTCCTCTTCAGTAATAGTCGTAATCATCGCCATAATTTCACGGAAAAAATACGGCACATCATCGCCGTCGGCCATGTGCTTCTTCAATATTGAAAAAGTGTCCTAAAATACAAACCCCTCCGTCTCCTTTCTCCGTAAGATTTGAACCGCTCTGGACCACGTTGAACCAAACAAAACCCAAACTGAAGATACCCATTTTATATACTGGTCTCAGCTTCAAAAAAGCGTACTCTAACATATCTTTGGGTGCAAAAAAACAACCGTAAATATTATGGCACGAAGTGAACCAAATATCAAACATTCTATTCTAGATATGGATATTTGATTTGCGTTTTGAATGAAGCATCTGTCGCGTAATGCATCGTCTGATCAACGATGGCGCGCTTTATTCGACAGTCAAGTAAATATGTACACAGCTATCTGATGAGCAAGAAAGCTGCAATCCGAATTGGAAAAAACCGGAGGACTGCATTCTCTTTCTATAGGATAACTGCGCCCTTTTGAGATCTCCCGTTCGAAAAATCGAAAATCGGAGGTCTTAAAATGACAAACTATGACAACCAGCGTTACTATCCACTTCGTGACCCGGAAACTGGGATTGTCAAGAATTTTGTATATTTTATTTTAAATAAATTCGTCATACTTCAACATCATAGGCCCAATTCGGTATGTGTCAACATTTTCTCGGGAGACCCCTATAAGATTGTGTTGCAGCCTAAATAAATACGGAAAATGGAGCTTAAGTGACCTATGGCTGTACTGCTGGCCGTATACGCACCAATTCCCCTGTTTCTAATTCCTACATGTGGAACCATGGGAGATTTCTTCAGCGCGCTCCTCAAGGCTTTTCGCAGCTCCGCGCTCTTCGGGGCTTCTACGGGCTTGAACTTGCTGGACAGTGCTGCTTCCAGCTCTTCATTTTGCAGGCCCGCAAGGACCTTGGCTATGGCTAAGCAGCCTTCTTTCCCCCAGCGACGGCCTTGCTTTTTCCTTCGGTAGGAATACCGTCTTTTGGGCCACGGCCGCCAATTTCATGGCTCCGGCCATGTCCGTGAGGCCTCCCCGGGTAAGAACGCACTCTTTCTCTCCATTCACCTGCCGCATCTACCCTTTGGGATTCCGAGTCGTTATGGGACTTCGGTCTGTTTGGTAGCTTTATCTATCCCGAATTGCCCTTATGCGGTTTCTGTTCGTCAGGTCAGAGATTTGCCTGCACCTTCCTTCAGATTCCACCTCACGGTGTTGCCTTTGGTGTTCGGCTGTGACTTTCCCACGACAAGGGCAGTCTAGGAACTTTCACCTTTAAGAGTGCGCCCATGCTGGGCGCACAAACAAGCCGGTCATTGCAGCGCTGCTGCAATGACCGGCTTGTTCGTTTCCAGACCAACTCAGAATGGAAACTTCACATATTATTTTTCTGGTATCTTTGTAATAATGCATCAAACATAACAGCAAATGACCATTTTAGGTGTTCTTCCAGAAGAAGTTTTGCCCTTGCCAGATTTTTCATTGCGATGGCTTCCAAAATCTCAAGATGCTGCTTCGTGCTGGTTTCAAAGGTATCTGTAATCTGGTATGCCTGCAATTGCCTGACATTGATGCGTTCTGACAAGCTGGGCATTAACCGCCGAATATAATGGTTAGATGTATAATCGACAATCATGTTATGAAATTGGTTATCGAGTTCATACATCATTTCCGGAGATACAAGGCTCTTGTCTTTTTTATAGAGCGCCAATGCATTTTGAAAACTCTCACACGCTTGCTGAACCATTTTTTCACTCAAGTTATGAATCGTTGTTTCAAGCGCCAAGACTTCCAGAACAGTCCTCACGTTATAGATATCTCTCATATCCGCAATAGACAGTACATTAACAAGTGTTCCCCGGCCATTTAGGGTCGTAACAAAATTCTCACTTTCGAGCTTGCTAATTGCATTTTTGACCGGTGTTCTTGAAATCCGCAGTTCGTTGGCAATGGATTGCTCTGTAATGACATCCCCTTGATGAATCTTTCCACTGATAATCTGCTCCTTCAGATAGTTGTAAGCCTCTTCTGCAAGGGACAGTTTCTTGATTTTTCTTGCTTTATAGGGAGTGTTCATTATCGCCTCCAATTCCCACCGCTCAGGTGTCATCAATTCACTAGGTCACGAGGTCTCTTTCCAGCAAGCATATTTTCCAAGTTTTCCAAAGCTCGGTCCTTCAGTGCCTTGAAAGATTCAATGGAAATATATGATACATGCGGAGTTACATAGATATTAGGAACATGGAGGATGGGCTCATCCCCTGCAGGGGGTTCTGTTTTCATAACGTCGAGAATGGCCCCGCCAATTTTTTTACTTTTAACCGCATCTATCAAAGCATCTTCACTGACGACCTTTCCACGGGAAGTGTTGATAAGCCAAGCGGTATCTTTCATATAGGAAAGTGCTGCCGCATCGATCTTATCCGTGTTTTCATCACAGCCTTTTAGATGAACACTAATATAATCAGACCGCTTGAAAATATCTTCCCAAGAAACTTTTTCAACGCCAAGATTGGACATCGTTTTTTTGTCTACGAAGTCATCGAAAGCAATGACATGGATACCCAGTGCTTGAGCACGTTTGGCTACTGTCTTTCCAATAACACCCAATCCTACAATACCCAGCGTCTGGTTTTCAAGACGGTGTACCGGTGAAAGAGCCGCCATGGCCCCCCATTTCCCCGCCTTGACATCTTCTACAACCGTACGGCTGTAAAAAGCCAGCCCTTTGTTGACAAAATACATAGCTGCGACAACATAGTCCGCAAGATCCTCTGCACAGTACCCACTGATATTGGTTACAGAAATATTTTTAGTCCGTGCGGCAGCGACATCGATGCGATCATAACCGCCGCCATACACAGCAATGCCTTTGCAGTTTTCCAAGCGATCAATAGTACTTTTAGGAATGGAAGCATACACTTGAGCAAGAATCCCGTCCGCGCGATAGCCAAATTCCTTCAGATCCTTTTCATAATCATAAGTGGAACGACGAATTTCAACACCTGGATACTTTGCTTCAAGCACTTCTTTTTCTACATCATAGTCTTTCCATTCTTCGTCAATGATCCAAATCAGCATAATAAGTTACCCTCCTTATTTCAAGAAAATGGTCGTAACCGATGGAATATACGTAACCGCGCCGAGAACAAGAATCAGCGCACCAATCAGCAGAATGAGTTCCTTTGACAAGGCCTCCATTTTGACCTTTGAAATGGCTGTTGCAACAAAAAGGTTGATGCCATAAGGCGGTGTGCAGAACCCAATGGCAAGATTCATGGTCAACATGATGCCAAAGGTAATGGGGCTCATGCCAAATTTCCTACAAATCGGCAACAGAATCGGCGTCAAAATGATGGTTGCAGGAATGTTGTCAATGAACATACCGACAAGGAGCAGGAGCAGGTTGATGAGAAGGAGAATGACGAATCCATTTTGGCTGATACTAGTAATGAACCCGGCAATCTTCATCGGAATCTGTTCCATGGTCAAGAGGGCGGCAAAGGCGGTCGACAGACCAACCATGAACGTCGTCGCCCCGTTGATAACAATGGCATCCTTGAGCGCCTTATAGGTGGAAGATCCATCCAGTTCCTTATAAACGAAACGCCCTACGACATAGGAATAAACAACAGATATAACGGCTGCTTCCGTCGGCGTAAATTTACCGGAGTAGATACCGCCTAAAATGATAACAGGGGAAAGAATGGCCCAAATTGCATCCTTAAACGTGACCCAAATGACACTGGCACTGGGTGGTTCCGTGCTGCCTCGATAGCCGCGTTTTTTCGAAACAATAAAGCACACAATCATAAGGGCGACGCCCATTAATATGCCTGGAAGGAAGCCTGCTGTAAAAAGACTGGTAATGGATGCGCCTGAAACCACACCATAAATGACAAAAGGAACAGAAGGAGGAATAATAACCCCGATGGTTCCTGCCGCTGCAGTCAGTGCAGCGGAAAAAGGCTTGCTATAACCATGCTCCACCATTTGGGGAATCATGAAAGCCCCCACTGCCGATACGGTTGCTACTGCAGAACCGGAAATTGCTGCAAAAAACATGCAGACAATAATGGTGACCATACCAAGTCCACCCGTAATATGCCCAATAAAGCATTCAAAAAAGTTGACCAAGCGTTTTGCAATCCCGCCGCCGCTCATTAGGTTACCAGCGAGCATAAAAAAGGGGATGGCCAAAAGAGGAAACGAGTCCACACCAGCAATGCTGTTTTGAGCAATCATAAGTGTCGGCATGGATGTAAAATGCAGCATAGTAACGAGGGTTACCATACCAATCGCGTACCCAATCGGGACACTGAGCATGAGCAATAAAATAAAGAGTCCAAACAAAAATACAGCTTCCATGATTATCCCTCCCGCCCATTATTTTGGGACACGCAGCGAGTATACAAGCTGTATACTAAGCGCAGGCTTAAAAAGAAGGATGCCACAGGCAATGCCGCATATACATAAACAAGAGGTGCCCGCATCCCAGAAGAAAGGGTATTTCGGGAAACCATGGACTGACAGAGGTCAGCGCCCTTTACCACCAAGAAAATGTTAAAAGCAAGCCACGCAGCCTCTACAAGAATTCTGAGCATATTTTTTGCTTTTTCACCAGGAAGCCAATTATAGATCATCTCCACTTTGATATGTTCTCCGTAAGCAAAGGCAAGGTCAGCCCCAAGCCAAATCTGCCAAATGAAGATATAGCGGGATAATTCCTCAGACCAAGACAGGGAGGAATTAAAGGCACCTCGCATAATGATTTGGAGAAAGATCAATAAGGTGTTGAATATCAGGCTTCCAATAAGGACCTTTTCTTCAATATAGGTCCATTTATTGAGTACGGCCTTCATAGCAGTCCTCCTTCTAATAGAGGGACTATGAAGCAGACGCCTCAATAGCCCCTATTCCCTACTTATTGATTATATTTTTCACACAGGTCAAAGAGCGCCTTACCAAACTTAGCTTCATACTTGTCATACATAGGCTGCAGGGCTTTTCTCATAGCAGATTTCTGATCAGCTGTCAGTATGTTGGTCTGCAGCTTGCCAATCGTTTCCAGATCTTTGATGGCCTTTTCGTTATCTGCAAGTTCCATCTTGCGCTGTTCATCTACATATGCTTTTGCTTCTTCCTGCAGAATCTTCTGGTTGTCGGCAGAAAGGGATTTGAACTTCGCATCGTTAATGAGGAACGCCAAGAAGTTATGAACATGTTCATCAATAGTGGAGTACTTCTGAACTTCATAGAACTTATTGGCAAAAGTCAGGGATGGTGGATTTTCCTGAGCTTCTACCGTACCTTGCTGAAGTCCTGTGTAAAGTTCCGTAAAGCTCATCGGAGTCGGATTAGCACCCAGCGTTTTATAAAAATCGATGAAGATTGGACTTTCCATGACGCGCATCTTAAGTCCCTTCAAATCTTCTGGCGTTACGATTGGTTTCACCTTGCTCGTTGTACTCCGAGGGCCATTATAGGAATACCCTAGAATATCGATTCCCTTGGAGGCAATCTTCCCGTTAAGTTCCTTCCCTACATCACCATCGAGCGCCTTAAATGCGGCTTCGCTGGATTTAAATAGGTAAGGCATGTCAAGGACACCGAATTCGTCATTATAGGTTGTCAGAACAGACGTGGAAGGCAAGGCCATATCGAGCGATCCCGTTGCAACCGCTTCGGAAAGCTGAACATCGCCGCCTAGCGCACCATTTGGATAAATTTCAATCTTGAGACTGCCTTTGGACCGTTCTTCTACTTTCTTTTTGAAGTTGAGGAGTGCTTTATGGGTAGACCGGTCTTCCGGTTCTACATGACCAATTTTTAAAACTGTTTCAGAAGCCTTGCCGGCCTCTTTCTTTTCCCCGCCACATCCGGCCAATAAACCAATACTTACCAACAAAGATAGGGACAAACAAACCAGTTTGCTTCTTTTCATGGGAACGCCTCCTTAACAAATACTCATAGAATCGGTCAATCCATAATGGTCACAGTTTCATGATCAGCATCAATAATGACAGTGTCTCCCTCCTTCACGGTTTGATAAAATTCGGGCTCAACTTGAGAAACCATAGGAATCTCAAAGAGAATCGCACTGGTTACGAGCACAGTTTCTGGATGTTCAACAATCATGCCTTTGGGCTGGGAATTTTCCTTCATCAGCTGGAAAAGACCGTCAGCCTGTACAACAGAACTGCCTTTCCCGCTTGGGAAAATCATAATTTTACCAGAAATACTCTTGTGCTCCAAGCTATGTCCTTCTTCAATCACAACACCCGTTTTGGGGTCAATCAGATAGAACATGACATCATCTGTGGAAATGATAGCTGGCCCTTCGCTGCGGCCATCCGAGATTTTATGGCATTTAAAAGATTTCATGTTATTTGACCTCCCCTGCTACGGCCGATTCGATACAAGTATCGAGGTCGCGAATGACAAAGCGGATTCCCCTGCGCTGCGGATAATACGCACATTTCGGGGATTCCGTAATTCCGATTTTACCCTTCAGGAAGTGCCAGCACGGCTGATCCGGGCATGTATCAGGAATAACATGGGCACCAAGAGCCTCCAGTTCATCATAGATTCCCGTACGTTTGGTCATCTCGCATACATGTTCACCCGAAAGGATATACATCGGGACAGCAAGTTTTCGACCATTAAGCTGTTTCAGGATGTGATCACATTCATGGAAAGAAAAATGCGGACAGCCAAACATGGCAAAATCAATCGGCTGATGACCAGGAAGAGAAATGCTTTCAAGAACCTCCGCCAAATCATCATTGGTAATCGTCACGACCCGTTCAGGCTCCTTCCCTCCAAAGGCAGTCTTGATATCAGGAGCTTCCGGCGTAAATCCAGGAATATGATACATATCATAGGAACCAGATGTATTGAGTTCAGCCCCTAAGTTGCGGAGCGCTTCCTTGGTAATATTCTTTGGCAGTCCGGCAAAAACCGGAATCCCATGACCAATCTTCTTCCCGCACATACCAAGGATATGGTAGTCTGCATCGCATTTAATATCCGCCTCGACCTGTACGAGGATATTGCCATGACGGTTTTCATCAAGAAGAAGGCCATATTCAGGAACATACCCCGTAATTGAAGCAAAGAGTGCCGAATTTGCACCTTCCCTGTTGGAACGAGCCCCCCAAATCGAATTCACATAGGGTGTAGCACTAGATTCCGAGAAGGCACATATTTCGCCAAACAAAGGAACATTCGTATCCATATAAGGTGTGCAATTATAGCTAAGTTCAGCACCCAATGCACGATATGCCCTATCTGTGCGTTCCATCTCCTCGTAGTCCTTATTCGTTACAACCCCCATCTTCTTAAAATAGCTTAGGCAAAAGCCGGGGTTGACCGTCGGACGAACGCGGCACTTAGCACCTAATCCAGCAAGCTTTTCTGCAAGCCAGCGATCTGCGTCCTGATTACTTAGCGCTACGTGGGCTCTAGTAATAGGGACCATTCGTTCCGCACCAAAAGATTCGCCAATCGCAACCTGGACTTTCATGGCAAGTTTTGCGCCCTCACCAAATTTACCATCCAATAGGTCTTGCTGGTCCTGTGTTAATTTCATCAACTTTCCCTCCCTCTTAAGTTGTATACAGGTCGAATGCATCTTTGATGCACCCAGTATACTCGAGGACAAAAGAGGCAAGCAAATTTTTGAACGTTTAGCACATGCGATCGGCTTATCTTTTGGTTTTTTATTACTTTAGTGTAACATATGCAATGGTCAGGAACACATTTTCCTATTTTTGATTGTTCGCTTTTATCTAAGTCATTAAATTTACTCTCTATTATATAACGATCAGCTTAGGATTTATTTATTTTATGACTATATGTTTTAAAATTATTCATCAAACTGATTTAGTTATTTAAAAATAAGAAACTGAATTCAGTGATACAGTATACAAAATCCATTAAAATCGCCATTTTTGGTTGTTTAAGCCCAGAAATCAGAACTAACACCATTATTTTTATTTCTTTTTCCGCTGATTATTGCCCTATAGCGAAAAATAATCCTGCCGCAATTCAGATGAAATGCGGCAGGATTATTATCTGTCTATTTTTATTTTAATATCTTATGAAATGTTCCATTTTATTATTTTTGTCTAAATTTATCCCATTAAAGCTTTTTAAGCTCATTTTTCAAGGTAAGTTCAAGTGTTTTCAGTTTTTTACTGCCAATAATATCGTTCAATCCGTATCGAATATTTTTCACATAAATAAGATTTCCTTTTTTCGTTTCCTTCAACTGATAACCCCTCTACCGACCATTCGCGCTGAGATAGAAGATCGCTCTTATCTTGTTTACCGATTTAGAGTCAAAACTTCTTTCATCACATCAGCAAGAGCCAAGGCGGCCTTAGAATGATAGCCACCTTTTGGCATGGCAATCGAAAGCTCAACAGAAGTTCCATCTTTTCCTAATGAGATAAATTCAGCGCCCTGGAAATATCTCCGAGAGCTGTAATAGGTAAAGGCAAGGCCAATTCCCCCGGATCCCATTGAAGCCGCAAACAAAGCAGACAGATTTTCATTATGGACAATCGGGGAAATATGATGGCGGGCAAATATTTCACGTGCTTTTTTCCCGAGGATGGTATCATAGCCGCTTAAGATAAATTCATATTGCGAAATCTCATGGATATCAATGAACCAAGGCGGCGTCTCTTGAAGGTTATGCCGAGTCCCTTTCCTGACTTTCTTCATAATGGGGTGATGAGGATGCGCAATCAAACAGATTTCATCGTCCATAAGAAACGCTGAGTCAAGATTTTTTGCAGCTTTCCCGAGAACAAGCAGAGCCAGATCGAGGTCGCCGCGCTGCAGCATATACTCTAGATCCACAGAATCCCCCTCAACAATATTGACATGCACTCCGGGGTATTTGTTGGCAAAAGCAGTAATCACGGGTGGCAGCAGATAAGATCCTCTAAAGGTGCTCACACCAAGGATGACTTGTCCACTATGAAGTTCACTGATATCCTGCATAGCATCTTGGACTTGATGATATGCATTGATTGTTCGATAAGCAAATTCAAGGTAGAGCTTTCCCGCTTCCGTTAATCTGACTCCCTGATGACGCCTTACAAATAAGGGATATCCCAGAGACGTCTCCAAGGTCGTCAAATATTGGGATAGACTGGATTGGGCCATATAAAGCCGTTCTGCGGCTTTTGAAATGCTCTTTTCTTCAGCGATGGCGATGATATATGAAAGTGTACGGGTATCCATCAATAAGCCTCCAATACGAATGATTTTTACGTTTTTCTTAGGCAGTATCTTTCCGTTCCGCTATTTAATTCATCGGTTTTTCCTATACATATTATAACAAATTATCTGATTCTTATATATTTTCCTTTTTCTTATAATGAATTCATGAAATCGTCGAATCATTCAAAAAAGGGGGATAATCCATGAGTCGTGTTTCTTTAAAAGGTATCTGTGATATGCATGTCCACACCAATCCAGATCTGCGTCATCGGGCCTATTCAGATTTGGAGCTTGCTGACGCGGCCGTCCGTGTTGGGGCGCGGGCCATCGTCATCAAGAGTCATCTTGGGTTTACGGTCAATCGTGCGGCAATTGCTACTGAGTATGTACAGAAACGGTATGGGGACAAGACCAATTTCACCATGTTCGGCGGCGTTGTCATGAACAAAATTATCGGTGGCATTAACCCTGAAGCGGTCGAAAAGGGACTCAAACTGGGGGCAAAAGTGATTTGGCTGCCGACCCAATCTGCCCGGAGGCATCTGGAAAAATTGGGGCAAGATCCCAATCAAGGTATTACACTGGTTGAAAATGGCAAGGTTGTACCCAAACTAAAGGACATTTTTCAGCTCGTCAAGGATCATGATGCCGTTCTAGCAACAGCCCATGTTTCACCGGAAGAAGCCTTTGTTGTCGTCGAAGCAGCTAGAAATGCAGGGGTTAAAAAAATCGTCATCACTCATCCAGAATGGTGGGTCTGTGACTATACGATTGAAGACCAGATTCGCCTAGTCAAAGACTATGATGTCATTCTGGAACGCTGCTATGCTCAAAATATGGGGAAAGGTCAGCCTTACCACCTAAATCTCAAGGACAATGCAACCCTCATCAAAGAAATCGGCTATCGCAACATCATGGTGGCCACTGATGGCGGACAGGTTGAAAATCCAGATTGGGAAACAGAAATCTACGAATACATGCACTATCTTGTGGAAGCGGGAATTCCTGAAGAACAAGTCTATTACATGACAAAGACCATTCCTTACCGTCTGCTCGGCATTGATGATGAACCAGAAGGTGCCGTAAAAGACTGATTGACTTGTGAAAGGAGCCTGATCAACATGTTAAGCGCCATTATCATTGCGGCCATTGCCGTTGCTATTTTTCTCGGTTATAAGACCAAACTGAACACCGGTCTCTTCTGTATTGTTTTTGCCTACATCATTGGATGTCTGATCATGGGACTCAAACCAAAACAAGTCATTTCTTTTTGGCCTGTGAGCACAATGTTTGTCATCCTTTCCGTATCCCTCTTCTATAATGTCGCCGCAATCAACGGGACGCTGGAAAAGATGTCAGGATCCCTGCTTTATTCCTGCCGAAAATTTCCAGGTATGCTTCCCTTTGCTCTATTTGCCGTAGCCGTCATCCTTTCCATTATGGGAGCAACGTATTTCACTGTCCTAGCCTTCCTGGCTCCCATTACGATGGTCATCTGCGATGAATCCAAAATGGATAAGCTGACAGGCGCTATTGCCATTAACGCGGGGGCCCTTTGCGGTGGTGATTTCCCGACCTCAAATCTAGGCGTCATTTTCCGCGGTCTTGCTGACACAGCCTATGAAGCCAACAAGAATTTAGCAGCCCTCGATACCTTTGCCATGGAAATGGAGATTTTTCTCTTTTCCCTCGTCTTTTCCGTACTACTGATCACCATCTTTAAATTTGGGGTCAAAGCCAATCGAAATATCGGGGAAGGGGTAGTCTTTAAGAAACCTGAAGCATTTACGGGAAAACAAAAGACAACCTTGACCTTGATGATTGTCATGATGATTGTTGTTCTTGCCTTCCCCTTGCTTAAGATTTTTATGCCATCTCAGCCCTTCATCAAGTACATGGCGGGAAAAATTGATGTTGGCCTAGTTGCCATCATCTTTGCTGTCATTGCCCTGCTTCTTGATTTGGCCCCACAGAAAGAGGCCATTGCCAAAATACCTTGGAACACTATTGTCATGATTGCAGGCGCCGGCATGCTGATTGCCGTTGCCGTCAAAGCAGGAACCATCACCATGCTGAGCAACTGGGTCGGAAGCAACGTGCCAAAGCCCTTGATTCCAATCGCCTTTTCCATCATCGGGGCCATCATGAGCTTCTTCAGCTCGACCACAGGTGTTGTAACGCCAGCACTCTTCCCGCTCATTCCTGGTCTTGCCAGCTCTACGGGAATTGCCGCACCGGTTCTTTTCGCCTGCACGGTACTCGGTGCACAGTCCAGTGCCATTAGTCCCTTCTCCTCTGGCGGATCCCTGATTCTTGGTTCCAGCCCGAAAGAAGAAGACCGTAATGAGCTCTTTAACCGGCTGCTTCTTATAGCTGTACCGACAAGCGTCATTTGCTGTGCCCTGTTCAACTTCGTTGTTGCCTTTATCTTTTAAAAGACGCACATCCAAAAAGGACCTTACGATTTCATAAACCGCAAGGTCCTTTTCAGTTATATCATATATGGGACTTAGACAAGTGCACAAGGCTTCATTTTACGCAGAGGGATTCTTTTCCTCTGCTTCTTTTCTTTCTTTGAACTCTTTTTGGATAGCTTCTAGCTGTTTTGGATCATCAATCAGTTCGAGAGCAGCGTCAGCAAGGATCTTGGCGCCAAACTGCACGGCCTGATGGGCTTCTTCAGATTTACCGGCCGCAATGAATTCCGGCGAATGGGAAGAGGTTCCATCAGGGACAAAGGCGACCCGGATACAGGAGCCCGGAACACGGTGCATGACATTAGCAAAGTCCGTAGAGCCTGTCCGTTTCCGTGCAGACTGACAATTAGGTGCGTTCAGCGCCCTGGCATGTTTCATGAGGAGATCATTGAGCGTAAGATTCGGAATCTTGTTATCAAGAATTTTCCCCACCTCGGCATTGACAGTTGTTTCTGTCATCAGAGCTGCTCCGTTATAGATTTTTTCCATGCGGTTCATGATTTCCTTGACAAGACCAACTGTTCCGGCCCGAACCATGACCTGAGCCTGCGTAAAGCTTGGCACGACATTTGCGGCAGTACCGCCTCCATCAATGATATTGTAATGAATCCGCACATCATCAGGTACATGTTCCCTCAGGCATTCAATTCCGTGAAAAGCAAGCATCATGGCATCAAGGCTGCTTCGCCCGGCTTCCGGTTTGAGGGCGGCATGAGCGGCCTTACCGTGATAAGTAACTGTATATTCAGCATTTGCAAGACTCTTGATGTCTGTCTGCGTTGCCGGGCCACCGTGCATCATCAGGGCCACATCTAGTTCCTCAAAGGTGCATCCTTCCTTGATCATGATATATTTGCCACTGATATTTTCCTCGCCCGGCGTGCCATATACGGTCAAGGTAAAGGGGCTATCTCCGGCGGCTTCCTTGATAGCGTTTGCTGCGCCCAAAATAGAGGGTCCCTGAAGCTGATGGCCGCAGCCATGTCCCATGCCGGGCAGGGCGTCAAACTCACACAGAAGGCCGATATTAGGCCCGCCTTCCCCATTTTTCCAAATGGCCCTAAAGGCCGTTTCCAAGGAGCCAATCCCACGTGTCACAGCAAAACCATGGTCCTCAAGATACTGGGTAAGAAGGGCGCTCGACTTATATTCATGCGGACCGATTTCCGGATGATCAAAGATGGTGTCAGACATCTTCGTCAGTTCCGAAAGGTGCGCGTCAATCCACTGATTGGCTGTTTCAATCTGTTTTTCCAACATGCTTTTGCATCTCCTTTATTATCACATGGGCCCCAGATGAATCATTTGGGCAATGAACGTCATGACGCAGCCCGTCACGAGCCAAATCAGGAAAAGTTTCCACATGAAGCGCATCCACCGGTCATAAGGAATATTGGTCACGCTCAGAGTTCCCATAAGGGCGGTCGATGTCGGCAGGATATAATTACAGAATCCATCACCAAAATTAAAGGCAAGGACGGTGGTCTGGCGGGTAACGCCCAGCACATCAGCTAGTGGAATAAGAATAGGCATAACAGCAACCGCCTGCCCGCTCCCTGAAGTCAAGAAAACATTGATGATTGTATTAGCAATCACCATGCCCGGTGCTATGATAATAGCTGGCAATCCGCTAAGGGCTTCTGCCATCGCATGCACGATCGTGTAAGTAATTTTCCCGTCATTCATAATACCACTGATAGCTGTTGCCATCCCAATAATAAAGGTTGCTCCGAGCATTTGCTTGCTTCCGTTCAAAATATCCTTGCAGACATCGTTTGCTTTCGTTCCAATAATCAGATCTGCCACAACTGTATAAGTAAGGAAAATAGCCGCCATGTGGGACATACCCCACTTGAGGACGATTGCCCCATAAATGATAGCCGCAAAGGCAATGACAAGGAGAACAAGGGGAATCATCATCTTTCCGGAAAGTTCGCCCGTTTTATCAAGGTCAAGCGTCGCCGCATTATCTTTCGTCAGCTGGTCCAAATCGTACATCGGGCTCTTTTCCGGATTCTTTTTGATTTTCTTGGCATACCGGATCAAATAAATATTGGTCACGATATAAAAGACGACAAAGCAGACAGCACGATACCAGAGACCGGAATAAGTCGGCAGCTCGGCAATGTTTTGCGCCACCACGGTCGTAAACATGTTGAACGTCCCCGTGGAAAATCCAATAGCACCGCCAAGGACCATAATGGCTTCGCCTGTGATGGAGTCAAGGCCCATCGCCATAGCGAGCATGACCATAACAGGTGCAAAGGGGATGAACGTATTGACGCCCTGCGTCGTGCAGATAAGGCCAAAGATCAGCGTCAAGACGGGGATGAAGACTTCCAAACGATTGGAAAAACGCTTAGCCCCTTTGGCAAGAATGGCCTGCAAAGCGCCGGTCTTCGTCACAACATGGAAAGCCGACCCAGCCATGAAAATAACCATCATGAGGTCAATTCGCTTGCTAAAGGACTTGATGATATAAAGCGGAATAAGGACAGGATTGATGCCCGTACTTTTGATATATCGGAACGTTGCAGGATCAACGACCTTTTGCCCGGACGGTGTCTTGATAAAATCATACATACCGGCCGGTACAACCCACGTCAAAATCAATGCTACAACAATCATCGCAAGAATAATAACAAAGGTATGAGGGAAATTCATCACTTTGACCGGCTGAACCCGGCCTGTTTCCTTAGCATCCATCATGAAACTCCTTTCACTGCAGTTCCTTTACCCAGTTCCATAAACATTCGGCTTAAAAGATACATACGTGGAACAACACTGCTGACAGAAGCGCATTCCTGCGGCGTATGGTTCTTGCCACCTTTGACAGCGCCAAAGCAGTCCACAGCAACAGCCCCCGCATCGGCCGCCCAGTTTGCATCCGATGCTCCGCCTACAGACCTTGTAATCAGCGTCTTCCCCAATTCTCCATAGATTTTCTGGGCAAGTGCAATGAGTTGGTCCGTGCCGGTATTGGGAGCAAAGGGAGGATTTCCTCTTTTTACATGAACCTCTACTGTTGTTTGTGGAATCAATGGACGAGCTGCAATTGCTTGAGCCGCCTTTTCTACCCGGTCAATTTCACTTTTATCGACAACCCGCAGGTCCGCTGTTGCTTCCGCATGGGAAGGAATGATATTGTCCCGCTCTCCTGTTTTTAGAAGCGTAAAATTAAGGGTTGTTCCCCTACTGACATCTTCTAACTTTTTGATGGCTTCGATCTGATGCAGGATTTCCATCAGTGCACTGGCGCCTTTTTTCGGCGCATTTCCGGAATGAGAAGGAACACCCGTAACACGCAGCTGGAGTAAGTTGGAGCCCTTCCGCGACCGGACAAGGCCATCCCCTTCCTGCCCCGATTCACAGCACAAATAGCAGTCATGCTGTGGAGCAAGTTCTGCCGTTAATTTTCGGCTGCTTGGTGATGAGATCTCTTCATCCCCATTAAAAAGAAGCGTAATTTGATCATAATCATCGAATCCCAGTTCATGGAGATGCTTCATGGCAAAAAGCATCATATTGGCCCCGCTCTTGCAATCTGCCACACCAGGGCCCTTTGCCCAGTCTCCCTCAATGTTAAACGGCCTTTCGGCAGCTGTTCCTTCGGGAAAGACCGTATCAAGATGGGCAGCTGCCATAATCTTTCCCTTGCCTTTTCCCCTAAAAACAACGAGAAGATGACACCCTTCTTCCGGATTTTCCATGGGAATCTTTTCAATGGAATAAGGGCTTATTTTCTCAAACTCTCGAATCAACACATCGGCAACCGCGTTGATTCCCTTTCCATTCCGAGAGCCGCAGTCCACATTGACCAGTTGCTTCCATACATTAATATAATCTGGCAAGGATCTTTTGCACAGATCATATAATCTTGTATTCTTCACCTAGACTCCCCCTATACAAATTGGATTTTTATTACTTAATATTGTAAAATAGTTAGACTAACTGCGCTAATTGTTTTTCTCAAGAGATTGATAAATAATCTTTATATAACGCAAATTACGTTATATATTCGCGATTCATTCTGTAACGTACGTTTCATTTGGCGGGTGGAGATGAGGTCTATGAATTTAAGCTTTAGACAAATGGAATATATTTGCGCCATTGCTGATACAGGAAGCTATTGTGCAGCAGCTAAAAAGCTATACGTAACGCAGCCAACGCTTAGTATTGCCGTAAAAAATATCGAAAAAAGTCTGGGAACACCCCTATTTATCAGGAAGAAATCAGAGGTTGTGCCCACTGATGAAGGGACTATTGTTCTTACCTACGCCCGTAAGATCCTTCTGCTGCAAAAAGAAATGGAGCGCAAACTTTATCGTCAGCAAATGGCCCATATCAAGAGGATTCGCATTGGAATCTACTCCATTTTAAATACTGTGATCATCCCGCCCCTTCTTGTGAGATTTAAGAAGAAGCATCCCGACATTGAAATTTCCTCCATCCACGGGCATTATCAAGCCCTTGAAAATTCACTGTCGAAAAACAATCTCGACCTTATCGTCTGTGTCCAAGATAAAGATAATCCTTTATTTGACTGCATCCATTTAAAGAGGGAGCACTTTCTTCTTGCGATTCCTCCGGAACACCCGGCCTGTCATAAAGCAGTCAAAATGGAAGATCTTACCTATCCCTATCTTGATATACGGGAACTCAATCAAGACTGCATCTTTTTCCAATATCCCCACCAACAAATCCGCTGGCAGGAAAACAAACTGCTTGAAATCAGCGGGTTTCACCCTAAGGAAATCAAAGAAGTGGAAAGCATTCAGCTCGCCATCCAGCTTGCTTCTGAAAAACTTGGTGTGGCATTTGCCATGGAATCGTATGTCACGTCCTTTCATACGCAAAAGCCCCTTGCTTACTTTGTAACGGGCGACCTGAAACAAGTGCCATGGCTTACCATTTGCACGTCAAGAGGACTTTCGCGAGATCCTGTTGTCCAGGACTGCATCGAAATCATTCGGGAACTCATCAATGAGCAATAAGGAATATAAATCACTCTTCATTTTCACGTACCGTAAATCAGTAAAAATCAATGGACCTGTACTTCAATACGAAGTACAGGTCCGACTTATTATATAAAAAGGTATATAAATAATCCTGTGGTGTGGTCATCCCTTTAAACTAATTGCGGATTAGAATTTTCAGACAACAATCCATGAAACCTCCTGCTGTAGAATAAAAGTATCCATATATCTATTCTCAGAGGAGGTAAGACAAATGTCTTTAGAGCAGTTTACCACAAAGCTTCTCAACGTAAAAACGGAGGAAATTCAAAGTATGTGTCAACATTTTCTTGGGAGACCCCTATAAGATTATGTTGCAGCCTAATTAAATGCGAAAAATGGAGCTTAAGTGACCTATGGCTGTACTGCTGGCCGTATACGCACCAATTCCTCCGTTTCTAATTCCCACATGTGGAACCATAGAAGCTTTTTGCAGCGCGTTCCTCAAGGCTTTTCGCAGCTCCGCGCTCTTCGGAGCTTCTACAGGCTTGAACTTGCTGAATAGCCGGCTTCCAGCTCTTCATTTTGCAGGCCCGCAAGGGCCCTAGCCATGGCTAAGCAGCCTTCTTTTCCATGGGAGACCTTCCTTTGTTTTGATATTCGTGTCGTCAACACGATCTTAACAATAGGGGTCTTCCCTTTATTTTGCAAGGATTATTTATACCCTACCGAGAAACATTTTACGCTTAGAGGGAGAATTTTGTAGAAGCATGGAATAAGAACGCTTCACTGTGCTTTGTGAAGCGTTCTTATTTCTTTATGTACTTTCTCGTTCGATAAGCTTCGATGTATAAACAACCCGTTCAACCGGGGCGTCTCCGCCACTGTTTGCCTCAATTTCTGCAAGCACAAGCTGGGCCGCCTTTTTTCCAATTTCCACTGCAGGCATTTCCATCGTAGTCATTGTTGTTTCAAGCATGCTCCCTAACTCATGACCTGTAAGACTAATGACACGTACATCTCCCGGCACTTTTTTCCTTGCCTCTTTGAGCGCACGAAGTGCTCCAATCCCCTGTGCATCCATAGCAGCAATAATGGCGTCTAGTTCTGGATGGATTTTGAGCATTTCCTTTGTAGATGTGTATCCGTAGTCCAGTTGATTTGAATATCGCTTCGCTTCCGCCGTAAATTCACGCATTCCAAGCTCCATCATAGCATCTCGATATCCTTGGAAGCGAAATTTATATGGAGAAAGCTTGAGCGACCCCGTAATAAGCCCAATATGACGACAACCTTTCTTATAGAGGAAATGGACTGCCTCATATCCACATTTATAATAATCAACAGTGACGCTATTAAGTGTATTGTCCTGGACACGGATAACTTGTGTAATGGCTAGTCGTGAACTATGGATATCACGGATAAGATTTTTATTTTTTCCTGTTCCAGCAATAATAATGCCATCTACAAGGCCATTGCGCAGACGATTGAGACTATCTCTTTCGGCAATGGGATTATCTTCAACACTGCACAAAAACGCGGAATACCCTGCTTCCCGAAGTGTTGCTTCAATGGATTGAGCAATCATGGAAAATACTGATAGATGCAGGTGAGGTACGACAATTCCGACCGAATGACGCTTACCTTGGCGGAGTCCTTTGGCTAGAAGATTAGGACGATATGAGAGCTTTTCTACTGCAGCCATAATACGCTTTTTCGTTTCGGCATGGACACAGGGGTTGTTATTAAGAGCCCGCGAAACAGTGCTCACATCACAGCAGGCAAGTTTTGCGACATCCCTTAAAGTTGGCATAAAGCCACCTCTTTTCTGAAAACGTTTGCATATTTACTATATATCATAAATTTTGAATTTTTACAACGGAATAATAAAGAAAAAGTTCTAAAATTGGCTTTAATACTTAAGATTCACCTAAAAATACTTTGCAATAAATTGCGGAAATATCAGAAAATATTGACGCTATTCTATTCTTCGTGGTATAAAAAAGCCATCGGAAATACAAACGATTGCATTAAATAGAGTGCAAAGAATTAAGGAGGATGTTACCATGAAAGAAAAACATTTCAAAACAATTTTCCCGGCGGTTGCTGTTCCTTTGAACAATGACTATACGATCAATGAACCAGAATTCCGCGCTTATCTGCGCTGGATTAAGACGTTCTATAACAAGGGAATTAAAGGCCTTGTCTGTAACGGTCATACGGGCGAAATTACAGGTCTTACCCGTGCTGAAAGGAAACGCGTCGTTGAAATCTGCTCCGAAGAATGTGGCGATATCATGACGATCATCTCCGGTGTGAACTGTGAAAACACGGCTGAAAGCATCGAAATGGCTAAGGAAGCTAAGGAAGCCGGTGCTGATGGCATCCTTCTTATGCCGCCTCATATGTGGCTTCGCTTCGGCATGCACAAGGATGCTCCGTTCGAATATGTCAAAGATGTTGCTGAAGGTGCTGATATCGACATCATCATCCACCTCTATCCTGCTACAAGCAAGGCTTTCTATCCGGTAGAAACCTTGATCAAAATGGTTAAAGAAATCCCCCATGTTAAGGCCATTAAAATGGGTACTCGTGTAACGGCCATCTATGAACATGATGTTCGCGAACTCCGCAAGGAATGCCCGGATGTATCCCTCATCACCTGCCACGATGAAACGCTTTGCGTCACTTGGTTCACGGGTATGGATGGTGCTTTAATAGGTTTTGCCGGCTGCGTACCTGAACTTATTACCGGTGCTTGGGAAGTCTTCTCCCATTCTGAAAAACACACTCTCAAGGAAGCTCAGGAATGGTCTGATCGCATCTACCCGATTTCCCAAGCTATCTATGGCGGCGGCCAGCCTTCCGGTGAAGCTCATGCCCGTTTGAAGGAAGCGCTGGTTCAAAGAGGCGTTTTCAAATCCGGCCTCATGAGAAAACCGGTTCTGCCGCTTGATCAGGAAGAAAAAGACTGGATTGCTATGGGCCTCAAGAAGAGCGGTCTTCCCAAAGTTGATATGACTCCGTACGAAAAATAATCGCCGCTGATGCCAGCGAAGTTTTACGGTGCACAGTGAGAAATGCTGTGCACCGTTTTTCATATTCGAAAAGGACGGATTATTATGTATATTGATAAACTTGGATTCGATCCTGATACGGTTCCCACACTCTCTTTCGGTGAACTTCTCAAACGAATTGGCCCAGGTATCATCTTAACCGGTGTTGTCATTGGTCCGGGAGCCATTACAACAGCGTCTATGCTAGGTGCCAACTATGGCTACCAAATGCTTTGGCTCTTCATCCCCATTTTCATCATGGGCATTACCTTTATGCTTTCCTGCTACCGTATCTGCATGTTGACAGGCATGCCCATCATACATGCAATTCGTCATTATTATGGAAAAGGTGCCGCTGCTTTTGTCGGGATCTGCCTTTTCTTTTCCTGTCTTTTTTTCACTTTTGGTAATATTTCAGGGAGTGGAGCCGGAATGAATCTCATTTTCGGCATTAACTGGAAAGTAGGCGCCCTCATTATGATTGCCATCCTCCTTCTTATGTATTTTTCAAAAAATACATATTCCAAGGTAGAAAAAGGGGTTCTTCTCTGCATTATGGGCATGATCATTGCCTTTTATGCAACCCTCATTGCTTCTGGTGGCCCAGCCGCAGGGCCCTTCTTTACGGGGATCACACATTGGCAATTTCCTCAAGGCAGTCTACTTCACTCACTCGCTTTCATCAGTACTCACGCCGCCATCACTGCCGGCGTTTACGGAACCTATTTGGGAGCAGAAAAGAAATGGAAGAAAGAAGACCTCTTTAACGGCACCATGTTTGCTGACGGCATTGCCCATGTCATTACAGTTATTCTCATTTCTGGAGCCATCGTTACGGTTGGTGCTATCGTCCTTCACCCGGCAGGCCTCAAAATCAAGGCACCGGCCCAGATGGCGGCCATGTTGAAACCGGTCCTTGGCACTTTTGCCAATCCAGTTATGGGGCTTGCCCTCCTGGGGGCTGCTTTTTCAAGCCTTCTTGGTAATACACAGCGCGGCGTCGTACTTCTCAATGCTGGGATGGATTGGTCCGTCGGTCTTGAGTCAAAACGTGTCCGTTGGACCTGTGTTGCTTGTATTCTCTTTGGTGTCATCGTTTGCTTTGCTTACAGTGGTTCTCCGACACAGCTGATTTTCCTAGCAAATCTTGCCACTTCCATTGGTACACCAACAGCGGGTTTTTTTGTAACCCTTCTTATGTGGCGAAAAGATATTAACGCTGGCATGAGAGCACCTCGTCTTCTTCAAGTCAGTATGACCGTATGCTACATATTTGCAACAGCAATTACCATTTTTGCTCTGGCAAACAAGCTGTTGAAATAATCTAATCCACTCGATTGTTAGAACACATTTGATAGGTTCTCAATAACTATGTTCCTGGGGAGGAAATACTCATGAACAAGAAACTCTTTATTGCAATGGCTGTAGCCCTAGGGGTAAGCGAAACTGCCTTTGCAGACAATCCTTTTTCTGATGTGCCAGCCGGCCACTGGGCTTATGCGGCTGTTGCTAAACTTGCTGCAGCAGGAATCGTAGATGGTTATCCCGATGGAAATTATAAAGGGATCCGTACCATGACTCGTTATGAAATGGCCCAAATTATTGCAAAGGCCCTTGCTAAAGGTACTATCGGTGCTGATGATAAATTGGTCGGTGAATTTGCTGATGAACTTGACAACCTTGGAGTATGCGTAGCAAAGCTTGAAAAAAACGCCGATAATGTTAAAATTACGGGTAATATCCGAATGAGTTACGCTAATACAACCGGAGGATTTGGCGGCGACAGCAAGTCACAACTTCGTTCCAGGCTCTTCTTTACAGGTGAAGTCAATGATAATTGGCACTATGTTGCCATGTTAGAAAACAATCAGTTTTTTGAAGGGAAGAATGAATCTGGAGACAGTGATACCGATTTTCAGAGAGCATTCCTCAAAGGCAATATTGGAGTTGTAAACATCTCTGCAGGTCGCCAGCATGCAGATTATGGGGATTCTGATATCTATTCTATGCGTGTTGACAGTGTTCGTGCTTCTGTTCCTTTTGGCGATGCTTACCTTAAGGCTGAATATGGAAAGATGGCAAATATTGGGGCCTACGGTTGGTCTGGAGCTGTCAAACAAGGGTCTTCCAAAGCTGTCGCTGACACGTTTGTTGAAACAGAATTGGGTGAAACATGGGGTAATTGGGACCTTGCTGCTGAGTTCATTAAAAATAATAATCAGCAGGTCATGGTAAACGGCGACAACACCATTTGGAACACCCGTGCCAACTACAAAGTTGGAAAGTTCAAGGTTGGCGCCATGTATCTCAAAGGGGATGACGATTCCCTCAAAAAAACTAAGTACCCCAATGCGGATGACGATGGCTATATCATCAACATGGGCTGGAATGGAGCAAAATCCTCCAAAGCAGGTTCTTGGGGCCTCTTTGCCAAATACTATAACCTTGGTGCACCAACCCAAATCAATCCGACCATGAACGGCGCCTGGAAGAAATTTGCCGGCGAAGGCTACAAAGGCTACCTCGTTGGCGGCAACCTGACCCTTGCCAAGAATATGGTGGCTCAGGTTGAATACTATGACCTTGAAGGCAAAGAAACGGAAAAACACGCGCGGACCCTTTGGTCTCAGCTCGTGGTCACGTTCTAACGATTCTCAAAAGCTGGAATTCCATTTACCAACACTGTATTGTATGTTCTCTCAATCTATTTTCTCCGCTTTAGAATGACCTCTGCGGCAATCTTGCTACAGAAATCTTTCTTTAAAAATGATCTAGAATCATCTTGGTTAATCCCTGTTATGACGTGACTATAGACAAGAGAAAAAGACTGGAGCGTTCCACCTAAATCGCCTTTTATTTTTGACTCGACGCACAAATCGCTCCGATTCAATGAAGTTATATGCCCCCATTGCTTAAGAAAAGATTCTTTTGAGAGCAATGTGGGCATGATGTTTCGTAAAAAGATCCCGTACCACAATCTCATTTTTAAGACGCCAAGATAAAATGGTGCCCTTGGGGGGGCACTTTTAGTTTTTTTCGGATGATAGAAGAACCCTTTTTCACCTACGGTTCCCATATCGGTCCATCTGTATTGTCAAACGCGTCGAACCTCCTAGCATCTGGGCTCATCTGGAGCCATATTCGAAAAAGGTAAATGGGAAAAAGACCGGACGCACGGCGCCAAACCGCCTCCCTTCGTTCGTGGGCGCCGAATTGATTTTTCGATAACACGGTCCTGCGACCGGCTATGGAGCAGGAGCTCCACACGCAGCGGTCTTGGCCCATCGAAAAATGTTCCTCGCTAGCCGCTCATGATGAGACGTCGCTGCCGCTCCTCATCCACCACCAAAAGGACTTGCCTGCTGCTGCGCAGCATCAAGTGGCTTTTGGTCCCCCGCCTTGGTAAGGCGGAACGGCTTTCGCCGTCTCTAAGACGAAAACACGAAGGGAAAAAGACCGGGCGGCTTGAGGCCAGTCTTTTAGCGACACAGCGTCGCAGCATCACGGCCTATATGTTGTCTTTTGCTTGACAGCTAGAGCCGAAAGACACGGTCCAAGTCCAGGTCTTCTTTCTTTTTTCATTAAGTTACTGCCTCACTAAAATACGGTCCCTATTCCGCGCACATTCTGGTCTTACACAGATTACAATCTTCTCATTTTCTTTCAACTTTATTTGTCACAATGCGATTTTACAGTCTTTTTAACCTGCATGTAAAGACGTTTGTATTTTCAAAATTTTCATTACAATTATGCTTGCGTGGCTCTTTCTTTTTGGGTATCATATAGGAAGAGAGCAATTTTTTCATTCATGGTTTTACATTTTTTATCACATTTTTTGAACTTCAATTTCATGGACCCAGTGTAACCAAGAAGGAGAGACGCACAATGAAGCAAACCAAGATGATGGATGGAAACACAGCGGCAGCCTATACATCCTATGCTTTTAGTGATGTAGCGGCCATCTACCCCATTACGCCGTCGTCCCCCATGGCAGAGGTGACGGATGAATGGGCTGCCTATGGCAAGAAAAACATGTTTGGCCGCCCTGTCGAACTCATGGAAATGCAGTCTGAAGGCGGTGCCGCCGGTACGGTTCACGGCAGCCTCCAGGCCGGAGCGCTCACAACGACCTACACGGCTTCCCAGGGGCTGCTCCTTATGATTCCCAATATGTTCAAGATTGCCGGCGAACTGCTCCCCGGCGTATTCCAAGTGGCAGCCCGTACGATTGCAACGAGCTCCCTCAATATCTTTGGTGACCACAGTGACGTCATGGCCTGCCGTCAGATGGGATTTGCCATGATGGCCTGCGCTGGTGTCCAGGAGGTCCTCGATCTTTCGGCCGTATGCCACCTGTCGGCTATCCGCGGCCGCGTTCCCTTCCTCAACTTCTTTGATGGGTTCCGTACGTCCCACGAAATCCAGAAGGTTGAGCTCCTTGATTATGATGATCTCAAAAAATTGGTGGACCAGGACGCCCTCGCTCGCTTCCGCCGGGAATCCATGAACCCCGATACACCAGTCATCCGCGGTACGGCCCAAAACCCGGACATCTACTTCCAGACCCGCGAGGCCGTGAATCAATTCTATGAAGCCCTACCGGAAGTGGTTGATGGCTACATGAAGGAAATCAGCAAACTCACAGGGCGCGACTATCAGCTTTTCAACTACACCGGTGCGCCTGATGCCGAACGGGTCATCATCCTCATGGGAAGCGGTGCCCAGACGGCTGAGGAAGTAGTGAAGATCCTTGCTGGTCAAGGCGAAAAAGTCGGTGTCCTCAATGTCCACCTTTATCGGCCGTTCTCCGTGAAACACTTCCTCTCCGCCCTTCCGGAAACGGTGAAAAAGATTGCCGTTTTGGACCGCACGAAGGAACCGGGCTCCGACGGGGAACCGCTCTATCTTGATGTGCGCAATGCCTTCTATGAAAGTGACCGCCGTCCTGTCATTGTAGGCGGACGCTATGGCATGGGCAGCAAGGAATTTTATCCCGGCGACGTTCTCGCTGTCTTTGACAACCTGAAACTTGATGCGCCAAAGAACCACTTTACGGTGGGCATCGTCGATGATGTGACCCACACGTCGCTTAAAAAGGAAAAATCCCTCGACATTACGCCCAAGGGTACGCGCAGCTGCCTTTTCTGGGGCCTTGGGAGCGACGGCACGGTCGGCGCCAACAAGAGTGCCATCAAAATCATTGGCGACAAGACGGACATGTATGCCCAGGGCTATTTTGCCTATGACTCCAAAAAATCCGGCGGCATCACCATTTCCCACCTGCGCTTTGGTCACGATCCCATCCATATGCCGTTCCTCATCAACTTCGCGGACTACATCGCCGTCCACAATCCGTCCTATGTCCGTCTCTACAATGTGCTAAATGGAATCAAGGAAGGCGGCACGTTCCTCCTCAACTGCGGCTGGAGCGGGGAAGAACTCGATACGCGTCTGCCCGGTCAGCTCAAACGCGTCATTGCTGAAAAGAAGGTCAACTTCTACACCATCGATGCCGTGAAGATTGCCCGCGAGATCGGTCTTGGCGGTCGCATCAACATGATCATGCAGGCAGCCTTCTTCAAACTGGCTGATATCATTCCCATCGACGACGCTGTCGCCTACCTCAAGGAATCCATTGAACATACCTACGGCAAGAAAGGCCAAGATGTGGTCGACATGAACGGCCGCGCTGTCGAAGCCGGCGTCAAGAATCTCGTCAAGGTCACGGTTCCTGAAGCCTGGAAGGACTGCACGGACGAAGAGCTCTATCCGAAGACAGGCAACGCCTTTGTCGATCAAATCATGATGCCCATGAACCAGCAGGAAGGCAATACCCTTTCCGTCGGGCGGCTCATGGATCAGGCCAACGGTACGTTCCCGTCAGGCACGACAAAATATGAAAAACGCGGCATTGCTGTCATGGTACCGGAATGGCAGAGTGAACACTGCATCCAGTGCAACCAGTGCGCGTCCATCTGTCCGCACGCGGCCATCCGACCGGTACTCCTCACGAAGGAAGAAATGGAAAAATCCGACGTACCGGCGAAACCCGCCCTTGGTGCCAAGGACCTTTATTTCCGCATTGCTGTGTCGCCCATGGACTGCCAGGGCTGCCGCAACTGCATCGACGCCTGCCCGGCCAAGGAAAAGGCCCTCGTGGCCAAACCGCTTGATACGCAGCGCCATCTGGCTGACGCTTGGAACTACTTCATGGAAGACGTCACGCCAAAGAAAAACCCCATGAACAAATACACCTTAAAGGGCAGCCAGTTTGAAAAGCCGCTTCTTGAATTTTCCGGCGCCTGCGCCGGCTGCGGTGAAACGCCGTACGCCAAGCTCGTAACCCAGCTCTTTGGTGACCGCATGATGATTGCCAACGCTTCGGGCTGCTCCTCCATCTGGGGCGGTTCCGCACCGAGCATGCCGTACACGAAGAATGCCGCTGGCCATGGTCCGACTTGGGCCAATTCCCTTTTTGAAGACAACGCCGAATACGGACTTGGCATGCATCTGGGCACCCAGGCCTGCCGCAAGCAGATCACGGATATCATGACGGGGCTCATTGAAGAAGGCCAGATTTCCACGGAACTCAAAAATGCCATGGAAGACTGGATCTGCCACCGCGATGAAGGGGAAGGGAGCCGTGAACGGGCCGATCGCCTGACAGACCTCCTCGAGAAAGAAAAGGCCGGCAATGAAACGCTGGAGCACCTCTACGAAAATAAGATCTACTTTGTCAAACGTTCCCAGTGGGTCTTTGGCGGCGACGGCTGGGCTTATGATATCGGCTACGGCGGCGTAGACCATGTCCTTGCCATGAACCGCGATGTCAATATCCTCGTCTTTGATACGGAGGTCTACTCCAACACGGGCGGACAATCGAGCAAATCGACGCCGACGGCAGCGGTTGCCAAATTTGCCGCCAGCGGCAAACGGACAAAGAAGAAGGACCTGGGCATGATGGCCATGAGCTATGGCTACGTCTATGTGGCCCAGATCAACCTCGGCTATGACAAGAACCAGGCCATCAAAGCCATCAAGGAAGCCGAAGCCTATCCGGGACCGTCGCTAATCATCTGCTATGCACCGTGCATCAACCACGGCATCAAACGCGGTATGGATCATTCCTTCATGGAAGCCAAGGCGGCTGTGGAATGCGGCTACTGGATCAACTATCGATATAACCCGCAGCTCAAGGCTGAAGGCAAGAAGTCCTTCTTCCTTGACAGCAAGGCCCCGACAGGTGATTTTGAAGCCTTCCTCCGTGGAGAAGTCCGCTATGCCTCCCTCGAACACGAATTCCCCGATGTCGCAAAGGAACTCTTCAAAAAGACCAAGGAAGATGCCATGGCGCGGAGAGCCCTGTACGAACGGCTCGATGCAGAATGAAGAAAAGCTCGGATAAAGAGTGAGGTAATGTAAAACGCAGCGTCCACTGGGCGCTGCGTTTTTTGGTGTGAGGCTGCCACGAGCCTGCGGCTCTAGCTTTCTCGCACATACGGTACTAAAAGACCGTAAGGGAAAAGACCAGGAGGTGCCGCCCCAAACCACCCTACGGGCGGATCGGCATTCGCCGTCTCTAAGGCAAAAGATTCGGAGGCAGTTCGTGCTGAGAATAAAGGTATTGCCTAGTGATTTTTGTACTTAGTATAGAAAAGCCAATAGAAGGTCATTGATAGCAAACTATGCAGAATCAACTAAAAAGACTTAACCCGAAAACACGCTTTGATTCGGGGTAAGGCTTACTTTTTTATTTTTTTCTTTAGGTTCGGTGCTCCTGCATCGAACCGTTCCTGTCGGGTCTTTTCGCCTTAGAACTCAACTCGTAGAGTCGATCCGCCCCGCCAAGGCGGGGGACCGAAAGCCGCATGTTGCCTCATTAAAATGAGGCACGCGTGCCCTTTCGGTGGTGGATGAGGAGCGCAGCGACGTTTCCTTGCGAGCGGCTAGAGAGGCATATCCGCCCGGGTTTCGAAGGACGCTTTTGGAGCGGAAGTCCGAGAAACATGTTTAAGGGCGGATTTAATTCGGCGCCCACGACCAATAGGAAGACGGTTTGGCGCCGGCCTCAAAGTGCCTTCTCCCCCTCAATTTCGTGACAGCACGGTAGCCATGCGGTATAATAGACTTCCAACTACAATCCTACGGAGTGATCACAGTGGAAGAACGGACCCGCGGACCGAGACGGGATACACGAACACGCAAGCCGATGACGCCGCAAGAGCGGCGCAATCTGCTCTACAAGCGCTGGCGAAAGGCAGAGCAGCAAAAGGTCGATGCCAAGGAACTGCGGGACCCTACAACCTGCGACATGGTCGTCTTTGACCTTGAACTGGCCGGCTACGCCGAAGATGATATCATTGAAATTGCTGCCATCAAGGTGGATTTCTTAGGCCGGCAGACAGCCGTTTTTCGTGAGCTTATCCGACCTAGGACGAAGATCAGCAAACGCGTTACGGAAATGACGGGTATTACGCGGGACATGGTGAAGGATAAACCTCAGCTCCCCGAGGTCCTAAAACGTTTTTTTGCCTTTGTGGAAGGCAGTGCCGTCATGGGGCACGATATCGGCTACAACGATATCATGGCCATCAACCTTGCCTGTCGCCGTTACGGCATGAAGGCCTTCCGCCCGCCTTTTTTAGATACGTCGCGCCTCATCCTGCGCCACCTCTCCCGTGAAGCTGTAGGCGGAAAAACGGGCCTTGCAGCGCTTCTCGCGCACTTCAATATTCCCATCCATCGCCATCATGAAGCCCTGGCAGACTGCGAAGCCACGCTTCTTCTTTATGAAGCCGTTGCAAAGGAAATCAGGAAACAAAAAAGCCACCCTTAAGGCGGCAGGAAAAGAAGCCCCCTCCTTTATTTTGAAGGAGGGGGCTTTATTACAACAAAAAATCCATGTGACTGAAGCCACATGGATCTGAGTCCAAATTGGTGGAGACAAGGAGGATCGAACTCCTGACCTCTTGCATGCCATGCAAGCGCTCTCCCAGCTGAGCTATGCCCCCAAAAGACTTGTTCATTATAGCTCAAGTATACCGCTGTTGTCAATATATTATTTTGGGAGATGGAAGATATAAAGGCGCGGCACCAAAGCGTCCCGACCGGAGGGGGCAGATTGCCGCTATGCGGCAATTGTGTTGTCGGAGTTGCGTTTCTTGTCGTTCTAAGGTGATTCTAAGGCGATACAAAGGCAGTTCTAAGTCAAAAGACCGTGAGGCACCGCCCCAAACCGCCCTACGGGAGGGGGCGGAACTTAATTCGCCCTCAAACATGTTTCTCGGACTTCCGCTTCGCTCCAAAAGCGTCCTTCGAAACTCCGGGCGAATCTGCTTCGCTACCGCTCATGATGAGACGTTGCTCCGCTCCTCATCCACCACCATAAAGGAGGTCATGTTATGACCTCACTTGATGGTCCCCCGCCTTGGTAAGGCGGAACGGCTTTCGCCGTCTCTAAGGCAAAAACCCCACGGGAAAGACTCGACCAAAAGATTCCAATGGGAGAAGGTTTGGCGACGCCCTCACGGTCTTTTAGCCTGCCGCCTCTGGCGGCCTTGGCCAAGCGCAACGCCTTAGCCAAGGAAGGACCTGTTTTCATAGGCCTTCCGCCTCAGCCAGCAGCCGAAGGCTGCCTTAGCCCCACAGCACCACAGCATCCTTTCCCCTCTCTCGCTCGACAGCCGCGGCTTTGCCGTAAGACAGCCATTCAGGGCGGGGCCCTGAATGAGACAGCTTGACAGCCAAAAAGACCACGCTGCAAGAGCGTGGTCTTTTCTTCACTTTCATTTCTTTAAACTTGTCCATCCATCTTCCTGCACGACTTTGCCTTCTTTCATAAGGCGGCCCAAGGCGCGCTTAAAGGCGGATTTAGAGATATCAAAGACGCTTTTGATGATGGCCGGCGGCGTATCATCGGAATAAGGCATGGTGCCATTGCGCTTTTCGAGAAAGAAGAGGATCTTATCCGCATCGTCCAGCATGGCTTCTTCTTTGACAAGGCGCAGGGACATATCGATGTGTCCATCTGCACGAACGTAGGTGACGCGTCCTGTGATACGCTGACCAAAGTCAAGGCGTCCGCCAGGGACTTCACTGCGATGGATAAAAGCGATATAGCGTTCTTTTGTAAAAAGGAAAAAGCCATCCTTAAGGATATTGTAGACGGTCCCTGTAAGCGCATCCCCCACTTTGACGCCTTCTGCCGGACGGCTGGCCCGTTCCATATCTTCTTCGACACGCATGGTCACGGCCTGACGGCCTGACTTATCACGGTAGAGTTTCACCCAGATATGCTGATTGGGGGAAACATGGCCCCGCATTTCGCTATAGGGCAAAAAGACGCCGCGTTCAGCGCCGATATCGACAAATCCGCCCATCCTGTTCACGGAAATCACGTTGACGTATCCCAGCTGCCCTTCCCGCATCTTGGGAAGCTTCATGCTCGCCGTGATCCGGTTCTTGGCATCGAGGTAGAGCTGGACCTTGACCTTATCGCCAACGGAAACAGGCGATGTCATCTGGTGCTTATGAAGGAGAATATCATCGCTGGTATTCCCCGTTCCAGCATCAAGAAAAACGCCCTGGTCATTCATGCGCACGGCCGTAAGTTCCACGACATCGCCAACGCGGTGACTGCCAATGGTCTTGACGCTGGCCGGTTCTTTTTTCGGGCTCATGCTTCTCCTTCCGTTTCCACATAGGCTTCAGACGGGGCATCGGCCCAGAGCTGTTCCAGGTTATAAAAGTCACGTTCCGTTTCCCGGAAGATATGGGCCACACAGTCGCCGTAATCCATAAGGATCCAGTTGCCTTCGGTGTAGCCTTCTTTGTGGGAGGGCAGGATGCCGCGTGTTTCGGCCAGTTTATCTTCGATGCTGTCTGCGATGGCTCGGACTTGAGTCGCGCTCTGGGCAGAACAAATCATGAAGTAGTCCGTCACAGGGGACAGGCCAACCATATTGAGAAGCAGGATGTCTTTTGCTTTTTTGTCAGCAGCGGCGGCGGCAATGGCGTTTGCGAGTTCTTTTGGATTCATGGATGGAACCTCCTTAAATTTCTGTAATCCTTTTATGGGGAATCCCCAGTTTATCGAGGGTGTGCGAAACCTGGGACGGCGTCGTAACCCAGTAACTGATATCATCGATGGTCTTGAAATCACCATCGAGCATTTCACTTTTGATGGAGTTTTCGCCAAAGATGCGGAAGCAGTTGGCGGCACGGATCATGGTCATCAGGTTCATGTCCGTATCGACGTAGTCAAGGCCGGTGTTGATGATCATAGGAAGCTTCAGCATATTCGTGAAGGTAAAGAACTGTCCAGCCAGGGCTTTCATAAATTTCTGCTGACGCTCCACACGGCCAATATCGCCCAATTCATCGTGACGGAAGCGGACATACTGACCTGCCTTTTCACCATCCAGGTGCTGGTAGCCTTTTTTGAGGTGGATCTTGAGGTTGGCGTAAGGATCTTCATAATCCATGTTGTTATCAACGTATAGGTCCACACCGCCCAGCATATCGATGACTTTAATGAAGCCCTGCCAATCAACGACCATGTAGTAGTTGATGGGAATCTGGAGGAGCTGTTCCACCGTGCGCACGGCCCGTTTGGTACCGCCATAGGCGTATGCGGCATTGATCTTGTCATGACCCCGCCGGCCGGGAATGGTGACCCGTGTATCACGCGGCAGTCCGACGATGGCAATCTGTTTTTTCTCTGGGTCAAAGCTGACGACCATCATGGAGTCTGTCCGCTTCGGTGCATCGGGGTTATTCATATCCTCGCTGTCCCCGTCATCTTTCCCGAGGAGCAGGACGTTGATGCGGCTTGAAAGGGGTTCTTCTGTGAGGAGTTGGTTCTCTTTCTGTTTAGGCACGGGATCATCGGCACTGACAAATCGGTCATAAAGGCCCATGCCAGCCATGAAGCCGCCGCCCAAGATCCCGATCAAAAGGATGAGGAGAAGAAAAACACGTCCCTTGCGGAGCCGCTTTTTCTTTTTCTTCACGCCTGATTGTTCCATATCACTCATGGGTTGCGATTACTCCTTCTTATTGTGTTTGGCCGCAAGGACCAGTTCGTTATAGCCGTCCAGACAATCCGGATGGATCAACAGATGCTGGTGCATCAGGTATTCCATCGTATTGGCATAGGCGGCAATCATAGCCTCATCAAGATCCTTCATCGTAAGGCGCCGCATTTCGTCCACGGTAGGAAAGTCACGATGCGGTTCCGTAAGGTCTGCCAGATAAATGATTTTTTCAAGGGCCGTCATATGGGCTTTGCCCGTTGTATGATAACGCATAGCAGACAGGACTTCCTCATCGGTAACGCCATAGTCCCTCTTTGCGACAAGGGGCCCCAAGATGGCATGGATAAGGATGGGCTGCGCCTTTTCGATATCCGTGAGCGGGACGCCCAGCTTTTTTGATACCTCCACAAAATCCTTGGTCGAATACTTGCGGGCACAGTCGTGGAGCAGGCCGGCAAGGGCGGCTTTATCTTCGTCGACCCCGTAATGACGGGCAAGCGCAACGGCAGTTTCACTGACGGCCACGCTATGCTCAAAGCGCTTTGGCTGAAGGCTTTGGCGAAGCTGTTCTTTCATTTGGGAAAAATCCATGATTGGTTAGCTCCTTACTTGAATTGAAATCGGCTCGCAAGTCGCGCCGATGAAATCTGGGCTAAGGCCGCCGGAGGCGGCAGGCTAAGGGAATGCAGGCATTCCTGGCTAAGGATCTGCTTTTGCAGCTTGGTGAAGGCTGCCTGCGGCAGCTGGCGAAAAGACCAGAAGGGCGGCGCCTTATGATCGGGTTCACATTTCTTGTCGAAACGAAGGCGATGTGAGGTCGATTCAAAGACAAAAGTGCAGGAGGCCGGCCCCAAACCCGGGCCTCCTCATCCACCACCAAAAGGGCTCGCTCTCTGCTGTTTCACATGAGAAGACCGGCCTTTCCGGCAGAGGATACTCCAACTGCTCCTATTGTCGCTGCCCTATGAGTAAGCTTTCTGCACGAATTTTTCAGCATAAGGGGTAACAAAAAATTCGGCGACTCACTTAACCGCCCTGTCACGATCTCTCGCTTCGCTTTTTCCAAGGCACAGGGAAGTTCGCGAATCGATCGGCGATGCGTTTACCGCCCTGACGGGGCAGATCGATGCTGCGCATCGAGCGCTGAGGCAAAAGACCCTAAGATGTGGAACCAGACTTTTCGCTCCCTCATTTTTCTTAAGGATGAGATGAGCAGCAATCATCTGATCACTCCCGTTCTTTTATCTTCGGGTTTTACCTTAGAAACGGCGAACCCTGTTCCGCCTTACCAAGGCGGGGAACCAAAAGCCACTTGATGCTGCGTTGCAATAGACAAGTCCTTTTGGTAGTGGATAAGGCGCGCAGCGATGTCTCATCTTGAGCGGAAGCAAAGCAGATTTGCCCGGGTTCCGAGGCTGCTTTGATGCAATCGCAGAAGGCAAAAAAACATGTTTGAGGGCAAATATAATTCAGCGCCCTGTCCGAAGGACACAATGAGTCACCGGCTTCTGGCGCCTTTCATTTCCGCACGAGGCTACCCGATTTTTGGGCTGACCCTTTCACCCAACAAAAAAGAGAGCCCCCCTACCGACGGTAGAGGTCTCTCTGTCTCATGTAGTCCACTACAGTCCGAGGAACAAGTCCATCAATGGATTCACCGCGGGAAAGGCGCTGCCGGATCATGGTGGAAGAAATATCCGGGGCTTTGGCGTCAATCCACACGAGGCGGGTGAGTCCTTTTTGGGCCAGTCGTTTTGTCACATCTTCATGACGCTCCCTGTACCCAACCCGTCCAATGGCAAGGAAGGTGCAGTAGCGCATCGTTTCTTCGATGCGGCACCACGTATCAAGGGCTTCGGCTGAATCCCCGCCAATGATGAAGTACAGGTCATAAAAGCGATGCCACCGACGATGGAGGATCCGCATGGTATCGACTGTATAGGAAGGGCCCTTGCGGACCAGCTCCATATCGGACACCAAAAAACGCGGCTCGTCCATCGTCGCAAGAAGGGTCATGGCCATGCGGTCCCCGGCCGGCGCCCATCCGGCCGCTTTATGGGGCGGCAAATAGTCGGGAATGAAAAGGACCCGATCAAGGGCCATGGCATCCATAGCGGCGCGGGCAATCGCAAGATGACCATTATGGATGGGGTCAAAGGTCCCGCCCATGATGCCTAAACGCTGTCGGCGCATATGGAAATCCTCCTTCAGAATGGTTCTTACATTATATCAGGTACGATGCCAAAGCTCAATCAAATTGTCATGCGGAAAAGGTGATTTTTATGTGGCATAATGCCGATTTTACAAGAAAAGGAAAGAGGCCTTCTACGAAACAAAATGAAAAAAGCATAGCCTGTTGCCTTCCATCGTCAGCAGCGGATTTTTCGAGCGTCGTGCTTTCTTTCACGAAAAACCTCCCTCCCATCCGATTGAGTTTCATCCCATGAGCATAACAAAAGCGCAACGCAAATAAAATGAAATTTTTTTCATTACATTTGCGTTTTATTTTCAAAGTAGTAACATATTTTTCGTTGCAAACAGATTCCATAAGGAAATCGTTTTTCAGATATTTGATGAATAAACGCCGTGAAAGAAGTCTCCTTCCTTCACGGCGTTTTCTTTATTTCGGCAGCTGGCGCTGTCTTTTTTTGTAGTAGACAATGGTGAGCCCTGCCGTTTTGGCGATCTTTTGGGCCACATCAAAGTGCATGCCCACGGCTTTTGCCGCATGGGCGTCGCTGCCCAAGGTCACGTACTTGCCGCCCAGTTCGGCATAGCGCGTATAAAGTTCCGTCAGGGACTCCACCGCACCGGGCACGGCAAGGCGACGCGTATTGATTTCAATGCTCTTATCGAGGCGAATGAGGTGCTTCATGACTTCGTCCCACAGATCGGCATGCTCGCTGTAATGGAGGTTCTTGTCTTCATAGGGCCAGTAGCGGCAGATATAGTCGATGTGACCATAGGTGTCAAAGTTCGGGTCCTGTTCGAGGCATTTGAGGGAATCCTCAAGATAGTACCCCACAGCCTGATCCTTGGCAACGCCGTCGTAAGTCGTCCGTTCATACATATCAAGGCCGCGATAACAGTGCATGGAGCCAACGATTTCGTCAAAGGGATGGCTTTTTGCAACCATCCGGTCCTCCTCGATGGTATGGGGCTGGAGCCCCATTTCAATGCCAAGGAGCACGGTATCGCTCCGATAGGGTGCGTTTTTTTTGAAATAATCGTTGATGTCAAAAAGAAAGCTTTCCGGGTTCGTCGGATAGTCCCGGTCCCAGTGTTCCGTCAGGATCATGCCAAGACCAGCGGCTTTGGCCGCTTCCATGGCATCCTTGATGGTCATTTCGGCATCGCAGGAATAATCGGCATGCATATGGGTATCAAACAGCATGGCCCTCACCCCTTTTTTACACGTTGAAGCGGAATTCGACGACGTCGCCGTCCTGCATGATGTAGTCCTTGCCTTCCAGTCTCACAAGGCCCTTTTCACGGGCAGCCTGTTTGCTGCCACAGGCAACGAGGTCATCGTAGGAAACAATTTCAGCACGGATGAAGCCTTTTTCAAAGTCCGAATGGATCTTGCCAGCTGCCTGAGGTGCCGTAAATCCTTTGACGATGGTCCAGGCACGAGATTCCATTTCCCCTGCCGTGAGGAAGGTCTGGAGACCTAGGAGGGAGAACCCAGCTTTGATGAGGCGATCAAGACCCGCTTCGGTGAGGCCTTCCATTTCAAGGTACTCCTTGGCTTCGTCTGCCGGCAGGGAAGCAATGTCCTCTTCGACCTTGGCAGAAATGGTGATGACCTGGGCCCCTTCTTTTTCGGCATATTCCGTTAGCGCCTTCACATGGGGGTTTCCGGACGCGTCGGCGGCCTCTTCTTCGGAAACGTTAGCTACGTACAGAATTGGTTTCAAGGTGAGGAGATCGAGTTCACGGATCATCTCCTTTTCATCCTTTGTCATTTCCACCTGACGGGCCGGCTTGGCATCGCCGAGGGCCTCGACGAGACGGGTCAGAAGGGCATTTTTCGCAGGCGCCGTCTTGTCACCGCTCTTTAAGAGCTTCTGGACCTTGAGCTGCTGCTTTTCCACCGATTCGAGGTCAGCCAGGCACAGTTCCGTATTGATGATTTCAATATCGCGGATAGGGTCAATGGAGCCTTCGACGTGGGTGATGTTGCCGTCTTCAAAGCAGCGCACCACTTCGGCAATGGCGTCGGTCTGGCGGATATGGCTGAGGAATTTGTTGCCCAAGCCTTCACCTTTGGAGGCGCCCTTCACAAGGCCTGCAATATCGACAAACTTCATGCCCGCCGGAACAATGCGTTTGGAATGGTATAGGTCGCTCAGGACCTGGAGCCGTGGATCTGGGACATCGACGATACCGACGTTGGGCTCTATGGTGCAGAATGGATAGTTGGCCGCTTCCGCCCCAGCTTTCGTAATGGCGTTGAAGAGGGTGCTCTTGCCTACATTCGGCAGGCCGACAATACCCATTTCGAGGTTGGTTGAACTCATGGATGATCTCTCCTTGTCTAGTTAAGTTGACATATCATTATATCACAGCAAGGGGATTTTTTCAGCAGGGGCGAAGAGAATCGGGGAGTCGAAAGAAAGGGTCCGAGGCCCTTTTCTTTTCAATTCCATTTCTTTACAAGTTTGCCTGCCACCACACCTACCGTTCCAGCTGCTGATAGCTTGTACAGTAAGCCAAGCCTCCATTGATTTCATAGGGAGCGCGCCGATTCCACAAGCTGTCCCTTTTAAATGCTGATGCCTACGCGCTTACAGCCCCAATCCATGCACCAGCATCGCCCACGCCAGGGTATAATAGGTCACGACACCCACAAGGTCCGTAACGGTCGTAATGAGCGGGCCCGAGGCCACGGCCGGATCGATATGGATCTTTTTGAAGCCCATCGGGACCACGGTCCCTACAAGACTCGAAATAAACATGGCAAGGACCAGGGAAAGGCCGATGCAGGACGATATGCCAAAGGCCGTAAGGGCATCGTAGGATTTTACCGCATAGATATAAAAACCAATGCCCAAAACGGCAATGCATCCCAGGATCAGTCCATTGAAGAAACCGGCGCCCCCTTCCTTTCGGATGAGCCGCCATTTATCGCCTGGTTTCAGTTCTTCATCCATAAGGACACGGATGGTTACGGCAAGCGACTGGGTCCCAACGTTTCCCGACATATCAAGGATCATGGACTGAAAGGCCATGATAAGGGTCAACTTTGCCACGACGTTTTCGTATAGACTGACGACGCTTGAAACGACAAGACCCAAGCCAAGAAGCAGAATAAGCCAGGGCAGCCGTTTCTTGATGGACGTTTTGAGCGGTTCGTCCAGGTCTTCTTCAGCGGAGAGGCCGCCCAGTTTAGCATAGTCTTCGCCCATTTCATCATCAAGGAGCTGCGCTACGTCATTTGCGGTTACAACGCCAAGGATCCGATGGTCCGGCGATAGGACAGGAATGGAAGCTTCACTGTATTCTTCAATCAGCTGCAGGCAGTCGCTGATCTTTTCGCTGGCATAAACGTAAGGGTATCCTCGCACGATGATTTCGTTAAGGGGAGTATCCCGTCTTGCAATGATGAGATCCTTGAGGGAAAAGGCCCCGGCAAATTGAGCACGGTCATTGAGGGCATAGATGACCGCAATTTCATCATGGTCAGCCGCTTCCCGCACAACTGTGCGCATGACGGAAGGAACATCAAGACCTTCCTCGACGGCAACAAAGTTCGTTGTCATCCGGGAAGCAATCGTATCTTCATCATAGGCGGCCAGGCGCGTCAGTTTTTGCCGTGTCGCCTCATCCAAATGCGCCACCCATGCTTCTTTTTGGGCACTTTGGGTTTCCTTCAGGAAATCGACGGCTTCGTCAGGCTCCATCTGGGTGAGGATGGCAGCTGCCCTTTCAGCTGGCAGAACCTCAAAAAGGGATTCCTTGTCATCGACATATTCCATCAAATCGGCAAGATAGGGAGCCGGCAAAAGACTTGCCAGGCGCTTCCATTCGGGCGAACTTAAAAGAGGGAGCACATCGGCTATATCGTGATCGTGGTAACTGTCAAGGGCGCGTTCCAAAAAGTAGGGATCCCTTTCCGTACGGATGAGCTTCAGGATATCCTGCACGCGATGCTGGTTCTTATTCTTTTTCATGATGTGACCTCCTTTTTGCCATAATGAAAAAGATGGGGTCTGTACAGTCCCATCCACAGGCTTATCATAGCGCAAAATCGGTAGATTTGCAATGTAAGGATGAATAAAAGAGCAAGAAGTTCACAGTTTATTTTTAAAATAGGGGAAAATAAGGTAAAATAAGTGGATTTGAAGAATAATAAGCTATTTTTAGAATCCAATCGATCTAGGAAACAAAAAGAAGCGTACCCGATTTTGGTCCATCCAGATTACGCAAAATCAGGTACGCTCGCTCCCAGTTTTATTCAACAAGCCTTGGATTCCTTACTTTCCCGACGCTTTTCCAAGGCAAGGGATCACTTTTTACTTTTAATCGGCGCAGCTTTTGTGACAAGCCTAAATCTAAACCGTGCCCCACCCCGCATGAGACCCAGCAGGAACCGTTCCTCCTCGCTCACCCGTCCCATGACGTTGACGCTGGGATCAGCAGGAAGGTCCGTAAGGGTAATCTCAACTTCACCAGCATAACGGCCGGCAAGACGGTTATCGAGGGTCACTGTACCCTGCGGCAGATATTTCAAGGTAAAGGGCGGGATATCCATTTCTTTAAAGAGAGCACGGCTATTTTGGGCGCGCAGGACCTCTTCGGCCTCATCGGGCCGCAGCGTAAAGATACAGGCAGCAAGTTTTTCATGAAGGGCCGTGATTTTTTCCGTCAACAGCGTAAGGGTAAGGACGTCATCCAATTGGGCTAGGGCGTCCAGTTCGTCTTCCGTTGCTCCGTCGTCCCCAATATAAAAGGCGTCAGTTCCAAGGAGCCTCAGATGCTGCAGGGCCAGGAAAAAATCCAGGGTCCGATGTATTTCAAGCGTGGGGAGTCCCTTAAAAAGCGGACCGCGGCAGGCGCCAAAGCTCCGCACAAAGGCGCCGACTTTGATGCCATAATGGTGACAGAGGGCATTTTGCCGCAGGAAAAAGGCTTCTGATAGGCCCGTATGGGGCCGGGGATAAAAGTTATGGAGCGCTTCGACGCATCCTACGTCAACACCGGCTTTCTCAAGGGAAAGAAGAAATCCTTCCGTCACGGTCGACGCGTTAAGGACGAGGGTCTTTTGCGGATAGCGCGTCTGCAGCTCTTTTATGCGCTCCGGCGTAAAGCCGTCATCAAGGCGCAGATGGGTCAAGGCCTCCGGAATGGGACGACCTGGCACAAGGTCGCCGACGACGTTCAGGTCATAGCACCGAGCCGCTTCAAAAAGGGCGTCGATATCCTTTTGAAAGGCCGCCTCATTGGTCTCAGGGATATGAAAGGATAAAAAGAGGCGGGTCATGCCTTTTTGGGCCGCCTGTTCCACCCGTCCAACGAGTTCCTCCCGCGTCATGCCAAGACCGGGATAAAGGGAAATGCCTTTTTCCATCATGCGCCTCCTTTCGCGTCCTGCGGGTCATCAAAACCCAGGATCCACGCGGCAGCAAACCCGCCTACATAAGCGACAAGAAGGCCTGCGAGGTACATCAAGGGATGGGTCGTACTGGGCAGAAGGGGGAGACCTGAAATACCCATGGAAAGGGCCCCTACATGAAAGGCCGCTTCCACAGCGCCGCCCAAGGCTCCGCCAATGCAGGCCCCGATAAAGGGCCGGCCCAAAGGAAGGGTCACACCGTAAATAAGAGGCTCGCCGACGCCCATGACGCCGACAAAAAGGGACGACGCCACAATCTTTTTAAGACGTGGGTTCCTTGTTTTCACATAGACTGCAAGAGCAGCCCCCACCTGCCCGGCGCCCGCCATGGCAAGGATGGGAAGAAGGATCGTATAGCCAAATTGGCTGATGAGCTCGGCGTGGATGGGTGTGAGGCCCTGATGGACGCCCATCATGACAAGGGGCAGAAAGAAGCCGCCCAAAAGAAAGCCCGTCACGGCGCCGCCCCGCTCCACCGCTTCCGTGGCGCCCCGGCCAATGGTTTCTGCTAAAAAGCCGCCCACTGGCTGCAGAACGTAGAGCGCCAAAAGAGACATAACAAGGATGACAAGGGTAGGCGTCACAAAAAGGTCAAAGGCAGGCGGCACGATTTTCCTCAGTTGCTTTTCCCCGTAGGCCGCAAGGAGGGTAACGAGGAGGACGGCAAAGACGCCGCCCCGGCCTGGCGTCAAGGGCATGCCGTAAAGGGTGAGGTCGGCAAGGCCGGGATGGGAAATGAGGGCTCCCAAGATGCCGCCAATAACGGGCGAACCGCCAAAGACCTTGGCCGCGTTCCAACCGACGAGGATATTCATGGACTGGAAGATGGCGCTTCCCGCTAGAAGCAGAATGCGCAGGGGCGCCAGGGCAAGAAGAGCGGGGTCGTAGAATTTCACGATGCCCAAAAGGCCCGTCAAAAAACCGCAGCCCACAAAGCCCGGAATAAGGGGCATGAAGATGGACGCCACTTTGCGCAGAAAGGCTTTTGCCGGCGTGGCGTTTTTTTGCCGAATGGCTTCATGGAGGGCTTTGCCGTCCCCCACCTCCCCTTGGACGCCAAAAAGGCCGGCTGGCTCTTTGGGCATCTCCTTGGAGTCATTCGGCGTGGGTGCTTCATTTCCGTCAAGAAGGGCCGCAAAGGCATCAGCCACGCGGATCACCTTTCCCGGACCTAGGACAATCTGCAGCTCGTCACCGTTTTGGTTGACGCCGAGGACGCCAGGAATGGCCTTTAGCTCAGCAAGGTCCGCGTCCTTTACGAGGTGCAGGCGCAGACGCGTCATGCAGTGCGTCACTGTTTCAATGTTGTCCTTGGGGCCCACGATGGCGTAGATCTTTTGGGCAATCTCTTTTTCACGAGTCATGGCTGGCCTCCCATCGCTCTACAGCAAGGCGTGCACGGCCGTCTGACTCCCTAAGGGCCTTTTCCGCCGCGGCCCGGTCCATGCCGGTCACGGTCATGACGATGCGCGTCGCCCGTTCCTTTAGTTTCTCATTGGTCGCCTTTACGTCAATCATGAGGTTGCCCCGCACTTTGCCAAGACGGATCATGGTGCCCGTCGAGAGCATGTTGAGGATCATCTTCGTTACGGTCCCGGCCTTCATGCGCGTCGACCCCGTCACGACTTCCGGACCGGGAAGGCAGATGAGCATAAGATCTGCAGTGCAAGCGATATCAGGTTCCTTGGAGCAGGCAAGACCAATGACAAAAGCGCCGCGGCGCCGGGCTTCTTCCATGCCGCCAAGGACGTAGGGCGTGCGGCCTGACGCGGTAATCCCGACCAAGACGTCCTTTGCCGAAAGATCATGGGAAATAATATCGTCTGCCCCTTTATCCAGAGAGTCTTCCTCCCCTTCACGGGCCCGAAAAATGGCTTCCTTGCCGCCGGCAATGAGCCCTTGGACAAGGTCCGGATCTGTACTGTAGGTGGGGGGACATTCCACGGCGTCGAGAATGCCGAGCCGTCCTGACGTCCCACTTCCCATATAAAAGAGCCGGCCGCCTGTTTTGAGCCGGGCCGCAATCACATCAACAGCCCGGGCAATATCCGGCAGGATGGCCTTAACGGCAAGGGCCGTCTTTTGGTCTTCATCATTCATGACACGCATCATGGACAGCGTATCGAGTTTGTCAATCCGGCTGGAAGCAGGATTACGGGCTTCAGTCGAAAGTTTTTCTAAATTCAGCATAAGTTCCAACCTCTTTCAGGGGTATAATTAAGAGGAAATCAATAAGCCATTGGGCAGATTGCAAAGGAGTATTGCTATGCAAGCCATCATCAACAGCAAACTTATTTTACCACACACCGTCCTTACAGGACAGACGCTCCTTTTTGGAACCCATATCTACGATATTCTCCCGGCAGGCAGCCCCTTACCGGAGGGTACGGAAAGCATCGACGCCAAGGGGGCCTATCTCTCGCCTGGCTTCATCAATATGCATATCCATGGCTGCGGCGGGGCCGATACAATGGATGGGACCCGGACCTCCATGGAAATCCTCTGCCGGAAACTTCCAAAATGCGGCGTTACGGCATTTTTACCGACGACAATGACAAGGGTATGGCCCATCGTTCAAAAGGCGCTCAGAAACGTTCGTAAGGCTATGGAAGTCCCCTGCCCCGGCAGCCGTGTCCTGGGGGCCTATTTGGAAGGGCCCTTCATTTCCGGCAGTTACCGGGGATCGCAAAAAGCCGAGGAAATCCAAGCGGCCAATATGGAGCGGATCCGCCCTTACTGCGACGTCATCAAAGTCCTTGTCATCGCCCCGGAAACACTGTCTTCCATGGCGTTTATCCATTCATGCTGCAAAAAGGGCATCATCGTTTCCCTTGGTCATTCCGGTGCAACCTATGAAGAAGCCAGCCGGGCCATCAAGGCAGGGGCCAGCCACATCACCCATACCTTCAACGCCATGAGTCCCCTTCATCACCGTAAACCCGGCATGGTCGGCGCGGCCCTGACGCTTCCGGTGACAACGGAGATCATCTCGGATGGGCTGCACATCCACGATGCGGTCCTGCGCCTGTTGGTAAAAGTCAAGGGGCCGGACCAGATTGTCATTGTGACCGATTCCATGCGGGCTGCCATGGAAGGCGACGGCATCAGTGAACTCGGCGGGCAGACAGTCTATGTCCGCGGCGGAAGGGCGCTTCTCGCGGACGGGACCATTGCGGCAAGCGTCGACACCATGGAACACAGTCTCCATCATTTCCTGAAGGCTACGGGCCTACCCCTCGCCGATGTCATCCGCATGGCAACGGTCAATCCCGCCAAGGAGCTGGGCGTCTATGAGACAATGGGCTCCCTTGAAAAAGGCAAACTGGCTGACATGACCATCTTTGACGAGAAGTTTGACGTGAAGATGACCTTTGTGGGTGGGGAAAGGGTGTATCAGAAAAAAGGATGAGACCGCTAGGTTTCCAACTTTTTGACTAGGCGCCAAACCGCGCCGAGTCTCTACCACGATATGCCTCCATTGCTTGATTCCTTTTTTATGGATGCAATGGAGAGATGTAGTGCTGGAGAATCGGAGCGATTTTTGCTCCAAAGTATAAGAGGGGAGTGAAATCGGAAAGCCGAAGAACATGTGTAAGGGCGGATGAATTCGGTCCCCACCCTTTGAAGAAGGGACGGTTTGGGACCGCGCCTCATCATTGCCTTCGTATGCCATGAAAGGCCAAACGCACGGTTCCCCTCACGATTGATATTTCCTTCCGAAAACAGGCCGCCCGTCCTCTTTAGAGGCAGGCGGCCCGTTTTATTTTTCTTTGCCTTGATCAAATTTTTTGCTGTACAAAAGTGGGCGTGATTTCAAGTACGCGGGTCAGGAAATCATATTTTTCCTTCATGCGGTCATAGTCAGGTCCTTCCGATAGGAAGCGGGCCGTGCCTTCAAGATAGAATCCCGTTCCCTGATAGTCTTTGTACCCTTTGACTTCCTTGGAGCCAAGAGACATCTTGATTTTCCCTACTCGATTGACATTTCTTTCCGTGACACGGAACCCATAAGCAGGGATCAGGATCCGTTCATCTTCCGTAATGACCAGATAGGAATTCCAGGTATTGGCAAAATGGGGTTCTTCTGTATCTCCCCAGGAAATGACCGTTACGACTCCTTCATGGTTTAGTACGTCGAAAAATTTTTTAGGCAGCATGATTGCGTCCTCCTTTTTATTATGGATAGATTAACTCCGTGATTAAAGTATATCATCTCTATAAACATTGAGTCAATTATATTTTCCTAAAATATTACAGATATATTATATCTGTAATATTGACGAAATCCCCTCTTGTGACGTACCATATGAAAAGGACCCCGGTTAGGGGCTAGCGAAAAGAAACATCCCTTTGGGAGGGAGGACAACTCACTATGTCAATTTCTGTCGGCGTTGAATATGCGCTCCACTGTTTGATCTATTTAGCCATTCCCACGACGTCCCGGTCCATCGGCATCAAGGAGATGGCTGCATTCCAAGGCATTTCAGAGACGTATCTGTCAAAGATCTTCATGAAGCTTAGGAAAAAAGGACTTGTATCTGCGGTTCCCGGTGTCAAGGGAGGCTATCGCCTTTCCAGGGAAGCTGATGAGATTACGTTTTGGGATGTCGTGGAGGCCATCGAGGGGCCCCATTATCGGTTTCAATGTGCCGAAATCAGGCAGCATATGGCCATTGTGGATCCGCACGAATTGCCGCCTTCCTTTTCGGAATGTCCCTGCCTGATCAGTGAGGTCATGAAAGGGGCCGAAGACCAATATCGCACCTATCTCAAGGGAAGGACGATTGGCTGGTTATATCGGATGGTCAAGGACAAACTGGACGGACCTTACTGGAAGGCCATCGAATCCTGGGCTGCCCGCTAAGAACCGGTTGCTGTCCTGTTAAAAGGTAAAAAACAACCCCTGCAGCTTTTTATGGCTGCAGGGGTTGTTTTTTATGCCTTGAGACCCAATCAGATGAGTTCCAGAATGGCCATATCAGCAGCATCGCCGCGGCGAGGGCTGGTCTTGTAGATGCGGGTGTAACCGCCATTGCGTTCCTTGTATTTCGGGGCAATGACTTCGAAGAGTTTCTTCGTGGCTTCTTCATCTACGAGGAAGGCCAGAACTTTACGGCGGCTAGCCAGATCATCGGTTTTGGCCGTCGTAATGAGTTTTTCTGCCAGACCGCTGATTTCCTTGGCTTTGGTTTCAGTGGTCTCAATTCTCTCGTTTTTGAAGAAGGCGGTCAGGACGCTACGGAACAGCGCTTTCCGGTTGCTGGAGCTGCGGCCCAATTTTCTGTATGCCATGTTTCGTCTTCCTCCTATTATTCTTCGTCGGAGCTGCGCAGGTGAAGGCCCAGTTCCTCAATCTTATTCTTGACTTCTTCCAAGGATTTGCTTCCGAGGTTACGGACGCAAATGAGCTCGTCTTCCGTCTTGTTGATGATATCCTCTACCGTGTTGATGCCGGCCCGTCTGAGGCAATTGTTGGAACGGACGGTGAGGTCCAGATCGTCAATGGACATCTGGAGCACGGACGATTTCGTTCCTTCCTCATCGGGTTTGCCACTTTCTTCGCTCCCCTGGATTTTGGGAACATTGGTGGTCTTGAAGAGGGCCAGGTAGTTGATCAGGATTTCAGCAGCACTCGTCACGGCTTCATCCGGTCCCAAGCTGCCGTCGGTCCAAACTTCCAGGGTCAGGCGGTCATAGTTGGTGACGTTGCCGACACGAGTATCGGTGACACCAAACTTGACGCGCGTGATCGGAGAATAGATGGAGTCGACAGGAATGAATCCAATGGGCTGATCCTTGGATTTGTTCTTATCAGCTGAGACGTAGCCGCGTCCGATATCGACATAGATTTCCATATTCAGGTTGGCGTTCTTGTCGAGGGTTGCAATGTGCAGCTCCGGATTCAGAACTTCCGTATCCTGGTCGGTAATGATGTCGGCACCGGTCACTTCACCTTCGCCGGACTTCTTGATATAGAAAGTCTTGGGTTCATAGGTGCCCTGGTCATCCAGGTTCACCTTGAAGCACAAGGCTTTGATATTTAAAACGATATCTGCGACGTCTTCCCGTACCCCCTCGATGGTGGAGAACTCATGGAGCACACCATCGATCTTGATTCCCGTGACGGCCATGCCGGACAGGGAGGACAGGAGCACACGACGCAGGCTGTTGCCTAAGGTAATACCGTATCCACGTTCCAAAGGTTCCCAGACAAACTTTCCGTATCGTCCATCAGGGGAAATTTCGTCGATAACAAGGCTCGGTTTTTCAATTTCCTTCATGCGGAAGCCTCCTTTTGCGCATTACCACAATACGCAGTATCTATTGTGGAGAACAGTATAAGATTACTTGGAGTACAGTTCGATGATGAGCTGTTCTTCGATAGGAACATCGATTTCATCACGAACAGGCAGACGGTCAACCTTTCCGCTGAGGTTCTGTCCGTCCACAGAGATCCAAGCAGGAACAGCGCTCTTGCCGAGGGTTTCTGCCATACCTTTGAAGTAAGCGGAGCTGCGGCTTCCTTCCATAACGGAAACAACATCACCGGCTTTGACGAGCGCAGAGGGGATGTCCAGGCGCTTGCCGTTTACGGCAATGTGACCATGGGTAACGAGCTGACGAGCCTGACGGCGCGTACGAGCAAGACCCAGACGGTACACAACGTTGTCCAGTCTGCGTTCCAGAAGGATCAGCAGGTTGGTACCAGCGATGCCTTCCATTTTCTTTGCTTTTTCATAGTAGCCGCGGAACTGTTTTTCCAGAACGCCATAGATGAACTTGGCTTTCTGTTTTTCAGCCAGCTGCATACCGTATTCGCTCTTCTTCTTGAACTGACGTTTCGGCTGACGGTGAGATTCCTTCATCACACCGACGAAAGCCGGAGACATGCCCAAGGATCTGCATCTTTTCAGAACAGGAGTCTTATCAATAGCCATCTAACACTTCACCTCCATTATACTCTTCTGCGTTTAGGCGGACGGCAGCCGTTATGCGGGATCGGAGTTACGTCCTTGATGGATTCAACTTCGAGACCTGCGGCCTGCAGTGCACGGATTGCGGCTTCACGGCCAGCACCCGGGCCCTTGACGAAGACTTCGATTCTCTTCAGGCCATGTTCCATAGCGGCTTTGGCAGCCGTTTCAGCAGCCATCTGAGCTGCGAAGGGAGTGCTCTTACGGGAACCGCGGAAGCCCATGCCGCCTGCGGATGCCCAGCTGAGGACTGCACCGGTCGTATCGGAAATCGTTACGATGGTGTTATTAAAGGTGGAACGAATATGTGCCACACCAGCTTCAATGTTTTTGCTTACTTTCCGTTTGTTACGGACAACTTTCTTACCAGCCACTCGTCTGATCCCTCCTTACGATTATTTCTTCTTGCCGCCAACGTTCTTGGGGCCTTTGCGAGTACGGGCGTTGTTCTTGGTGTTCTGACCACGAACAGGCAGACCTGCTCTGTGGCGACGGCCACGATAGCAGCCAATTTCCACCAGACGCTTGATGTTCAGGGATTCCTCACGGCGGAGGTCACCTTCTACTTTATATTCGTGATCCAGGAGCTCACGAAGCTTTGCGATTTCAGCTTCCGTCAGGTCACGGACACGGGTATCCGGGTTGATCCCAGTCTTTTCCAGGATTTCGCGGGAAAGGGTCAGGCCAATACCGTAAATATACGGCAGAGCATATTCAACACGCTTATCTCTCGGCAAATCTACACCGGCGATACGAGCCATTATTCAAAGCACCTCCTTCTTAACCTTGTCTTTGTTTATGTTTCGGGTTTTCGCAAATGACCATAACGCGGCCTTTGCGCTTAATGATCTTGCATTTTTCGCAAATGCGTTTTACAGACGGTCTAACTTTCATTGTTGCTGAACCTCCTCTTGCCAATCCTCTTATTTAAACCGATAAGTAATCCGGCCCCGGTTGAGGTCATAAGGCGTCAGTTCGACGGTAACCTTATCGCCAGGGAGGATCTTAATAAAGTTCATACGTATTTTGCCAGAAATGTGGGCAAGGATTTCGTGGTCATTTTCCAGTTTGACCCGGAACATGGCATTAGGCAGGGATTCAAGGACCGTACCTTCTACTTCAATAGCATCTTGTTTCGACACAATCCTGCCTCCTTACTTACCCTTTACAGCCTTGACAACGTCAGCATAGACCTTGTCAATGGGCTGGGTGCCATCGATTTCCTTGTACACGCCGGCAGCTTTGTAATACGCAATCAGAGGAGCTGTTTGGCTATGATACGCTTCCAAACGTTTCTTTACAGTCGTTTCCTTGTCATCATCCCGCTGGTAGAGGGATCCGCCGCATTTGTCACAGACATTTTCCTTTTTGGGGGGATTGAAGGTGACATGGAAGGTTGCGCCACAGGCCTTGCAGATGCGGCGGCCCGTTACGCGGCTGACAAGGTCGGCGTCGGGAACAGCAATGTTCACAGCGGCGTCAAGCTCGATCTTGAGGTCCTTCAGGATGTCATCAAGAGCAGCAGCCTGTTCCTTCGTGCGTGGGAATCCATCCAGGATGAATCCTTTGACACAGTCCGGCTGGCTCAGGCGTTCCCGTACGATTCCAATGGTGACTTCGTCGGGCACCAGTCCGCCGGCGTCCATATATTTCTTGGCTTCCTTGCCCAGTTCCGTTCCATTTTTCACAGCCGCACGGAACATATCTCCCGTGGAAATATGGGGAATTGGGAAGTCGGCAACTAATTTTTCTGCTTGGGTTCCCTTGCCTGCGCCGGGAGGTCCCATTAAAAGAATATGCATATTTTCTCTCCTATTTCATGAAGCCTTGGTAATGACGCATCAGTACCATGGATTCAACCTGCTTCATCGTATCGAGGGCAACACCAACAACGATGAGGAGTGCCGTACCGCCAAAGTAGATGCCGGAGATTCCCGTCAGCCACACGATGATGTTTGGCATCACCGCAATGAAGGCGAGGAATACGGCCCCTGCCAAGGTGATCCTGTTCATGATCTTATCAAGGTAAGCAATGGTCGGCTTGCCAGGACGAAGGCCCGGGATGAACCCGCCATACTTCTTGATGTTGTCGCACATCTCAGGGATGTTGAGGCTTACTGCCGTATAGAAGTAAGTAAAGAACAGGATGAGCAGTACGTACAGTGTTGTCTGCAGCGGAGTGCCCCATTGGAGATAGCTGGCTACCTTCTGCACCCAGGGAACCTGGATGAACTGGGCAATCGTTACAGGAAACATCAATACGGAAGAGGCGAAGATGATAGGCATGACACCGGCTTGGTTGACCTTAAGCGGAATATAGGTCGTATGGCCACCGTACATCTTGCGCCCAACAACGCGCTTGGCGTACTGGACGGGAATCTTGCGGTAAGCGACGGTGATCGCTACGACAAACATCACCATGAGTACGGCCAGGACGGCGAAAATCAGGAGATTGAAGATGTTGATGGTTCCGGCTTGTAAGTACCGGTACATAACGGCCATTCCACTCGGAAGCCTTGAAATGATACCAGCGAAAATGATCAGCGAGATCCCGTTTCCGATCCCTCGCGCCGTAATTTGCTCACCGATCCACATGAGGAGAATCGTACCTGCCGTCAGGGAGACGACAATGGTGAGGTAGGAGAAGAAAGTCGGGTTATTGACGGCAACGCGGAGGCCATAGGCCATGCCGATTGCCTGGATCACACCAAGAACAACGGCTGCGTAGCGGTTGATCTTGTTGATCTTTTTGGCGCCCTCCGCTCCTTCCTTGGACCATTCTTCCAAGGTCGGGATGACCACGGTCAAAAGCTGAGTGATGATCGACGCATTGATATAAGGAGTAATGCTCATAGCAAATATTGAAAATTTGCTGAGTGCGCCGCCGGAGAACAAGTCGAGCAGCCCGAACAGGTTCCCGTTATTGAAAAGCTGTTCGATCATGGCTGCGTTGACCCCCGGAACGGGGATTTGCGTTCCAGCCCTGAATACTATGAACATCGCAAGTGTAAAAGACAACTTCTTTCGGAGTTCTGTAGCCTGCATCAGGTTATCAAGGGCTGAAGCCAATTAGATCACCTCTACTTTACCGCCGGCAGCAACGATCTTTTCCTCTGCGGTCTTGCTGAAGCCACAAGCCTTGACGGTGAGCTTCTTCGTAAGTTCGCCGTTACCGAGGATGCGGATACCGTCGCGGACGTTCTTGACGATACCTTCTTCGATAAGGGATACAGGATCGACCACTGCGCCGTCGTCAAAGCGATTCAGTTCCTCGACATTTACAACGGTGTAATGAGCGCCGAATTTATTGTAGAAACCGCGTTTCGGCAGACGCAGGTATAACGGCTTCTGGCCACCTTCGAATCCAGGACGCTTTACCCCGCCACTACGGGATTTCTGACCTTTTTGGCCTTTACCGGATGTCTTGCCCAGTCCGGAACCAAGACCACGGCCAACACGGACGCGGGATTTCTTGGAGCCAGGAGCGGGTGCTAATTCATGCAGATACATCGCAAGCCCTCCTTAAGCCTTGACTTCTTCGACTTCAACAAGATGTGCAACCTTGTGGAGCATACCACGGAGGGAAGCACTATCTTCTTTTACAACACTGGTACGGATCTTACCCAAGCCCAGGGCCTTAACGGTTGCGCGCTGGTCTTTCGGATAACCAATCAAGCTACGGGTAAGCGTGATTTTAACTTGTGCCATCTCGCTGTCCTCCTTAGCCTAACAATTCTTCTACAGTCTTACCGCGCAGGGCAGCAACATCTGCAGCATTTTTCAGGAGCTTCAGGCCTTCCAGCGTTGCGCGAACAACGTTGTTCGGGTTGGAAGTTCCCTGGGATTTGGTGAGGATGTCTTTGACACCAGCCAGTTCCAGGACGGCACGGACCGGGCCGCCGGCGATAACACCGGTACCAGGGGCAGCCGGTTTCAGAAGGACGCGGCCAGCACCAAAGATGCCGATGATTTCATGAGGAATGGTGGAGCCCTTCATCGGAACCGTGATGAGGTTCTTCTTGGCATCTTCCACACCCTTACGGATGGCTTCAGGCACTTCGGCAGCTTTGCCCATGCCCATGCCAACTTTGCCATTTTCGTCGCCGACAACAACCAAAGCAGAGAAGGAGAAACGACGTCCGCCTTTGACGACTTTAGCTACGCGGTTAATGAAGACGACTCTTTCTTTGAAGCCGTCATCTTGTTTTTCAAAATTAGCCACTTAAATGTCCTCCCTCTGTTAAAATTCCAGGCCAGCTTCGCGAGCAGCTTCTGCAAGAGCAGCTACGCGGCCATGGTACAGGTAACCACCACGGTCAAACACAACGGTCTTGATCCCTTTTTCAAGGGCTTTCTTGGCGATTTCAGCACCAACAACCTTGGCTGCTTCGATGTTGCCGCCGTAGTTTTCTTTGTTGGCCTTTTCAACCGTGGAAGCAGCGACGAGGGTTTCGCCGGTTTCATCGTTGATGATCTGAGCATAGATGTTGCTCAGGGAGCGATATACGTTAAAACGGGGTCTTTCAGCAGTACCCACAATATTTCTGCGCATGCGCACGTGACGTTTCTGACGTGCAGCGTTCTTATCTTTCTTGTTCAGCAAGAGATTCACTCCTTCCTTCTAGAAATTACTTCTTGCCTTTGGCGCCCGCTTTACCAACCTTGCGGATGATATGTTCGCCAACGTAACGGATCCCTTTGCCTTTATAAGGTTCAGGAGCACGCAGGCTACGGATTTCAGCGGCAACAGCACCCACTTTTTCCTTGTCGATACCGGATACAACGATCTGGCTCGGACCAGGAACATCAAAGGTGATGCCTTCGGGCGGTTCCATGACGCAGGGATGGGAGAAGCCGAGCGTAAAGCTGATGGCCTTGCCCTGTTTAGCAGCACGGTAACCAACACCCTGAATTTCCAGGCTCTTGGAATAGCCTTCCGTAACACCGATGATCATGTTGTTGATCAAGGTACGGGACAGGCCGTGGAGAGAGCGATGGGTCTTATCATCGCTGGGGCGGGTCACGGTGATGACGCCGTCTTTGAGTTCCACGCTAATTTCTTTGTTGATCTGGCGGGAAAGTTCGCCTTTCGGTCCCTTGACGGTGACCAGATTATCGTTCACGGTTACCGTAACCTTATCAGGGACGGTAATCGGATTCTTACCAATTCTTGACACTTATAAGCACCTCCGGTCCTAGGATGATCTTACCAAACGTAAGCGATGACTTCGCCGCCAAGTCCAGCCTTGCGGGCAGCCTTGTCAGTCATCATGCCCTTGCTGGTGGAGATAACAGCGATCCCCAGGCCACCCAGTACGCGAGGCAGCTGGTCTTTCTGGGAGTAAACCCGGAGGCCGGGTTTGGAGATACGTTTAATGCCGGAAATAACATGTTCCTTGTTCGGACCATATTTCAGAAGTACGCGGATCACATCTTGATGCTTTCCGGGAACGACTTCGAAATCTTTGATGAAACCTTCGTTCTTCAAAATCTCTGCAATGGCAGTCTTGATTTTGGAACAGGGGATTTCAACTTTATCGTGATGAACCGAGTTTGCATTACGGATGCGCGTAAGCATATCGGCAATCGGATCAGTCATAGTCATTTGCGAATATCCTCCTTCCTGAATTTGCGCTCTTACCAGCTTGCTTTTTTAACACCGGGGATAGCGCCTTCATAAGCGTATTTCCGGAAGCAGATACGGCAAATGCCGAACTTGCGCATGTAAGCGTGCGGTCTGCCACAAATCTTGCAGCGGTTATATTGACGAACCTTGAACTTAGGTTCCGCTTTCCATTTCTCAATCAATGCGGTCTTTGCCACGGTTTTACTCCTCCTTACGCACTGAACGGCATACCGAGCAGTCTCAAGAGCTCTCTGCCTTCTTCGTCACTCTTAGCCGTCGTAACGATGATTACGTCCATGCCGCGGACTTTATCAACCTTATCATAGTCGATTTCCGGGAAAATCAGCTGTTCCTTGAGGCCGATGGAGTAGTTGCCACGACCGTCAAAGGACTGGGGATTGACACCACGGAAGTCACGGACACGAGGAAGAGCGATGTTCATGAATTTATCAAGGAATTCATACATGCGGCTGCCGCGGAGCGTAACCTTGACACCAATGGGCATGCCTTCACGCAGTTTGAAAGCAGCGATGGATTTCTTGGCTTTCGTGATGAGGGGTTTCTGGCCGGAAATAACAGTCAGGTCCTCAACTGCGGAATCAATGGCTTTGCTGTTGGTGACAGCATCGCCGCAGCCAATGTTGATGACAACTTTTTCCAGTTTCGGAAGTTCGTTGACATTCTTATAATTGAACTTTTCCATTAAGCCTTTGCAGACTTCGGAAGTGTATTTTTCTTGCAATCTGGTTGCCATTTGTTCTCCTCCTTCCCGTATTATTTATCGATGACTTCGCCGCATTTCTTGCAAGCTCTGGCGAATCCGTCACCAACAGCCACTTTCTTAATACGGGTCGGTTTCTTGCAAGCCGGGCAGACAATCATGACGTTGGAAGAAGAAATCGGGGATTCCTTTTCCACAATGCCGCCCTGCGGGTTTTTCTGGCTCGGTTTGCTGTGGCGCTTCACAACGCTGACGCCTTCAACGGTAACTTTGCCTTTTTTAGGGAAAGCAGCTACAACTTTGCCTTCCTTGCCTTTATCTTTGCCGGCGAGTACCACAACGGTATCGCCTTTTCTTACGTGTAATTTGGTCATGTTCGCGATACCTCCTTCTTAGAGTACTTCCGGGGCCAGGGAAATGATCTTCATGTAATCTTTTTCACGAAGTTCACGTGCAACTGGTCCAAAAATACGAGTGCCCACCGGGCTCTTGTCGTCTTTGATAACGACAGCTGCGTTTTCGTCGAAACGAATGTAGGAACCGTCAGCACGGCGAGTGCCTTTGACGGAACGGACGACAACGGCCTTTACGACTTGACCTTTTTGGACAACGCCACCGGGTGTTGCATCCTTAACAGCAGCTACAATCACATCGCCGATATTGGCGTATCTACGATAAGAACCGCCCAATACGCGGATACACATAATCTTCTTGGCACCGGTATTGTCGCCAACATTCAGCACCGTCTGTTGTTGAATCATGGTTTACCTCCCTTGCTGAGCAAGACTGCCCAGCAGTCTATCAGTCAATCTTATTTTGCGCGTTCAACGATTTCAACGACACGCCAGCACTTATCCTTGGACAAAGGACGGGTCTGCGCAATCTTAACGGTATCACCAACATGTGCATCGTTGTTTTCGTCATGAGCCTTCAATTTGATGGTATGCATTACGCCTTTTTTATAGAGGGGATGCTGAACCAGACGTTCGATGGCGACCACTACGGTCTTTTGCATCTTGTCGCTAACGACTTTGCCCGTACGCGTAACACGCATGTTTCTTTCTTCAGCCACGAAATGTTGCCTCCTTCGCTTAGGTATAACTCCAATCAGGAGTTAATCTCGCGTTCTCTCTGGATCGTTTTGATCTGGGCGATGGACTTCTTGACTTCACGGATCTTCATGGGGTTTTCCAGTTGTCCCGTCGCCATTTGAAAACGCAGGTTGAAAAGTTCGTCTTTCAAGCCGGCCAGCTTTGCATCGAGATCGCTGCCAGACATTTCTCTGATTTCTTTAGTTTTCATTAAGCTTCACCACCTACTCCATTTTCACGCGCGGTGACTTCGGCATCCAGCTGTTCCTTGCTAACAAAACGGGTCTTGATCGGCAGTTTGTTGCCAGCAAGACGCATCGCTTCGCGAGCAACTTCTTCCGTTACGCCAGCCATTTCGAACATCACGCGGCCCGGTTTGACAACGGCAACCCAGTATTCAGGGGAACCTTTACCACTACCCATACGGGAGCCAGCGGCTTTAGCGGTGACAGGTTTGTCCGGGAAAATCTGGATCCAGACTTGACCGCCACGTTTGATGTAACGGGTCATAGCAATACGGGCAGCCTCGATCTGACGGTTGGTGATCCAGGACGGTTCCAGGGCGACCAAACCATACTCGCCGTGTGCTACACGATTACCACGCATTGCGCGGCCCTTCATGCGTCCTCTATGTTGTTTACGATGCTGTACTCTCTTTGGTAATAACATTATTTCGCCCCTCCTTCTTGCCCTTCAGGAGCTTCTTTCTTAGCGGCTGCTTTCACAGTCGGGAGAACTTCACCTTTATAGATCCATACCTTGATGCCGATGCGGCCATAGGTGGTATGGGCTTCAGCAGTACCATAGTCAATGTTGGCACGCAGGGTGTGCAGGGGAATGCTGCCGTCACGATAAGATTCGGTACGGGCAATTTCAGCACCGCCAAGACGGCCGGAGCAGGTGATCTTGATTCCTTTTGCACCCAAGCGCATGGTACGGCCTACGCACTGTTTCATGGCACGGCGGAAAGCGATACGGCGTTCCAGCTGGCCAGCTACGTTTTCAGCAACGAGGGTAGCGTCCATATCGGGGGATTTGACCTCGATGATGTTGATGTCCAGTTTGCTGTCAGTCAGTTTAGCAAGATCCTTCTTGAGGAGCTCAATATTGCTGCCCTGACGGCCAATGACAATACCCGGTTTAGCCGTGTAGATGGAAATACGCATCTTTTGTTCGGTTCTTTCGATGGCTACACGGGAAATGCCAGCCTGGAACTGTTTATCTTTAATGAATTCACGGATTTTGATATCTTCCAAAAGATATTTTTGATAGTCTTTGTCGGCGAACCACTTGGAATCCCAATCATCGATTACGCCAACCCTAAAACCATGTGGATTAACTTTCTGACCCACTATTCATTCCCTCCTTCTGACAGGATGATTATTTTTCGGATACAGCAACAGTCACGTGACTGGAGCGTTTCAGGATCTTGAATGCCTGTCCACGGGAGCGTGGATGAATTCTTTTCATGGTCGGACCCTGGTCCACAAATGCGCTGGACACTACCAGATTATCAACGTTCATGTCGAAATTATGTTCCGCATTGGCAACAGCCGAGCGAAGCACCTTCTCAATCACTTCAGAACCAACCTTAGGGGTGTACTTGAGGATTGCGAATGCTTCGTTCACGGACTTACCGCGGATGAGGTTGATCACAATGCGCAGTTTGCGCGGTGCGATGCGGATATATTTGGCAACAGCCTTAGCTTCTTCCATCGTATGGTTCCTCCTTCCCCTAATTATTTACCAGCGACAGCAGCCGCTTTATCACCATGGCCTCTGAAGAGGCGGGTCGGTGCAAATTCGCCGAGTTTATGGCCAACCATATCTTCCGTAATGTAGACGGGAACATGTTTGCGGCCGTCATGAACAGCAATGGTATGCCCCAGGAATTCAGGGAGAATCGTAGAGCTGCGGCTCCAAGTCTTGACGACTTTCTTTTCCCCTGCAGCATTCAGGGCATCAATTTTCTTTTTCAGGCTTTCCTGGACGTACGGTCCTTTTTTTACAGATCTGGACACGGGTTATGCCTCCTTTCCCAGTACTTGGTTATTTCGTTCTGCGTTTCAGGATCAGTTTGCTGGAAGCTTTCTTGTTCTTCCGGGTACGAGTACCAAAAGCACTCTTGCCCCAAGGAGTAACAGGACGCTTACGACCAACAGGGGAGTGACCTTCACCACCGCCATGCGGATGGTCGTTCGGGTTCATCGCAACACCGCGGTTAGCAGGACGGACACCAAGCCAACGGGAACGGCCGGCTTTACCAAGGGTCAGGTTTTCGTGATCCAGGTTGCCGATTTCGCCGATGGTTGCACGGCAGTTGATGTGGACCTGACGGAGCTCACCAGAGGGGAGACGGAGCAGGGCATAGCTGCCTTCCTTAGCCATGAGCTGGATACCAGCGCCAGCAGAACGGCCAAGCTGACCACCTTTGCCGATTTTCATTTCGACGTTGTGGACCATGGTACCAAGGGGGATATTGAGGAGCGGCAGCGTGTTGCCGACCTTGATATCAGCTTCGGGACCGCTTACGACGACATCGCCGACCTTCAGGCCCTGAGGAGCCAGGATGTAGCGTTTTTCGCCGTCAGCATAGTTCAAAAGGGCAATGTTGGCAGAACGGTTAGGATCGTATTCGATCGTAGCCACTTTAGCCGGGATATTGTCCTTCGTACGTTTGAAATCGATGATACGATATTGTCTCTTGTGGCCGCCGCCCTGATGACGGACCGTGGTCTTACCGGTGTAGTTGCGGCCGGCATGCTTGTTCAGTTTGACAACCAAAGGGCGATGGGGCTTATCCGTCGTAATCTCTTCAAAGGTGGACACAGTCATGCTGCGTCTAGAAGGAGAATACGGATTAAAGCTTTTAATAGCCATGTTTTGACCTCCTTAGACGAATTACATTCCTTCGAAGAGCGGAATCGTATTGCCACTAGCGAGCTTTACAATTGCTTTCTTGTAATCGGAACGCTTACCTTCAAATCTGCCCATACGTTTTTTCTTGCCTTCAACGCGGACAGTGTTGACGTTAACAACCTTGACATTGAAGATGGCTTCAATGGCTTGGCGGATTTCTGTCTTGTTAGCTCCCATAGCTACCTGGAAAGTATATTTGTTGTCCTTCATCATATCAGAAGTCTTTTCGGTAACGATAGGTCTAATGATGATGTCGCGAGGATTAGCAGCCATTATGCGAGCACCTCCTCAATTCTAGCTACGGCATCTTTGGCCAGCAGTACTTTTTCTGCATTCAGGATGTCGAAAACATTCAGGCAGTCGTTGCTGAGTGCCTTGACTTTCTCAATGTTGCGGGAAGAAAGTTCAACGTTTTCGTTTTCACCGTCCGTGATGATCAGGGCTTTCTTATTAGAAGCTTCGAAGCCTTTGAGCATTTCAACGGTGTTCTTGGTTTTGTTATCGGCAAAGGAAAGACCATCAACGATAACGAGGGAGCCATCGGCAACCTTGGAGCTCAGTGCGCAGCGGATAGCAAGGCGACGGGCTTTACGGGGCATATCGATAGCATGGCTGCGGGGACTCGGTCCAAAGATGGTACCGCCGCCGACCCACAGAGGGGAACGAACGGAACCGGCACGGGCACGGCCAGTACCTTTCTGTTTCCAAGGCTTTCTGCCGCCACCACGGACCATACCGCGGGTTTTGGTAGCATGGGTGCCTTGACGTTCATTGGCTTGCTGCATAACAACAGCCTGGTGGACAACGGCTTCGTTGAATTCTACGCCAAAGACGTAATCCATCAATTCTATTTCTTCACCGGTCTTTTTACCGGTCAGATCGTAAATTGCAACTTTCGGCATTGTAACGCCCTCCTTTCGAATTATTTCTTGTCAGCTTTTTTGACAACGGGGCGAACCGTGTCTCTAAGCATCAGGAAGGTACCAGCGGCACCAGGAACAGAACCCTTGACCATGATGAGGTTGCGTTCTGCATCCACTTTGGCAATCGTCAGTCTTTGAACGGTCGCACTCTGACCACCCAGGCGGCCAGGAAGCTTCTTGCCTTTGATTACACGTCCGCCAGGACCGGAATGCATCGGACCGTTGGAGCCCGGTTCACGGTGGCTCTTGGAACCGTGTTTCATAGGACCACGAGCGAAGTTGTGGCGTTCAATCGTACCAGCGAAGCCCTTACCGCGGGAAACGCCGATGGCGTCAACGAGATCACCAGCTGCAAAGATGTCAGCTGCAATCTTATCGCCGACTTTATATTCAGAAGCTTCAGCAAGACGGAATTCCCGTACGAATTTGACAGGAGCGACACCAGCCTTGTCGAAGAAACCCTTCATGGGTTTATTAACGTGTTTTTCTTTGATATCACCAAATCCGAGCTGCATGGCGTTATAGCCGTCCGTCTCTTCCGTCTTGTTGGCAAGCACCACGCAGGGACCTGCTTCAACAACGGTTACAGGGACGAGCGTACCGTCAGCTTCGAAAATCTGGGTCATGCCTAATTTTTTACCTAAGATTCCTCTAGCCATCATCGCACCTCCTTACGCTTTGATCTCAATATCTACACCAGCAGGAAGATCCAAGCGGGTCAGTGCGTCGATCGTCTTAGGTGTCGGTTCCAGGATATCAACGAGTCTCTTGTGGGTTCTCATTTCGAACTGTTCACGGGAGTCCTTGTTGACATGAGGGGAACGCAGGATCGTGTAGATGTTCTTTTCCGTAGGAAGCGGAATCGGACCAGAAACCTGTGCACCGGTACGTTTTGCCGTTTCCACAATCTTGGAAGCGCTCAGGTCCAGTGCTTTGTAGTCATACGCTTTCAGGCGTATACGGATTTTTTGAGTCTTTGCCATTGTGCTTAATTCCTCCAATCGCCACGTTTCAATGAACGGACATACTCAGCAAAAGTTCCCTTCCTGACCTCTCGGGCGGAAGCCATCTCTTGCCTCATCGCGGGCCCATAATAACATAAAGAAGTGAGGGGCTTTTGTCAAGCCCCTCGCTTGGGCTTTAAAGATTATTTCGAAGATTATTCTTCGATTTCGGTAACAACACCAGCGCCAACGGTACGGCCGCCTTCGCGGATAGCAAAGCGCAGACCTTTTTC